>Ga0247840_10001827_pt1 | contig 39609 bp, 37 predicted proteins | sample LaCruzMarch2015__FD_192404 | JGI IMG/M metagenome (GOLD analysis project Ga0247840, IMG submission 192404) | Freshwater microbial communities from meromictic Lake La Cruz, Castile-La Mancha, Spain - LaCruzMarch2015_17m | ecosystem: Environmental > Aquatic > Freshwater > Lake | place: Spain... | reverse complement strand
GTTCCGATTGACCCGGTTTATGAAAGGGATTTTTATGTTCCCGGCCCGAAAGGCGCGCGGGTCAACGACCGGGTTGTGGTTCAATTTGTGTCCTGGGCCAACCGGCATGTTAATCCGGAGGCGGAAATAATTGAAGTCATCGGGCCGGAAAATAATCCTTCCCATGATACCACCGTCATTATCCGGCAATACGCCCTTCCCGATCATTTTAAGCCCGAAGTTCTCCGGGAAGCCGATCGGGCGGCTGAACTGCTCAATCAACCCGGTGAGCGGCAGGATTTTCGCGGAAAATATATTCTTACCATTGATCCGGCCACGGCGCGGGATTATGACGACGCCGTTTCGCTTGAAACGGACAAAAACGGCAACCGCATATTGGGGGTGCATATCGCCGATGTTTCTCATTTTGTCCGGCCAAACAGCGTGTTGGACAGGGAAGCGCGGCTTCGCGGCAACAGCGTTTATTTTCCCGATCTGGTTTTGCCGATGCTGCCCGAGGCGATATCCAACGGACTTTGCAGTCTCAGGCCGGACGAGGATAAATTCACGTTCTCGGTTCTGATGACTTTTGACTCGGCCGGCGCTCCGTTAAAAGCCGATTTTTGCCGGAGCGTAATCAGGTCGCGTTTGCGTCTGACTTATGAGCAGGCTTTGGAGGTTCTCCAAAATCCGCACCCGCCCGCAACGCTGGCGCGCCCGCCTGCAGCGTTATGCGCAGCATTTCGGGCAGGTAGCAACTGCGGGCTGGGCCGTCCTTCTGCCAACGTCGGCAGGGAGGCGCATGATCTGCTGTTGCGCTGTCATGCTCTTGCCCGGCAATTGCGGGTACGGCGCTTTGCCCAGTATGCGCTTAATCTGGATATGCCGGAATACGAAATATTCATGGGCAAAAACGGAATGATTGAAGATATCCGCCAGACAATAGGCGATATTTCCCACCAGTTGATTGAGGAATGCATGATTGCCGCCAATGAGGCGGTTGACCGCGCGTTGAGCGAACGGGGCTACGGCATTATCAGGAGAATTCATGAGCCGCCCGCCCCGGAAAAAATAGAGGCACTTGCGATTCAACTCGGCGAAATCGGCTTCCATCCCGGCGATTTATCCAAACGGAAAAATATGGCCGCTTTTCTGGACACGCTCTCCGGCCATCCCTTTGAATATGACGCCAAACTGGCGGTGCTGAAGAGCATGAAGCGCGCCGTCTATTCGCCGGAACCGCTCGGACATTACGGCCTGGCGAAAAAATATTATGCCCATTTCACCTCCCCGATCCGCCGCTATCCTGATTTGGTCGTTCATCGTGCTTTGGCGGCCATGCTTGCGGGGCGCGAGAATCCGTATAAGTCCGGCGAATTGTCGGCGCTCGGACTAAATTGTTCGCGGTCCGAACAGGTAGCCGATGCGGCAGAGACTGCCCTGATTGAAATAAAAAAATACCGTTTTCTGGAACAGCAAATTACGCGTGGCAAGCCGGAAACTTACGAAGCCGTTGTGGCCTGCGTCAAGAATTTCGGCATGTTTGTTGAGTTAACCTGCCTGCAAATCCAGGGCTTGGTGCACATTTCCACGATTTCAAAAGAATTTGTGCGGTTTGACGCCCAGCGCGAGGAACTGCACGCGCATAAAAAGAAATACGGCGTCGGTAGTCGCGTGAAAGTGAAGCCGGTCAGGATTGATTTTGACAAGCGCCAGATTGATTTTGTCCTGGCCGAAGATGAACGCAAAAGAGCATAAAAATCCGCGCTTGAACAGCGCGCGCGCCTCAATTTCGAAAGAAATATTATATTATGAGCCAAAAACGAATCAAAATAGGAATAGCCGGCGCGCGGTTTGCGGCGGCGTTTCATTTCGCGTCATATCGCCAGCTTTCCGGCATAGGTGCCGAGGTGGTGGGCGTATATTCCAAAACGCGCGAAAGCCGGGAAGCATTTGCCGAAAAGTGCGGGATTAAAGCTTTTGAAAGTTACGATGAAATGCTCCGCGCGGTGGACGTTGTTGATTTGTGCGTGCCGGGTTCCGCACATGAATCATTATGCGTGCGCGCCGCTGAATTTGGGCGCCATGTTATCGTTGAAAAGCCGTTCACCGGCGCTTATGGGCCGGGCGCTGACGAATGGCGGGGTAATAAGGCCGACAAGAAAATTTTGCTTGAACAGGCAATACAATCGGTTCAACGCATGACCGATGCAGCGCTAAAGTCGAAGGTCAAGGTTATGTATGCAGAAAACTGGGTTTATGCGCCGGCGGTTCAAAAAGAGGTTGAGATATTGCGCGCCACAAAGGGACAGATATTATGGATTCACGGCGAGGAAAGCCATAGCGGCAGTACCAGTTCGTTTTATGGTGACTGGCGTTTTTCTGGGGGAGGGTCCTTGGTTGGCAAGGGATGTCATCCGCTTACAGCGGCGCTTTATCTGAAACAAGTTGACGGCATTGCGCGTTTGGGCCGGCCAATCCGCCCAAAAACCATCAGTTGCCGGACGCATGAAATTACCCGCAATCCGGAATTTGCTGACAAGGGATTTTTACGGACGGATTACAAGGACGTGGAAGATTTTGTGCAAGTGCATGTTTTATTTGATGATGGAATGGTGGCGGATGTGTTTTCCTGTGAATTGGTCATGGGCGGGGTGCACAATTGGCTGGAAGTGTATTGCAATAATCACCGCATGCGTTGTAATATTAATCCCATTGACGCCAATGTTCTTTATAATCCTGTTGAAAAGCAAATGTCCGGCGTGTATCTTAATGAAAAACTTGGTACTAAGCAGGGATGGAGTTTCCCCGCGCCTGATGAGAATTGGATGAGCGGTTATCCGCAGGAGCTTCAGGATTTTGTTGAATGCCTTATTCAAGGGAGGGAACCGCAGAGCAATCTTGTCTTGGCGGCGGATACGGTTTGTGCTTTATATGCGGCGTATGTTTCGGCCCAGGATGGCGGCCGTGAAACTGAAATACCGATTGTGAAACAGGCTTGATTGTAACTGATCAGGTAGATAAATTATAAGTATTTACCGTGCCACAGGCAGCCTGCATGCCTGCGATCCGTCAGCTGACGGACGTAATACTGCGGGTAGGTGATCCGCCGATGGCAGAGACTGTAGGAAGGCGTCTTACGATAGGAGGATAATATGAAAGCTAAAATTGATGCTGATCTATGCACTGGTTGCGGACTATGCGTTGACACGTGCCCCGAAGTGTTCAAAATGGATGATTCTGTCGCCAAAGCATTAGTGGAGAAAGTGCCGGAAAACGTCTGGAATACCTGCCGGGAGGCGGCTGATAATTGTCCGGTTGAGGCGATAATAATTGAAGAATAACAATGCCAGAAGTCAGTAGCCAGTAGTCAGAAGTCAGAATGAAGAAAGTGGAAAATAAAATTCGATAGGTATAGCCTTCCTTATCTTAATTCTGACTACTGGCTACTGACTTCTGACTACTTGCTTTGAATGGTTACAATTTATGCCCTTAAACCTAAAACCATTTCTTGACCGGCTGAAAAAAAAGAGCGTTCCGAAGGATATTGTTGCTGTTGATTTCAGCCAGGCAGAACCCAAGTGCTCCCGCCTGCAGCAGGCGAGCGGAGGAATTCAGCTTGTCGCTGCCGATGTTTTGCCGCGTATTCAAGAGGGAGCACCCGCGGATCAAAAAAGCGTTTGTAAGCTTATCAGCTTGCCGAAGCATCTTTTAACCCGGCATGCTGTTCTTTGTTTGCCGGGGAAGAATGCGCTTATAAAACTATTAAATTTGCCGGGGCATCTTGACGGCGATTCGGAGACTAAAATCAGGGAAGATATGGGGGTTGGCTCAGGTGAATATCGGATTGGCTATAAGGTTCTTGGCCATAGCCATGGACGTGTTGAAACAAAACTGGTTACGGTGGCCTTGCCGGAAACTGATCTTCAACTTTATCTGGGTTGTTTTTCATCCGGCTGGCCCGTGCCGGTTTCTGTTGAATTGGCGGGCTTGGCGGCGGTTAACGCATTCATCAACGGTTATCTGGACAATTGCGCGGATGAATCCCTTGGAGTCGTTCAGTTTGAAGATTACGTTTCCTTCTTTGCTTTTCTTCACAAAAAAGAACTTGTTTTAATCCGCAAGTTTGATTTTGGGCATGATCATGTGTTAAGCGCAATCCAAAGCCGGCTGAACGTGAACCGGGAAACGGCGATGAACGTGGCGTCCGACCAGTCTTTTGATATTACCCAGATGATCAAGGAAGTCTGCGATCCTTTCATTCGACAACTTGTGATCTCAAAACATTTTGTTGAACGGCGGGAAAACTGTCATGTATCGCGGATTTTTATCCCAGGCACCGCGCCGGCCTCGCATCGTCTTGCCCAGGAAATCCGCGTCGCCTCCGAGGGGGAGGTTGAAAAATGGGACCCATTAAAGGCGGTTATCGTTGAACCGGAGGCTGTTTCGCCGAAATTATCCGGCCAACACTCTCTGCTTGCCGCATCAATCGGCGCCGGTATCGGTTTTTTTGGTGGAACAGAATAAAACAAGATTTGTAGTATCCAAGAAATTATGAACCTGCATGTCAACCTGATCTTAGAATCGGAGCTGCGCAGCAGCAGCCGGATCAGCCGCAATTTTTTAGTCAAGGCGTCTGCCGCGGTTGCCGCGTTGTTGTTTTTGTCGTTGATTTTGGTTGTCTTGGTCGGCGCGCGGTCGGCAAAAAATGCGTTTCTTTTTGCTGAGCAGGAAAAAAAACAATTGGATCCTGTTTATCGGACAGTTACTGATCTTAAGCAGGAATTGGCCGCCATCCAGGATGTGACCAATGCAATTGCGGCTTGGTCCCAAACCCGGCCGGATTGGCCGGGTTTATTGCTTGGCATTCAGTCGGCTGTGCCGGCGAATATTCAATTGACCAGGTTAACGGTTAATGAAATTATTTCCATAATTGATGCCGCTCCAACGCGCGTTATGACTTTGTATCTGCAGGGCAAGGCTTCTGGGGATCATTCGGAAACAGACGTCCAGGAGCTGGAAAAAAGCCTGAAGGAGGAAGCGCCTTTTATTGGAGTTATGGAGATGGCTCAGGTAAAACTGTTTGAGGCCGTCAAAAATGTCGGGCAGGAAAACATGCGTATTTTTGACATTGAGTGCCGTTTTAAAACCCGCAAGCTTTTTCAGCCGGTAAAAGTCAAGCCCAAGGACTCAAAATAGGGCCAAAAATGAATATCAGTGATAAAAAGGTTCAATATGTAATTATAGGGGCTGTTGTCGGATGCGCCCTTATATTTTTGATTTTACAGTTTGTGATTTTGCCGGCCCTTAATTCCTGGAAAGAAAACTCGGCGAAAGCGAGGGAAATACGGCAAAAAACGGTCGAGATGCGCGGCCTTGTTCAATCAAGGCCGGTAGTCCAGAAACAGATTGGTGAAGCCAAGTCGGCAATAAAGAAGATGGATGGAAATATTCCTTTGCCGGTTCTGGGCAATTATTTACTGGGAATGGAAGAATATATTCGCGCCTGTGCCGGTAACCTCGGGGCTACGGTGGTTACTGTTGCCGACAACGATGTTCTTGAGATTTCGCCGGAGAACAGCAGGTTTAAAATTTATCGGGTTCGTGTGCAGGCAAAAGCCGATTTTTCTGAATATATCAAGCTGGTGACGAATATCCAAAGCAATAACCCGCTCTGTTCAATTTCCGGCTTAAATATTATCGCGCGTGACGAAAGCCCGTCAGTGCATGAGATAAGTTTTGTTGTTGCATGGCTTGTCTGGTTGGATCCGGCGAAGCGTCCCGCATTTTTAATTGAGGGCAAAAAGTGATTAATTTAATGTATAGATGTGCGGTGATTTTGTGCTTCCTCGCAGTGTCGTGTGTTTTGGGCGTGGCGGGCGGCACAACGAATGAGGTGGTCGATGCTTCGCCGGCGGCTGCCCAGGCTTCGCCGACTCAGCGAGGCGAGCAAGGCGAGCGCGATCCATTCTGGCCGATTGGATATGTGCCGCCTTCAAAGCCAGGCGGGTCAGTTGGTCCGGCAAAGACTAATGCTACGGAGTTCGTCAAGGAAACTCCGAGTCAGGGATCCGGTTTATCAGGAATGCTGAAAATTGGCGGCGTTATCAGGAAAAGCGGCAAGTTTTATGCCACCATTAATGGATTTACCGTTCAAACCGGCGAGGTTGTTACCGCGGTTGTCAACGACGAGGTCTATAAATTTGTCGTTGAAAAGATTGATTTTAAAAAGGTGCAGATCAGGCCGGTGCGCCAGTAAAAAGAATAAATGTTTTTTTACTTGCAAAAATAATACGCTATAGTTATTTTAATACTGTTGTGAAATATATGTTTTTTATCAGGCAATATCTGGGTTTGGGCGCTTTGTGTCTGGCCTTGGCGGTTGTGCTCTCCGGATGCGAGGGGGAGAAAAATGATCCCACCGGCTCCGAGGAATATTTTAAAAAAAATCCTTATTCGTCGGATGAACGCACTGATCCCCTGCCAACCGAGCTTGATATTTCACCTGTCATAGCTTCAATCGGTATCATCGGGCAGGAGGTCGTCTTTACCGCCAGCGGCGGTAGTGGAAGTTATCATTGGTCTCTTTCCAGCGAGGACAACGGCGCAGTGAGTTCGCGCGGCGCAAACCAGTGCGTTTATAAGTGCAAAAAAGTCGGCAATAACGACGTGATTGTTACGGATGATGGCGGACAATATGCGGCGGCGCATATCACTCCGGCAACCGATACGATGACGGTTACTCCCGCTTCCGCTGCCCTTTCCGGCAGTTCGCGTTATGTGTCGTTCACGGTAACCGGCGGCACGCCTCCTTATTCCTGGACCTCAGGCAACGCAAGTTTGGGAACTATTTCTTATTCCGCATCAACGAGCTATACGGCCGGTTATACCGCCGCATCCGGCGCATACGGACAGAATACCATCAGCGTGCGAGATGCGGAAGGACGCATTGCGACCGCTTCGGTAACTCAATCCAATTAACAGATTTTATTATGAAAAGAATTTCATTTTTCCTGACCGGCGCCGTTCTTTGCGGTTTGGTAACGGCCGTATTATATCTGGCCTATGCCCAGGAAAACGGTGATAATTCACTCAATCAGACTAATGGTACCCAAGAGGAAGAGGAAAGTACGGACAATGGTCAGCCGGTAGAATCAAAAAATGCAGTTAAAGCTCAAGCTCCTCAAGCCCAGTCCAACGGGAAACCGGCGAATGGTAAACCAGGCTTCGCCGAGGCGAGGAAAGAAAACGGAAACGGGAATGGGCAAACGATTGACCTTCAGGTGGGCGGTGACCAGGCGACAAATACTCTCGGCGGCGCTGTTCTGGAGGGTGCGAGCACAAATTTGATTTCGATTGCGCTGGATGGCGTGCCGGTGCAGGACGTTGTCAATATGTTTGCCCAGATTTCCGGGGCTAATATTATTACGGCCGGAACATTCACAAATTTGTTTATCACGGCCAATCTCAAGAATGTGGATTGGAAGTCGGCCTTGAGCCTGGCGCTTGGCTCTGTCAACATGTCCCTGATTGAAGACCCTTCCGGCATTTTAATGGTGGTAACAACGGACATGTACAAGCAGAAAGTCCAGCAAATTGAGGAAACTAAGCCTATTGTTACCAAGATGTTCACGCCCAAATATCTCAAGGCGGTGGATTTAATTGAGCAAATCAAACTTTTGAAACTTCTTTCGCCGCGGGGCACGATTGTCACCAGCCAGAGCAAGGATCAGGATAAAATCAACCTGAAGTCCACCGGCAACGCGGCGGACGCCAACATTGGCGGCACGCAAAATCCGAGCATCACTACCGCCATCATCGTCAGCGATATAAAGGAATACGTTGACAAGGTGGAGGCGCTGGTCGCTCGCCTGGATCAGCGTGAGCCGCAGGTTTTCATTGAGGCGCGCATCATTGACGTCGGCATTACCTATAATCAAAAGCTGGGGATTGATTGGGGGATGCTTGATAGTTTTGGGGTGGGAGCTTCCCTGAAAGACGCTTCCTGGAAATATTCCGATAACCGTAACGAAGTCAACTCAACCGATAACCGCGATAATCAATACGACAAGCGCAATAATGCGGACGGCGTTAATCAGCGTTATGACATTCATGGCCAGCAGTATGAGGAAAGCACGACAACATATGAGGAATCACCCCCCGGTTCGGGTAATTGGGTTGCAAAGACGGTCATCACACCCACCCGGACAATCAGCGACACCATTAATCGCGGACGGGATATAACGTCGGATAAAAAAGACAGCATTATTGATACTTTTAGCGAAGGCAAGATGGGCACAATGCTTCTCAATGTTTCCGACGTGCAGATTTTTTTAAGCGCGCTCAGAAACACCGGCCATGCCGATGTTCTTTCTCATCCGGTGATGATAGTCGGCAACAGGGTTGAGGCCAAAATCCACGTTGGCGAACAGACATGGAGAATCAGCCTTAAACGGGATACGACCAACACCGGGGCCGCGCCCATGGACCGTTATTCGGAAGATGCCGCTCCGATTGATCTGGGACTGAAACTCTGGGTGATCCCCGAAATTGATGTTGCCAATGACTCCGTGCGCATGACGCTTGAGCCGGAAATGACCGTGTTTGTCAGGAACATCACAACCGCACAGGGCTCGGTTTATCCGGTGACCAGCACCCGGCGTCTTTCAACCCGCGTCAGTGTTCCCAGTTCGCATACGGTGGTTATCGGCGGTCTCGTTGAAAATCGCAAAAGCAAAAAAGAAAAAAAAGTGCCCCTGCTGGGCGATATTCCATTGCTCAGTTATCTTTTTACGCATACCGAGGATGTGGATGAAAAGCACAACCTGCTCATTATGATTTCCCCGACAATTCTTGACGAGCGCAAGCCGATCACCGGCATGGAGGCAATCGCGCAGTTGACGGTCAATAAGTTTGAGCAGACGCCTTTGGCGCCGGTTCAAAATGAGCCAACCAATCAGGTCTTTTCCCAATCGCTCTCAACTAACATTGATTCTTCTTCATCGGGTTCGGCGCCTTCCCAAGGCCCAGCCGTCAGCGAGGCTTCGCCGACTCTTCGAGGCGAGCCAAAGGCGAGCGCTCCGGCACCATCCCCAGGCTCCGCCGAGGCGAGTGCGGCCGGCAACGGACAAAAAACCTCTTCCGGTTCCGGTCCTTCCACGAATCAGGCGCCTGCCGTCCCGTCTCCTGCCGGCGGCGCTCATTAATATGAAACTTTTCCCAAGAGGCGCATGGGGCTACGCTGTCCTGCTTGTCATTCTTTTTTCCATTGCCGCCATAGCCACAAAGCAGGTTATTGATTTAATAACCGAGCGGTTCATACTGCCGGAATATGAGCAATCCGTTCAGGGATTCAGCGTGGCCATCTGGCTTTTGACGATGGGCCTAATGTTCCTGGCGGGCGCCCTGGGCTTGTTGGCGATATCCACTACGGCCGAGTATGAAAGCCGGCATCGCATAGCCAGAATTGTGAATGCGATGAATTACCTCTCGGATGGTTTGCTGGCGGTGGATTATCATGGGCATATCAGGGGGGCAAACCCCGCGGTGCGCAAACTTGCGCCGGGTTATGTTGCCGGATTTAAAAAAGGAGCGATCAATAATATTTTTCCATCCCTGACAGATGAAGATTTGAAGCGTATCCTGAACAGGAATAATCCCTGTGAAATAGAAGTGGAATGTTATAGTCCGTCAGGTTTGCGTGTTCTGCGTCTGCGTTCCCAGCCGGCGGAGGGACTGCTGCTCGTGTTTGTCAGTGATATTACCGAAATGCATTCAGCCAATCTGCGCCGGCAACAAACTGCCAAACTGCAACTGCTTGGACGCATTGCCGGCGGAGTGGCGCATGACTTTTCCAATATTTTGGGCGCGATTTCCGGGCATGCTTCCTTGATACAGCGCCTTGGCGACGATAAACGTTCTCTCAACGATTCAATTGAAGTCATACAAAATGAGACCGAGCGGGGCGTGCGTCTTTCGCGTCAGCTTCTGGTTTTAAGCCGTTCGTCTGAATCTGATGGACAGTCAAGCAGTAATCTTGTTGAAAATGTCCGTGAAGCGGAAGAATTATTACGGGTTGCATTGTCAGCGGTCTGGCATGTTGAAGCGCGGATTGACGGAGTCTTTCCGGTTGTGCCGCTTTCTCCAGTGCAGATTGTTCAAATTATATTAAATCTGGGCCTGCTGGCCGCCGATGCCCTGAAGAAACCCGGCACACTGCTGATTCAAGTAAAACAACCGGACAATTTATCGCAGGATATCCGCCGCTTTGCGGCCGTCATCACGATTCTCGCCTCGGCGGAGCTTGTCTTTGGCTCGCCTCGAAGAGTCGGCGAAGCGGGCGAAGCCCGGGCGGCGAAGCCTGGGTCGGCCTCCGCTGACGCTGAAGCTTGCCCGGCGCTAGCCAGGGATGCCGGGAAAATCACGGTTCCACAGATGCAAGCTCGCCACGGCGAAGCCTGGGCCGGCACGACGGGTATCATTGATACAACGGGCATCATTCCTTCAGTTGTGCGCACGCTGATTGAAGAAGCCGGCGGAAGGCTTGATGAGCTTTATGCCAGCAACGTGAAAAGCCTTTATCGTGTTTGTCTGCCCCATGCCTCAAAAATCCATCAATCGTATATGACGCCCCTGAAGTCGGTGATAAAAGGTCAGTTCCGCCTGAAAAAATGGAAAATACTTTTGGCGTCTTCCGATGACAAGTTTTCATGGCTGATAAAAACGCTTGAAGAATTAGGCGCTGTTGTTGAAAAAAAATCCTCCATTGATGCGGTCCTTGGCGTGATTGATTCTAAGCGCAAGCCTGATGTGATTATTGCGGACAAACGCGTTTTTGGCGATGATGCGGAAGGTCTCTTGAAAGCAGTGCGTAAAATATCCCCGAATTCCGGCATCGTTATCATGAGCGCTAAGCCGGAAGAAGAACTTCTTCGGAATGAGCGCGGATTTATCTTTCTTGAATCCGACGGCAATGAAGACACATGGCTGGACGCCATCGTCAGGTCAAGACAAACGTAGGACGGATTTGTTTTTTTTGCTTGACCTTATGCAGTAATACGCATATTGTGCCAACCATGAATTACCAACAGGCCAAAATAAGGGCGGGAATACTGAAGGCGCTCGCCCATCCAGTGCGCGTCCTGATTGTGGAAACGCTTGCCAAAGGCGACCAGTGCGTCTGCGAATTGAACAAACTGGCCGATATTGACCAGTCCAACATTTCCCGGCACCTGGCCATCCTTAAAAAGGCGGGCATCGTCATTGACCGGCGGGATGGCATGAGAGTGTTTTATCATCTGCGAGCGCCATGTATTCTTAATGCCTTGCAATGTACCATTGAAGTTATGAAGTCTGAAACGAACAACAAAAAAATGTTGTTGAAAGAAGGAATGAAGAAATGAATAAGGAGTGGAAAATATTCGGCTGGCTGGCTGGCATATTCCTGGTTGCTTATTTTCTGCCGCTGGGCAATCCCAAGGTCACCAATGCCATTTACGAGGCTTTCCGGCTCCTGCAGTGGTATGTCCGGGAGCACACGCTGGCCTGCGTGGTTCCGGCCATGTTCATAGCCGGCGGCATAGCGACGTTTTTATCGCAGGCTTCGGTCATGCGGTATCTTGGCCCTCGGTCTAATCGTCCGTTGGCATACACTGTTGCTTCGGTCTCGGGATGTATTCTGGCGGTGTGTTCCTGCAGTGTGCTTCCGATGTTTGCCGGAATTTATACCATGGGGGCCGGACTTGGACCGGCCAGCGCGTTTTTGTATTCAGGCCCGGCCATCAACGTAATGGCGATTTTTCTCTCGGCGCGCGTGCTGGGATTTGAAATCGGCCTCGCCCGGGCTGTCCTTTCAATCGGGTTTGCCTTCGTGATCGGCCTTATCATGGCGGCGGTCTTCAGGCGCTCGGAAACGAAGAGGAATGAGATTGCCCTGGCCATGCCGGAGCCGCCACAGAGCACAAGATCACTTTGGAAAACAACGCTTTTTTTTGCCGGCATGATATTCTTCCTGGTCTTCAGCGACTGGTATAACACCAACGATGTCACCATATCCATGAAGGATGGAAGCGTCATCAGTGCCAATGTCCGTTATTCTGCCAAAGATACTTTGGATATTCAGGAATATGATGTGCAGGGAAAACTCGTTTCGGATGTGAGTAGGTTAAGCAAAGCGGACATTGTTGAAACAAAACCCGTCCCGAGTTTCACCATGACCGTTCATCATTACAAGTGGCATCTGGCGGGGTTAATGGGTCTTGCCATCCTGCTGATGACGTGGCAATGGTTTTCGCGCGAGGAAGTCAGGGAATGGATGCAGGCCACCTGGGATTTCGGAAAAATGATCGTGCCGCTCCTCTTCGGCGGCGTATTTATAACTGGCTTTATCGGCGCCCTGATTCCCGAGAAATATGTGGCCAGCCTGGTGGGCGGCAACAGCATTTTTGCAAACTTTTTCGCCTCGGTTATCGGCGCCATGTGGTATTTTGCGACCCTGACCGAAATACCGATCACCGAAACATTGATGCGGCTTGGGATGGGGAAGGGTCCGGCCCTGGCGCTTCTGCTGGCGGGCCCGGCGCTTTCCGTGCCGAGCATGTTTGTGATTTATAAAATCATCGGGTTCAAAAAAACCGCGGTATTCGTCGGCTTGGTGGTTGCTTTTTCAACCGTGGCGGGAATATTGTTTGGCGCATGGATAAAATAATGAAAAATCAAAATAAAAAAATTGAAATACTCGGGCCTGGTTGTCCAAAATGCAATGCCCTGACTGAAAACGTCAAAAAGGCATTGCAGGAAACGAACCAAACGGCGGAGGTCGTTAAAATCACGGACATAAAGGATATGATCGCGAAGGGGGTCATGTTCACGCCCGGCCTGATCATCGACGGCAAAATAGTCAGCCAGGGTAAAGCGCTGAGCGCTGAGCAAATCAAGGAGCTGATAAAAGGAAACTAACATGAGCAAGCATCAAACATGGCAGGGGATGCCAAGAAAAAATATTCCCTGGTATCCCGCGATTGACGAGGCAAAATGCAAAGGATGCAAAGTGTGTTTTGAATTCTGTCCCCATGGCGTGTATGAATGGGAAGAGAAGAAAAACAAGCCGAAAATCGCCAATCCATTCGACTGCGTAGTCGGATGCAGCAATTGCGCCGGCAAATGCGAGAGCGGGGCGATAATGTTTCCACCGTTGACAATATTGAAACCATATTTGAAGCAATAGGCATGAAACATATCAGGAACATAGCCATTGTTGCCGTGCTGGTTGTCGCCGTGGGGACGGTCGTTGCGATCAAGCAAAACAAGAAACCGGTTGAGACGGCTATGCCGTCCGCTGGAGTAACCGGCGCGAGCGAAACGGTTTCCCTGCCCATAGCACAGGCTCAGTCGCAATCATCCCAGCCCGGCGCCGCACAAGCGTTGCCGAAACTGATTGATCTGGGCGCGGGCAAATGCATTCCCTGCAAGATGATGGCTCCGATCCTGGAGGATTTGAAAAAGACGCATGCCGATAAATTCGAGGTGCAGTTCATTGATGTCTGGCAGAATCCGGAACCTGGGCGGAAATACGGCATTCGCGTTATTCCAACCCAGATATTTTTCGCGCCCGACGGCAAGGAGCTTTTCCGGCATGAAGGGTTTTACGGCAAGGAGGATATTTTGGGCAAATGGAAAGAGCTTGGATTCGCGTTTAATGGAAATAATCAATGAAAACTAACACTCAAATTCAGGCCGGTATCTGCGGGTTTGTAACCCATGTGTCAGCCGAAAGCGAAGATAATCAAAACGTAAATTTTGGAATTAAATCCAATTGCGAAAAAATAGAGGCATTAGCGGTAAAGTTAAACAGCATTCAGCCGGTAGATGCTTTTCAGGAAATCAGTCCAACTGGGGAGGGTAAAATCATGCCCGTTGTGCGCGAAACTCTGAAAGGCTGTTGTGCCGGATGTGCTGTGCCTGCCGGTATTTTCAAGGCAATGCAGGTCGCCGCTGGTCTGGCTTTGCCAAAAGATATTTCAATCACCTTTAAGTGAATTGGTTAAAACAATGGAGCAATTATTTACATCATTAACCCATGCTGTCGAAGGCGCTCCATTCCTTGCGCTCATTGCGGCGTTAATTTGGGGCATTTTGAGCATCTTGCTCAGTCCGTGCCACCTTGCCAGCATTCCGCTTATTGTCGGCTTCATTGACGAGCAGGGCAAAATATCAACCGGACGTGCTTTTCTCATTTCGCTCTTATTTGCGGCGGGCATTTTGCTGACGATTGCCGTCATCGGCGCAGTAACAGCTTCCGCCGGAAGAATGATGGGCGACATCGGGCGCTATGGCAACTACTTTGTGGCGATAATATTCTTTATTGTCGGACTTCATCTCCTGGACGTTATTCCAATGCCGTGGTTTTCACCTTCACGGGTCGGAATGAAACGCCGAGGTCCGTTAGCCGCTTTTATTTTGGGGCTGGTGTTCGGAATTGCGCTCGGCCCCTGCACGTTTGCCTACATGGCGCCGATGCTGGGGGTTACATTCAAAGTGGCGGCGACAAATCTTGCCTACGGAGTTTTATTGCTTGCGGTTTATGGAATAGGGCATTGCTCGGTGATTGTCCTGGCGGGAACGTCAACTGAATTGGTTGAGCATTACCTTAAATGGAATGAAAAATCCAAAGGCGCACTCATTCTGAAAAAGATCTGCGGAGTTCTTGTCCTCCTGGGCGGCGTCTGGTTGATTTACACCGCGCCTTGATAAGATCAGCATGGCGGGGATAAACTACTGCCGGAGAAGGCTCATTAAAAAATAATAAAAAGTATTGACGCAACGCGAGTAATCATATAGATATTTTGTCATGTAACGAAATATAGAACGGAGACAAGATTGTTATGAAAGAACTGCTGCAAATAGCCGGGGCATTGGCCGATGAAAGCCGTGTGCGAATTATCATGTTTTTGTGGAAAGGTGAATTGTGCGTGTGCCAGATCGTGGCGCTTCTCCGGCTTGCCCCGTCCACGATTTCCAAGCATCTTGCGATTCTTGAACAGGCCGGATTGGTGGAATCGCGCAAGCAGGAGCGCTGGGTTTATTATCGCTTGTCGGATAAAGCAGCATCCCCGTGCGTGTCGGCGGTCATCCAATGGGTATACAAATGCGTTGGGAAAGATAAACAAACACTTGAGGACAGCGCGCGCTTGAAAACAATGCTGAAGATGAGCCTTCAGAAACTGTGCGAGCGATATCATAAATAACAAAAAAAGTTTGATATTAACTTGGACGTGAAAGGAAACAATATGTCCGAACATGAACATGACAACATCAGAAAGAATGTCCGTGGCCGGTATGCTGAAATCGCAAAAACCAAAGGATGTTGCGGAGTTTCGTGCTGTTCATCATCCCCGGCAAACGGAGCTGATGCATCCGCCAAGCTCGGATATTCCGCCAAGGATATGCAGGCGGTTCCGGACGGAAGCAACATGGGGCTGGGATGCGGAAATCCCCATGTTATCGCAAACTTGAAAGAAGGCGAAGTCGTGCTTGACCTGGGAAGCGGCGGAGGGTTTGACTGCTTCCTCGCCGCCCGGAAAGTGGGAGACAATGGGAAAATTATCGGAATTGATATGACGCCGGAAATGCTGAGCAAGGCCCGTGAAAACGCTGTAAAAGGTAATTACGAGAATGTTGAATTCCGGCTGGGCGAAATTGAATATCTGCCGGTGGCGGACAATTCCGTGGACGTCATCATTTCAAATTGCGTTATTAATTTGTCGCCGGATAAGAAGCAGGTGTTTAGGGAAGCATGCCGGGTATTGAAACACGGCGGCAGACTGGCCGTATCCGACGTCGTTGCCGTTAAAAAATTGCCTGATCAAATCAAGAAAGACTTGGCGGCTTATGCCGGGTGCGTGGCCGGCGCGGCGCTCGTATCCGAAGTGAAAGCCATGCTTTCCGAAGCTGGTTTTTCAGAGGTGAGAGTTGAGATTAATGAAGCCAGCCGTGAATTCATTAAAGACTGGTTCCCCGGCAGCGGGATTGAATCGTACGTGGCTTCTGCAAAGATTGAGGCTGTGAAAGGTGAAGCCTTGCGGAAGCCTGCGACTTGTCCGCCGAAGCTATCCGAGCGAAGGGGGAAGCCAAGTCCGCCATTATAGCGAAGAAGGTCTAAAAAAGGCTACTATAACAAAAAAACAGGAGGGATGAGAGATGGCAACAAATAATGATAATTCAAAACCGACTGACAATATGGAATTACCGAAGAAGGAAGCATTGGCATGCGGGCCCGGATGCGGCTGTCATGCCGGCGGGTCTTCCGTGCGAATACGCCTGATCATTGGGGTGATCGTATTGGTTGCCGCCGGGGTGCTAGCGGCGAGGGCCGTGATGAAAAACAAAAGTGCCTCGACCGTCAAGGCGGCGTCCGAATTCGTGTCTTTGCCGACCTTGGCACAGGCGTCCGCGCCCGCTGTTGGCGCTATGCCGGTAACTAATGAGACGCCCGCCGCCCCGGCTACGGTTGCCGTCCAAGAGATCGGAGCGCTTTCCGACCTGAACGCGGTGGCCGCCGATACAGGCGGCGTGTTTGTATTCCTGGCCGGTAAAAACGATCCGGTTATCAAGTCGCCTCTGGCTCAAATGCGGAACGCGGCGAAGACGATAGAAGCCCAGTCACGCATTAAGATCGGTCTGTTCACACTGAAGACGAGCTCGCCGGACTATGCGCAGGTCGCCGCACAAATACCCGTGCCGAGCGTGCTTGCGATGATCAAGGGCCGTGGAATGGTTCCGGTTTCGGGTGAAATTACCGAACCTAAACTCATTCAGGGATTTGTCGCCGCATCAAGTGCTGGTGGATGCGGGCCAGCCTCTGCCGGATGCGGGCCGGCGGGATGTAACTAGCCCTTCGACGCGTCCCGAGGGGACTTGCTCAGGACTAACCTTCCGGCGCGTCGACGGGCTAATCTTGAGCAAGGCGCGATAAGCGCCGCGCCGAAACTTCGGTTACAAATTGTTGTAACCGAAGCGCATATTTCATAAGCGGTAATCCGCTCATGAATATGCGGGTTAGGAGGCTATCAAAATATGCTGAACATGCTGAAGTGGGTGACAGATACTCTTCAAGCGGCCAGCATGGGGCCAACCGCCTTGCCGCTGGCATTTCTGTTGGGATTGGTAAGCGCGGTGGCCAGCGCCTGTTGTACTCTGCCGGCGATGGGAATGCTGGTGGCCTATTCGGGCACGCGGCAGGACGTCAATCGGCGCACCGCCTTCGTGTCCGCAATATCATTCCTGATCGGCACCACTCTGGCATTGATTATTCTGGGGGTTGTCGCCGGGTTCGTGGGCCAGGCGGCACAAGCGCTCCTCGGCAGATACTGGAAGATTTTTGCAGGCGTCATAGCCGTCATCCTGGGACTCGCCGCGCTAAAGTTGTTTCCGGTTAAACTCCCGCAGTTCACGCGAAAATCGGAAAAGCGTTCTGCCGTCCATGGGATGCTGGGCACTGTGGTAGTTGGACTGCTGATGGGCGGCGGCGTAGCGGCCAGTTCGCTGCCCTGTAATCCCGGAATCTTCATCGTCATCGGTGCCAGTGTATTGATGGGCAGGATACTATGGGGCATGGTCCTCATGGCGGCTTTTGGCGTTGGTTTCAGCCTGCCGCTCAGCGCCATCCTGCTTGGCGTTTCGTTGGGGAAAGCGGCGATCAAAATGCAGAAAGTGGAGACCGCAATCCGAATAGTGGCCGGTGTTCTGCTTATCTGCGCTGGATTCTATCTGTTGGCAACGTTCTAAACTTAAACTGAATAAAAAGGAGATATGACAATGGAAAGCAACAAGAAAGACCAGAAACAAAAGAAAGGCTTCCTGGCCGCGATATGGGAGTCCATGACCAAGACGGGCGGATGTTGCGGTTCAGGCGGTAACTGTTGCGGATCTTCCGATCAGAATAACGGCAAGGAAAAATCCAAAGATAAAAATGATAATCCCAAGCCAGGATGTCTTGAGTGATGAGCAATAATGAAAGCCAGCATAGCTCAAACTATAAAGACCTTGCCGTCCTAGCCATCGTGCCAATCGCAGTTGCGGTCCTGACCCTGACGAGTTGGATTCTCGCGCACTGGGAGATCGGCCCTCACTTCGTTAATGCGGCGCTTGCCATCATCGCCGTCATATTCGGCGGCTTTCAGCGGTTTATTTCCGGGTTCAAGGATATTTTCAAGCGGAAGATCACGGTCAACGTGTTTGTCGTGGTAGCGCTCATCGCCACTATGGCGATCGGTGAGTTCAGGCCCGCGGCCATCATTGTCTTTATCATGGCCGTTGCCGGGGCGCTGGAGTCCTATACTTTGGACAAGACCCGGAAGAGCATCCGTGACCTTCTGGATTTTGCCCCACAAATGGCAACCGTTCGTCGCCAGGGGGAAGAGGTCATCGTCCCGGTTGCCGAACTTAAAGTGGGTGACATTGTTGTGGTCAAACCCGGCGCGCGGATCCCGGTGGACGGCCTGGTGACCGCTGGGGCAAGCAGTGTCAACCAAGCGCCGATCACCGGCGAATCCATGCCGGTTGAAAAGTTCGTGGGAAGCGGCGTTTTCAGCGGGACGCTCAACGAGTCCGGCCGTCTTGACATTTGCACTGAAAAGGTTGGCGAGGGTACCACTTTGGCCAGAATCGTGCATCTGGTTCAAAATGCGCAGGGCACGCGCGCGCCCATTCAGAATATGGCGGACCGTTTCACAACCTGGTTTCTGCCGGCGGTGGTTGTGTTGGCCGTTCTGGCATTTATTGTTACTGGCGACGTCAAGGCGGCCGTGTCGGTTCTGCTGGTGGCGTGCCCCTGTGCGTTCGCCATAGCCACCCCCACGGCAGTAACCGCCGGGGTCTCCAATCTTGCGCGCCGGGCAGTTCTCATCAAAGGCGGTATCTTCCTGGAACTGGGCCATAAGATCAAACACCTTCTCGTGGACAAGACGGGCACTTTCACCTTCGGTCGGCCAAAGGTTGAAGACATCATTTCCTTCAACGGAAAGGTCCCGGACGATATCCTGCGCCTGGCATGCATCGCGGAAAAATATTCCGAGCACCCGTTGGCGCGTTCCATCCTGGCGGCCGGCAAAGAAAGGAAACTTGACATTCCCGACCCCGACCATTTTGAGAGCGCGACCGGCATGGGGGTTGAGGTCCGATGGAGCGACGCGAAGATTCTTGTGGGTAAGCCGGTATTCCTGACGGAAGCTGGCGTGACCATCGACTCACACGTTGAGCGCGAGATCGCCAAACAATCTGAGCAGGGTCGCACCGCTGTCCTGGTCGCGCATAACAATGAGGCGATTGGACTGCTGGCCATTGCCGATGAGATCCGTCCTGAGATTGCTAAAACCATCCGGTTGCTCAAAACGATGGGGGTTGAGCGAATTACCATGCTGACCGGCGATCATCCCCAGGTGGCTGAAGCGGTGGCCAAGGCGATTGGCGTCGATGATTTCATGGCCGAACTGCTTCCTGAACAAAAGCAGGAGTTTGTCAAAGTGCTGCAGTCCGAAGGTCATGTTGTAGGAATGATTGGCGACGGCATTAACGACGCCCCGGCATTAGCGTTGGCCGATGTAGGCATCGCCATGGGCGCCGCCGGCACGGATGTGGCGATAGAGACGGCCGACGTCACCCTGATGAACGACAACCTATCCGGGGTTGCCGATTTCATGTGGATGTCGGCGAAAGTCATGCGTCGCATCAAACTGAATATCTTCTTTTCCATGATCTACAACGTCATTGGGCTGGCATTGGGGGTCATGGGAATGATGACGCCCATCATGGCGGTTATTTTCCAGGAAGCGGGCTGTGTAACGGTCGTGTTCAGCTCAACACTTCTACTGTGGGCGAAGCGTAGAACGGCGATAGCGTGAAAGCCCGGCAAAAAAACCGCTGTAATTGAGATCAGGTCAAGAATATGAAATATAAAAAAATAAAGAGGGAGATTAAGAAGTGACTGAAAAAATCGCAAAACAATTGTCGTTTCTGGACCGGTATCTGACGGTCTGGATATTTCTGGCGATGGCCGTCGGTGTTCTGCTCGGTCATTTTATTCCTGCGGTGGGCGCTTGGATCGGAACTCTCAGGCCGGAGGGAACGCAGACAAGCATTCCCATCGCGCTGGGATTGATCCTGATGATGTATCCTCCGCTGGCCAAGGTAAAATACGAGGAGTTGGGGGATGCGTTTCGCGATATCAAGGTATTGGGGCTTTCGCTGGTTCAGAACTGGCTGATTGGTCCCGTGCTGATGTTCGGTCTGGCCGTGCTGTTCCTGCGGCATCAGCCGGAATTCATGATTGGTTTGATTATGATCGGTTTGGCGCGGTGTATTGCCATGGTGATTGTCTGGAACGACCTGGCAAAAGGCGACACGGAATATGCCGCCGGGCTTGTGGCTTTCAATTCCATCTTTCAGGTGTTCTTTTACAGCGTTTATGCCTGGTTCTTTGTCAGTTTCCTACCGCCGCTGTTGGGCATGTCCGGTGCAAGCGTGAATGTGACGATAAAACAAATTGCCGAGAGTGTTTTCATCTACCTGGGCATCCCGTTCATTGCCGGCATGCTGACCCGTCTCATTCTTGTTAAGGTGCGCGGCAAGGAATGGTATCATTCGCGGTTCATTCCGATGATCAGTCCGCTGACCCTGATTGCGCTCCTCTTTACGATTGTCGTCATGTTCGTCATGCAGGGCGAAAAAATTGTTGCCCGGCCGGGCGATGTGGTCATGATAGCAATTCCGCTCTTAATTTATTTTGTGGCCATGTTTCTCATCAGCTTCTTCATGAGCAAGCGGGTGGGCGCGAATTACGGCAAAAACACAACCTTGGCCTTTACGGCGGCGAGCAACAATTTTGAGCTGGCGATAGCAGTGGCGGTGGGCGTGTTCGGCATCAATCATGGAGCGGCTTTTGCGGCGGTCATCGGCCCGCTGGTGGAAGTGCCGGTCATGCTGGGACTGGTCAATGTTTCCCTATACTTTCAGAGACGCTTCTATTCGCCGCAAAGCGGGGGATAAGCTTGCCGGATGTCGGCCGTGTTCTTTGTTGCGCGTGGACAAGGGTAGGGGAAACCGCGTCATTTTCATGCCGCCGATCCATGTTGTCATTTATCACTTGTGAACGGCAGTGCTTGTGATAATGTACCTCTTAAATTCAGGTAAAATACCGTCAAAATGCTGCGGATTTAAACAGGAAGGAGCAAGAATTCTATGAAAGTCATGGAGCCAAGGGAACGCGTCCGGAACCTGCTTGAACGCAAACCGGCTGACCGCGCCGCATTTTATGAAGGTCCATGGACTGAGACGGTTACGCGTTGGCGGAACGAGGGTCATTATGAATCGCCCGATCAATCCAATGTGGATCGTTTTGACATGGATATGGAACTATCTTGGCCGTTCAACTGCGTGGCCAATCTTGATTTCAAGGATGTTATTGTTGAGGAAAACGAGGAAACTCGCCTGACCCGTAACGGCAACGGCGCCTTGTTGCGGCATTGGAAAAACAAGAGCGGCACGCCGGAACACGTGGATTTTTTGGTAAAAGACCGGGCCGGATGGGATGAACACGCCAAACCATTTTTGAAACCGGATCGCAGGAGGATAAACTTTGAAGACTATCGCGCGGCAAAAAAACGCGCGGCGGATAAAAAACGGTTTTTCATGTGGAGCGGAATTAATGTTTTTGAACAGATGCATCCGGTCTGCGGCCATGAATATATGCTCATGGGCATGGCGCTTGATCCAGACTGGGTGAAGGACATGACGCAAACTTATGCCGAATTGACCATTGCGCTTTGGGAAATTTTGTTTGCCGAGGAAGGACAGCCGGACGGTATCTGGTTTTTTGAGGATATGGGCTTCAAGGGCAAGCCTTTCATGTCGCCGGCGATGTATGCGGAATTGATTCAGCCCGCGCATACGCGCACCATCGGCTGGGCGCATGCGCACGGTCTCAGGGTCATCATGCATTCCTGCGGCTTTGTTGAGCCGCTGGTCCCCGGGATGGTTGCGGCGGGCATTGACATGTTGCAGGCCATGGAAGTAAAAGCCGGGATGGATATGGTCCGGCTCAACCGCGAATACGGCCAAAAAATCGGGTTTATGGGCAACATTGACATTCGTGAGGTAATCAGCAATGACCGCCGCCGGATTGACGCTGAACTCAAAAAGAAAATCCTGCCGCTCATGGCGACGCGCACGCCTTATATCCTTTCTTCCGATCATTCCACTCCGCCTGAAGTTGATTTTGACTCGTTCATTTATTTCCGCGACCGCGGACTGGAATTGGCATCTTACCAATGATCATCACGGGCGTTGATCATATGCCGCCGCCCAGGTGAGGCCGCCCGGCGGGGCATTCTGGCGCAGGAGCGCAAAATGGACTAGACAAACGCTCCGTCTCGTACTACATTTTTTTCATGGCATCTGAAGACAAGGGCACGTTGCAGGAAACTAATCTGCGCAACCTGATAAAAACAGGCGCGTTCTGCTTTATTGACCAAGCAACACCCTGGTTTCCATATACTTCCGGTCAGGTTGGCCCGTATTATGTCCAAAGCATCTCCGTTGAAAAAGACGGCGGCAAATATGCCCACGCCGTGAAGTCGTTGATTGCCTTGATCAACGCCAAGGTTGATTCCTTTGACGTCATTTCGGGCGGGGAAACCCGCGATTGGGATTTTTCAAATCCGGTTGCCGTGTTGATGAAAAAGCCCCATGCCAAAATGTATAAGGACGGCCGACTCATTGGCGGCGCGGTAAAAGGTAAAAAGGTTCTGCACGTGGCCGATTTAAATAATGAAGGCTCCTCGGTGCGCGATTATTGGAAGCCGATTCTTGAAAAAAATGGCGGTTCGTTGATCGGCGTGGTTTCTTTCGTTGACCGTCTGGAAGACGGTTACTTGCTGTTTAAAAAAATGGCCTTGCCCTGCCTTAGCGTCGTTCCGCTGGATAAAACAGCATGGGATATCATTCTCAAGGAAGGTTATATATCCAAAGGCGTGCATAGGCAATTAGTTGCCAGGATGCAGGACCGCAGGAAATGGGCAATCAACGCCCTGCTGAATAATCCGGAATATTTCAGGCGATTCCATGCCCGGAAAGACAATTGCGGCAAGGTCCGTAAAATTATAAAAAAATATCCGGAAATTAAAGGAAGGCTAAAGGAAATAATTGCCAATGCGTATTGATCCCCATGTCCATTGTCGCGACGGCCGGCAAAATTACAAGGAAACGATTGAACATGTTTTCCGGCTTTGTGACCAGAATGGCATTGACGTTATTTTTGATATGCCGAATACCGATCCCCCGGTTTTAAGAACCGAGGGCCTTGAAAACCGGCTCGCTCTCGTTCCAAAGGACGATTTGCTCCGTTACCGCATTTTCCTGGGGGCAACACCTGATGAAAACCAGCTTAAGGAAGCGGTCTCCCTGTCGAAAGAATGCAAGCAAGTGGTCGGAATAAAATTATATGCGGGGCAATCGGTCGGCCAGCTGGCAATATGCGCGGAAAAAGATCAGCTGAAAATTTATGAAGTTCTTGCCGCTCTTGACTATCGCGGCGTGCTGGCCGTGCATTGTGAGAAGGAAAATATGTGCAAGACTGAATTTGACCCGCAAAAACCGATCACTCATTGCATCTCGCGTCCGGCTCAGGCGGAAACGCGGTCAATTGAGGATCAGATCAGATTCGCACGTGGTTCAGGTTTCCGCGGCGTTTTGCACGTTTGCCATGTATCCGCCGCGGAATCGGTTGCATTGATCAGGTCGGCAAGGGCTCAAATTAAAATAACCTGTGGTGTTACGCCTCATCATTTGTTATGGTCAAACATCCAGATGCATAATCGGGATGGCCTGCTATACAAGGTGAATCCACCGTTGCGCGAGATGAAGGACTGCATTGCCCTGCGCCAGGCGCTCAAAGCAGGGGATATCGACTGGATTGAAACAGATCACGCTCCGCATCCCATCAGCGAAAAGCTTTATCCGCCTTATGCTTCCGGTTATCCTTCGCTTTGTTTGTACGGCGATCTGGTTGATAATATTCTTCCCATGTGGGGGTTGAATGAAAATATGGTCAGGAATGTGACCTGCGACAATATCAAGAAAACATTTATGGAAAGGAGCCTGTAAGATGAGGATTCATGATTTGAATGGGGAGAAGGTTGGAATCTGCGTTTCGGGCGGGTTGGACAGCCGGACCATCACAAAAAAACTGACCGAAATGGGGATTAAAGTTTTATGCTTTACCGCCGATCTTGGTCAACCGGATGAAACTGATGTCCGGCAAATACGTGGACGCATGGCGGCCTGCGGCGCCGATACGTTCATTATTGATCTGAAAGATGAGATGGCCGAGGCTTGCTTCCAGGTTCTCAAAGCCCAGGCCAAGTACGACGGCGGTTATTGGAATACAACCGGAATTGCGCGCGCGGTGACCGTGCGGGGCATCTTGCCGGAAATGCTCAAGCACGGTTGCACTGTACTCGCGCACGGCGCCACCGGCCGCGGCAATGACCAGGTGCGGTTTGAGCGCTATACCAATGTTCTCGCGCCAAAAATGAAAGTCTATGCTCCCTGGCGCGATCCGCAATTACTGGCTGAATTTCCCGGAAGGACGCAAATGGCCGCTTATTTAAACCGTTTCGGCATCAAGGCTTTTGCCGGCGGTAAAAAAAAGTATTCCACGGATGCAAACCTGGCCGGCCTTTCCCACGAGGCGGAAGACCTTGAAAGTTTGCAGACGCCCTGCACAATTGTCAATCCAACCATGGGCTTCTGGCCTGATGATGCCCCCGACAAAACAGAAAAATTCACGGTTGTTTTTAAGTCGGGACGCGCCGTTAAAATAAATCAAAAGAAGGTAAATCCGCTTGAAGCCATGCGGCTTGCCAACAAAATCGGCGGGAGAAACGGGATTGGCCTGAAACATGCGCTTGAAAACCGGATTATCGGAACGAAGAGCAGGGGAGTTTATGAGGCGCCCGGCATGGAACTTTTGGGGCGTTGCCTGGAATTTATTTATCAGGCGGTAATGGATCGGCGCGCGAACCGATTGTTTCAGCAGTTGTCTGGGCTTGTCGCCGGCCAGATTTATGACGGCCGTTTTTATGACCCTGCCACGAATGCGGCCATGAAAGCAATTGATGCGCTTGCTCAGCCTGCTTCGGCAACGGTTCAGGTGGGGCTTTATAAAGGCAATATTTATTTCCAAAAATTAACCAATTGCCCGGGTTCCCTTTATAATCAGGAAGATTCATCAATGGAAGAAAGCGCCGGATTGAATCCGGTCAGCTCGCAGGGCTTTGTCGAAATCCAAGGCGTTGAGGCACGCGGCCTGGCCCGGGCCGGACAGATTGCTAAAAAATTAAAATAGTCAGGAGGAAAAAGGAATGCAAAAAAGGGCTAATATTTCAAAGGCGCTCAAAAGAAAATATCCCGAGCAGGTAGTTCTGGTTACAACCAGGAAGCCGGACGGGGGAGCAAATGTCATGGCCGTGGGGTGGGTGGCAATTGCTTCCAGTGCGCCGAGCATGTTCATGCTCGGCATTGATGACGGCGCATATACCTATGAGTTGATTAAGAAAACAAAGGAATTCGTGGTGGCCTTCCCGAATGAACAAATGGCCAGGGAAGTGCTTTTTGTAGGAACCAGGCATGGACGCAGGTGCGATAAAATTTCCGAAAGTGGCCTGGTCATACAATCGGCTGATAAGGTTAAAGCGCCGTTGATTGCAAATGCAGTGGCGAATTTTGAATGCCATCTTGTTGCCATTCACCGGCCGGGCGATTGCCCGTTGATTATCGGCAAAGTTGTGGCTGCCCATGAGAATGTTAATGCCGGGGTCAAGCGTCTTTATACGGTCGCCGCCGGCTATAAAATGGCGGGCATAAGACCATTGGTGAAATGATATTGTAATTAACTCTTTGCCGTTATAGAATGCCTTGGATTTATTTTGTCAGGGAATAATATGTTCAGGAATATAAAACAGAAACTATTCTGGGTTGTGCTTGTTTCGGTTTTGACCGTCAACTTGGTTGTTGGCGCCAAAATTGCCACTCAAAACACCAAGGAAAGCGATACGGCCGAGGTTGCATTTGAAAAAATGCAGTTATTGGCGGAGGTATTGCTGCAAATACGGCAAAACTATGTTGATGAGGATAAAACCCAGTACAAGGATCTTTTATACGGCGCATTGAGAGGAATGTTGCAGTCGCTTGATCCGCACAGCCAGTTCATGGAACCGGATACGTTTTCGGATATGAAAAATGACACGGCCGGCGAGTTTGGCGGCCTGGGTATTGTGATCGGCATGCGGGACGGAATTCTTACGGTGATTGCCCCGATGGAAGATACGCCGGCTTACCGGGCGGGTATTATGCACGGCGATAAAATCGTTGCCATTGAAGGCGAATCCACCGAAAATCTCAGCCTTCAAGATGCGGTGAAAAAGATGCGCGGTGAACCGGGCACAAAGGTGAAAATTAAAATCATGCGCCCCAAGCCGCAGGAAATCAAGGAATTGGAAATTGTGCGCGCCGTTATTAAGGTTGAAAGCGTCAAGGGCACGACGATGCTTACCGATCAAATCGGCTATGTGCGCATAACCCAGTTTAATGAACCGACTGCGGATGCCCTGCAAAAATCGCTTGAAAAATTGCTTGCCCGGGGCATGAAAGCATTGATTCTGGATCTGCGCAACAATCCCGGCGGATTGCTCAGTTCGGCCGTTGAAGTTTCGCAAAAATTTTTAAAGGGGGGCGAGAAAGTTGTGTCAACAAAAGGCCGGGCCGGCGCTGGAGTGCAGACTCAATACGCGTCCAAGGGCAAGTATCATTATGTTGATTTCCCCATGATCATATTGGTGAATGGCGGCAGCGCGAGCGCATCCGAAATCGTTGCCGGCGCCCTCCAGGATTATAAAAGGGCTATTCTGGTGGGCGAGAAAACTTTTGGCAAAGGTTCGGTCCAGAGCGTTATGCCGCTTGATGACGGTTCGGCCATACGGCTAACCACGGCAAAATATTATACGCCCAATGAGCGCATGATTCACGAAAAGGGTATTGATCCTGATATCTTCATCCCGATGTTGCCGGAGCAGTGGCAGAAAGTTATGATCAAAAGATCGCGCGACGAGATCGGCGATGTCGTCAATGATGAAAAGCTTGACTTGACCAATGCGGTTGACGTTCAGCTGGAACGGGCCATAGACGTTTTGAAAGCCATCCGGAGTTTTCAGTCTCATGCCAAAGTTGCCGTTCCTAAATAGACCCCATTCGAAAAGGTTTTCGAATGGGGGTTCTCCGCCTGTGGCGGAAAAGTTCAACGCCCGCCTGCATCGCTATGCGAAGCATTGCGGGCAGGTTCACGGTTCACAGTTGAAAACATTAACAATTCATCTGATTTCAATAACCCTGAACCTTGAACCCTGAACTTAATAACCGCAAAAAAACCATGAATGTGCTTGGCATTGAGACCTCCTGCGATGAAACTGCCGCCGCAATCGTAACCGATGGGCGCAAAGTGCGTTCCAGTATTGTCTTCAGTCAGACCGATCTCCACCGCCCTTATGGCGGAGTTGTTCCGGAGATTGCATCCCGAAATCATCTTGATCTCTTGCCCGGAATTATTGAGAGCGCTTTGAACGAAGCTAAGCTCAGTTGGCGACAAATTGATGCTGTGGCGGCAACGTTTGGGCCCGGATTGGCAAGCTCGTTACTGGTCGGAGTGACGTCCGGCAGGGCTCTGGCTTTAAGTCTCGCAATTCCGTTTATAGCCGTCAATCATCTTGAGGCACATATTTATGCGCCATTTTTATCGGTCGGCTTTCCAGACCTGGATGCCCTCTGTCCGTTTGTGGCATTAATTGTGTCGGGCGGTCACACTTGCCTGGTGCGGGTGGATGGGCTTGGTAATTATCGTTTGCTTGGCACCACCTTTGATGATGCCGCGGGGGAAGTCTTTGATAAAGGAGCCAAACTGCTGGGACTTGGTTACCCGGGCGGTCCTGAAATAAACAAACTTGCCCGTGACGGAAAAGTCAATGCGATTTCATTTCCCCGCGGGCGATTTTCGTCCGATATGATGGCTGGAGGGCTGCCCGGTGATTTATGCTTTAGTTTCAGCGGACTCAAGACTGCCTTGATGTATTTTCTCAAAACTCATCCACAAGGCAGTTCGGCTTATCTGCCGGACGATATTGCCGCAAGTTATCAGGAGGCTATAATTGATTCTCTCTGTGATCGTCTGTTTCTGGCCGCTCATCGGGAAAACATAAAATGCGTGGCGGCGGTGGGTGGTGTTTCGTTGAATACCAGGTTGCGGGACAGGCTGTCATCCGTTGGCAAATCAAACGGTATGCGCGTGGTCTTTGCCGAGAGGCAATATTGCATGGACAATGCGGCCATGGTGGCCGGGTTGGCGGGAGCCGGGCAGGGGATCGGCGGAAATGAGGCCTGGAATGTTGATGTCTCCCCAAATCTTAAAATCGGTGTCGTTGATAACAAACAAAAAATATATAAATGAAGGGAGATAGCACATGAGCGGAAAAATCAGGTGGGGAGTTGTCGGATCAGGGGGCATTGCCCGGCGCAGGACAATCCCGGAAGGAATCATTGCGGCGCGCAACGCGGAGTTGGCGGCAGTATGCGACGTCAATGAGCAGACAAACCGCGCCGTGGCTGACCAGTTTCATGTCAAGGCGGTTAATTCATTGCCTGAATTGCTGACTCTTGATGTTGATGCCATCTACATCGCCACGCCGGCGTATTTGCATCATGAGCAGGTTATTCAAGCGGCCCAAGCAGGCAAACATGTTCTTTGCGAAAAACCGCTCGGCATAGCCGTTAATGAAATCAGGAAAATGATTTCAATTTGTAAAAAATCAAAGATTAAACTGGGAACGGCATTTTTAATGCGGTTTCAGTCCCAGCATCAGGCGGCTTTGCGGATGATCAAGGAAGACAAGCTGGGAAAATTGGTTTATGGGCGGGCGCAGCTTTCCTGCTGGTATCCGCCCATGGCCGGAGCCTGGCGGCAAAGCAAATCGCAGGGCGGGGGCGGATCCCTTATTGATATGGGCGGTCATTGCATTGATTTGCTGGAAATGTTTTTTGGCGACGTAAAACGGGTCAGTTGTTTTGCAAACCGTTTGGTGCATTCCTATGAAACAGAAGACAGCGCCTCTGTCCTGCTGGAATTTGAAAACGGCGCAACCGGCACTGTGGACACATGTTTCTGCATTCCGGACAATAGCAGCAAGAATGTCCTGGAAATATACGGATCTAAGGGAAGCATTTTGTGCAAGAACACAATCGGACAGGGGCCGCACGGAGAAATGGTCGCCTTTCTGGAAGGCGAATCGGCAGGATATGATGCCCAACAGGCTCGCGAGCACGCAAATGGTCTGCCCATAAATCCCCAGCCCATAAACACTTATCAGGCTGAAATTGAGGAATTCAGCCAGGCGATTTTAGACCATAGGCCATGCCTTAACTCAGCCGAAATCGGACTAGCCAACCAGAAAGTGATCTGTGCCTGTTATAAATCGGCTTTGACCGGACGGACGGTGAAAATATAATAAAGTCTGTCATTCTCGCGAAGGCGGGAATCCAGAACATTTTAATCCTGGATTCCCGATTAAATCGGGAATGACAGTTTGGCACTAAGTTCCTTTGCTTTGATACTTCCTCATTCCTCCACCGGTGGCGGGGGGCTTTCAACAGTCTTCCTGTTTATGCGCAATTGTTCAACGTCAATTCCGTGTTCACGGAGCTTTTTTTCAAGGGATATGTTTGAATTGTCGGATTGAAAACTATTTTCCCAGGCTTCCAGAGCCTGGTTTTCACGTCCCATCCCGGCAAGCACATCGCCAAGATGATTCATTATTGTGGGATCATCCGGCATCATTGCGTGCGCATTTTCAATGAACTCTAATGCTTTTTCGTATCTCTCTTTTTTAAAAAGTATCCAGCCGAGTGTGTCAAGATAAGCTCCGTTATCCGGCTCAATATCAAGGGCATGGTGAATATAGTCAAGCGCCTGATCAAGGTTGATGCCCTTTTCAGCCCACATATAGGCCAAGTAATTAAACGCATCGCTATTTTCAGGATTCAAAGTAATCGCCTTGGCGAGAAGGTTTTCGGCCACTTCGTAATCACCGCTTCGCTCACAGGCGGCGCCGTAATTGAAATAAAACGAAGTATCCAGCGCGGCGGCCCCGTGGTCCGGGAGTCTTTCCGCCATTTTTTCGGCTATTTTAAAGGCGTCGGCCGACTGTTTGTATTCCTCTGCCCGGGAGCTGATAACAGCATAGAAAAACCATGCTGCCGCATCATCCGGAGCGGCGCGGATTGCATCTTCCATCAAGGAAAATGCTTCTTCTTTGTCTTTTACCCAGACATAGAGAACGGCAAGGCGGACGCGCGTATCCAGCAAAGTCGGGTCAATTTCCAGAGCTTTTGAATAAAGCATAATTGCCTTTTCAATAAGCCGGCATTGTTGAGCGGCGGTGCCGTAATGAATATAAAAGCGCGGATCGCGCAGAATGGAATCATCCGGGGAAAGGGATACTTGCATTTGATCAAATAGTGTCAGCGCTTCATTATACTGATGATTGCGCAGATATATTTGCACAAGAATTTCAAGGAAAAGCCGTTCTTTGGGCAGACGCTTTAATCCATCCTGGAGAACTTCCTTCGCTTTCTGGGGATTATCACGCAGGTGAATGACGGCCATCTTTAAATATGATTTCGGATTGGACGGTTCCGCGTCGCGTGCCGCCCTGAAGTTTTCAATGGCATGTTCTTCGTCGCCCAGCGAATCATACAATTCACCAAGGTAGTAATAAATATCCGGACTCGGTGGTTCCTGCCCGGCAATCCTTTTCAGCAATTCCAGGGCCTTTTCCTTATTTCCCATGGCAACATAGCAGAGCGCCATTTTCTGCTGAATTTGAACATTATCCGGATCATGGATTGTAATCTTTTGAAAACAGCCGAGAGCTTTGTCAATTTGATTGCTGATAATATAAAGATCGCCAAGCTTTTGCAGATAACCCATGGAAAGATCATCGGTGGGAAAGGCAACTGACTTTTCGTAATAAGATATCGCTTCCTTGATGGCAAAAGAATTCGTGGTGGATGATCGGATTTGCTGGGCATGCAAGTCGCCGAGCAATCTCAAAACCGGGAGAGGCTCGTTCACCTTGTCAAGGGCTTGACGCAGGATTTGCCGGGCGCTTTTTTCATCCTGGTCGGCAATGGATAATGATGCAAGCTGGATGTATCCCTTGTTGTTTTTTGGCTCAAGGGCGATTGCCTGCCGGGCTGCTTTGCGCGCGCCATCCGGTTTGTTGACGAGCTGATAAATCTGCGACAGAAGCAAAACCGCTTCCATTGACTTCGGATTACAACGGCGGGCTTCTTCCATGATGGCAATGGCCTTATCATTGTCACCGTGCCTGATATACTGCACCGCCACGCGCAAATAAAGCGAGGTTAACTCCGGTTCCAGCTCAACAGCCCGCAGATAATTGGAAACCGCGCCGGCATCGCGCTGTCCTTCGCGCAGGACTCCCATGCCATAATTGGCAAGCGCATCTGCCATGGCGGCATTACGCCTGCTTACGGCAACAACTGTCTGGTGCCGTTCGGAATTACCGGCCGGAAACGGTAATGTTCTGCACCCGGCCATCAATGCGCCGGCTCCCATTAAAAATAACAGAGCCAGCCTTCGTAAATCAGACACTAGACTTTTGACTTCAGACATCAGACCAAATAACACTTTATGCCTTTGTCCCTTTCCGCCATCGCGGCACTGCAAAGCGCCGCTACTCGCCTCGGCGAAGCTCGGGCGGCGCGACGACGGCTGCCTCTGTGCCATTATTTACTTATTAATGTTCTTGTGGCGATCGGCTTTCCGGCGCTTTCGCCTTTTATGCTTAGCCATCTTTTTTATCCGCCATTTTTTCAGCGAACCCATTTTGTGTCTCCTTGTTGTTACTCAGAACGCGTGAAAAAAAAGAAATCATCGCGCTGACGGGGCAGCGCTCCTGCAAGAAAGCCTATAATAGTTTGGGGAATGTAAAAGCCGAGCACCGTCTCGGCGATCTTCGGTATTTTTTTTACACGTTCTCATTCAATTATCTTATTTAATGGAATCTCAATTATGCCTTCCGCGCCCGCGGCCTTGAGTTGCGGTATGATTTCCCTGACAATTTTTTCCTCAACCACCGATTCGATCGCCACCCATCCCTTGGAACTGAGAGCGTTGACGGTCGGCGAGTGCAGCGACGGCAAAATCGGCAGGACTTTATTGATTTTTCCCTCGGCAACGTTCATTTTAAGCAACACCCGCGTTTCCGCCGCCAAAGCCCCTTTCAGCAAAATAGAAAGCTGATTGATTTTCTGACGCTTCCATTTATCGCTCCAGGCCGCTTTGTTTGCGATGAGCTTTGTGGTTGATTCCAACACGGTTGCGATAATTTTTAAATTGTTTGCCCGCAACGAGGAACCAGTTTCGGTCAGTTCCACGATCGCATCGCAGAGGTCAGGTGCTTTTACCTCGGTTGCCCCCCATGAAAACTCAACCTCGGCGCGCACCCCTTTGTCCTTAAGAAACCTTTTTGTCAGCCCCACGGCTTCGGTGGCAATGCGTTTGCCGGCGAGGTCTTTTACGGTTTTAATTGATGAATCGTTCGGCACCGCGATTACCCAGCGAACTTTTCTTAAACCCTGTTTGGCGTAAATTAAATCGGTTACCTCAACAACGTCCGAGCTGTTTTCCACTATCCAGTCGTAACCGGTTATTCCGCAATCAAGCATTCCATGTTCCACGTACCGGCTGATTTCCTGCGCCCGGATTAAACGCGCTTCAATCTCCGGATCGTCAACGGTCGGCACATAAGAACGCGACCCGACCGTAACCGTAAAGCCGGCCTTTTTCAGCATATAAAAAGTAGCTTCCTGCAAACTGCCTTTCGGCAGTCCAAGGACAATCTTGCGGGCATTTTTTTTCATTTCTTTATTTTTTGCCATTTGACCGGGAGTATAATAAAAACAAATGTTGCGTCGAGAACAATCTGCAATTCATGGCTCATTCATTGCCCATGGATCTGCTTAATAACCAATTTTATGGCCTCCGGATAAGCAATATGTTCCTGTTCTTGGATGCGTGCGTGCAAAATTTCAGGGGTGTCGCCTGGTTTTACCTCAACTTTTCTCTGTAATATAATTGATCCCGTATCCGTTCCTTTGTCAACGTAATGCACCGTGCATCCGGTTGTTTTTGCGCCGGCATTCAACGCCTGTTTCCAGGCCTCCAACCCGGGGAAGGCCGGCAGGAGCGAGGGATGAATGTTTATAATACGCCGCGCATAGGCCTCCAGCAGGCGGCGCTTGATTATCATCATGAATCCGGCCAGGACAATAAGTTCGGCGCCATAATGATGCAGACGATCAATGAGTTTCAACTCGGCTTCGCCGTCAAGCTTGGTCTTGAAGGGCGCCGGATCAATATATTCTGCTGGAATTTCCAAAGCGCGGGCCCGTTCCAGGATCAGGGCATCGGGAACATTTGACAACACGCAGACAATGCGCGCGTTCAGTTCGCCGGCTTGAATGGCCCCGGCCATCGCCTGAAAGTTAGATCCCTTGCCTGAGCCAAGAACGCCAATATTTATTATGCCGTCGGCTATAGTCATGCAAAGAAAAATAACATTACAATATGCGATCTGCAAGTAATTAACCCGGATTTCCCGGATTCACTTCACAAACCAATGTCATTGACGTACAATGGAGCCGCATGAACAAAGGCTGGTGTCGATGTTGAAGCGACAAAAAACGGAGGATCCAATGGGTGCAGGCAAAAAGCAGGCTCTGCGGGTGACTTTCGATAGTTGTTTGAAGCTGGAGTTTCACGGTTCCAAGGTCACGTCCGACGCCGGGTTATTGGCTTACCGGGAATTCGATGAGGCGCTGGGTCTGACCGTCCTGGGGGAGGATCTGCTGGACGATTGGCGCACGGGGAAGAACACGCAACACTCGATGGTCGCGCTGGTGCGGCATTCGATCTTCAGCCGGCTGGCGGGCTATGAAGACACCAATGACGCCGAACGGCTCTCGGTCGATCCAACCATGCGGCATGTGGTCGGCGGACGAGCCACGGAGCGCACGGCTGCTTCGACCAGCCAGATGGGTCGCTTCGAGATCGAGGTGGTGCGGGATATCGTATCTGCGGCCGTTTCCGCTATAGTCAAACGAAAGGAAAACGGCCAGGATCGCACGGTTTTTAAAACGGTCTTTGATCGCATTGCGTGCGTTAACAACCGATAAGGATATAAACACAGGAGGTAACTACTCAGCAGTTACCAAATAGGAGCAACAATGAATAGCGCATTAAAAGCGGGATTCGGAAGGACCGACGTTACCCCGGAGTTGGGGGTGCGCCTCGGCGGCTATGGCGTGGAGAAGCGCCCGGCCGAGGAAATATTCGACCGGCTCAACTCAACCGCCATGGTATTGGAGAAGGGCAGCCGGTCGGCTGCGGTGATCAACCTTGACTGGATATATGTGGAGGAGCGGGTTGTCGCGCGCATCCGCGCCGAGGCCAGCCAGCGGACCGGCATCAAGCCCCAAGACATAACCGTTTGCGGCACGCACAGCCATTCGGTTCCCAACACGTTCGATGGCTTGGGCTGGGGCAGTAGCGAGGAAGCGTACATTGAAACGGCCTTCCCGGAAATCATCCGTTCGGTTGAGCTCGCTAAAACAAACCTGAAGGAGGTGGATGTCGGCTTCGCCACCACCCAATCCCTGGTCGGTGTCAACCGGCGCGCAATAGAGGAAGACAACGGGTCCTTTTTCAGAGGCGATCCCAATGGATCCTTTGACCCGACGATGACGGTTGTGCGTTTCCGGGACAAGGCCGGCGCCGATGCCGGGATAATTGTCCACTACGGAGCGCACGGCACCGCCATGGGCAACAACAGGCTCGTGTCGCGCGACTGGAGCGGGGTCATGAAAGACCGGATTGAGCCGCAGGTTTCCGCTCCCGTGGTCTTTTTAAACGGCGCCACCGGGGATGTCGGCCCGCGCACAAACTTGATGCAAAAGGGCGGACTGTGTGCCGGGGGCGGGAATGGCATCCACGGTGTCCGGGAAGTCGGCTACCGCGCCGCAACCGACGCCATCGGCGCGCTGATCACAATCAAAGACTGGCGCAGTGACCTGGTCTTTGAAACGCTGACGGAGGATATTTTCCTTCCTTACGCGCCGCTGATGCCGCTTCCCGAAGCGGAGCGCGAGCTGGCGAAATGGGCCCCGCAAAAAGACACCTGGGGCATGCCGATGACCGAGTATGCGTATTACCAGACGGTCGTTGAGGCCCATAAAAAGCCGTTGCTGTCTGGCCGTAAGTTCGCGCAGACCATCACCCGCCTGGGTCCCCTGGCGCTTGTGCCCATGCCAGGCGAGCCGTTCTCGGCAATAGCACTGCGCATCAGGCATGGGAGCCCGTTTCAATACACGCTCTGCTGCAGCGTGACCAACGGCAAAATGGCTTATTTTCCAACGCGCGAGGCTCGCCACCGCAGCGGCTATGAGATCTGGGCCGGCAGATCAAACGGGGCCTATGTCTTTGCCGAAAACATTGACGACGCCCTGGTTGCCGAAAACCTTAGACTCCTGCGAAAAATTCCAAAGGCCTGACACCTGCGCCCGGCCGATACCCCCATTAATATTGGGCCTGAATAGTATACGTGAAATTTTCACCCAAGGGATATGACGCGGAATGAACTTCCCTTGGCGCAGCGAAAAATGTCTCAAACATGGCATTGTGCGAAAAACAAAACGAAAGCGCTTAGGAATAAGTCATGAATAACTTGATGGCAACCAGCGGATTAGTAATCGTGGGCTTTTTGGCGGGATTTTTCGGCAATCCGGACTCGGAAGCGCAAGAACTAGATCTCGCGCGTAACGGCCAAGCAGATTATGCGATCGTCCAAAGCGCCAAGCCCACGCCGGCTGAACAATTTGCGGTGGAGGACTTGGGCGCGCACCTGCAGAAGATCACGGGGGCCCGCTTTGCGGTGGTTTCCGAGACCAATGCCGTTATACCGCCGCATGCCATTTACGTCGGTTGGACGGATTTTGCCCGTAAGCAGGGCCTTGACCTGGCCACCATGGGTGACGAGGAATGGTTGATCAAGAGCTGTGGGAAAAACCTGGTCCTGGCCGGCGGACGGCCGCGCGGCACGCTGTATGCGGTCTACGAGTTCCTGGAAAAGCAGGTTGGCTGTCATTGGTTCGACGAATTCACGGAAACGGTCCCGGCCCGGCCCGACCTGGTCCTGAAAAAAATGGATATCCGCGGCCAGCCGGCATTTTGGGACCGGCGAATTTACACAGCCGCAGATATCGGCATCGATACCGAGCGCTTCCGCTTCCGAAATAAAGAGTCCACATCAGCCTTTGGATCTGGAAGTGTCTATGGCGCACCCAACGGCTGTCATACCTTTTATTACTATTCGAAGGAATGGCCTGCCAACCATCCCGAATATCTGGCATTGAACGAGGCCGGCGTGCGGGTGGTCTCTTCCAACGGCGTTGGACCCGGCCAGATTTGCCTGACGCATCCGGAAGTCCGCAAGCTGATGCTCAAACAATTGAAAGGATTTATCGCCAAAGACCGCGAAGCTGCGGCCAGGGCCGGATGCCAGCCGCCGCGGATCTACGCTGTCGAGCAAAATGATAACGAGTTGGTTTGCCAGTGCCCGGAATGCAAGGCATTCTGCGAACGGGAAGTGGCGGTCAGCGGCCCCCTGGTTGACCTGCTGAACTCATTGGCCGATGGGATTAAAGCCGAATATCCCGACGTGCTGGTCGAAACATTTGCCTATCAGACGACCCTCAAGCCGCCCAGGACGATCCGGTCCCGCGACAACGTCATGATTCGTGTGGCCCAATTGAACGCCGAATGGCCGCCGCCAAAGAATAAGCGCGATGACCATCCCGATCTGTTTCGTCCGATGACCGACCCGGCTAATCGCAAACCTTACGAAACCCTGGTCGGCTGGTCAAAAATAGCCAAGCACCTGGCCGTCTGGGATTATTGGATTCTATATTCATTTAACTACGAGGATATTCCTTCGCCCTACGTGAACCTGCGCTGCCTGCAACCAGATCTGAAACTGTTTCATGACAGCAATGTGGAAATAATGTTTGTGGAATGTGAAAAAAGCGAGACCACCAGTTTCTTTGCCCTGAAACGCTGGCTGGGACTGAAGCTGATGCAGAATCCCGACCAGGACCCGGCACCTTTGATTAAGACCTTCATGGACGGCTTTTACGGCCCGGCGGCTGGTAAAATGGCGGAATATTTGAATTACATGGAAGGGCGGATAGCGGCGACGCCGGCAATGTCGGCGTCAATCCAAACGTTCCAGCGCCCCTATTTGACGCTGGAATTTTACAAAACCTGCCAACGGCTGCTGGACGAGGCCGAAGCGTTGTGCGGGCAAAATGCGGCAGCACTTTTGAATGTCCAGCGCGAACGCATCCCGGTAGATGGCGGGCTCTATGGCATGTGGGAACAGGTGGCGGCCGGCCATGCCATGCCATGGGATCGCGAAAAGATCATGCACCGGTATGAAGCGACCCGGCTGGCGCAGATGGAGGCGCGGCGCTCCAAGGGCAAACTGCAGGAAGGCAAGGATGATTTGCAAAAGGAACTAAAAAAAATGCGGGAAATACCGCTGATCAAAAAACGCAAGGCGGCAAAGCCGCCGGCAAGCGCTTTGAATACGAATGGGCCAAGCTGATGGCGGACGGCGGGCAAGCGGCGGTATGGACCAATAACGCCGTCATTGAATCCGACACGACCGGCGGACGCTGGCAGACACGGATCGCCTTTCCTCTGGTGGACCTAATTCCCGGGGGCGCGCAGATCGGCCGGCCGTTTTATATCAATGTTTTTCGCGCCATGCTGACGCTCGGCGAATCTCTAATTATATCTAATTATCGAATGGAAACAGTCGCCGAAGGAGGCAAGGAGCTATATTATTTGCCAGATCAGAGCCCTTGGAACTGTAATATTGGCTGGCATAGGAATATGGCTTATATATCCCATCGTAACTGTGAATACATGCTATGCGGGCATCTCTTCTCTTTGGTTTATTCTCTTTCTTGGATTGGGCATTCTGCTGGGTATAGTTGCCTCAGTGCTGGTTTCCGTAACACTTATGATTAGGACGCCAGAGGAGGCAAAGATGATATGCCTTCCTCGTATTCCGGTTGCCACCAGATCAAACTATATTGCTTATATCCCATTGACACGCCAAGCATTTCTGGTGAAGGCGAGCAGGCTCAGGAGTCCAGAAGAATTCAATTGATTCCGCAGAGGAAAACAATATTCTTTTCCCATTCACAGTATTCAACTACCTCAAGGAGCACAAATCATGACTAGGCCAAATTACGATAAATGTTCCCGGATTCCTGTCATTTCCTGTCTGATTATCGGTGCGCTATCGTTCTTGACCGATTTTTCTTTTGCCGCAGTGACAATGCCCAAGGTATTTAGCGACAACATGGTGTTGCAGCGGGAACGACCGGCGCCGGTCTGGGGCTGGGCCAACCCCGGCGAAAAAATCATGGTTGAATTTGCCGGCCAGCGCAAGGAAACGGCAGCCGGGCCGGATGGTCGGTGGGAAATTCGTCTTGATCCCATGGCGGCGCGCAAGCAGGGCGAGATTTTACGAATTTCCGGCGCGAGCACGAATGTAATTGAATTAAAGGATGTTGTTGTCGGCGAAGTCTGGGTCTGTTCCGGACAATCCAACATGGCATTGACTTTGTTCGGCGCAAGCAGTGCGGACGGCGCAAGCAAGGTACAGGAGGATATCGCTGGCGCTGATCTTCCGGGACTGCGATTTTTCAATGTTGCAAAAGTTAGCGCTTCCTCGCCTAAACAAGACGTCGTGGCATCATTACCATGGACACGGTGTTCAAGGCAAACTGCCGCTTGGTGCACCGCCGTAGGATTTTATTTTGGTCGCCGCGTTCATTCCGAACTGGGCGTGCCGGTAGGATTGATCAACACCTCATGGGGCGGCTCGGCCATCGAACCGTGGACGTCAAAAGAGGCCTTTGACACCAGCCCTGAGCTGGTCGAATATATTCGTAAGGAGGCGCAGATTTATCGTCAGACGCTGCCGGAGGCAATGAAGACATTGGAGAAGTGGCTCAGCGACGTCCGTAAATCAATTGCGGACGGCACCGATCTTCCGACCGAGCCGGTTTGGCCGATTTATCCCGGTGCCAAGAAACCCGAAACGGCCGTCATGTACCACGCTATGGTGTATCCATTGATTCCCTATGCCATCCGCGGCGCCATCTGGTATCAGGGCGAGTCTAACGCTGGTAATCCGGGCGACCTCTATTACCATGAGATGCGCGCCCTGATCAATGGCTGGCGCCGTGCGTGGGCCCAGGGCGATTTTCCATTCTATTATGTGCAATTGGCTAATTTTATGGGCGACACCAAGGAACCGGTCGGCGGTGATGGTTGGGCCAACCTGCGCCAGTGCCAGTTTGAAGCGTTGGCCATTACCA
>Ga0247840_10001821_pt1 | contig 39745 bp, 26 predicted proteins | sample LaCruzMarch2015__FD_192404 | JGI IMG/M metagenome (GOLD analysis project Ga0247840, IMG submission 192404) | Freshwater microbial communities from meromictic Lake La Cruz, Castile-La Mancha, Spain - LaCruzMarch2015_17m | ecosystem: Environmental > Aquatic > Freshwater > Lake | place: Spain... | reverse complement strand
GAAATGAAAATGACGCAGGGATATTTGGTCGTAAGCCCGTGTTTGAACGCATTTTCGATAAAAGGAATCAAAATCATGGGTTCAATGGCGCCTTCTATCTTTCCCGCTGGCAAATCAACCTGCAATATAATATTTCTTGGCAAGCGTAATTGCTGAAGCGCTATAAAGTTATGTACGAATTCGAGGTCTTTTTCGAGTTCTATTTTCGGCTGATTGCATTCATACAAGATATAACGTACCATATCCGAAAGTTTGAGCAGCGCTTCAGGTGCTTTTTCAGGATCGGTGAGGGAAAGTGCGTAAAGATTATTGAGCGTATTAAGCAAAAAATGCGGATTAATTTGCGATTTCAAAAGCGCAAGCTCCGCCTCGAGTCGGCGGCGATTGGCATTGTTTTCATCCTTTTTTTTCTTTTCAAATTCTGAAAACCCGCGCAGGGCAGAAGCGATTCCAAAAATTAGTAGTCCTGATAAAATAGCAGGTAAATAAAGGATGTCAATAAATCGTCCCTCAATTAATTTAGGATTAGGCAGCATCATGGCCTCCCGTAATTGCTCCGTTGGAATATATCGATCTGCCATCACCGATAACACCACATAGATCGAATAAAGAATGGGCGCCAGTACATAAAATGCGCGTTTTTTACCTGAAAAATACAAGGGCGATAAAACGTAATAAACCAAATTAAAGAATGTGGCAAGCAAGACAATGCGTGAAAAAATCATCCATATAAATCCCGGCGGCTTTTCTATGGCGTCTAACAAGAAAACCGGAATGGACATAATGACCATCCAGATGGCTATTTGAATAAAGATGGTATAAAATAATCTCATGTTGTTTTTAAAAAGAGGCCCAAAGACCTTTTATGCTAGCAAAATTTTAATATCAAAGTCAATGCCGCCAGGTCTTATTGGTCGGCATAGGCAAGCAATTCCTGAAAATTGGAAAATGTCTGTTGATCGTTTAAAACGGTGGAAAAACAACCATACAATTCCCTGAAAACGCAATTTTTTCCTTGAAATTCTGTACCACTTGTAATTGTTGATGTTTAGTTATTCATCGAATGATCACTGTTTTTTCCTGGCTCGTATGTGCCGAAAAATAACCCAATGCCCCACCGGACAAATTGCTGACGGGATTGCCCGGCACGGAGGCATTGGGGCCGTTGCCTGCAGAAGCAGCCAAGGCATAGAAATATTTATAAATCGGCTTGTCTATGGTCTGCATTTCTACCCGAATGGTATCGTTGACCTCCAGGTCTTCACTCAGCACAAAAATGGGTTGGGAAATCGTGCGCCCATCGCTGTTTTTATCGTCGCGGACATCAATATCCGATAAAATGGAGCCGTTTCGCCACAAAACAAAGCGGTAGTAATTGCCCAAACCCTGCGGATCCTGGTATCCTGATACGACGGTGATGGCCTCTTGTCCACCCAAATTGAGTTTATCCTGCCACAACGAATCAAATTTGACCAGCGCCAACATTTCAGAACGCGCCTCAAAAACCTGTCCTTCCGCCTCCACGCGCAGGTGGTAGGTACGACCGGGTTCGCCTTTTTGTGCGTCGGAAGTTTTGTAAACGCCGGGTGCTGTTTCGTTTAAGGTAAATGTTTGGGTGCCGTCGGAAATGGTCACCAATGCACCGGATACGGCAGGATATTCATTCGCCTGATCGAAATTAACCGTTTTATTAATCGACACTTTGAAAGGCTCGGTTTGGTCGGTAACACTACCCTCAATGACAATTTTAGGGTCGGTTGTATTGAGATCAACGTCGATCACTTCCTCGCAGGACGTAAGCGAAAAGGCAGTGATCAATAGAAAAAATGAAAATTTTATATGCTTTTTCATGGAAATGAACTGATTTTGTGGTTAGAATTTGAAATTCCAGGAAACACTGGGAACGATGCCAAAAAGTGCGGTTTTTACGGCCTCGGTGGTGCCTGGGGTCGTTTCCGAATCGCGGAAAGTGATGGTGTAGGCATTTCTGCGGTTGTAGGCATTGTACATACTAAATGCCCATTCCGATTTAAAACGCTTGGTTTCTTTCGCCAAAAAGGTTGCACCAAGGTCGAGTCGATGATAATCGGGCATCCGGTAGCCATTGCGCGCCGTGTAGAGGTAGGTGGTCGCGCCGTCTACCGAATATTTTCCACTGGGGAAAGTGACGGCATTGCCCGTGTACCAAATCCAGTTGGCCGATAAATTCCAGCGTCTGGAAAGTTTGTACATCGCGACAATGCTTACATCGTGTGTGCGATCCTGTTTGGCAGCGTACCAATTGCCGTCGTTGATGCCTTCAATTTTGCGTTCCGTGCGGCTCAGGGTGTACCCGATCCAGCCAGTTAATTTGCCACTTTGTTTTTTCAACAGCAATTCCACTCCATAAGCGCGCCCGATGCCGCTCAACAAATCGGCCTCCACATCGCGGTTGCCCTGTATTTCTGCACCCGTGCGGTAGTCGATTTGATTCGACATGGTTTTAAAATAGGTTTCTGCCGAAAACTCATATTTCTGGGTTTGGCCAAAATTTTGGAAAAAGCCAATTGCCACCTGGTCCGCAACTTCAGGTTTGATGTTTTTAGTAGTCAATACCCACGAATCGGTTGGATTAGAAGTGGAGGCATTGGACAACAAGTGCAGGTTTTGCGTATTGCGATTAAAACTCAATTTCAAGGAATTACGCGCTGTCAACTGGTAACTGGCCGAAAAGCGCGGTTCGAGATTAAGGTAGGTTTCTACGATTTCGCCGCTGGCTGGTGTTTCGCTCGAAAGCACATTTCCTTCGCTGTCGTACGTTTTAAACTCCGTACCACCCAGCACATTGAACATGGAAAACCGAAGTCCATACAGCAAATTAAGGCGTTGGGTCGCTTTCCATTCATGGGTAACATAAGCCGCAGATTCGAGCCCCTTGCGCGGATCGGCAGGTAGGGCGTTGATGCTGCTGCCTTCGGAGGCCTCTACATTACCGGGTGTTACGGTGTGGTGGATAAAATTGATTCCGTATTTGATCGTGTTGCGGTCGTTCGGAAATGCCTGAAAATCCTGTTTGATGTTCCAGTCCTTGATATCTGATTTAATCTTGAAATCATTCGAACCGCTTTTAATCTTAATGTTGTAATCGTAGCTGCTGTAAATCAACGAGGTATTTGAAAATAAGCGGTCGGAAAACAGGTGGTTCCAACGCAAAGTCCCGGTCGCATTCCCCCAATCTACCGTGAAATTATCGCCAAAACCCAGCACATCGCGCCCAAAATACCCACTACCGTAAATGCGATTCTTATCATTGATCTGGTAATTGACCTTTGCATTTAAATCATAAAAATAGAGTTTGCTGCTGCTGATGGTGGTGTCGGAGGATGCTTTTAAGAAAAGATCGGCATAGGTGCGACGTCCGGTAACCAAAAACGAACTACGCCCTTTTTGGATCGGACCTTCTATATTTAATTTACTGGAAATCAAGCCAATACCGCCGCTTACCTCATAGTCTTTGTTATTGCCTTCGTTCATTTTGATGTCCAGCACCGAAGACAAACGTCCGCCGTACTGGGGTGGCATCCCACCTTTGTACAATGTTGCATCTTTAATCGCATCGGCATTGAAGGTGGAGAAAAAACCGAGCAAATGGCTTGCATTATACACCGGCGCTTCGTCCAGCAAAATCAAATTTTGGTCGGCACCGCCCCCGCGTACGTGAAAGCCTGCATTGCCTTCCCCAGCCGATTTCACCCCCGGAAGCAGTTGAAATGCTTTCAAAATATCGCGCTCGCCCAGCAACATCGGCAAGGTTTTAATGTCCGCCATGTTGAGTTTTTCCACACCCATGAGCGGTTTTTCGATATTCTCATTGGTTTTTTCGGCTTTGATGACCACTTCATTGAGCACAGCGGCATCTGTCAGCGTGATATTCAGTTTTTGACTTCCTTTGGTCAAATCTATTTTTTGGGCAAAACTTTCAAAGCCGATGTAGCGAATGACCAGCGTATAGGTACCGGGTGGTGCTGAAATAGAAAAGAATCCGTATTCGTTCGAAGTTGCGCCCGACTGTGGCCGCTCAGCCAGTTGTACCGTAGCGCCAATGAGCGTTTCACCATTCGATTTATCGGAAATGGTACCACTGATGGTAAATTTAGGTTCGTTTTGGGCAAAAATTGCACTGGCCCCACAGCAAAGGAGGGCAAACAAAAGTTTAAATTTCATGCTAGAAAAAGGTAATTTACGGTTGTTTTAAAAGTTTCGCTGAGCAAACATAAAGGACCTTTTGCGCATACACTTGAAAGGTCGATGAACAGGAAAAATGTATCGTTCAATCAGAAAAAGTGCAAAAAATCAGAAGTATATTTGCTTTCGAATTACCACCATTGACCAAGATAGGATTTTTAAAGGCAGCTTTAATTCCTTGGTAAGAAATTTAGAGATACAGGATAGAGATTGCGGTAATTGAACAGGTACACAACGAAAATTAACATATAATGAATAACTATTTTATACATATTGATGGCGCTGAAAAAGGCCCTTTCTCCTTTGAAGATCTAAAGGCACTGACCATTGACCGAAACACCATGGTTTGGTACAACGGTTTAGACAAATGGGTCAAAGCAGAACATGTAGAGGAACTCAAACCGCTTTTTGCAATGATGCCGCCTAAATTGGTTACGCCACCGCCCTTCCCTGGCACCCAAGTTACTGAAAATGTGAACCCTCCCGTGTATACCAACATGCCCCTTCCGCAAAACCAGCCAGTCCGATCTCAAAACAATATGAAATACTGGCCCATCGGCTTTATTCTATTGTTGCTGACTGGACTTGGTGTATGGTATTTTACACAAAAGCAAGACACTCCATTAACGCAAATAACCACCAACGAACCGCCTGAAACTGCAAAACCACCGGAGAAAAAACAAAAGCAGTATAGAAAAGTAAAAAAGGATGCAATAGTTGGTGCCTACATCCTAAACTCAAATGGAAACAAAGTAAATGTACGGCAATCTCCAGACATGAATGCACCTGTTTTATACCAGTTAAACAAAGGCGAAGAAGCCGTATATCTGGATGAAAAAACTGATTTTAGAACGAATGTGATTGTCAAAAACATAGAAAGGGAAAACTATTGGTACAAAGTGCAACCCATGGAAAATGCAGATGCGATTGGCTGGGTGCATGGCGATTTTTTGAACTTTCCTGGAAATTTTCCGCGATAAACACTTCGAATCACCTGTAATATATTGTTTCCTCGAACTTCAGTTGGGGGTACTTCCCATCCGATCACCTGTGAATAATGTAACGATTTCCCCTATTTATGTAAGTTTATAAACACCAATAGCCCGCACCTTTGGCAAATGGATAAACCCCAAACTGCAAATGGTGCCTGGCGAAAATTTTTCCGCATAGTCAGTTACCTATTGGGTAGCCTCCTGCTACTGATCCTGCTGGCGCTTTTGGCCCTCACGCTGCCCCCCGTCCAACAGCGCATTACCCAGGAAGTACAATCCTTTTTACAGGAAAAACTGCATACCCGGGTGGAAATAGCCTCCATTGGGCTGCGTTTTCCGTATTACATTGCCCTAAAAGGCCTGCTCCTTGAAGACCAGCAACAGGATACCCTCATCCACATCGGCAACTTAGCGGTTTCCTTGGACATGTGGAAACTGATCGAACGTAGTATCGTGATCCGGGATCTTCGGCTAGAGGATGCCTCCATTTACCTCCACCAAAAAGACAGTATAAATAATTACGATTTCATCGTTAACGCATTTTCAAATCCCAATGCCGAAATATCGCCAACGCCAACTGGAAGTCCTTGGACAATAGCGTTGGATTTGACCACTGTTCGCATTCAAAATGTGCATTTTTGGATGCAAGATGCCGACAGCGGTACTTCTACTCTGGCCAATATCGGATGGCTGGAAACGGTTTTGCAAAAATCGGACCTGAATAAACTGGATTTTACCCTCGGCAAATTTTACCTGCAAGATGCGGACATCCAATACAGCCTAAAGCAGCCCATAGATACCAGCGCCACAAGCTCCCAGCGTTTCAGTTTTTCCGTGGAATCGGGCGCAATTAATAATTCCCATGTTTTATATGCAACTACGGAACAATACCTCGATGCTCACTTAGCAGAGGCCAATTTTGCCAATTTATACCTGATCTCAACCGAAAATGACCTTTTAGTGCAGGCAAAAGCGATGCAAGTGGCAAATAGTGCGATCCTTTACCGCGATGCAACGGTAACACCCACACCCCGGCACTTCAATGCGGGCGATCTGGACTTGCAACAACTCGATGCCGATTTATCCGCATTTTCTTATCAAAAAGATTCGTTGTATCTACAAGCAAATGCATTATCTGGAATCGATAAAAGTGGCGTACAGATCCATTCTTTGCAAGCTTCCATTCAAATGACGCCAAACGGGGTAACGCTGAAAAAGGTTACGGCGCACTTGAATCAAACCCAATTAAACGGCGAGGCACTGCTCCTCAAAAAAGACGCGGTTAATTATGGCTTCATGCAGGTACAACTTCGGCACCACAAAGGCATCGTGGGTGATTTACTGCGCCTGATGCCACCCATTGATAATCAGGAGTTAGCGCAACTAGAAGATATGCCCTACGAAATTTCCGGCCAAATCAAAGGTTGGCTGGAAAACATGCAGTTGAACCTGAAAGGTGCCTTGGGGGCATTGTCCAGCGATACAGTGCTTGCTCCAACCCTTAGCATGCCGCTTTCTTTCCAACTATCCGGCGCCCTGACTTCGGTTAGTGATCTGGATAAATTAGGCATGGATCTAACCGTGCAACAACTCGATGCACAACCGGGCTTTTTTGCGGCGGTAGCGCCAAATGGCGTACTTTTTCCCGACTTGTTGCAAGCGAACGGAACCTTGAAAGGAACCCTCGCCAATTTGCAGACGAATTTGAATTTCAACGCTTTACGGGGCGGAATAACCAGTAATTTAACGTTTGAAGGATTACTCCAAAACCTGCAAAATCCAGCCCAGATTGGCTTCGACGGCAAGTTGAAGGCTGAATTGGCCCGCGCCGAAATACTAGGATTTGTTCCAAGTATAAGCCAATCCGTACAACTGCCCGACTTCGTTCAGATAACAGGCGTTGCAAAAGGTACCGCACAGGATGCTAAGGCCAATCTACAAATTGTCCTGGGCAATTGGGGCGTCGTGGATTTGGACGGAACCCTAAAAGACAGCAGTTATCAGGTACAAATGATCGGCCAAAACATTTTGGTGCATCAATTGGCCAAAGACAGCAGCCTGCAACCCTTAAAAACCATCGGAATGCATGCGCCACGGGTAAACTGGTATCCATCGACGAAAGAGCGGCCATCAACGCAACCGTTGTGGGTGATTTTGAAACTGCCATTCCTATACTCGATGCCGATATTCGCCTCAATTGCGTCGACCTCCGCAGCTTTGGATGGAGCAATCGGCCTACCCATTTGTGCGGGCATGTTGTATCCCACTCGGAAGGCTTATCATTGGATACCCTAAAGGCCCGTGTGCGCATTGAAAACCTTGATTTACAATATGATACCGTGCATGTGAAGCCGGGCGACCTGGCGCTAAATATCAGACTGGATCAGCATCAAAATCAATTAAAAATCAATTCGGATTGGCTGAAAGGCGAGATGATGGGCTATTTTTCCTTAACCGATTTGCCGAAAACCTTGTCCAATATTTTCGAGCAATACTTTGTGGTGGATCGGACGGCTTATGTGCCCAGGGTCAGCCGCGATTCCGTTTCCGTCCAGCTGGATTTACTAAAATCGGACGTATTAACCACCGGCTTGATTCCCGGTTTGACGGAACTGTCGCCCATACACCTCGAAGCCGCTTTGATTGGGCAACGTAATTATTTTAACCTGTTGATTCAGGCGCCCCGCATGGGATACCTGGGTTGGGTTTTGGATTCGATGAACGTCCGTTCTTATGCCGGAGATTCTGCTGCTTTATTTGTAGTAACCACACCCAAAGTAAAAAAAGGAAATACCGATTTTATTGAAAATGCGGTGCTTAACGGGGCATTTGTGGCCAATACCGCAACTGTTTTGTTTAAAGCAACCGACCAGGCTGGCCAAGAACGCTTTTTACTGGCCGCTGCAGCCACCATCGACCAAAGCACCCGTGAAACCATCGTAAAACTCGCACCCCGTCAATTGATTGATTTCAAAGAATGGGTGGTAGATACAGAAAACGAAATAAAAATAAACCCAACGGGCATCGCAGTGCAGCAACTGAACCTGAACGGCGCGGGCCAATCTATGGTGTTAAACGGTTCTACCAAAAAGATGCCTGGAGGCAAAACAGGGCTCGATTTTACCCTGGACATTAATCGATTGAACTACAACAATTTCGATATTTTTCTATCTGATGTTTTGCTCGATCTGGGCGGTTGGGCGGAAGCACGCATCAGGATCAAAGGTCCGACGGATCAGGTGCAACTGCGGGGCTCCATGCAATTACACGAGACGTATTTTACCCCAAAACAGACCAATGTCCGCTACCAATTGAGTGAAACCCCGCTTGAATTTACCGAAACTGGCATCATCCTGGATGGCCTTACCTTGGTGGATCCCTTTGGTAAATCCTTGAAAATCAATGGCTCTGTGAAAACTGCCAACTGGTCGGACATACAAACCGAGCTAAGTCTGCAAGCTGATCAATGGCAGGTTTTGAACACAAATAAGCAGCAAAACCCGGTATATTTCGGAAAACTATTCGTTTCGCTGGACGGCACTATTCAAGGTCCCATCAGCCAGCCCGACCTGAAACTATCGGTCAAAACGGCCAAAGCATCCACGTTTACCTACGTGTATGATGTAGCCACCCAAGCCCTGCAACGGGAAGGCGTGGTGTATTTCACCCAGCCCCCGCGCGCGTACGTGCGACCGTTGATTTATGATGCTCCGGTCAATAAACAGCCGTTTACCCTCAGTGCAAGCATCGAAATTGATTCCAATCTGATTGTAAACAGCGTCGTAAATCCGGTTACAGGGGATGATTTTAACGGTAAAGCCAGTGGCAAACTACAATTGGATGTGCTATCCAATGGCGCAATGACCTTGGTTGGTCGGCTGGAATTGGTGCGCGGCATTTATAACTATGCCTACCAATCTGTTGTGAAACGCAGTTTTAATGTAAGCACCGGCAGCAGCATCACCTGGACCGGAGACATCGGAGCGCCCGAACTGGATATCAAGGCAAGATACCGCTTCAAGGCCTCCCCTTTCCCTTTGGTTGCCAACCAGTTAGCAGAAGCATCTGCGAATGAAACCGCCCAATACCGAACAACCCAAACCTTCTTTTTGCAAACGTCCATCGCCGGATCGGTGACCAAACCAGAGGTAGGTTTTCAATTTATTTACCCAAAAGATGATACCCAGGGCACCTTAACGGCAAGTTTTGGCAACCAAGAGGCCAGTTTAGTAGAAAATGCACTCACCAACGTCAACCAGGATAAAAACCAACTTTCCCGGCAGGTATTTGGCGTCTTATTGTTGCGCAACTTCATTGGCGATGCTTCATTTTCGGTAACATCCATCGGCGGTGCCAATCCGTTGCAGGCAGGTTTGACCAATTTCTTGACCAATCAAATCAATGCGCTCGCCGATCAATACCTGACCTGGATCGACATTGATTTATCGGCAGGTGATGCATCCAACCAGAAAACGAGCTCCGATGAGGCCGCGACCAACTACCAATTGCGGCTGCAAAAATCATTTTTTGGCGACCGGCTGACCTTCAAAATATCGGGCGGCACCACCGTTGGCAACACCACTGGCGAAACCCGCAGTGCCCTGGCCGTAGGCACCGGCATGGGACTAAGGATAAATCTGGGCTTTTTTGTTTTGCGGCTGGATGTGGCGTTTCCCTTGTCCAAACCCTATCTTCCGACAGGGGAGCGCTGGGTGGGCGACCAGTTGCGCTTTGGCAGCGGGTTGTGGCGAAAAGAGAATTTGAATTGGAATTTTTCGTTTGGGTTGCCTTTTTAGGGGGAAAAAGACGCAGGATGAAAACCCACGTTGTTTTTTATATCGCAGTTTAGCTAAACCAATGAACCCGTGAATCTTTCAATTTGAGCTGTCATCCTGAGGGCCGTTTCTTTCCCGAACGAATCATCCATACTAGAAATGTTAACGGGAAAGAAACGGACGGAAGGATCTGGCCAAGCGAAATGCACCAAACTGCCGGCTAGAGAGCATAACGACAAAAAAACTAGAGTGCATGAAAAACCCCTTGGCTCATTTGAAAACTATAAATTCTTCAATATATTTGCAGGAATAAAAATCTGCCATTTGAACTTGGATACGCTACTCGTTTTATGTTGAATATTTGTGTCTCGGTCACAATTAGTGTATTTTTTAATGCGAAAATAGTTTTTTTTCAAATTGTTGTATTTTCAAATCTAGGATTACGAGCAACCAGCGTTATCCTACAATATTATAAACTATAAAATGGCTAAATTTCTTACAGGAAGCAAATTGAATTCGGCAGTTGAAGATATCCTTGAGAAGGCTGATTTTCAATTGATATTAATTTCTCCTTATATAAAACTGCATGATCGTTATAAATCTGTGCTAAAATCGAAAAAAGATCAGTATGACTTGGAAATAATTTTAGTATTTGGGAAAAACGAAGATGACATTTCAAAGAGTATGAAAATCGATGATTTGCAGTTTTTTACTGAATTCCCCAATATTGAAATACGGCATGAGAAACGGCTTCATGCAAAATATTATGCAAATGATCGTAGTGCGTTAATCACGTCCATGAATCTTTATAGTTTTTCACAAGATAATAATATTGAAGCGGGTATCTTGACCAAAGCATCTCTATTGTCTAATCTTACAGGAGGGCTACTCGCTAATTTTTCAGGAGGCGACAGTTTTGAAATAGAAGCATTTGATTATTTTGGAAGGGTCATTAAACAAGCCGACCTTATTTTCAAGAAAGTACCAGAGTTTGAAAGTTCGCTAATGGGTTTGAAAAAAAATTATAAGGGCTCAAGAATCGAAACCAATAAAATTGAAGAATTTTTCAACAAAGGCATCTCCGCGCCTGAAAAAAAAGAATATATCAAACAAGTCATTGCTAAACCTAAAAATATTCCGATTTCTACCAGCCCTCCCGGATACTGTATCAGAACTGGCCATGAAATAAAATTCAATATTAAAAAGCCATACACGGAAGACGCTTACAATAGCTGGTCTAAGTTTAAAAATGAAGATTACCCCGAAAAATATTGCCATTTTTCGGGTGAACCATCAAATGGAGAAACATCATTTAGCAAACCAATATTGAGAAAAAACTATTCAAAAGCAAAAGAAACGCACAAATTGTAGAAAATACGGAATGCTATTACATTGAAATTGCAATAACATCAGCAACACCAAGAATTTATTCATCGAAAAATCACGTCCTTGGGTTGCTGCATTTTCTACACCCACATAACTGAATGACTTATGCCTAAAAATAAAAAAATCGAAGTAATCGGGACTGAGGTGATTGTTTACACCCAAAATGAACAGGATTTTATTAGTCTGACGGACATTGCCAGATTCAGAGATGCAGATCGGAGTGATTATATTTTACAAAACTGGATGCGCAACCGCAGTGCCATAGAATTTATTGGCCTTTGGGAGCAATTCAACAATCCCGATTTTAATTCCATCGAATTCGATGGAATTAAAAATTTGGCTGGTGCAAACAGCTTTTCACTTACGCCCAAGCGATGGATTGAGTCAACCAACGCCGTGGGAATTGTTTCTAAAACAGGTCGTTATGGCGGCACTTTTGCCCATCGTGACATTGCTTTTGAATTCGCTTCTTGGCTGAGCGCGGAGTTTAAATTTTACCTCATCAAAGAGTTCCAACGCCTAAAAACGGAGGAAAGCGAACGCCTCAATCTTGAATGGAACCTGCAACGCACCTTAGCAAAAGTAAATTACCACATCCATACCGATGCAATTAAGGAAAACCTCATTCCTTCAGCATTGAGCCCCGCACAAAAATCTTTTGTATACGCCCATGAAGCCGATTTGCTCAATGTTGCTTTATTCGGCATGACCGCCAAAGAATGGCGCGAGGCCAACCCCAATGCCGATGGAAACATCCGCGATGCCGCCACTCTGGAACAATTAGTGGTACTCAGCAACCTGGAAAGTATCAATGCCGTACTCATCCATCAAGGTTTATCTCAATCTGAAAGACTCCTTCAATTAAATCATATTGCAATAACCCAAATGAAATCCCTGGTAAACAACAAACAAATCAAACAACTGAAATAGCATAGCAAACAACCTCAATTTTTTTCCTTATATTACAGTCTGAAACCCCTTCAACCACATCCCCAGGCATCTCCCCACCATCCTAATCAAATCCATCATGGAATTTATAGATTATTACAAAATATTAGATGTACCCAAAACAGCCACACCGGAAGACATAAAAAAATCTTACCGAAAGCTTGCCCGCAAGTACCACCCCGACTTAAACCCGAACAACAAAGCGGCAGAAGCCAAATTTAAGGAAATCAGTGAGGCCAATGAAGTACTGAGCAACCCGGAAAATCGCAAAAAATACGACCAGTATGGGAAAGACTGGGAACATGCCGATGCTTTTGAAGCCCAAAAACAGCAACAACAACAGCAGCAATCACAGCGCAGGGGCGGCCAGTTTCGACCAGAAGACACCGATGATTTTTCGGCGTACTTTGAATCGATGTTTGGGGGAAATGGCAGACAAAATCGTCAAACAAGGTTCAGAGGTCAAGATATAAATGCGGAACTACACCTTTCCTTGACGGAAGTATATGAAACCAAAAAGCAAGAAATCACCATCAACGGCAAGAGCATTCGACTGACCATTCCGGCAGGGATCGAAAATGGCCAGGTAATTAAAATTGCAGGACATGGCGCGCCAGGTGTAAATAGTGGCCCAAATGGTGATTTATACATTACGTTTACCATTGAAAATGATACCCCTTTTAAACGAGACGGCGATCACCTTTATAAAAAGGAGGACATAGATCTGTACACCGCTTTGTTAGGGGGCGATATTCAAGTGGATACCTTTGACAGTAAAGTAAAACTGAAGGTAGCGCCTGAAACACAAACGGGAACGACCGTCAAATTAAAAGGAAAGGGATTCCCGGTTTACAAAAAGGAAGGCAGTTTCGGAGATTTATTCATTCAGTATGAAGTCAAACTTCCTACCCAACTGACCGAGGAAGAAAAAGCATTGTTATTGCAATTAAAAACCATCAGAACCCATGAAGACCAATAACTTAGTCCGTATTGATCAAGTGATTACGCATTATCATGTGGATGCATCTTTCATTCAATCCTTGAGTGAGTTGGGACATGTAGCCTTGATTGTCGAAAGGGATGAATCTTACATTTTGGAAGAGCATTTGAAATCGCTAGAAAGCCTGCTTAGTTTTCACACAGACCTTGAAATAAATATAGAAGGCATAGATGCAATCGCGCATTTGTTGAAAAAAATTGAAGACTTGCAAACAGAATTACTGGCTGCTAAAAACAAATTACGCGTATATGTAAATAATTGATATAAAGTACGCTGAATCATTATTTCGTATCAATCTGAACCACCAAAACGGTCTTCAAAATAAGCCCATTCCCAAAATCCGAATTCAATTGGGTACGGTCATTGCCAATTTTGTACAAGGGAAAAGCCATGGTAGCCTTATCCCCAACAGAATACGTGCGGAAACGACGCAAAAAGCTGCTGCCCGCAAACAATTGGAGTTGCGCAAGGCCAAATTTTACCTGCATATACGCACCACCTTCATTGGTCGCTTTTTCAACGTAACTGGGTTTTTCAGTGTGTAAATGATAACTTTTATTGAATCCGGAATAGCGCACGCCAGCCTTTACATGGCGCGTGAGTTGGTAGTTGATATCTAAGTTTAAGGGCAAATTCGCGTTGATTTCTACTTTGTTTTTTAATAGGTAAAATCCGAAAATAGGCACTACGAATAGGCCGAATTGGTCGGTATTGGCATATAACCCAAATTTATAATTTAAAATAGGGCTTTTTTCGTTTTTCAGGATTGCGAGACCGCCTATTTGAAAATCGTTTTTTCCGATCGATTGGAAGTCTGAATTTAGTTTAGGCAGCAATAGATAGGTGCCACTCCAGTGTGCGCCGTGTTTTTTGACTAGGCCTATTTTGCCCATCAGGCTGTAAAAAGTAGTAGGATGCGCGCCCGGGTTTAAGGAAACACGGTTGTGTTCGGCTGTAAAACCGGTGAGCAGTACGGCGCCTTTTTGGGTAAGCGCGGCTGTCCGGATGGGGATGGTTAAGTCGATAGTAGTTTCGTTAAGCGGGACCCGGGCATTGGAGGTGTCAAAGGTTTGGCCGAAGCTTTCTAAGTGCTCTACTTTTAAAATATCTACATATTGTTGGGCTTCTGCTCGGATGGGTGCGCACGCGAGCAAGATGCATGCGGTAAACTGAAATGGGTTTTGGCGGGTAAACATGGCGTTGATTTTATTATGCTAACAAAACCCTTAATTTTGCCAAAAGTTCAACCCGCTTTACCATGCTAACACCCATCCGAGTAGCCTTTATGTAAGCCATGAACAACGACAAAAAAGATACCTGGATACAAGCCGGTTACGCATTATTTGCCGAACAAGGCCCTTCGGCTTTGAAAATAGAAGTGTTGGCCAAGTTGGTGGGCATTAGTAAATCGTCGTTTTATCATTATTTCGCAGACCTGGAGATTTTTACGGAATTGTTGCTCGCGCATCATTTGGTGCAGGCCCGTAAAATGGAAAACAAAGAACAGCATTGTGAAAATATTGACCCAGCCTTAATATCTATTTTATTGGAACACAAGACAGATTTGTTCTTTAATCGGCAATTGCGGGTGCATCGACAAAATCCATTGTATGCGCAATGTCTGTCAAAATCGAATGAAATTGTGGGGATGGGTTTTATAACAGTCTGGACAAAAGATTTAAACCTAAAACTTCCTCCAAACATCCTGCACGGAATTTTTGAACTGGCCCTCGAAAATTTTTACCTGCAAATCACACCCGATACCTTAACCCAAACGTGGTTATCTTCTTATTTTAAAAACCTGTCGCGCATCGTTGCCAATTTCAATCCATAAATATTGGCTAGTTGTACGGTACCGACTAAAATGTGCCTTTTATCCTTTCGACTTTTGTGTCATTGATTAATTTTTTTAAAACAATGCACATGCAACAAGTATCGAAAACAGCGCAAAACAGGTTCAGAACCCAACAATTTCACAAATTTTGGCTAAAAGTTACCGCAATCGTGGTGGCCTCTTTCGGTCCTGTCTTCTTCTTAGGCACCATGGCAGCCACCTTGGAACCTGCCCGCCTCACCCTTGATTTATTGAGTTGGCCCATTGATGGCGCAACCACGTACGCATCGCCCGATACCCGATTTTTATCGGCGCTCACGGGTGGTTTTCTCCTGGGTTGGGGCGTTATGATTTGGTTATTGTCGATCTGGGTGTACGATAAAGCCCCGGAAGCGGTGCGTAAAACCGTATTAATTGGAATTTTGACCTGGTTCGTTTTTGACAGCAGCGGGTCGATTGCTTCGGGAAATGCTTCGAATGCGTTATTTAATGTTTTGGTGCTTTTGTTGGCCGTTGGGCCTTTGTGGCGGCCTGCACAATAAAAAACAAAATGTGTTAAAATTGAATTGAAGTCTTGTAGTTTACAATGCTTTCCTTTATTTTTGTGTCTCAAAATTCAATTTCAACCCTTAAATGGGTAAAAAGAGATAAATAAAATGCTTTAAAAAAACAATATGCTGATAGCCAACCCAATTTATGATGTAGTATTCAAATACCTACTGGAGGATTTGGACATAGCCAAAGAATTACTGTCGACCATTCTGGGAGAAGAAATTCAAAGTTTGGAGTTAAAACCACAGGAGACGGCCACCGAAAGATCGGGCGGAAACATCAGTATATTGCGATTTGATTTTAAGGCGATTATTAAAAATAAAACGGGAGTAACCCGCAAAGTGCTCATTGAGTTGCAAAAAGCCAAAAAAGCCTTCGATGTGATGCGTTTTCGGCGTTATTTAGGCGAAAATTATCGAAAAGAAGATAGCATTTTGAACGAGCAAGGCCAGATTGAAGAACGGCCCTTGCCCATTTTGACTATTTACTTTTTAGGCTTTCAGTTGGAAAGTATTCATGCTGGAATCGTGAAAATCAACCGGGAATATCGAGATGTGGTTACCCAGGAACTGCTCGATATCAAAGAAGATTTTGTAGAATTATTAACGCATGATTCCTATTTGATTCAGGTGCGAAAACTGCCTAAACAAGCCCGCACTAAATTGGAGCGCGTTTTGCAAATTTTTAGTCCATTGTACCAAACCACTTCCGATGTACACCAATTGGACTTTCAAGGGGAAACAAACGATCCTTTGGTGAAAAAGATGGTAGACCGACTTGGGCGTGCGATTGCCAATGAAGAAATCCGCAATATCATGGATGTAGAAGATGAAGTGGATCGAGTTTTTGAACGGGCTATGAAGCAAAAAGATGAAATTATCGCAGAAAAGGACATCCAATTGATGGAAGAGCAACAAAGGGCAGAAACAGAGAGACAAAGGGCAGAAGCAGAACAACAAAGAGCAGAAGCAGAAAAACAAAGAGCCGAAGCCGAAAAACAAAGAGCCGAAGCCGAAATTCAAAAAAACCTTGCCCTTCAAAAGGAACTGGACGAATTGAAAAAACAAATCAAGCCCTGAAAATCCTTCACGAACACGGTACTGCTTGTCTCCGAACAATGAAAACTCCATTGATTGACAAGGACTATCTAGTCCAAAAACAACCGGGAAAAGGAGCTTGGTCTTATGTGGTTATTGCTGAAATTCCGGCTGCTCAAAAACAAGCGCTCGGATTAATCAGGGTAAGCGGATTTATTGATACGTATGCATTGAATCAATTCAATTTGCTGCCTATGAAGGATGGGTCCATGATGTTACCGTTAAAATCGGCCGTCCGAAAGCAAATTGGCAAAAAAGAAGGTGATACCGTACACGTTACCCTGTATGCGGATGCGTCGCCCGTGGTGGTTCCTGATGATATTTTGATCTGTTTATTGGATGCGCCAAAAGCCCACCAGTTTTTTTTAACCCTTTCAGAAAGTAATCAAAAATATTATATCGACTGGATCGAAGCATCTAAACGCTTAGAAACCAAAGTGGATCGAATTTGTAAAACGATAGAACGGTTGGAGCAAGGCTTAAAATTTTATGACTGGTGATATAATTAACGAAAGATCCTTATAAAACATCTTGCTACGAATTCACTTAAAATCAATTATATATATATTTTTTTAAAAATTCTTTTAAATTTAGGTGTAAGTCAGCAACCGTATCAGTAAGTTTCCTTAAAGTCATATCCGCGTAAAAAAATGAATTGGGTCGCCCTGGTGTTTGGTGAACCCATGACTCGTTTTACCTTTGCGCCACTATTTGGAATTAGTCTTAATAAACACAACTTTTCACCATGAACAACTTTAACAAATTGGCAGGTGTGCTAATACTTGCCCTTATTGCACACTCCCCACTCTTTGCCCAAACAGGAAGTATCCAGGGTCACATCACTACTACCGATGGTGCAGCGGCCGAATACGTCAACGTTATTTTAAAAGGGACCAACAAGGGTGCGACCGTCGATGCCCAAGGCAGGTATTTGATTGAAAACATCAAAGCAGGTACCTACACCCTGTTCACCAGTTTTGTGGGTTTAGAAACAAAGCGTCAATCCGTAGAAGTAAAAGCAGATCAAGCAGTTATGGTCGATTTTATACTTTCAACGGGCAGCGCCGAACTCAAGGAAGTGGTGGTTTCTGCCAATCCGAGCAAGTACGTGAGCGACTACCCTTCTGTAAGCCTTCGTTTGAAATCACCGTTACTGGAAATACCACAAAACATCCAAGTCATTACCCGGCAAACCCTCCAAGACCAGCAAATTTTTGACATGCAAGAGGGCGTTATCCGGAATGTGAGCGGCGCAACCCGTTCGGAACACTGGGAAAATTACGCCCGGATCGTTATGCGCGGCTCGAGGGTGGCCGCCTTCAGAAATGGAATGAACGTCACGGAAACCTGGGGGCCACTCAACGAAGACATGAGCATGGTGGACCGCATTGAGTTTGTAAAAGGACCGGCAGGGTTTATGTTAGCCAGCGGCGAACCCAGCGGTTTTTATAATATCGTGACTAAAAAACCAACTGGTGTAACCAAAACAGAAGTTGGTATGACGATCGGCAGTTTTGGAACCTACCGCAACACGTTTGATTTTGACGGCAAATTGAGCAAGAATGGCAAAGTGCTTTATCGACTCAACCTCATGGGCCAAATGAAAGGCACGCACCGCAATTTTGAATACAATAACCGCTTGTCGATTGCACCCGTTCTGAAATTTCAAATCAATCCAAAAACCTCGCTTACAACGGAATATACCTATCAATACGTTAACATGTCGCCTTTAGGTTCGGCCTATGCGTATAGTGCTGAAGGCATTGGCAAACTTCCTGTTTCGTTCTCTACCCTGGAGGCAAATATGGCGCCCACCAAGATCAACGACCAATCGATCTTTGTTACCTTATCACACAGTATCAACGATCAATGGAAATTTACTGGACAGTTGGCCTATTTGAATTTTAAGCAAATTGGTTCCAGTTTGTGGCCTTCTGGCATCAGCGCTGATACCCTAAAAAGAGCGATGACCAGTTGGGATATTCTCGGACAAATCCGGGTAGGCCAATTTTTTGTAAATGGAGACTTCCTTACAGGTAAAATCAAACATCGACTCCTGGCTGGCATTGATATGGGGGACAAAGATTTTTACCACGATTGGAGCCAGGGTGGCGCATTTTCAGGTGGCACCGCTTTTTTAGTGAACAACCCGGTGTACGGGCAAGTAGCAGGTACAGCCTATCCCGTTTTTAACCGAACAAGCAGCATACGTGAACGGGGTGTGCATTACAATAACCTTTATACTGCGTTTTACCTCCAGGATGAACTCCGACTTTTGAATGAAAAATTGAGATTGACCCTCGCAGGTCGATATACCACAACCGGAGATGTAGACCCCTATTCGGGAAAAATAGAGGCAGGAAAATTTACGCCAAGGGTGGGCATTAGTTATTCAATAACGAACAACACCAGTGTATACGGCGTTGTAGATCAATCTTTTATTCCCCAAGCCGGTGCATCTTTTGAGGGTAAAAAATTCGAACCAATCACGGGAACAAACCTGGAATTAGGCCTGAAAAAAGAGTGGTTGGATGGCCGCTGGACTGCTACAATTGCAGGCTATCAAATTACCAAAAATAACGTACTTACGCCCGATCCAAATAACCAGTGGTTTTCAATCCAACTAGGTCAGTCGAGAACATCCGGCATTGAATTCGATGTGCGCGGACAAATTTTACACGGCTTGGATGTTACCTTGAACTATGCTTATACAGACGCAAGGGTAACCAAAGATTCTGAAAGCAAACAAATAAACAGACAATTACCAGGCACCGACAAGCACATCGCAAACGCCTGGTTGAATTACAGAATTCCACACGGAATACTTCAAGGCCTCGGTTTATCGGCTGGGATTACCCACGCATCCGGCAGAACCGCATGGTATGCCGAATATGATAAATCGATTGACCCCAGTATGCCTGCCTACACCCGCCTAGACGGTGCCGTTTCGTATCAATTCGGAAAATTTGCAATCGCGCTCAACGTAAACAACCTCCTGAACGCAGACATCATATCCGGGGCATATTATTCCTGGAGCAATTTTTACTACTACCAGGCGGAGGCGCATCGTAATGCAAGATTAAGTGTTAATTATAAATTTTAATAAAATAAATGTCTACAAGAAAATTCATTCGAAACATGCACCGCTGGCTCGGAATTAGTTCCGGGCTGGTGGTGTTTATCATGGCAATTACCGGCTGTTTGTATGCATTTAAAGATGAAATTCAGCAGGCTACCCAAGCATTCCGATTTGTAACAGCACAAGACCGTCCTTTTTTGCGCCCTTCCCAGTTACAAACCATTGCCCAAAAATCGTTGCCCGACAAATTGATACATGCCGTAAAATACAACGGGAAGGAGAAGTCGGCAGAAGTCATTTTTTACCATAATACGCCCACCTACTATTTTACCGTTTTTCTAAATCCTTATGATGGTACAATCTTGAGGGTGAAGGATATGGAAGCAGGTTTTTTCCATTTTATTTTAGATGGGCACTTTTATCTTTGGTTACCTCCAACCATTGGTCAACCCATTGTGGCCACGGCAACACTCGTTTTTACCATCACACTCCTTTTGGGACTTTTTCTATGGTATCCTAAAAACAGTGCTGCCACCAAACAACGATTTTGGTTTCGATGGAAAAAGACCACGCAGTGGAAGCGCAAAAATTATGATTTACACAATATCTTAGGGTTTTATGTGAGCTTTTTTGGCTTTGTATTGGCTTTTACAGGAATGGTTTGGGGATTTCCTTGGTTTGCCAGCATTTATTATAGCGCTTGGGGCGGCGAGAAATCATTGATATACCAGGATCCGATCGTCAAAAAAGTTCCCCCCGATTCAACCGGACTACAAAAGAGTCCCGTGGATAAAGTGTGGTTCATCATGCAAACTGCTTATCCCGATGCCAAAAGTATTGAGGTCCACCCGCCTGAAAATGACACCACCGCAATCGCCGCCAATGCCAATTTGGAAAATGGCACTTTTTGGAAAACGGATTATCGCTATTATGACCAATACCGTTTCAACGAAATACCCGTTGCGCATGTATATGGGCGTTTAAAAGACACCAAATTAGCAGATAAAATAATGCGCATGAATTATGATATCCATGTGGGCGCAATTGGTGGCCTGGCGGGCAAAACGCTTGCTTTTTTGGTAAGTTTGATTATTGCCACCTTACCCGTTACCGGGGCGTATATTTGGTTTGGAAGAAGGAATAAAAGCCAAAATCATTGTAAATTTGAAGCGCATAAATCAACCGCCAACCGTATGGAAAGCTCCAATTGAAATTCAATCATGAAGTACCTTTTTTTTGCCGTACTGCTGTACTATAGTATGCCTCTTTCAGCCCAAATTTGGCACAAAATCCCCCTGCCCGGCTCCAGCTCCTATTCGACCTGGGGGGTGCAACCGGTGACCAATGGTGCGATCCTGCGTGTAAAAGACGGAAACAGAAATATATTCATCAGCACCGACCAGGGCCAGCATTGGAAACCCCTAAACGGCCCGTTTGCCGTGCTGAATGAACCCCTCAATTCGGGTATTCGCGCCCTGCGGTATGGTTCACAAGATTCTATCATCGTTATGGATGGCACAGACGAAAATGGGCTGGTGCGTTGTTTCCTGACCAAAGACCTCGGCCAAAGCTGGCAAGAAATCAAACCTGCGCCAGAAGGCGTTACGACCGCCCCTTTGATGGTTCATAAGGGCCAGCTTTTAACATACGGCTATTTCCCTTATCATTATAATGTACTTGATAATCAGTGGGATACCATTTTTAAAAAACCTTTACGACTGTACTTGCAAGGGTCTACGTTGTGGCTGCACAGCCAGGCAGAGGCACAAGACACCATTTATAAATCATTGGATGGAGGCTTGACCTGGACAACACCATTTCGGCTTTCAGGCAATCGGATGCTTATTCGGGGCGATACCTTTATGACGACCTACCCTTTCCAGCGCAGTTTTGATGGGGGCCAAAACTGGGAGCCGCTCCCGCCTTTTGGACCGATCAATGAATTGTATGATGACGGAAAATATCAATACATCGTAACTGATTATAATACCATTCGATCTACTGATTTTTTCCAAAGTTACGAGACCTTGTTTAATCAATCGATTTTCAGCGTAATACGTTTTGACGATCAACATATTTTAAGTGCTGGTGTAGACGGTTGCTACCGCTCAGCCGATGATGGTGCACAGTGGGAGCGCAGTAACACGGGCATCGGTCCCTGCGATTACGGCTACGGTTTGACCACGCTGGGCAATTATCTGGTTGCGAATTATGCCAGATTTGGCTCGGGGAGTACCCAATATTTTCAATCATATTCTACCGATTCGGGCAAAAACTGGAAAGCTTGTGTTGCGCCCACTTATTTATTTCGCCTAACCCAGGTAAAAAATGATTATTTCGGCGTGCTGGGCCCAACACTTTACCGTTCGCAAGACGATATTAGCCAATGGGCCCCAATTTCATTTCCCGAATTAATCAACTATCAGGATACACGCTTAGTGGCAAGCAACGATACCCTGATCCTGTTAACCAATAAAACGGACCCGTACCAAAGCGCGTTGTGGTGGACGAAAACCAACACCGAACCGCTTGTTTTTCACGCTGTTAGTACGAACCCTCCTTGTTTTCCGAAGGGCTATGTGGTGCACAAAAGTGTTTTGTACATTACGGACGATTTCAAGGTTTACAAAAGTGCAAACCGGGGCCAAAGTTGGCAGCAGACAGCAACCCCAGGCATCGGAGGAGGATTGTACAGCGACGATAACCGATTGTATTTTATTGGATTTCAAGGCATTAAATATTCAACAGATGGTGCGGAAAGCTGGCTGGACATACCCTTTCCCACAACGATGGCGCAACAGTTACAGGCCGTCACGGTAGCACCCACCGCTTTGTATATCAACGATGGCAATGGCCAAATTTTTTACCAAAATGCAGGCACAATGGTTTGGGATTCCTTGCCTAATTTTCCACCCAACCTGGGTCCGGGAAGGGTCGCTAGAATCGGTGATTATTTGTTTATTCCAGATTATTTCGGGAATATCTGGACCAATGATCCCAATTATGTGCGCACTATGGCACCTAAAGAACTGCCGGAAATACTGATTTTCCCGAATCCCGTGACCGATCAATTGTATGTACAATTTCCTATGAAAAACAGTCCTCAATCTGTGCGCATCTTCAATTCACAAGGATCACTGCAGTGGGAACAAAAAAATCCGGGCCAAAGTATTATGGTGGATACTAAGGCATGGCAACCGGGGCTGTATATTTTAGTTTGGGAGGTAAATGGTAAGGTATTTGGTAAAAATGTGGTAAAAAAAGCATCTTGATTTTAAAACAAAATATTTCTTTATCAAAATAATATGTTTTATTTTTGTGTCACTATGGCAAAAGATAAAACAAAAATAGATAGGTTACCACCACTTGACCTTCCAGACTTCTTGGGTCAACCGCACGATAGGTATGTGCGTTTTGCATTGCAAATCAGAGATTTGGCTTTGGAATTTTTACAATTTTCGTTAGATGATCAGATAAAAAATCTGATTAATTGGGATTCATTCCAGATTTCAAAAGATAGTTTTATCGACGAAAAACTGAAGGCACATTATTCTGATATTTGTTATTCCGGATTTACGCATAGTAACGAACCGTTTCGAATTGCTACATTGATTGAACACAAAAGTAATCCACCCGGGAAAGGAGAGATAACTGTACAACTGAACCGTTACATTTTAAATATGTGACAAGACGACTTGAACAATAAGCGTCAGCTAACCCTAACGATTCCAATTGTGCTCTATCATGGAGGCCCAGGGTTAACCAAAGAAACAACCAATTTGCTTTTCTCTACGGCACCGCGTTTTCTGCACACATTTATCCCGTCATTTGATTACATCTTGGTAGACTTATCTACCCTGACAGACGAGGCGATAGAAGCACTACGTATGATATACTTAGGCAAATTTTTGACAGCATTAAAACATAGCCGAGATGACGATTTTATTGCATTATACTGGAAAAAATTCGTTATTTTTGCACCTAAACCAGGGTCTGAAAAAACATTTGTACAATTTTCCACGGTTACAGCCCTGTACTTAAATGCAACATCAACCATTTTTAATGAAAAATTAAAAGACATGGATAACTTGCTAACTACCGAAGAAAAGGTAAGTGCTAAACCTTACCTGTTCGAACTTTACGATAAAGCGTTAGAAAAAGGCATAGAGCAGGGTATAGAGAAAGCAATTCGCCTCTTTTTGCACAAAAACCCGGAGTGGACAGATCAACAAGTGGCGGAATCCTTTGACGTTAATCCTTCATTTGTGCAAAAGATTCGAATGAAGTAACGCCCCACCCTTCCGCCAAACTTCTGGCGTAACCCCCACCATTTTCCGAAATACCCGCGAAAATGCCCTGCGATCTGAAAACGACAATTCAAAGGCTATTTCCGCACAGGAATATTGTGCCGATAACATTGTCCGAGCCTTTTCCATGCGCAATTGCAAAATATGCTGATGGGGCGGCATGCCATAAATTTGTTTGTACAAACGCAACAAATGGTACGGGGAAATACAGGCAATTTGGGCCAAAGTATTGAGCGATAAAGGCTCGGAAAAATGGTCCAATACATACCCATGGGCGTTACTCACCCGCTGGTACAACGCCTGCCGGGTGGTGTTTTTGGCAAAAGGAAGTTGATCTAACTGGGTCTGTACCGCAAACAATTGCTCCAGCAAGGCTTCGGCCACCCCGTAAAAAAGCGTATCCCATTCCACCTGGGGATGAAGTGTTTCCAATTGCAGGGTATGCAAAATACACTCGATGTGCTTGCCCAGTTTGTGCCCACCCTGGCTGTATTTATGCAAAACAAACTGATTTTTATGCCAGGGCAGGTTTTTGCTGTTGCCAATTTCCAATTCATTCGTCCCTTTTGCAGCCGTATATACTTCGGTCAGCGTTTCTTCACTCAAAAACAAACACAGGCCATCCACTGGTCGAGCATACTGCGCCTCCGCCAGCACTTCCTGTCCGGGCAAATGCACCATGTACTGCCCTACTGCCACCTGATGCCGTTGTTGATCCACCCAAAAAAACTCCGGACCATTGATCGGGATACTAATATGCAACTTGTGGCTACTCACCGGATGATATATTTCGGAAATGGTGGTCCGTTTCATCTCATTGCCTGCCAGCTTGGGCATACTGCTCCACGACAATTCCCCCTGGGTGGCATGTGCATGCATCAAAGCGCCTTTAAAATAATTTTTCACAGATAAACAATGCAATTTTTGCCCCCACCTCAGGTAGGTAATGGTGATAGTTTTGCAGTATGCTTGGCTTTATCAGACAAAGTTATCCGACACAATGGATTACCATCTGCTGCCAGCGCAAACGACTTAAATTAATAGACTAAAACAATTTTTATGATGAAGTTTGTAAAATGGATGATGCTCGGCATGGTTGTAATGGGCCTGCAACCTCAACTGAAAGCCCAAACCGTACCACCCGCCCTGCAAATGAAATTCGATCAGATCCTTGACAGCATGCAAGGCGTATTGAAAATCAAATCATTGGGCGCTGCGGTCCAACTCAACAACGACGCCGTATGGGCAGGCGCCTCGGGTATTTCAACGGTAAATCCACTCGACAGTGTGAGCCCCGACCATGCCTATTTGATCGGAAGTGTGGCCAAAACCATCACGTCCGCCTGTATTTTGCAATTGGCCGATGAAGGCATATTGTCGCTTGATGATCCGCTGCACAAATGGCTCGATACCATCGAATTCATCAATCCCAACATTACCATCCGACAATTGCTGCGGCACCAAAGTGGTGTTTTCGACGTGCTGTATCACCCGGATTTCAACTACACCATACAATCTGCACCGAGCGTTATCTGGAGTTTATCGGACGTGGTCAACACCTTTATTTTAGCGCCCAATTTTCAACCCGGTGCAGGCTGGGCGTATTCCAATACCAACTACATGTTGTTGGGCATGATCATCGAAAAGGCAAGCGGGCACCCTTATTACCAGGAATTCAAAACACGCTTTTTTACTCCCCTGCATTTAAATAGCCTGAAAATCCCGCCTTTCGATGGTCTGCCTGATACCATTGCGCATGTTTGGCTCGATATTACCAATGATGGCGTATTGGATGACATCCACAACCTGTATATTACTTGGAACGCCCTGTTTTCGGCCGCTGGTCCTGCAGGCTGTTATTTTGCCAAACCCGCCGACATGGCCGTCTGGATGCGTACTTTTTTAGGTAAAAATCTGGTATCAGCCAATATGCTGAATGAAGCCAAAACGACCGTAGCCACCAATTTACCCGGACCTACCCGGTATGGTTTAGGCGTAATGGAGCGCAACTACCTGGGAATCAAAGGCTTCGGACATGGGGGAGACCTGACCTATTCATCCACTGTTTTTTATTTTCCGAGCAAAGACATCAGCATCGCCGTGATGGGCAACGATGGTTCCAAAACTTCCTGGAAACTCGCCCCGGTTGTGACCGCCCTGCTCAAAGGATACATGGATTATTGTGCCTTGGTTGCCGTAGATGGACCGGAAAAGCCGGATATTGAACTGAATTTGCACCCAAATCCATTCCAACAATACCTCGAACTGGACGTAAACCTGCCGCAAACAGCCACTGCCCTACGAGTACAATTGTACAATGAACAGGGACAAAACTGTGCTGCCAAAACATTTTCATCCTTGCCAGCGGGCGCGCAAACCCTTCGTTGGGATGGACTTGCAGACCTTTCACCCGGCATGTACCTCCTGGAAATCTCGGTGGATGGGCAGCTTTTACAAAGCAAAAAGGTGTTGAAACAAATTAAATAAGTTTTAAAGTTGAGGTTTTCAGGGTTGGGTTGACGGCATCATTGCCTTACCTTTGCATGCAAATATCTAAAAACAAGCACATGCAATTAACCGTACTCCTAACTGGTGGAACAGGCTACATTGGCTCCTGGATTTGTAAATACCTGCTCGAAGCGGGCTATCGCGTACGCGTGACCGTGCGCGATTTGGGTAAAACCGAAAAATTTGCCCATTTAAAGGCCCTGGAAACTGGCACCCAAGGCGCGCTCGAATTTTGGGAAGCCGATTTGCTCAAACCCGGCCAATACGATGCCGCGGCGCAAGGCTGTGAAACCATTTTTCACGTGGCCTCGCCATTTATGCTACAGGTAAAAGATGCTCAAAAAGACCTGGTTGATCCGGCTTTGTTGGGTACCCGCAATGTCCTGGAAGCTGCCAATCGTTCGGGTACGGTTAAAAAAGTAGTGCTAACTTCCAGTGTGGCATCCATTTACGGCGACATTAAAGAAATGACCGACCTGGGTCTTGATGCATTTACTGAAGCAAATTGGAACACCACCAGTTCGGTGAAACATCAGCCTTATTCCTATTCAAAAGTATTGGCTGAAAAGGCTGCCTGGGAAATGGCAAACGCGCAAAATCAATGGAAGTTGGTGGTATTAAATCCTAGTTTTGTGATGGGGCCTTCGCTGACCGACAACAGTGATTCGGAAAGTATCACCATGATGAAAGATTATCTAAAAGGTAAATTCGCAACCGGTGTACCCAATGTTGAATTTGGCCTGGTGGATGTGCGGGATGTCGCACTTGCGCATGTACGCGCGGCCGAAAACCCTTTGGCTGAAGGGCGTACCATCCTGTCCAACATCTCCGTAAGCATGCTGGAAATGTCGAAAATGATCAAAAAGGTGCGCGGTTCGGGCCGGGGATTGCCATTTATGATAGCGCCCAAATTTGTGATCAAACTGATTGGTTTTCTGTTTGGTATCACTGCCGAATTTGTGGAGAAAAACGTGAATTACCCTTTGCGCTTTGATAACACCAAAAGCAAACAAATGCTGGGTATAGAATACCGCCCCATCGAAGAAACCATGGGCGATATGGTGCGGCAGTTGTCAAAATAAGCAATATGATTTTCCTGGTTGGACTGATCATCGCTTGCTTCCTGTTTATGCTGCTCTTGTTGAAAGAAAACAAAGAAGCAGCACATTATATATTAATGGCGTGGATCGGGGTAATGATGGTACACATTGCCCTGATTTACAGCCATTTTACCGGAATTGATTTCCAATATCCGCAATTATTAGGTCTCACCTTACCACTCCCGCTTTTGCATGGTGTTTTGCTGTATGCCTACACGTTGGAATTAACGGAGCAAAAACCAGTCCCTGTTTCCTGGTTTTTGCTGCATTTATTGCCATTTTTCACACTTTGTTTCCTTGAAATTCCGTTTTTCCAACTCAGCAATGCCCAGAAAATAGCGGTTTTTCAACAAAAAGGCCAGGGATTTGAGTGGTTTATGATGATCCAATTTGTTGCGATTATTATTTCCGGTTTTGCCTACTCGATTGCTTCTATTGTGCGGATACAACAAAACCGACGCACCATGCAGGAAGTGCTTTCCAATACCGACCACCGGATGCTGGGTTGGCTGGAGTTTTTGGCGATCGGACTGGGCTTGATCTGGTGTTTGGCCATCTTTTTTGATGATGATGTCATTTTTAGCGCGGTCACTTTTTTCGTCTTGATGATTGGTTTTTGGGGTATTCACCAAGCACCGGTTTTTAATAATACCCTGATCGAAAACGCAGCAGAAACACCCAAACAAAAACGAACCGAAACGAACACAACCGAGATCCGTTATGCCAAATCGGGACTCCAAACAGCAGCCGCACACGAAATATTGGCCCAATTGGAACAACTAATGCGTTCTGAAAAGCCTTATGAAAACCCGGAATTGACCTTGCCCGAATTGGCCCAACGCCTCCATGTCCCGCCCAATCAATTATCGCAGGCCATTAATTCAGGCACCCAAACCTCCTTTTACCAGTACATCAATACCTGGCGCATTGAGGCTTTTCTCACGCGCGCAGCCGCACCCGAAAACCAACATTTTACCTATCTTGCCCTTGCTTTCGATTGCGGTTTTAATGCTAAAACTACTTTTAACAAGTATTTTAAACTAAAAACGGGCAAAACACCTTCCGAATACTTCAATACCTAAAGATTGTGGTGCGCGCCTATCCGCGCGAACGCCCCTGTGCATGCGACGTCTTTCCTTTGCGGAAAACAAAAACGTATGTATAAATTCATTGCAATGCTTACCCTGGGACTTTGGTGCACTTCCTGCCAAAAAGCGTCCCTTTCCCAACCGGGCGCACTCGTGCCGCTGACGGTGGATCAAAACCCTTCCCTACCCTCCCTCCCGATCAATGGCACTTTGCTGCATGTAGAGGATGTCGGTAATCCCGTCGATCCGTTGCTGGTGGTGGTGCATGGCGGCCCGGGCGGTGATTATCGCTCCATGCTCCATGCCAAAGATCTGGCCAAGGATGGATTTCATGTCGTGTTGTACGACCAACGCGGTTCGGGCTTGTCGAAACGCGAACCCGCATCGCAATATACAAGCAAAGCGGCGGTGCAGTTGTTCATCGACGATTTAGGTGCCCTGATTGATCACTTCCAAAGCAACAGCAACCAAAAAGTGTTTCTCCTGGGCCATTCCTGGGGCGCGATGCTGGCCACCGCATACATCAACCAGCATCCGGAGCGGATCAGCGGGGCAATCCTGGCGGAACCGGGCGGCTTTACCTGGCCCCAAACCAGCGATTACCTGAGCCGATCCAATAAAATCAAGTTTTTTGAGGAAGCCCTGAATGATGCAATTTTTCCCGAACAGTTCTTTGACGGCTGTTCAGACCAGGAAATCCTGGATTACAAGGCCTCTTTTTTTTCAAATGTTGAAAATGCGCCCGGCAACACCATTGGCAATGCAGGCCCCTACCCTTTCTGGCGCAATGGTGCAGTAGCCTTTAATGCCTTGATTGACAACGCCGAACGGTTTAGTTTTGATTTCACGACACAACTTCAACAATTTCAACCCAAAGTCCTGTTTTTGTACAGCCAACTCAATACTGCCTATGGCCTTAGCTGGGCGCAAAAGGTGTCCGCGCCTTACCCGCACGTGGAGTTAAAGGAAGTAGTCAACTCCGGCCATGAAATGCTGTATTTCGGCTGGAACGATTTTTACCCAAAAGCATTAACCTATTTAAACGAATTAAAATGAAACATTTAAAAATAAGCACTTTAGCAATATTTTCCATTTTTTGCCTGCAACTCAATGCCCAGGAAATAAATTGGAGATCGCTTGCCTCCACACAACACCACCTTTTGACAGGATATTTTGGGGCAGACTATGACTCCTATTATGGGCTTTCCTACGGATATGTCGTAAAAAACGGTAACCATCCCATCATTTTGGGTTTGCAAGGAACCGCGCCGTTCGGTAAAACAACCTTGGATGATTGGAAACTCAAACTGAGCGCCCAAACGGAATTGATCCATGCGGGTGTATTTTCCATGACCCTTCAACCAGCGCTGGTGGTGCATCGCTATGCCTCGCCGTTAGCACGCATTTATAGCATTGGCGCCGACTTAACGCTGGCTGCGGGTTTGCTCCGACCCAAATGGGGTGTTGCGGGCGTCCTGCAATACGATCAATCTATGGCCATGCAAATTGAAAACCGTCTTTTAAAAACCTATTATCCTGAAATTCGGGATGGCTGGTACAGCAGCGGCGGTGGCAACTTTAAATTTGGGATGCGGCTCAACCGGAACTTCCGCGCCTGGAATGGGTGGTTGAGTTTGGGTAAGGCATATGGATTAGATTTTAAATCCAACCCGACATTGCCGTTTTACGCAGAAATGAGTGTGAACCGCACTTTTTAAAATACCCGAAACACCCCAGCCCCCTGATACTCCGGCATCCAGAAAGCCTTGGTGCCTTTGTACTGGTCTTCCATGCCGTCATGGTCATAGATAACCCATTGTAATTGAAACTGTTGCAACGGTTTTCCATACAGTTTTTGCAGGGCTTCTACCGGAATGGCAATTTCAGCACTAAAACCATCCAATCGGCGATCGGCTGCGAGGATTGCCTGGGCGGGCCAGTTTTCCTGAATATCAACCATGGGGTGTTGTGCGTCGTTGGTAGCGCTAAAACTCACTCGAATTTGGACCGAATCGGATAAAACAAGGGTCATTTCGGCCCCTTCCTGTTCCCAACTGTGGCGAAAAGGGGTGTACAACAGCGAATCATCCTGCACCCTCAAGGCCAGGTAAAGAAACTTGTCATCCCGGGCTACCCGTACATCGTACGACATATCCGCAGGACCATGCCAGGTCTTAAGATAATACTCCAAATGATCCGGCAACAACGCCTCGGCCTTGCCCCATTCTTGCCAGCGCCCATCCAACACCAATTGTTTGGGCGCTGGCAAACAACGGCGGACTGGTTGAACCGTAATTGGGTGGGCACCATGGCGTTCGAACAACTTCCCGGCGCCTTGCGCCTCCATTTTCCATTGAAATACAACGGGAGCCTGTTCGCTTGCCCTTTGCCCGGGGCTCATATTGAGTCGAACCGGCCAACGCAAAGACTGCCCTGCCTGCAAGACCGTATCAAGCCTGGTTTCGGACATACGAAAAACCGGATGTTGAAAAAACTGCCCTTCAATGTGCAAAGGCGCGGCCAACTGGTTTTTGAACAACAAGGCGGTATTGAAGGTATTGATCTCCTTATTTTCCTCCAAAATGGGCACATGCCGCACAACACTGCTGTTTTTCATGGCATTGCTAAACGGTAAACTGGCCGTGGTGCGCACATTGGTGTCTAAAATACCGGTTAGGTTTAAATTTGCCACCCGCGGACCTTTGGGCCCCATCGTAACCCAGGCAATTTGGTCAAATTCGCCATAAACATCCCCTGAAAGATCACTACCCGAGCCCGTGGAGGCCAAAACATAATAATCGCGCCCAAAACGCTGTTCTTTTACATACGTTTCGGCATGTCCGGCAAACACCGTGTAATTCCGATCTTGTAACAACGCTTCTAAAGGCTCCATACCCGGCTCCTTGGGAAACCACAGCGGACGGTGCATGAATAAAAGGGTCCATTTCACCTCCTTATGTTGCGCCAATACTTGTTGAAAATAAGCCACTTGCGCCGGACTCATATTCCCCGTTTCGCCCAGTTCGGCAGGCGCGCCATCTTCAGAACTCAACACCAAAAACAATACATCGCGGTACACAAAATGGTAATAAGCACGGCCGTACCGCTGTTCCCAAATACGGGTCATCACCTTATTGGTCAGGTCGTGGTTGCCCGGCACATAAAAAAATGGACTTTCCAACTGCCCCACCCAGCCGTCAAACTGATGCCACCAACGCAAAATCTGGGCAGTATCTTTGGTATAACCCTCAATCAAATCGCCCACACTCATCACAAACTCCGGCACCATGCGGTTGATTTTTTTAACCGCTTCCGGAAAAATATTGGCCTCGCGGTATCCGCCCGCGAGATCCGAAATAATCGCAAACTGAAAACTGGAATCCCGATGGGCAAATGGTGTTTTCGTCCAGGGATTTACCGCGCCCTTAAAATCAGGTGTAAAATTCGGTGCTATGCCTTGACCATAACCGAAAATGGCCCAGGAAAGTCCACAAAAAAGCAAAAACAAGTGTCTCATTTCAATAAAGAATTATATGGCAAAACTCCGAAACAGATTTGAATGGAGATTTTAAATTGGGTTAAGTTATGATGATGAATTGAACGCTGCGCTTTTTTACATTGATTACGTTTAAGCGTACATCATCAAATGCAATTTCCTACAAAACACACCATGTGAAAAATTTTATTTTGAGTAAACAGTAAACTGCCATACATTTACCATCATTTTATCAAATTTTTTATTTTCATGGTTCAACTTTTACCACCTAGCCTGCAAAACAGTTTTGCATGGGCTTTTTCTATTATCGGGCTGTTGCTGTTAAATACGGGTTTTGCCTTTGCCCAAGGCCCCAACGGATACATCTATTGCGCCCCCGAAAACGGCACCTTTACCTTGCCCGCTAGAAGCCATGTAGCTTATGGAGCTGACAATAAATTCAAATACCTGTATAATCAAACCGGCACCATCACTTTTGACAATGAAACATTTGGCGGCGACCCCATTTTTGGCACCTACAAATCGGGCTATTACAAATTGGCCAACGACGCCGAATCGGTTTCCATTTTGGAAGCAGCCATTCGCAGACTAAAAAAACACCTCAACGGTACGGCAACCTTGAGTGCAAGTGCCATTAATTTGGTGGCCGATACCATTCAGGATAATATTTTTGTCATCGGTGATTCCAGCTCGGTCGTGTTGACCGCCTTCGATTTGATCAACTTTTATGAAACCCAAAAAGGAGCATTTTTTTTAAATACAGCCACAAAAGGAGGTTTCCCGAATAATCCCGGCGCAACCGACGGGTACGAACTGGTCAGAGCGGTGTTCAAAGTGCAACAAGGCATTCAGGATTATATTTATACGCCTGAAAAAATCAAAAAATACAAGAGCATTTTGGATGGTCGTAAATTCCTGACAGCCAATTTTTTCCCGGGGATTTGCCCCGCCCCTGCCGATCCACAAGCCACCTATACCGCCAAGATAAATGCCTCTATGCCAACAGAATATGGCAAAAGAACGGCTTTTTCGTCAACCCCCGCACGTCGACCAACGGGGTATTACCTCGCGCCTGGCAGCATAGGAACCGTGCGTGTGCCTGCTAATTTGGTCAACAAAGGTTTTAAAATCCTCGTCGGTGCGCATTCGTTTGAACGTACAGGCAATAATCCCGTGCGACGTTTTTTCCGCGTAACCAACACATTTCCGATTACCGATACGCTCACCGAAATTGCCAATCCATTCGGAGGCGGTATTTACATTATCACACCTTATCAGGCGAATGAAGGCATTGCAGAAATTCAACTGATGAATGTTGTGCCAGCGCCCTTCTTTTCGGCCAAAAGTTTCGACCAAACCAGCTTGCAAAACTGGCTGACCGTACAACGCAAAAACCCTGCACCCTGGGCTGATTTTGAATCCGATAAATATATGATGCAGGTACCCACCAGTTGGATTTACAATTATGAAGATCCGGTTACGTTGATGCAAGACTGGGATGACCGAATGGATGTTGTGTCCAAACTATTGGGATATCCTGCTGTCCGTAACAACACGATTTTATACCTCCAAATTGATGTGGACATTATGTTTGGCGGCTATGGCATCGGTAATCCGCAAATCAACAACACGTACAACCCGTTGGACGTCGAAAATGGCAACAAAAACCATTGGTTTTTACAACCGGGGGTCGATTTTTGGGAAACTGAATTTCATGAAATGGGGCACGCGCAATTGTTCAGCGGTTTCCCGGGCGAAGGAGAAGCAGCCGTAAACTTGCTCGCAGCGGCCATTTACAATCGAAAATACGGGGTAAATATTGATACAGCCTTGGGAAAATCCTTTGGCAACTACCCCCAAATTACCCGCGATCAGGCGGCGCTCAATTGGATGGTTACCCCCAATTTCCGCGCAGGCAACCCGATGGATATTTCTAATACGACCAAGGATGAGGTGCGCTATCAACAACGGGGCTATGCAAAATATGTGGAAATGGCAGCGCTGTTTGGCTGGGGTGTACTCGATTCGTTTTATAAAAAAGAACAATTGGATTACATCGCACAGGCACCTGATGACGGATTGAGCGAGGTGGATAGCCGAATCTATCGGTTTTCAAAAGCAACCGGGATTGATATGCGGCCTTTGATTCACTTCTGGGGTGTGCAACCAAAAAACGCAGCAAAACTAAAAACTTACATAGATGCCGCTAATTTGGGGCCTTCCAAGCGCATTTGCGAGCGCTTGTACCATTATAAATCCATTATTCCGCTCAATAATGCCCAATTTGCAGCCCATGCCAATGCCTTCTTTGGTGGCAGTGTGCCTGCTGGCGGCGACCCTGATTATGGGTCTGGATGGTACAATATTTGGCTGCCGCAATACAATGCCAGCCATGGCGCCCTTGCCCAACAGTCTATGCAAAACATCATCGACTTGTATTTCCCTGGTGGTTGTCCAGTAGAAACTCCTACCCCGGTAGTTTCGGTAAATGATGCCGGTATTTGTCCAGGCGAAACGGTAACGCTTACTGCAAGCGGGGCGATGTATTACCAATGGAGCAATGGCGCAACAGGTAACAGCATTGTGGTTAGTCCAGATACCACCACTACTTACACCGTGATTGGAAACACAGCCGGATATGATGCAGCACCGGTAACAGCGAAAGTGACCGTTACACCCGTTCCAACGGTTTCGGTAAATAGTGCAAGCATCTGCGCAGGCGAAACCGCAACTTTAACCGCCACCGGCGCAGAAAACTTCCTTTGGAGCAACGGCGCCACCAGTTCAACTATTGAGGTAACTCCCGATGCAACAGCGATCTACACGGTCAGCGGCACCACCAATGGATGTGCGGCAGCAGCGCTCAGTACCGAAGTAACCGTAAGACCAATTCCGGTTGTTTCGGTAAATAGTGCAAGCATCTGCGCGGGCGAAACAGCAACTTTAACCGCCTCAGGCGCAGAAAACTTCCTTTGGAGCAACGGCTCTACCAGTCCAACTATTGAGGTAACTCCCGATGCAACGGCGATCTACACGGTCAGCGGTACCACCAATGGTTGTGCGGCAGCAGCGCTTAGCACCGAAGTAACGGTACGCACTATTCCGGTTATTTCGGTAAATAGTGCAAATATTTGCGCTGGCGAAACCACAACTTTAACTGCTACCGGCGCAGAAAACTTCCTTTGGAGCAATGGCGCTACCAGTTCAACTATTGAGGTAACTCCCGATGCAACAGCGATCTACACGGTCAGCGGCACCACCAATGGATGTGCGGCAGCAGCGCTCAGCACCGAAGTAACCGTACGACCCATTCCGGTTATTTCGGTAAATAGTGCAAATATTTGCGCTGGCGAAACCACAACTTTAACTGCTACTGGCGCAGAAAACTTCCTTTGGAGCAACGGCGCCACCAGTCCAAGCATTGAGGTGACACCCGATGCAACTGCGATCTACACGGTCAGCGGCACCACCAATGGTTGTGCGGCGGCAGCACTCAGCACCGAAGTAACCGTACGCCCCATTCCCGTTGTTTCGGTAAATAATGCAAGCATCTGCGCGGGCGAAACCACAACTTTAACCGCCACCGGCGCAGAAAACTTCCTTTGGAGCAACGGCGCCACAAGTCCAACTATTGAGGTAACACCCGATGCAACTGCGATCTTTACGGTCAGCGGCACCACCAATGGTTGTGCGGCAGCAGCGCTCAGCACCGAAGTAACCGTACGCCCCATTCCGATTGTTTCGGTAAATAGTACAAGCATCTGTGCAGGTGAAACGGCAACTTTAACCGCCTCAGGCGCAGAAAACTTCCTTTGGAGCAATGGCGCTACAAGTTCAACTATTGAGGTAACTCCCGATGCAACGGCGATCTACACGGTCAGCGGTACCACCAATGGTTGTGCGGCAGCAGCGCTTAGTACCGAAGTAAATGTACGCCCTATTCCGGTTATTTCGGTAAATAGTGCAAGCATCTGTGCAGGTGAAACGGCAATATTAATTGCCTCAGGTGCTGAAAATTTCCTTTGGAGCAACGGTGCCACAACACCAAGCATTGAGGTAACACCCGATGCAACAGCAGTTTACACGGTCAGCGGCACCACCAATGGTTGTGCGGCGACAGCGATCAGTACCGAAGTAAATGTACGCCCCATTCCGGTTATTTCGGTAAATAGTGCAAGCATCTGCGCGGGCGAACCCGCAACCTTAACCGCTACTGGCGCGGAGAACTTCCTTTGGAGCAACGGCGCTACCAGTCCAACTATTGAGGTAACACCTGATGTAACGGCCATTTATACCGTTATCGGAACTTCCGATGGCTGTGCGGCAGCGGCTGTCAATTCCGAAGTGCTGGTAAATCCACTACCAACGGTCAATTTGGGACCCGACACCACCCTGCAAGCGGGATCGATTGTCACCTTGAACGCCGAGCTAAATCCTGACCTAACTTATCTATGGTCTACAGGAGCAAACACAGCATCCATTAGCGTCGAGGTGATGGGCACCTATAGCGTAACGGTAAGTAATGCCGCCGGTTGTACCGCTTCCGATGAAATTGTGGTGACGCTCGTGAGTGGCACCCAACAAGCCCATAAACAGGTAAACATCCAGGTGGCCCCAAATCCGGCGCAAGCAGAAATAAACATCATTTGCACCGGCGCTACCATGGAGTCCCTGCAATTGATGGACCAATTGGGTAAAATAATGCTGACCAAACAACTGGATTCAAGCGACACCCTCTATTACAAACTGAACATGGAAAACCTACCTGCTGGTACCTATTTTGTGCGCATCGTAGGCAAGGATTTCAGCAGAACAATCCCTGTGGTGAAATATTAATTTTTTGTAATACCCACTTTTTTAACATGAGTCACCCCTAATTTTTGCTTTCACAAAGATTAGGGGTGACGCTTGTTACGCATTTACATGGGATTATAGGAATCTTTAGATGTCATGCATGATTTTCTTAGTATGATCGGTTCGTTTTCATAAGTTTTTTTGCCAGATATTCGTGGTAATGCGTCATCGTTACTGTCGGGGCGACTTTTTCAGTCACCCCAACAGTAACGATGACACGATAAAGCACAATTATTCGTGCATTTACACGCAATTTTTTGATGCTTAAGATTTTATCAAGGATTTGTGGTAGCGTGGTAATGGATAAAAAATCCCGAATTTGGGTTTTAAAACATTTTAACTAACTCAATTTTCAAAAAATCCATCAAAGGCAACACATGCAGCCCGTCTTCGCGCAGATAATTGTGGCTGTCGGGTGTGATCAAATACATGTAATCTGCCTGAACATCCTTGGCAACTTCAAAAAAACCAGCCGATAATGTGGGCGCATTGCTGAGTTTTATTTCAATCAGCACCTTTTTTCCCTGCGGCGTGATCAACAACAAATCGGCTTCGGCCCCTTTTTGAGTCCTGTAAAAAAAATACTGCCAACGCTGAAAGGTGCTGCGCCGAATTTGCTCAATCACATATCCTTCCCTGGTTAGTGCAAATTTAAAATTCAATTTTGAATTTGCACCAATTATTTTCTAAATCACTACGATGCAACCGCCCGCTGTTTTTGCGCATCACTGCTAAAAACACCAACTTTATATGAAACCACAACTCCTGATTGCCTTGCTCGCCCTCGCCACTACATGCCTGTATGCCCAGCGCCCGCCGGTTGATTGTAAGAAAGCCCCCATGTTTGTTGTGAATGATTCCACAGGTGCCAGTTATTTACATACTTTAATAATTGATAATGTTGGCGGTATGGCAACTTTAGCCCCCCTCCCCAACGCCTGTGGTAACTATGTGAATGGAATTGGCTATCGCTTACAAGATCGCATGGTGTATGGCTGCCAAGGGGGTGATCTGATTCAAATAGACGGTACGGGTGCTGCAATAACCTTGGCGAAGTTGTCAAGAGGGTTTGTCGCGGGTGATGTTACGCCGGACGGTCATTATCTTGTTGCATGGGCGATAAGCCAACTTTTACTAATTGATCTTGTATCCGGCAACTATGAAGAAACCTATATCGATTTTAAACTTCCGCCGGGAATGCAAACTTTTGTTACGACCGACATCGCTTTTAACCCGGTCAGCGGAATATTGTATGGGTTTGATGCGGCACAACAAAGATTGGCCACCATTGATATTTCGACCGGAAAAGTAACGGTTGATCCCTTTGTCATCACCGATATTTTTACCGGTTTACCTGCCTTGTTTTTTGATGCTTTTGGCAATTTATGGGGCATTGGCACGTACTATGAAGAAAAATACCTCTACCAACTCAGTACTTTTACGGGAGCCGTATTATCAAAAAGACCCATTGATTTTATGAGCGGCGGCAACCGATCCGATGGCTGCAGCTGCCCAGGTGCCTTTAATTTTCAAAAAACAGCCTTCCCCGACCATGTTTCCCATTGCGGCAGCCTGGATTTTGTTTTTACCCTTTCCAACCGCACCGGTGCTACCCAAACAGGTATTGCCCTGGAAGACTGGATTCCCGACGGTGGCACGATTGAAAAAATGGTGAAAAACCCGTTCGGCGGCCAAATTCTGAGTGGCGTCGGCACCGATTATTTAATGATCGAAAACATGGCGGTTCCTGAAGGGATCGATTCATTGGTAATCCGGGTAAAACTAGACGATGTACCAACCGGTATTTATAAAAACCAGGCCACGCTGAAAAATGTAACGATCCAATCTACCCAGCCAGAAGACCTGGTTTCGGACGATCCAAGGACCCATGCACTATTCGATTCGACCGCTTTTTTTGTGGACGACCTTCAAAACACCCTGTCTGCCGATGCACGGGTGCTTTGTCCGGGCGACGCCACCCTACTCAATGGAACCATGCTCGGGGCAAAAAACTACCGCTGGGAAACCGGCGCCCAAACCCCTACCCTGCTTGCAACCCAAAGTGGTACGTATTTACTTGAAATTCAAACCGAATGCGAAACGGGCGTAGATACCTTCATCGTGCTTGATGGGGGCATTCAAGTGAGCCTTAGACCGGATACGCTGATACAAATTGGGGATACCATCGTGCTGCAACCCGACATCACGGGCGCGGGAAGGTTTTTTGACCAGCTTTGGACTTCCAATCCCGAAGATGCGCATCAATGCAAACACTGCGCGTACCAAGCCGTTTATCCTTATCAAAAAACACAGTACAACGTGTTGGTTACCAACGAATTCGGGTGTACTGCCACCGACCAACAAATCATTGACGTAGTACGCGATCTTTATGTGCCCAATGTTTTCACGCCGGACGGGGATGGCAACAACGACCTTTTTCTGATTTATGCCAAAAACCAGTTGCAAGTTGTTTTTTTTCAAATATTTGATCGCTGGGGCAGTCTG
>Ga0247840_10001817_pt1 | contig 39884 bp, 22 predicted proteins | sample LaCruzMarch2015__FD_192404 | JGI IMG/M metagenome (GOLD analysis project Ga0247840, IMG submission 192404) | Freshwater microbial communities from meromictic Lake La Cruz, Castile-La Mancha, Spain - LaCruzMarch2015_17m | ecosystem: Environmental > Aquatic > Freshwater > Lake | place: Spain... | reverse complement strand
CGGGCTGGTCAAGGAAGGCAAAGGAAGCTTGCGGCTCACGGGCGCAAACACATTCACGGGCGGCCTCCAGGTGGATGGCGGAACGGTTTTGGCCAACAACACCGGCGGGTCGGCTGCCGGCGGAGGCCCTGTTACAGTGGCTGCCGGCGCGACGTTCGGCGGAACCGGGTCGGTTGCGGGTAACCTGATTCTGAACGGCGGATCGATCGCTCCCGGCGATGGAAAGATCGGAACCCTGACCGTGGGCGGCAATGCGACTTGGAATGGAGGCGGCCCCTGGCAGTTTGAGCTGGGCTCGGGCGGAGCTTCCGACAAGCTTATGGTCTCAGGGAATTTGATCAAGGGAACCGGCAGCGGGTTTGTGTTTGATTTTCTCAACTCCCAGGCGACGGGAAACCATGTTCTTTTGAACTTTGCCCGCAACACCGGGTTCGTCGCAGGGGACTTTGCCTGCATCAACCTGCCCCCCGGGCGTACCGGAACTTTTCAACTCACCGACCGGCAGCTGAACATTGTGGTGAAGTGATTTGATAAAATGAAATTATGGAGAACACGATAATGGACCCCTCCTCGCCCCCTGCTCCAGGAGGAGGTCATCCTCCTGCATTTTCCGGAGGTGGCGCGAAGGATTTTGAGTCCAAATATTACGCCATCGGACTTGCGCCGGATCGCCCGGCGTTCAGCCGGTTCGCCGTCGATTCCTTGGGGCATGGGAAACTGGACCGGAACCCCATACTCGCGGAAACGGATTTGCCGGCTGTGCCCGGGCTGAAGCTGGAGGGTTTTACTTACACAGCGAACGGGAAGCCGGTCTGGCGCGTCTCCTGCGACGAGAAAACGCTGACGCTGCGCTCGGATCACGCAGAAGGCATCAAGGTGCCGCCATTCACTCTGACGTTTGACCAGAAAGCCAACCATGCCACGCTGCTCGGCCTGATGCAGCCCGGCGAACGGCGCATGGCATTGCCGTGTGTGCTGCACCTGCCTGACATGGGCTCGGCGCGGATCACCTGCAACGTCCCGGGCGCGAAACTTGATTGCGACGCGCGGCGGTGGAAGGTGCCGGCGCTGTTCGTGAGCGTCGCCTTTCCCGCGGCAACGCCCGCTCACCCGCACATTGAATACCGCCTGGAAGTCGCCTCGATTCACCCGCTCCTGCCCGGCATCGAAACCAACCCTCTCTATGACGGGTTCCGCAGGGATTTTCTGAATATATTCCAGGTGAATCCGCGCACGCAGATGCTTGCGAACAATGCCTCCAGCGATGCCTGCGCGTTCACGCTTTTCGAATACTCCTGCATCGCGCGGCACGCGCCGCCGCTTGCCGACGGGCTGACCTGCCTCGATCTCGTGCGCATGACGCTGGACCGCTACCTGTCGGGGGCGAAGGGTTACGGACAGGTGGGCTATGGGTGCGAGCCGAGCGATGCCGATCTCGTGGTTGCGCCGACACCGTGGACATCGCTCGATTCCATGCCGTCGCTCCTGATCGCGGCGTGCGACTACGCTGGAACCGACCTTCCGTGGGCGCGTGCGAACTACGACAACATCGCCGCATGGGCGGGCGAGATGATGGCCGGAGACTGCGATGGGGACGGGCTTCTCGAGTATCCCGCCACGGGAAATTTCGGCGACCGTCCGCTGAACGAGAGGAAACCATCGAACTGGTGGGACACGATCAACTTCGGCCACAAGGATGCCTTCTCGAATGCGCTCGCCTACCACGCATGCCTGTTGTTCAGCGGCCTGGCGGGGGAGTTGGGACGCGACGACGATGCGAAGCGCTTCGCCGATAGCGCCGCCAGGCTCCGCGCCGTCTATGCGCCGACGTTTTTCAATCCCGCGACCGGCGTGCTCGCGGGTTGGAAGAGCGCGGACGGCCAGCTGCACGACTACTGGTTCACCTTCGTGCAGGGCGTTGCGATCACCTATGGCCTGCTCAATGACGAACTTGCCAACGCGGTGATGGACCGGCTGCTGGCGAAAATGGGGGAAGTAGGCTACACTAACTTTTCGCTCGGGCTTCCGGGAAACCTCGTTCCGGTCAAGAAGGGCGACTACGCCGATCACGAGGGGCCTCCGCAGATTCACGGGGTGCCGCAGCTCGACGACGGCAGCGACGGATTCCAGTTTTACGAAAATGGCGGAGCGACCGGCTGCTGGGCATATTACACGGTGAAAGCGCTCTACCAGCTGGGCCGGACCGCGGACGCACGGCGCATCTTCCACCCGATGCTCAAAGGGTATGCGGCCGGGGACTTTCAGGGATTCGACGCGAGCGGCCTGTCGCGCGACTGGCGCGATTGGCAGGGCGGCGGACACGGCTATGAGGGCCTCCTCGTCGACAACTATCTGACTTTGCTGGCAGTGCTTGATGACGTAAAAATTCCTAGTGACGCCACGGAAGCAGCAGGGCATTCGTAATAATCACACGCCCTCATCAATTGAACCCCTCCCCCTTCCCTCAAATGGAAAAGCCTCACGAGGTATCAATTAGGGAAACCGGAACAAGACTCGATGGCCCGCCGAGCATATTATCGAAAGTTCAATCTTGACCAATACGTTGCGTACGGTCGACTTGTTTAAATCCAACGCCCTGAGCGCCCCCCATCCAAACGCCATTTTATGATTCGACTCCTCCCCCTGTTCGTGGCCCTCGCTGCCGCACTGCTTCCTTTGAGCGCGGCCGATCCGTCACCCAAGACTCCGCCCAACATCCTCGTCATACTTGCCGACGACCTCGGGTTCTCGGATCTGGGCTGCTACGGATCGGACATCAAGACGCCGAACGTCGATGCGCTCGCGAAGGACGGCTTGCGGTTCACGCAGTTCTACAATACCGCACGCTGCTGGCCGACGCGCGGCGCGGTTCTCACGGGATACTACCCGCAGCAGATGGGCATGGATCCCCCGACCGACAACATACCAAGCTGGACCCGCTTCCTGCCTCAGTGGCTCAAGCCGCTTGGCTACCGGAGCTACCACACGGGAAAATGGCACATCCGGGGAGCGGAGAAGGTTCTCGCCGACACAGGGTTCGACCATTCCTACCGGATCGAGGACCATAACAGGAAATTCAACCCCAGGAACCTCTTTGAAGATGATCAACCGCTGCCGCCGGTGGCGGAAGACAGCGGCTATTTCGCGGCGACCGCCTTTGCCGACCATGCGATCCGCTGCCTGAAGGAACATGCGGAGAAATATCCTAAGCAGCCGTTCTTTTCCTACCTTGCCTTCATTGACCCTCACTTCCCTCTGCAAGCCCCTGCGGAAGATATTGCCAAATACCGCGACCAATACCTCAAGGGTTGGGACAAAACCCGCGAGGAACGGTGGAAAAAACTGCGTGAAATGGGCATCGTCAACTGCGCGCTCTCCCCGCTCGAGACGGAGGTTGTCGCCCCCGGATTCAAACCGAAAGTCCGTAAACAAGTCGGCCCCGGCGAGATGGAGCGCGCCGTGCCATGGGACTCGCTCACAGAGGAACAAAAAAAATTCCAGGCCGAGAAGATGGCCGTCCACGCCGCGATGATCGACCGCATGGACCGCGAGATCGGCCGCGTGCTCGACCAGATCCGTGCGATGGGCGCATGGGATAATACGATCGTCCTTGTCCTCTCCGACAACGGCACGAGCGCCGAGCTGATCGTGCGGGGCGACGGCAACGACATGTCGGCCGCACCGGGATCCGCCGGTTCGTTTCTGTGCCTTGGCCCTGGATGGTCGAGCGCGGGGAATTCCCCGTTCCGCCTCCACAAGATCTGGACAAACGAAGGCGGTATCTCTACTCCGTTCGTCGTCCACTGGCCGAAGGGGATCTCCGCGAAGGGCGAACTCCGGCATGATGTCGGGCACGTCGTGGACATCGTGCCAACGCTCCTCGAACTCGCGGGCGTGAAACCCGAGACCCCTGCAGGTGCCCCTGCGTTCCCCGGCCGCAGCCTGGCTCCCGCGCTCGCCAAAGATGGAAGCGCCCCGCGCGACTATGTTTTCTTCAACCACAGCGGCAACCAAGCGCTGCGCATGGGTGATTACAAAATCGTGTCCTCGGTGAAAAAACCGGGAGGCTGGAGTCTCTACAACCTGGCAACCGACCGCTGCGAGATGAAAAACCTCTCGGCAGAGCAGCCCGACCGCGTCGCCACGATGGCCGCCAAATGGCAGGAACTCCAAGACAGCTTCACGAAGGACGCCGGCGACAGCGCGCCGGAAAAAAAGACAAAAGCCGGGAAACCTGGTGGCGGAGAATAACGGAACTTGTCTTTGCAATACAGCAGACTGGCGCTCCTAGCGTGCCTTCTCTTTGCCGCACCGGCATTCGCAGCGGATGAACTGAAGCAGGCATTTGAAAACCCGCCTGCCACGGCGAGGCCGTATGCGTTCTGGTATTGGGTGAACGGTCACATCACCCGCGAGGGGATCACTGCCGACCTGGAAGGAATGAAGCAGGCCGGCCTGGGAGGGGTGATGATTTTCAACATCGGCAAAACCTTCCCCGCGGGCCCGGTCCGGTGCACCACGCCGGAATGGCGGGAGATGATGAAGCACGCCATCCGGGAGTCCGCTCGGCTGGGCATGGAAGTCAACCTCAACAACTCGTCGGCAGGCTGGTCGGGGAGCGGCGGACCGTGGATCACGCCGGATCTCGCGATGAAGAAACTGACTTGGAGCGAAACGCGCATCCAGGGAGGAAGGCATGTCACGGAGGTATTGCCCAATCCTCCCGCCATCACGGAATACAAGCCGGAATTTTTCGAGCCCGCGAAAAAACTCAATTTCTATCGCGACATTGCCGTGCTGGCATTTCCCACGCCGGAGGCCGAAAAAGAGAATCCGGACGCCACTTCCGTCACGACAAGCGATCCGGAGTGCAAGGTGGCCGCGCTGATCGACCGCGACGAAACGACCGTGGCCGGATTGAATGGCCGACCGGCATCCCTGCGGTTCGAGTTCACCGCACCCTTTCCCGCGCACACGCTCGAACTGCGCTTCAAGCGCGGCGGGGCGGCCGTGCAGGGAGGGACGCTCTTTTCCTCGGACGACGGAATGGACTGGCGGAAGGTGCGGGATTTTGAAGTCAGGAATGAGATGCCGGTATCCGCGCCGTTCGAGGCGGCGCCCGCCCGGTTCTGGAAAATCGAATTCGCCGTGAAGGGGGGCACTGCGCCGATCCAATTGACAGAAGCCCGACTGCTGCCCGGCTACCGGATCGAGGACTGGACCGGCAAGGCGGTTTTCGACTTGATCGGGATCGACAGGCCGCAGCCTCCGGCGGCTGACGCCACGGCACCCGCGGACTGCGCGATCCCGCGCGGGCAGATCATCGATCTCACAAGCCGCCTCAAACCGGACGGAACTTTGGATTGGAATGCTCCTCCCGGCGACTGGACGGTCCTCCGGTTCGGATACACCCTGACCGGTCAGATTACAGGAACCACACCCGCGGCAGGCGGCGCTGGACTCGAGGGTGACAAGTTCAGCAAGGAGGCGGTGGATGTGAGTTGGAAGAATTCGCTTCAGCCGTTCTGGGACGACAAGGAGATCGATAAGCATGTCCAATACGTCCACAGCGACAGCTACGAAATGGGCGCGCAGAACTGGTCGGCGGATTTTCCCGCTCAATTCAAGGACCGCCGCGGATATGACCTGACCGCCTGGCTGCCCGCGATGACAGGGCGCGTCGTCGAGAACATTGAAGAGTCGGAGCGCTTCCTTTGGGACCTGCGGCATGTGATCAGCGGGCTGATCGCGGACAACTATTTCGGACACCTGCGCGATCTCTGCCACCAGAACGGCAAACAATTCACGATCGAACCGTATCACCAGGAACAGTTCGACTCGGTCACTGTCGGTGGTATCGCCGATGTTCCCATGGCTGAAATCTGGATGGGAGAAAACGTGCCAAGCCCGTTCTGGACGAAGCTCGGAGCCTCTCCGGCTCATGTGTATGGGAAGAAAATCGTCCAGTGCGAGTCGTTCACATCAAACCTCAACCTGCCGGACGGTGGAAACTGGTCGAAGTCGCCATGGGATCTGAAGTCGCGCGGCGACTTCATGCTCTGCGGCGGGATCAACCGGATCGTTATGCACGTGAGCGCGCTCCAGCCGTGGGAAAATCTCGTGCCGGGCATGACGGTCGGACCGTGCGGGCAGCATTTCGATCGGGGGAATACCTGGTGGAGCAAGGCGGGAGGCTGGACGACCTACCTGGCGCGATGCCAGCACCTGCTGGCCCAGGGAAAATTCGTGGCGGATGTCCTGTATTCGTGCGGCGAAAACTCCCCGTCGAAAAGCATCGCTCCCGAGGGCCTGATGAAGATGCCGAAAGGTTACGACTACGATGTCTGCGATCCGAAAGCCATCCTCACCCGGCTTGCCGTCAAAGATGGCCGACTGGTCCTACCGGACGGCATGAGCTACCGCCTGCTGGTCCTGCCGGAGGGTGACACGATGACTCCCGAACTTCTGCGCAAGATCCACTCACTCGTCGAAGCCGGAGCGACGGTCATCGGGCCCAAACCGTCCCGCGCAAATGGCCTGGTGGGTTTTCCTGAAGCCAATGACGAAATCCGGAAAATGGCCGATGAGATCTGGGGCCCCGGGGATCCCGGCCCTTCAGGAGAACATACGTTCGGCCAGGGACGTGTCATCTGGGGACGCGAACTTAAAAATGTTCTCGCCGGGCTCGGGATCAAGCCCGACCTGACCACACCGCCCAACAAACCGCTGATCTATATCCACCGGCAACTCGACGACGGCGGAGAACTCTATTTTGTCTCGAACCAATCTGCGGACGCGCAGGCCGTGGATTGCGAATTCCGCACCGTCGGAAAACAACCGGAATTCTGGGACCCCCTGACCGGGGAGATGCGCGAGCTGCCGGATTTCCAGAGCGAAGACGGATCCACAAAGATCCCGCTGCGTTTTGAACCGCGCGAAAGCTACTTCGTCGTTTTCCGCAAGCCGGCGGGCGTTGCAGGACAACATGGGATGAACTTCCCGGAATCAAAAACCGTCCAGGAAATCACCGGGCCATGGACGGTTGCGTTCGACCCGAAACTCGGCGGACCTCCGGATCCGGTGACTTTTGACAGCCTTCAGGATTGGACCTCACGCCCGGAGCCAGGAATTAAATACTACAGCGGCCCGGCAACGTATCGGAAATCGTTTGATTGTCCGGCCGCAGGTTCAGGGCAGCGGATTTTTCTGGATCTCGGAAAAGTTCAAAACCTTGCGTCCGTCAAATTGAACGGCCGCGATCTCGGCGTCGTCTGGTGCGCGCCATGGTCGGTGGAGATTACGAACGCAGTCAAAGCCAAGGACAACGCCCTGGAAATCGAAGTGATCAACCTCTGGCCGAACCGCCTGATCGGCGACGAGCAGCTTCCGGCAGACTACGAGCGCGATGCCAAGGGTGCCTTGAAATCGCTGCCGGACTGGCTCCTGAAAAGCACCCCCCGCACCTCTGGACGGATCACCTTTGCAACATACAACACCTGGAAAAAAGACGATCCCCTTCTCCCGTCGGGCCTGCTCGGCCCGGTAACAATCCGGGAAGCGGTTTTCAGGGAAATAGACGATACGGAAGACGAACAATCACGCCGTTGACCGGGCTCTTCGGGATGTTAAGGTAATCCGCGTGAAGTTTTTTATCCCCCACGCCTGCGTCTTTGCTGCGCTCACCATTCCAGTCTTCGCTGCAAATTCCGATGGCAATACCACGATCTCAGCTCCTGCCGGCCCTTCGGAGATCGTGATTAAGACAACCGAGCGGCTCTCAGGGGCGATTGATTCGCTCACATGGAATGGGAAGGAATTCATCGACTCGGCCGATCACGGCCGCCAGCTCCAGTCGGCATCGAACCTCGACTGCGGAACTCCGATCACTGCCGAAACATTCAATCCTACCGAGGCCGGATCGCGCATGGATGGCGCCGGCAACAAGTCCTCGAGCGAATTGCTCGAAATCAGCGCCACCGGGAACGAGCTCACGACATCAAGCAAGATGGCTTTCTGGCTGGCACCGGGTCAGAAGTCCGGGGACAATCCCGCAAAGAACACGGCAGTCCTCTCCAATCACGGACTCAAGAAGCATGTGACGATCGGCTACAAAGACATGCCGAATGTCATTTCTTACGATGTCACCTTCACGCTCCCGCCGGGCGAACACCATACCCATGCGGTTTTCGAGGCCCTGACCGGTTACATGCCGCCGGAATTTGAACAGTTTCTTCAGTTCAACCCGAAGTCGGGAACTCTGGAATCATTGTCCGATGGTCCGGGAGAGGGGCCCAACCCCGTCGTCCTCAGCGTGCCGGACGGCAGCCACGCCATGGGGATCTACGCGCCGCCACAGCCCTCTCCCGACACCACCGGACCGACCTACGGACGCTTCCGGTTTGTTCCTGAAAAAGTCGTGAAATGGAATTGTGTCTTTCGCACCACCAACGACAGCGGGCTTCCAGCGGAGGAACACACGTTCCGCATGTTCGTGATCGTCGGCGACCTCGACACGGTCCTCAGCTCCCTGTCCGCCCTCCACAGCGAATTTCAAGACCAGTAATTTTTCTATGAAACACCTCCTATTTTCCATTCTTGCGCTCCTCAGCGGCACCACCTTCGCCGCTTCGCCCGCAACCAAACCGAATATCGTCGTCATCCTGGTGGACGACATGGGGTTTTCCGATCTCGGGTGCTACGGGTCGGAAATCAAGACGCCAAACCTCGACAAGCTGGCGGCCGACGGCCTGCGCTTCACGCAGTTTTACAACACCGGCCGCTGCTGCCCCACGCGCGCCTCGCTGCTCACCGGGCTCTATTCGCACCAGGCCGGAATGGGGCACATGACCCGCGACTCGGGACTCGATGCCTATCGCGGCGACCTGAACAACCAGTGCGTGACCCTCGCCGAAGCCCTCAAGGCCGGCGGCTACTCGACCTACGCGATCGGCAAGTGGCACGTCACCAAATTCATGCATCAGGACACGCCGGAGGACCGGAAATTCAACTGGCCGCTCCAGCGCGGGTTCGACCGCTACTTCGGATTCATCGCCGGTGCCGCAAATTTCTTTCATCCGGAAACCCTCACTTCGGACAACACGATGCTCCCTCCGCCGGGCGATAATTTTTACACGACGGACGCCTTTGTGGACAATGCTATCAAGTTCATAACCGAAGGACCGAAGGACAAGCCTTTCCTCCTCTATCTGGCTTTTAACGCACCCCATTTCCCTCTGCAGGCCCTCCCGGAGGACATTGCGAAATACCGCGGGAAATACAAGGCGGGCTGGGACAAACTCCGCGACCAACGCCATGCCAAGCAGACCGCGCTCGGCATCACGGACAGCGCCCTCTCTCCCCGCACCGAAACGATCAAGGCATGGGAAAGCCTGACTCCGGAGGAACAGGACCGGTTCGACCAGATCATGTCGGTCTATGCCGCCATGGTGGACCGGATGGATCAGGCAGTCGGGCGACTCGTTGAGGACTTGCGGAAAAAAGGGATTCTGGACAACACGCTCATTTTTTTCATGAGCGACAACGGGGGAAATGCCGAAGGCGGGCCTGATGGAAAAACGGTGGGCGGCACGATCGGATCAGCAGAATCGAAAGTCTCCTGCGGTGAGTCCTGGGCGAACCTCGAGAATACGCCGTTCCGGCTCTACAAGCACTTCAACCACGAGGGTGGAATCTCGACCCCGCTCATCATCCACTGGCCGAAGGGCATCTCTGCGAAGGGCGAACTCCGCACGCAGCCCGGCCACCTCATCGACATCATGGCCACCTGCATGGATGTCTCCGGAGCAAAATATCCCACGGAGTTCAAAGGCAATCCCATCCTACCGATGGAGGGTAAAAGCCTCGTGCCCGCATTCGGGAACAAGGCCATCGAGCGGGATGCGCTTTTCTGGGAGCACGAGGGGAATGCGGCGGTGCGAGCCGGCGACTGGAAACTGGTCCGGCGCGGACGCGATGGCGCATGGGAACTCTACAACGTGAAAACCGACCGTCCGGAACTCCAGGACCTCGCCGCTCAGAATCCCGAAAAGGCAAAGGAACTCGAAGCCAAATGGGAAGCCTGGGCGGAACGCGCCCACGCCAAACCGTATCCACCCGAAAAAAGGGGGAAGAAGAAACCTCAGGCGGACGAGTAGTCGGCTTGTTTTTCTTTAGTTCGTCTCAAGACCGGATTAGGATTTTCACAAGACATCAAACGGGCACTGACTGCCAAAGATCCCGACCCTTTGGAGGAAGCGACCGCGTGATGCCCCCCACATCATGCAACCGGACTCCACCCATGCCTGGGAAATCGTCGACCGGGCGGAACCGCCGAAACGGTCGGCATCCGAGCGTGTCGCAGACATGCTGGAGATCTATTCCCTCTACGATGAGGAGACCGCGCGCGAACAGGCGAGCCGGTGCATTGCCTGCCCGTATCCGACCTGCGTGGATGGCTGCCCGCTTCACAACCGGATTCCCGAATGGCTCGCGCTCACGGCGGAGGGCCGGTTTTTGGAGGCGGCAGCGATCTCCCGCTCGACCAGCAACCTGCCGGAAATCTGCTCCCGCGTCTGCCCGCAGGAACGGCTTTGCGAAGGCTCATGCATCCTGAACGGAAAAACTGAACCGGTATCGATCGGCGCAATCGAACGCTTCATCAACGAGTATGCTTTCCGGGAGGGAGCCGTCGAAGTCCCGCAGGCTCCTCACAATAGCCTGAAGACCGCCGTCATAGGCTCCGGGCCCGCTGGGCTTGCTGCAGCCGACCAGTTGTCTGCGCTAGGATACGAGGTGACGGTTTTTGAATCGCAGATCCTGCCCGGCGGCCTTCTCGTTAATGGCATCCCCTCGTTCAAGCTCGAAAAAACGATCGTGGGCCGGCGCATCGAAATGCTGAAAAACCGCGGGGTCAAATTCCACCTCGGCGTCACGCTGGGGAAGGATCTCTCCCTCGCGGATTTGCTGCGGGATTTTTCGGCGGTGTTCCTTGGAGTCGGCGCACAGCAAGCCAAGCCGCTCGGCATCCCGGGAGAAAATCTTCCGGGCATTTTGCCAGCGCTGCCGTTTCTGATCCAGAAGAACGTGGACTTCCCGGTGCTCGACATTCCTCCCATCGATGTGAGGGACAAACGCGTCGCCGTGCTCGGCGGCGGCGACACGGCGATGGACTGCCTGCGCACGGCGCTGCGCTGCGGTGCCAGCGAAGCGGTCTGCCTCTACCGGCGGGATCTCGCCAACATGCCGGGCAGCCGCAAGGAATATTCCAACGCGCTTGAGGAAGGCGCCCGCTTCCAGTTCCTCACCAATCCGGTCGCGATCGAGCCCGATGAGCGTGGCGCGATCGCCCACATCCGCTGCGTCCGCATGGAACTCGGTGCGCCGGATGCCAGCGGACGCCGCAAACCCGCGCCGGTCCCGGGTTCCGAATTCACCGTGCCTGCGGACATCGTCATCGGTGCCTACGGATTCGATCCCGTGCCATTCCCGCCGGAGAGCGATCTCGGACGGATCCAGTGCAATAAATGGGGGGGCATGGTGGTGGACGAAAACCAAATGACCAGCGTGCCTGGGGTTTTCTCCGGCGGGGATTCCGTGCGCGGCCCCTCGCTTGTCGTGCATGCCGTGCGCGATGCCCGCAGCGCTGTCGAGGGCATGCACAGGTATCTGAAAACACAAAAATCCTAAGTTTTGCAAATTTCCCGGTCCTAGCGAGAATTGCGGAAACCCATGTCCTCTCCCGACCCCCGCCGCTTCTCCGCTCTCCTCGCCGCATTCGTTCTCCTTCTCCCGTCCGTCGTGCCCGCGGACTCCACACTCGAGCTGATCGGGGACGCAAAATTTGAACTCGGATTTTCTGTCAGGGAGGACAACAAGCCCGGAAGCCCGTCGGTCAGGTGGAAGGAATCCGGCGATCCGGTCTGGACACTCACCCACCACCACAGCAAAAGCTCGTTCAACAATAGGGAGTATTTTCAATTCCGCCAGGACGGCCTGACATTCAACGATGGATTCACCCTGCTCGACGTCCATCCAGTCAGCGGTGATGAGGACGTGGTTCTCGGCCTGAATGCGGACAAGGAATACGGCGGCATTTACCGGCAGAAGGGCGATCCCTGGCCGCACGTCTATCTGACGCAGAGGATCAGTGATTCGTCCGGCCATCTCGGGGCCGATGCCCCCACCCTCGCCGACATGAAAGCCCTCGATTTTAGCATGAGCGTGAAGCTGCTCTACGACCGGGCCAACCCGAAGGAGGGCCGGATCCGCTCGGTGCATGCGGCACAGTTCATCCTGTTCTTCACGATCCAGAACCTCAACCGCCAGTCGGAGGGACACGGCGATTATTACTGGTTCGGTATCGCCCTCTACGACGACCGGGAACCGGTCACCTTCCTGCATGCAATGCGGGACAAGGGTTCCCCGAAAAAGAAGGGTACCGACAAATTGATCTACAATATCGGAATCAAGCCGTTCACCAGCGAGGTGGTCGCGGACGGCCGCTGGGTGAACGTCCGTGGGGACATCCTCCCGCACATCCTTGCCGGGCTGCGGGAGGCATGGAAGCGCGGCTACCTGCCCGCATCGCAAAATCTTTCCGACTACCGGATCGGCAGCCTCGTGATGGGCTGGGAGATTCCCGGACTCAACGACGCCGCCGTCGCCTTCAAGGACCTGCGCGCCACCGTAACCGTTTCTTCACCCGCACCATAAACGCGGGTTCTCTCACGCAGAGCCGCCGGGGTCCGCTGAGAATTCACGGAAGCAGATGCTCATCAAACGCGACTCCGTCACCTTGTTGCCGTGCGAGCGGACCAGTCACATTACCTCGGATCACTGGGATTTTGGGAAGACCTCAGACATGGGCGGATAGTTCGCGCGGGATATATTCCACACGAGCCTTGAAACGGTTGATTACAAATTGCGCTTCCAGGAAAGCGGTTCGCGACTTTGGTGGAAGATCGAAACAACGAGGATTTCGCCGGCGGAATCCCTTGTGTAGATGACTGCATAGGGAAACCTGCGAACACTGCAATGGCGGTAGTTTTCGGACAGGCTGCCCCAAGCATCGGGAAATTGTAGAATGCGGCGAACCGCCGCATCCACCTCATCAACAAAATCTCCTCCGAGTCCCTGGATTTTTTGTTCGTAGTATTCGGCGGCTGCCGTGATCTCCGCAAGCGCGGGAGCCAAAAACCGCCAGGTCATTTGGAAAACTGCGAGCGAATGTCCGCCATGGCCTGCGGACCATCCACGGCGGAAATTTCTCCGTCGCAAAATGCCCTCATCCTCTCATCGGCTTCCCGGACCCATGCCTCCCGCAATGCGGAAGGACAGGGGGATATGCTCTCAATCAGCCGCTCAACCAACAACGCCCTCTCCGTATCCGGAAGCAAAAGGGCCTCCTTTTCAAGAATCGCCGCGTCCATACGTGCAAGCTAACTCACAGGAATGCTCCGGTCAATCCCATGCACGCAACGACCACCCGACAAATCTGGAGGGCGCGGCGGCGGTGCCGACTTCTCAAAATCACGCAATCAGCCCGCCGCCCGCAGCTTGCGCAGCACCCGTTCAACCTGGGTCTTTTTCATCTCATGCTCCCAGATGCGGACGACCCGCCAGCCAGCCTTTCGAAGCGTCCGGTTGTCCAGCCGGTCGCGGGCCTTGTTCGGCGCGAACTTCCTCCTCCAGAACGCCGAGTTGGTCCGGGGCCTTGTCGCGTGCTGTGGCAACAATGCCACCCCCCCCGTCAAGTCGGTCCACTTCTTGTGTCGTTCCATCTGCGGGAATCTTGTTTATCTGCGGTTAACCCGCCTGCTGTATTCGGGTTCGAATCTCCGTGCCGGAATGCCATTCCTGCACTCTTTTTCCGGTATTCAAGCGGGCTCATTCCCCGGGAAAGAGGATGATCGCGTCGCCCTCCCGGATCCGCAAACGCCCGGCCCTTGTCCCATGTGTAAAAATATCCGGACGGGTGCATGGCCTCATCCTCGCGGTAGGGGTATTCCTCATACCCGGCGGGAACGACTTCGTTGCCACAATTGATCACCGCCATCTGCCATGGGACGCCCTCGACTTAGCCGGGCAAATAGCGCACATGCACGGCGTGGGGGGAGGCCTACGGGAACGTATCGGCATAAAGAAAAATCGGCATTTTATGCAAATATGAAAATCAAAATGTGCAATGGACAACAGGGTGATTGCGGACCATGAATAAATACTGCCGTCTCAATTCATCCCCTTATGCGAATTCTCCTCTCAACCCTCGCTGCTGTCTGCCTTCTTCCCGTTCCCCGTGTATCCGCCGAAGAATCGGTCATAATCCACCACGCTTTCGGAGGTTCGCCGGATGCCGCATTGAGCGACTCACCGGTGGACAGTTCAAAAGACTCCAGCGGCTGGGCGTATGCCCATGAATCGATCCTGGCAGACGGGAAGTTCGGCGTCGGAAAGGGACACACGCGCAATGCCTATCTTCCCTTCACCCCCGAGCCGGGACACATCTACACCTTCACCCTGAAACTGGAGATCAGCAACCCGCTGGATGACAGCAGCAAAGACTCCACGGACTGGGCGGCCATCGGACTCAGCGACAAGCCCGGCAAAGGTCTCCTCCCCCTCTCCTCGGCGTGCAGCCTGCTGCTCCGCCGCGACGGAAGAGGCCAGGTCAACCTCCGCGGCGAGTCCGGAAATCCAAACCGCGACGCAAATCACTCCGCCAAAGTGATCCACGGTGCCACCACTGCAACTCTGGGTCTCATCCTGAACACCACCGGCAGTGATTGGGAGATCACCTACCAGATCGACGGCGAGGATGTGGGCACACGGATATTCCAGACAAAGCCGGAGATCCAATTCCTCGGCATCGGCCAAACCGCCACGGCGGAAGGGCGGTTTATCGAACTGAAGCTCACACAGGCTCAGCCGTAAACTTACCAAAACCCCATGAAACGCATCATCCCCCTCCTTTGCATGGCTTCCGCCCTTGGTGTGCAAGCCGCCGCCCCTGTCTCCTCTCCCTCTCAGGACGCATTCCTCTCTCCGCCCGTGCAGGCGCGGCCGATGGTTTACTGGGACTGGATCTGCGGCAACGTCAACCGGGAGGCGATCACGCGCGATCTCGAGCACATGAAGAAAGTCGGCCTCGGCGGCGGCTTACTCTTCGACGTGCCACCGCTGAACAGCGAAAGTGGCTACGCCGCCTGTCCGCCGGACGGACCGGTCGACTTCATGAGCGAGGAGTGGTTGAATCTGGTTAACTTCGCGGCGGAGGAATCCCACCGGCTCGGGCTCGATTTCGGCGTCGTGCTCTGCTCGGGCTGGAACACCGGAGGCCCGTGGATCAAGCCGAAGGACAACAACCAGCTGACCGCGTCGTCGGTGACGCGTGTCTCCGGTCCGCAAAAACAGCCTGTCATCCTCCCCCCGCCCTCAACGGATCCCGATTATGCGGATGTCGCCGTGCTGGCCTGGCCAACGCCGGACAAGGAATCCCACCTGATGAGCGGGAAGAAGCCGGCCATCACGGTGAATGGCAAGCCCGGCACCGACCGCCAGATCGGCGCGATGATTGACGGTGACCGGGAAAGCTGCGCGACTGTTCCGGCTCCGAAAAAGGGTTCTCCGACGGTGATCACATTCGAATTTCCGGAACCGGTCACGGTGGACCATGTTTACATTCAGGAGGACCCACGATTTGGGATGACAGCCGGTCGGCTGGAGGCGGACGTGGACGGCATCACAAAAAAACTTGCGGATTTGGAGACTTCCGGGGCCAGCCCCATCTCCGCAGATTTCCCTCCCGTCACCGCGAAAACCTTCCGCCTTGTGGCGACCGAGGCACCCAAACTCGGCAGCATGCGGGACACCCTTCGCCTGTTCGAAGTGGATCTGGTCGAACCCGGCAAATGCTCGGCTTCCGAACCAGAAATCTTCAACTGGTCGTTAAAAAATGCTTCCCACACCGCGTTGGGTAAAAGACGGGGAGAAACTCTCCTGCCAAAGGATCATCTGGTGCCCACCCCCGACACCGGCCGAACTCCCGCAATCACGGAGGGGCCGGTCGTCACGCTGACCGACAAACTTGGTGCCGATGGAAAATTGGCATGGGATGTCCCGGCTGGCAACTGGACGATCATGCGGTTCGGCATGGTGCCCGCCCATTCAGGCACCTACAACGTCAAGAGGCGCAAGGGGAACGAAAATGCGCTGGAATCCGACAAGATGAGCGCCGACGCGACCCTGCTCCATTACAAGACCATGGCGGGGGCGATCTTTAAACACCTCTCACCGGAGGGGCGAAAGGGCCTCGACTATTTCGAGGTGGACAGCTGGGAGGGCGAGGAAAACCTTTGGACTAAAGACTTCCTGGACGAGTTCAAAAAGCTCCGAGGTTATGATCTCGTTCCCTATCTTCCTGTCTTTGAGGGAAAAATCGTCGGCGATGCCACCACCTCGGACCGCGTGCTCTGGGATTACCGCCGCACGATCGGCGACCTCAACATCAAAAACCACTTCAAGAAGCTCGCCGACATGTGCCATGAGGACGGAGTCAAGCTCTGCGCGGAATCCGGCCACGGCTTCCAGGCAAACATGGACGCCATCGGATCGCTGGCCGAGGTGGACTACCCGGCCGGGGAATTCTGGTATTCCGGCCGCGACAACCGGGGCTACGACGTGCGCAATTCTGTGAAGGACGCCGCCTCGGCGGTCAATGTCTATGGAAAACCCTACGGGCTTTTCGAAGCCTTCACCACCGGGCAGTTCCAGAATTTCTGGCCGTCTCCACTCGACCTGAAAAAGCTGGGCGACTACGCGATGTCGGAGGGCGTCAGCCGGATGTTCATCCACGGCATGTGGCTCGACCCGATCGTGGGCAACACCCCGCCGGGCACGAGCTGGAGCGCAGGGATCCACGTTGGCCCGAGCATCACGTGGATGCCGGATGGCCGCGCGTTCTTCGACTACCTGTCCCGCTGCCAGTATCTTCTCCAGTCCGGCGCGGCCGACAAGGACGTGCTGTATTTTTACGGCGACGGAATGCCGAATATCGCACCGAAGCGCGACGAATTGCCATTCAACCTGCCTGTGGGACGCGACTACGATGCCACCGACAGCCGCGCGATCCGCGAGCTGATGTCAGTGAAGGACGGTATTCTCACCCTGCCTCACGGTTCGATCTACCGCACGCTGGTCCTTCCGCCGCTTGACACAATGCTGCCGGAAACATTGGAGGCGGTATCGCGCCTGGTGAAGGAAGGCGCGGTCGTCGTCGGTCAGAAGCCGCTGCGCTCACCCAGTCTGAGTGGACAGCCGGAGGCCGATCAAAAAATCAAGCGGCTGGCCGACGAACTCTGGGGCGAAAACCCCGGGCCGGCCGGATCGAAACAGACCGGCAAGGGCTCGGTTCACTGGGGCACGGAGCTGGCAGACGTTTTCTCCGCACACAACATCCCGCCGCAGATCGAAGTTGGCGGAGCCAATGGTGTAGAAATCAAACACCTCACCCGCCGCGCGCCTGACGGACGGGAATTCACATTCCTTGCCAACCAGAGCGAAAAACCGCTCGATCTCGACGTCCTCATCCGCTCGTCGGGCAGCCAGCACGCGTATCTCTGGCAGCCCGACAGTGGGGAAATTATCCGGCTGAAGGACGCCGTCGCAGAAAACGGGAGGAGCCGGGTGAACGTGCCTCTCGCACCGTGGGGCTCGACGTTCGTCGTGTTTGATCCCGCACAAAACGGCAAGCCGCAGGCACCCGCAGGGACAGCCGTGGAAAGCATCGAACTCAAGGGGCCGTGGGAAGTCGCCTTCGAAAAAAGCCGTGGCGCACCGGAACGGGCAACGTTCGACGATCTGAAATCCTGGACCGCGGACGGTCGGCCCGGAATCAAATACTTCTCCGGCTACGGAACCTACAAAACGGAATTCGCCGTCTCCGATACGATGCTCGCCGCAAGCCGCCGCGTAGTCCTCGACCTCGGCCAGGTCGGTGACGTGGCGCATGTGAAAGTGAATGGAAAAGATTTCGGAACGCTCTGGAAACCACCGTTCCGCGTGGATGTCACTGACGCCGTCAAAAAGGGAAAGAACGAACTCGAAATCGCCGTCGTGAACACCTGGGTGAACCGCCTCATCGGCGACGACAAGTTCCCAAAGGAAAAACCCGTCGCCAACGTCATCGTTCGCAATAAAATCCCCGCCGCCGATCTCGACAAACACCCCTCCGGCCTCCTCGGCCCTGTGATGCTTGAGATTCGCACCCTGACATCGCCGGAGAAAAATTTGTGAGACAAAACCTTGCCGCCCTCCTGCTGGCCGCGCTGCATATGACTGCCGCCCATGCAAAGCAGCCGCCGAATATTCTATTCATTCTCACCGATCAGCAGCACGCGGGAATGTTGAGTTGCGCCGGAAATCCCTATCTGAAGACGCCCGCGCTGGACAGTCTGGCGGCCACTGGGACGCGGTTTGAGCTGGCCTACTGTGCCAATCCGGTTTGTATGCCGTCGCGGATCGGTATGATGACCGGGGTTTTCCCCAGCCGGGTCGGGGTGGAAACCAATGGTAAGTCAAAGGCCAGGATGACGCCGGATATTCTGGAAAACTCGCTTGGCCGGGTGTTCCGAAAGGGCGGTTACGAGACCGTCTATGGCGGCAAGGTTCATCTTCCCATGAGCCTTGAGGATATCGGCTTCAAAAACATCGAAGCCGATGGGCGGGAAAAGCTGGCGGAAACCTGCGCAGAATTTCTTCGTCAGCCACACGACCGGCCATTTCTCATGGTGGCGTCGTTCATCAATCCTCATGACATCTGCATGATGGCCATCGAGGATGCGAAACATCCGGGCAACATTCCCGGGCCGAAGGCGCTCGTCGAAGCGATGGCGTTGCCGCCGGGGATGTCGCGGGAAAAATTCTTCGCCGACGTCTGTCCGCCGCTGCCGGCCAATTTCGAAATCCCGGCGGGCGAACCGGAGGACATCCTGGCAGCCGATACTCAGGACTTCCGCACCCACGCGCGGACCAAATGGACGGATGAACAATGGCGGTTGTATCGCTGGGCCTATGCCCGGCTGACCGAGCGGGCGGATGCGGAAATCGGCGTGGTGCTGTCGGCATTGCGTGAAACGGGACTGGATCAGAACACGGTGGTCGTGTTTTCGAGCGACCATGGCGATATGGACGCGGCCCACCGGTTGGAACACAAGTCGGTGTTTTACGAGGAAGCGGTCAGAGTGCCGCTGATTGTCAGTTGGAAGGGTGTTACCCAGCCGGGATTGGTGGATCGCAAACATCTGGTTTCCACGGGTCAGGATCTGATTCCCACCCTCTGTGACTTTGCCGGGTTGCCCGTGCCGTCGGCCCTCAAAGGGCACAGCGTTCGGGCGCTGGCCGAGGGCCGCACGCCGGCGTCGTGGCGGGACACGGTGGTGGTGGAAAACGGGAGCAGCCGGATGGTGCGAACCGCTCGTTACAAATATGTCGTTTATGCTTCGGGGGCACGGCGGGAACAACTGACCGATCTGGTGGCCGATCCCGGTGAAATGAAAAATCTGGCGCTTGATCCGCAGGCCGCTCCAGTGTTGGCCGAACATCGCCGATTGCTGCGCGAGTGGTATCAGCAGAACGGAGAAACGCTGGATTCAAAATATGTGGTTACTGGAAAGAATTGAAATGAATAAGCTGTCATCCCTCGCCATCGCCGCGTTGCTGCTGTCTCCGCTGGCTGCATTCACCACCGCATCAACTGCGTCCGAGATTGAATCGCGCTTCCTCCAACCACAATCCGACGACCGCCTCGCGGTTTTCTGGGACTGGTCGAATGCCACCGACGAGGCGGCCATCACCCACGATCTCGAAGCAATGGCAAAGGCCGGAGTGGGCCGCGCCGTGCTTTCGATGACCCTCGCCCACAGCGCGACCATCACGGATGGAGGCGGGATGGTTTTTCTCTCGCCGGAATTCCTGAAGCGCTTCCGGTTTGCGTTGGACGAGGCGTCCCGGCTTGGCATCAAGATCACCGGAATTCCGTCCAACGGCTGGTATCAGGGCGGCCCGTGGGTCACGCCAGAAATGGGGGCCCAGATGCTGGTCTGGTCGGAAAAAGAAGTGAGCGGGCGGGTTTCGGAGAAACTGCCGCTGCCCGACAAGTTCCGAGCCGCGGCAAAAGGCCGCATTGCCAAAGAGGCGCTCGACTATTTGAAACCCGTCGCCACGCTGGCGTTCCAAAAAAGCGCGGAGGGCGGGCTTCTGGCCGATTCGATGGTGGATTTGAGCAGTGCTGTAAAGGAGGACGGAACGCTGGAATGGGATGCCCCGGCCGGAAACTGGGTCATCTACCGCTTCGGACATGTGCCGAACATGGTGCGCATGAAGCAGGACTCCCCGGGCTACGGCGGACTCCAGATCGATCACTTCAGCCGCGCGGCGATGGAACGGTTTTTGAAAGAGATGGCCGATCCGATGCTCGAAGCCGCCGGGCCGCATGTCGGCAAGACTCTCGACCGCCTGCACGAGGACAGCATGGAACTGGGACATTACGACTGGACGCCCGGCCTGCCGGCATTCTTCAAAACCAAAACCGGTTACGACCTGATCCCGCTTCTTCCCGCGCTGGCCGGAGCGAAGTTTTCTCCCGGAGTGGACACCGACAAAATCGCACGGGATTTCGAGACCGTGCTCGAAGACCTGCTAATCGAGGAACACTTCGGCCCCTTCCGCGATTATTGCCACAAACACGGCGTCGGACTGGTCGCCGAATCCGGCGAGACGCGCAGCGGAATCGCCACCAAGGGGAGGCCCGTGGATCATGTGATGGACGAGTTCTGGACGCATTACGGACTCGATAGCGACCACCCGGTCTGCTTCAACCGCAACGCGATCTTCGCCGCCCATGTTTACGGGCAAAACCGCAACACCTGCGAGGCCTTCACCTCCCACCAGCAGTGGCGGGAGACGCCCGCCCAACTCAAGGCGCTGGCCGACGAAGCCTATTCTATGGGGGTGAACCATCTCACCATCCACGGGTTTTCCAGCTCGCCGATAAACACCCCGCCGCCGGGCGACGTCTATTTCGCCGGCACCCATTTCAATCCCGGAGTCACGTGGTGGAACAGCTATGCCCAACCGTTGACCTCGTATTTCAATCGCAGCCAGACGATGCTCACCGCCGGGCTTCCAGTGACTGACCTGCTCTACATCGACGGACCGGCGCTGCAGGAAGTGATCAAGTCCAACGAGATGCTCGCCGAAAGCGACCGCCGGTTTTGGAAGTTCGACGGAATCCCGGCCGGACTGTTCGCAGAAAAGGCCACGGTGAATGCAGACGGACGGATCGCATTGCCCGACGGCCAGACGTATGCCGTGCTGGTCGTCGCCGACCCGGCGATCACGCTGGACGCGATGCGCTCGGTTGAGCGGCTTGCGAATGCGGGCGCGACGGTCTGGTTCCAGGCGGTTCCCGACCGCTCGCCGAGCCACGCCGATGGCCCCGGGGCCGACAAGGAAATCCAGGTGATTGCCAAAAACATGGGTGCCGCCAGCGCACCGGGAGTTCACCCTTTTGGCAAAGGCCGGATCCTGACCGGTGCCGACCGCTCCAAACCGAAAAAACTCGGCGAGGGACTCCGCGCATGGACGTTTTACGACGGGATGCACGCTGCGGCCATGGGTCAGCTCGGGATCGCTCCCGCATTTTCCTATAGCGCGAAAAATCCCGACACCCGCCTCTTCTTTTTCCAGAGAAACGCGGACGGAGCGGACGTGTATTTTGTAGCCAACGCCCTGCGCGAGAAGGCCCAGGCCGATTGCACGTTTCGTGTGACCGGAAAACAACCGGAGCTCTGGGATCCGGTCAGCGGAAAAATTACGGAGATCCGGGATTTTTCCACCAGCAAAGCCGGCACCGTGATTCCGATGGAGTTCGCCCCTCACGAGTCGCTCTTCGTCGTGTTCCGAAAACCCATCACACAAGACGCCAAGGCAACTAAGACGGTAAACAAAGCTGAGCAATTCCCTGTAAACGGTCCGTGGAAAATCTCGTTTGAGCCAGCCCGCAACGGGATCGAACCGTTCTCCATCAGCTCGGACTCGCTATTCCGCTGGGATCAGAGCAAGGACAAGCGCATCGCGGAATTCAGCGGCACGGCAGCCTACAGGACAACCTTCGACATCCCCGATGCCCTCCTGAAATCCGGAAGACGACTCCTTCTGGATCTCGGACAGTCGCCGGGGCTCTCCAAACTCGCGGGAGCCGGTGGAGGGAAACCGCCTACAGCCACCGAGGATGTCTATGATGCGCTTTGCGCGGAGGTCATCATCAATGGCAAACCCGCCAGCGTCATATGGTGCTCCCCCTACCGCATCGATATTTCCACTCTGGCCAAGCCCGGCACAAACACGCTGGAGATCCGCGTGACCAACACCTGGCACAACTGGCGGATCGCAAACAAATTCACCGCAGGCGCGCACGCATGGGAAAAGCTCGGCCTGTCCCTCCCCCCGTCTCCAGCCGGCCTCCTCGGCCCGGTGAGGCTTGAAGCCATCTGGAAATCCGGAGAAATACCCTGAAACAAATCGCCGCGAACGGGGTTTCTCTATTGTGCATGATTTCCAAATGAAACCCCTCCTCCTCGCTCTCACGGTTCTTGCAGGCTCCGCCTGTGCCGCCGAACAAACCAAACCGAACATCCTGCTGATCTATTCCGACGACCACGGGTGGGCGGACCTCGGCATGCAGGGGGTGGACAAGGATATCCGCACCCCGAATCTGGATGCGCTCGCACGCGATGGCGTGCGCTTCGCGCGGGGTTACGTCAGCGCACCGCAATGCGTGCCGTCCCGCGCGGGCGTGATCACGGGACGCTACCAGCAGAAGTTCGGCGTCGAGGACAACGGCAAGGGCCCGCTGCCGCTGGAGGAATTGACGATCGCCGAGCGGCTGAAACCCGCCGGTTACGTCTCCGGGCAGATCGGCAAATGGCATCTTGCGCATGTGGAGGGGAAAAAGGGCGACAAGAGGGCGAATCGCACCAGCAAGGAACACCTGCCGAATGGGCAGGGCTTCGACGAATACTGGTGCGGCGAAATCCGTCAGTTTGTCGCCTCGCATGACCTCCAGGGAAAACCGTTTTCCGATGCGCCCCATCTGGTCCAGGACGACCGGTTCCGCGTCAATGTGCAGACGGAAGCGGCGCTCTCGTTTCTCGACCGGCGCGCGGCAGACCCCGGAAAGCCGTGGTTCCTTTATCTGGCATGGTTCGCGCCACACGTCCCACTGGAATCCCCGGAGCCGTGGTTTTCCAAAACTCCCGAAAATCTACCGCTCCAGCGCCGGCAGGCGCTCGCCATGATCGCCGCGATGGATGACGGACTCGGACGCATCCGGACGAAGCTGAAGGAGATGGGCGAAGAAAAGAACACCCTCATTGTCTTCATCGGAGACAATGGAGCGCCAACAAAAGAGAAGGCGTGGGACGGCTCGCTGAACCTGCCGCTCATCGGGGAAAAAGGCATGCTCACCGACGGAGGCATCCGCACGCCGTTCGTCGCCGCTTGGCCGGGCACGCTGCCCGCAGGAAAAGTCTTCGATCAGCCGGTGATCAACCTCGACGTGGCGGCCACCGCGGTCGCGGCCGCAGGCCTTCCGCACGACGGTAAACTCGATGGCGTCAATCTTCTTCCATTCGTCAAAGGCGAAAAAACCACCGCCCCGCACGAAACCCTCTTCTGGCGCTGGCGCAGCCAGGCGGCGGTGCTGGAATTTCCGTGGAAGCTCATCCGACTCGGCCCGACAGAGCTATTCCTCTTCAACGTAACCACGCCGGACGGCGAAACAAAGAACCTCATCGCCCAGCACCCCGAGATCGCCGAACGGCTCGAGGCGAAACTAAAAACCTGGAGTGACACCCTGAATCCCACAGGCCTGCCCACGGAATCTGTCGAAGCGGACCAGTCCTTCTTCGAGGACCATGGGGTCCTCCCCAAGGGTGCCGCATCTCCGGTCGCCGGACCACAAGGCTGGCAGGTCCGCAACGGCGAACTCACCACGAACAACGGCGCGCTGCAAATTGTCGCCGGAAATGACGCCCCGTTCCTGACACGCAATAACCTCGACCTTACCGGCCCGGTCACCGCCACTCTACGCCTGAGGGCAAAGGCCGGCGGCAAAACCACGTTCGCCTGGCGCACGGACCTGCAGGATAACTTCGCCACGGATGACACGGCAGCCTTCGACTGGCCGACCTCATCCGAGTGGCAGAAGGTCCAAGCCGTTCTCCCCGTGAAAGGAAAACTCATCCACCTGCGCATCATGCAGCCGAAAGGCAGCTCCGGCCTCGAAGTCCAGTCCATCGAACTGCAGGGCAAGGACGGCAAACCGCAAGTCTGGAGCTTCAATTCCAGCCGGTGACCCGTTGGACAGCCTGTTTCTGTTGAGAGATTAAGAGATCAAGCAACCATGAAATCGACCTTAGGCATTCTTTGCGCTTTCTGGGTCTTTTGCGTTTCATCCCAGGCTGCCGATCGCCCCAACATCATCGTCTTTTACACCGACGACCACGGCCACGGGGACCTCGGTGTGCAGGGAGTGGTGAAAGACATCAGGACACCAAATGTTGACGCCCTCGCCGCCAGCGGAGCGCGTGTGCTCCACGGCTACAGCACCGCTCCGCAGTGTGTTCCCTCCCGAGGCGGGCTGATGACCGGAAAATTTCAGGCCCGCTTCGGCCTCGAGGACAACGGCTCATCGCTTGAAGGCTTCGACAAGGAAACCACCATCGCCCAGCGCCTGCAAGACGCCGGCTACATCACCGCTCAGTTCGGCAAGTGGCATCTCGGCCCCACGGCTGAAATTACACGCCACGGGTTCAAACATGTTTTTGCACAAAACGGAGACCGTCCGTTCTCCGCCAACATCGGCCTTGACGGCAAAGACCGCCCGATGAGCGATCTGCCGAATGAGTTGTATCATATCGAAGGTTGCAGCCGGGCCGCCGCCTCCCTCATCGAGCGCTACAAAGACACCCCGTTCTTCCTCTACATCGCCTACCGGGCCCCGCACGTCCCGCTCGACGCCCCGAAAAAATACCTCGACCGCTTTCCCGGCCCGATGGCCGAACGCCGCCGCCAGGCGCTCGCCATGCTCTCCGCCGTGGATGACGGCGTCGGCCTCGTCATGGAGACGCTGAAAAAATGCCATCTCACCGACAAGACGCTCATCTTCCTCATCGGCGACAACGGCGCGCCGCTCAAAATCCACAAGGCCGACACCCCGCTGAAGCTCAACGGATGGGATGGCAGCCTCAACGAACCGCTCAACGGCGAGAAGGGCATGCTGGCGGAAGGCGGCATGCATGTGCCATTCGTCGTCGCCTGGCCCGGAACCATCCCCGGCGGTCAGGCCTATCCGCATCCGGTCAGCGCCCTCGATGTCGCTGCCACCGCATCAGCTCTGGCCGGAGTCTCCGTGAAACCCGGCGATCTCGATGGCGTGAATCTCGTTCCCTACCTCAAGGGCGAGATCAAAACCGCTCCTCACGAGGCCCTCATGTGGCGATGGAGCGCCCAGTCCGCCATCCGCGAGGGCAAATGGAAGCTCCTGCGCGGCGGGGATCGCGAATACCTCTACGACCTCGACGCGGACCTCGAGGAAAAGCACGACCTGGCCGCCCAGTATCCTGAAATCGCCAAGCGGCTGCGCGACCGCTTGCAGGCATGGACAATGGAACTCCAGCCACCGGGCCTTGCCAATGGCAACATGGCGCAGACCTGGAACGAATATTTCGACTACTACCTCGAAGGAAAACCCGCCGCCCCGCTGCGGGACAAGTTCGTGGACGAGGAGGAAGACAAACCACACGCCGTCGCTGCCCCAGAGAGCGATGATGCACAGGGATGGCAGGTCCGCAATGGCTCTCTGGCCGTGAAAGACGGTGCGCTGGTTCTCACCGGAGAAAACAAAGCCAAAGCCCCGTTTCTTACCCGCAGCAAGCTCGACCTTCCCGGCCCGGTGGGCGTCACCCTGCGTGCAAAGGCGAAGCAGGGAGGCAAAACCACCCTCGCCTGGCGAACCGACCAACAAAGCGATTTTACCCCCGAAAATTCCGTCTCATTCGACTGGCCGACTTCAGGCGAGTGGCAGGAAGTAAGAGCCGAACTCCCTCTGCAGGGCAACCTCATCCACCTGCGCATCACTCCCGCCACAGACAGCAGCGGCCTAGAAGTCCAGTCCATCGAACTGCAGGGCAAGAACGGCAAACCGCAAATCTGGAGCTTCGATTTAAGCCGCTGAGGTTCGGGATGAAAACCCTTCTCACCCTCCTGCTCTGCGCGGGTGCTATGACCCTCCATGCGGAGATCAACAAGGTCCAGCCGGTGACAGAGGTCTCGCCTGTGCCGCTTTATCCTGCCGGAAGAAGTCCGACGCCGGACGTCTATCCGGAAAATTGCGATGCCGCATGTATGCAGCGGATTGCCGAGAAAACCCAGCAGGAGCGGAAGGCATCGCGGCCGAACGAACGCATAAATGGCACCGGAGTTCCCGTGGATCGCATCTTTTATGAGCCGAACATCGGTAACCCTTGGGGGGACTATGATGTCGTGTTTCACAACGGGCTTTACCATCTGTTCTACTGCGCATGGCCCTATGCCGATCCCTATGTTTTACTAACATCCAAAGATGCGGTGAACTGGGAGTTCCGGGGCGGGGTGCTGGATGTAAACTTCGATGAGCTGTTCTCGAACACGCTGAATATCCACTCGATCAATGGCCAGTTCATCATGGAGTATCACACCGGGTATATTGATCCGAAGCTAAAGATGAATCTGGCCAGACGGTATGCGACATCGAAAGATCTGATCCACTGGGAAAGGGTGTCGCCACCGATCAACTTTACGAGCGGGAGCCAATACGCCGCCCGCTGCGAGGGCAACTACCTGCTGAGAGATGAGCGCGGCGAGTATGTGAAAACCGATGGCTATTACCACGGAATCTGGTGCGCGGCATCGGCCACAAAAGAACTGGGCTGCGGTTTTGGACGCTCCAAGGACGGCCTCCACTGGGAAGCGCTCCCCCCGATCCGCACCGAAGGGTTGCCGAGACCCTCGCTCCTGCCCGGGAGTAATGAACAAAAACACAACATCCTGGGCGAAGTCACCGGCTTCTTTCTGGTCGATGGGACTTACTACATCGTTGCCACCGACTACCACAACGGCAAGCGGCAGTGCATCGTGGTCTCGTCAAAAACCATGGAAGGCCCCTACACGCCCGTGAAGAGCAACTTCGTCCCGGGAACCACGCTGAACTTCTATGTGCGGTTCTGCAAATCCGCCGACGACGACATTCTGACGAACTCCCACATCTTTACCGACAACTACCTGCAGGGTCTGAAGGTTCCCCGAATCTTCGCGGTGCATCCGTTCGACAAAGTGGAGTTCAAGGACGGCGCGATGTGGTTCCGGTATTGGGAAGGCAACGATGTCATCAAAAAGACAAAACTCGCTCTCAAGGCGGAAGCGCAGAAAAGCCCCATCACCTACTTTGAAAACAAGTTTGACGTAGGCAAGGGGCTTTTCTTCGAAGGGACGTTCCGCGATCAAAAGGCGGCTCGGAAAATCGGCGCTGCGATTCCCTTCGCGTCCATCTCCGCCTCAAGCACGGTGCCATCGGAGCATGTCGAAAACGCATTCCTGCCCGAAAAGGCAATCGATGATGTGGCGAACACCGAGTGGGTCGGGTTTCTTTCCAAGGACAAACCGGTCGAATTGGTGCTGACACTCAAGGAGTGGATGCGGGTGGGGGCGATCCGGCTGCGCTGGGTCGATTACTGGCACGCGCAGAACGTAGAAATCGACTACGATGACAACGGGCAGTGGAAGCCATCCGGCGCCACCCTCGGCAAACACCCCGCACGGGAGGTTTCGTTTTACGAAAACGTGAATCAAACCACCGGCAAGATCAGGCTCCGGCTCTCGACCAATAAACCGGAGATCTCGTATGTCGGGTTGCAGGACATCAAACTCTACGCATCCTCCGCCGACCGATTGCAGGATCACACCGGCACCGGGCTGTTCATCGAATGCGATCCGGACGGCTCCGGCTACGCGATCCTGTGCGACAAGGGCAATGTGAAAACCGGCTACGTGGACAATGACGGCGCACATTTCAATTACGAGAATGACCGGGATATACCGGGGGCCGGGAACAAGCCGGGAGAGCACACCTTCAAAGTCATCCTGCGCGACCAGTTTGTGTCGGTCTATCTGGATGACTATGCGGTGGCCATGTTGTGCCTTCGCAAGCAACCCACCGGCCGGATCGGCACGATCAGCATGGAGAATAATCTGAAAGTAAATGAACTGAGCGCATGGGAGGCAAAATGAAAAATAGCAACAATACGATATGGGCGATGATTAGTCTGATGGCGGCAACCCTGCTCGCCGCAGACTTATCGGCGGCCGAGAGCCAAAGCGAAGCGAAGACAGCCAAAGGCAACCCCGACATCAGCAAGCTCTCCGCTGCGGAGATCAACAAAGTCCAGCCACCGCCGGAGGGGTTGTTCCCGGTGCCGTTTCATCCGGGCGTCCCGGTTCCGAGCAGCCAGATCTGGGGCGGGATGTTCCTGTGGTGGAACGACGGCACCTATTACTTGATCCATGATGCTTTTGGATCGCATCCGCTGCCGCTCTATCTGCTCACCTCGAAAGACGGTGTGTATTGGAAACAGGAGGGTGCCTATTTCGACAAAGACAATCCGAAGAGCGCAGTTTACAACCCGGAGATCTACAAGCTCAAGCCCGACGGGCCCTGGGTCATCGCCTATGCCCACGACGGGATGGTCCGGTTCGCGACCAGCGAAGACATGAAGGAATGGAAGCGGCTTGGACCGTTGAACGGCTACAAGAATCTGGAAGAACTTCGCAAGGACTATCCAGTGTATCCCCACAGTTTTGACACGCCGGTCAGCTATCCGCATCCCGACGGGGGTTGGTTTCACCTGATTTATGCGCAGAATGCCGGGTATGTCGGAGCGGGTTTTGCCCGGAGCAAGGAGGACGGCATCCATTACGAGATCCTGCCCCCGGTGAAATTCGATGGCGTGCCATGCGACCGCTTCAACGAAAAGCCGATCATCACCAAAGGCGGCGAGACCGCCGGGATCACGAAGATCGGCGATAAATACTTCTTCAGCGGCGGCGGCCGGCAGGGGGATTGGTTCCTCGCCGCCGACAAGCCCGAGGGGCCGTATCGCCCGACACCGAAGAACCACACCATCCCGCGCGGGCCGGAGAATTTCTGGCGCATCTACAACGATGTGCCGGACGCTCCGCTCATCACGGATTCGCGCTGGGCCAGTAATGCCAAGGGGCAACGACAATGGATGATGACGCCGCTCAAGCGCCTGGTCTCCGATGGCGAAAGCGTCTGGATCAAATGGTGGGAAGGAAACGAGAAACTCAAGGCGCACCCGCTCGCGCTGACTCTCAAGCCGGAGCAAAACGGAATCACAGCGGTAGAACCAGCCATTGATCCCCGCAAGGTCACGGTGATCGAGGGGATGATCGATTTTTCCTCCGTGAAACCGGAAGCGGATTTCGCCAACAACAGCAACGCCACGGCCACGATGACGCATACGTTCGGTCCGGGTTCGCTCGCCACCGGCGCGGAGGATTATCTCGGCGCAAAGCACCTGACTGACGGCCTGGATGAACGCTCATGGATCGGCGATCTGACCGGCGCATATCATGCGCAAAAGGTTTTCAGCGGCATGGATGAGAAGCAACTGGCCGCTTTTATTGCTGCGAAGAAGACGGGAGCGGAGGCAACCATTGATCTCGGAAAAGTGCGTCCCGTCGGGCGCATCGAGGCGCGATGGACCCGCTGCCCCGGCGTGCCCTCCGTCGCGATGTTCAAACTGGACTACATCAAAGGCACCAAACTCGCGATCTCCACGGACGGCAAGGCGTGGCAGGACGTGCCAGTCAGTTATTTCGACGAGCACCGCCTCAATTACGAAAACCTCGGCCTCGAAGCGCGCTACTTAAAGTTCACTTTTCCGCCACTCAACATCACGGCGGATAAGCTCCGCAACGACCATGAGCGAAAGACCTTCCGTGTGGTCGGGCTGGCGGAGGTGAATGTCTATGAATCACCGAAGCACGACATCACCCGCGCGGGCGGCCTGCCGGGCATCTTGCTCGGCAGGGAAGGCGACGCCGACGAGGCGATCCTCTTCGATCCCTCCGGTAAAGTTCTCATGGGCGAAATCAAGCGCGGCGAAACCTCCTTTCGCCATCGCGAAACCCGCAACATTGAAGTCCCGTTTCCCAAAAAGTCGAAGTTCCGCCTGATCATCACCGACGACCAGATCGAGGTGTATGTGAATGACTATTTCATCCGCTGCATCGAGACCAAGTCCGCTCTGACTGGCGGCATGGCAATCATCAAGCCCTCGGCGGTGAGCGGCGTCAATGCATGGACGGCCGATCCGAATTACAAAAAAGAATCAGCCGCAACGAAACAGACGAAAGGCACAAAATAAAAACCACCCTCCTCACCCTCCTGATTTTTGCGGTAGCACTCACGCTCCACGCGGATCCGCCCCCGGCGGACAAGCCCGCTGACAGCGGCTTTGCTGCCGCCGATCTGCTCGCTGTGGATGCGGGCGGTGAATGGGGGGACCGCAGGGAACTCATGCGCCGCGAAGTCCTCACCTGGCATCCGACATTTCAAGGAATCATCAAGACCGGGCAGTCCGGGCCGCTGGATTTCGACAAGGACATCCTCGCGCTCTGGACACCGGAGGGACGCATCCCTGCCGCCGATCTTCGCGGACATCCGCAATCCTACACCGGCCTCGGAAAGACGCTGGTCGCGATGGTGGATTTTGCAGCGGATAAAAAGAATCCCGCGTTCACCGCGCAGAAAGACCGGATCGTTGAAACAATCCTCAAGAGCCAGGATGCCGACGGCTACCTTGGCATCATTCAACGGGATCCCGCGCAACCCGCCACCGCGCTCTGGCAGGGCTGGGTCCTCCACGACGGCGCATACCTCTGCCTCGGCCTCATCGAGAACTTCCGGCGCTTCAACCACCAGCTCTCGCTCGATGCCGCGCGCCGCTACGCGGATCTCGTGATCGCCAGTTGGCCGTCCGCACCGACGAAGCCTGGTGCCCTCTCGCCGATTGGGCTGCCGGAAATGCTGCTCGCTCTTTCCGAATCCACCGGCGACCCGAAATACCGCGAGTTCGCCGCCAAGACACCGATGGACGGACGCTTCATCGAATACACCGCGCTCAAGGACTGGCGGCAGGAACTTTATCCGATGCACAATGACAAGGATGCTGGCGAAGGAGGGGCAGCGGATGCTGCGGCAACCAAGTTCAAAGCCAAAGTCCATCCCTACCGGTATTTCGCACGGCTGCTCGATCAACTCCGGCTGCACCAGGCCGATCCCGATCCAGGGCTTTTCGAGATGACCCGATACACCGCCGACAAGATCTCCAATCCGGTAACTCCCGGTGTCTTCATAACCGGCGCAAACACACGTCGCGAAGGCTGGGTCGAGGATCAAGACGGCCAGGGAACCGTCGGAGAAGGCTGCGCCGTCGTCCACATGGTCTGGTGGAGGAACCGTCTCATCGAGGCTGACGGCGATCTTTCGCACGGCGATTATATCGAGCGCGCCGTCCTCAATCACCTCGAAGCCTCCCAGGAGCCGCACACCGGACAGACCCGCTACGACTGCATGCTCAGCGGCGAACGAAACTTCCACAAAGGCGCACACTGCTGCGACGGTAACCACAAGCGCTTCTGGGCGCAGATCGAGGAACTCGTTTTCTACACGTTTCCCGGCGGACTCGCCGTGGATCAATTCACCCCCGCCACCGCCATGCTCAAGGTCGATGGCGTTCCGGTAAAAGTCACCACCGAAACCAACTACCCGGCATCGGGGAAAATCACACTCCGCCTAGCCCCCGATAAACCCGCCACCTTCGCCCTGCGCCTCCGCATCCCGCGCTGGGCAACGTCTCACACGGTCACCATCAACGGCTCACCCGCAACGACCACGCCCGTCCCCGGAGGGATTGAAATCAAACGCGAATGGAAGGTCGGTGACGCGGTCACCCTCGATCTCGCGATGCCGTTCCGCTGGATCGCCGGGATGGAATTTTACGAAGGCCACGCCGCCCTCATGCGCGGCCCGCAAGTCTTCTGCCTTGCCCCCTCGCGCAACCCCGGCCTCGCCGGAATTAACAACTGGCGCGAAATCACCATCGATCCCGCTTCGGTCGAACTCCTCCCGCAGCCGAAGCCGGATGGCGTCCGCCTGCCCATCGAAGCCAAAGCCAAAGCCTGGAGCCCCGGCAAACTACTCACCAGCCCACCCGACCTCGACCTCTACTTCTCCGACTTTCCGATCAGGGACGGCTTCGAAACCTACTTCCGACTGAGAGACTCGAAAGCCGCCCAGCGGGACGAGCTCTATTCACTCTCGAACTCTCCCACCAAAGCCTGGCGGCCCGACCCGAATTACAAAAAAGAATCAGCAACTGCGAAACAGACGAAAGGTACGGAATGAAAAAGCCCCTCCTCACCGGCCTGCTCTGCGCGGGCACAATTAATTAACCCTCCTCCCGCTATGAATCACCACATATCCACTCTCCGAGCCTCGCTTGCCGCCGTCTCTCTCACAGCAACCTGCCACGCCGTAGTCCAAGCCACCGATCCGCGCGTCGAAGGCCAGTCCGGCTGGATCGTCACGAATGATCCCGAGCCGATGCTGTCATGGAAAGCTTCCGCAGACAGCGATGTTCCGCTGAAGGGCTGGGAAATCATCGCCGCTAAAACAGATGCGGATGCGGCGGCCGGGCGGGGGAGCTTGTGGAAATCCGACCTCATCCCGGTGGCAGAAGGGATGCGGCGGCGCTTTGATGCGAAGGAGCTGCCGTCGCGCTCGGAAGTCTGGTGGAGGGTGCGTGCCATCGATCAGAACGGCAGGTATGGCGTATGGTCGGAGCCCGCAGTTTTCGAAACAGGCCTCAAACCCGGCGATTGGAAAGCCGCATGGATCGGAATGCCGCCGGAGGCCCGCGAACGCTCGGCCCCTCTTTTCCGCAAGGCGTTCGTTCTCGAAAAGCCTGTCGCCAAAGCGCGGCTCTACGCCAGCGGCCTTGGCTGGCACGAAAGCTGGCTCAACGGCGCGAAGCTTGGCGATGAAGTGCTGCAGCCCGCACAGACGGATTACGAAGAGCGCTGCTTCTACGTTTCCCACGATGTGACCAGCCGGCTCCGCGAGGGCGAAAACGTGATCGGTTTCTGGGTGGGCGACGGGTTCTTCAATCAGGACCGCGTCTGGGGACCGAATGGGCTGAGCTACGGCCAGCCGCGCGTGATCGGGCAGTTGGAAATCACTCACACGGACGGCAGCGTGACCGTGATCGCCACCGACCCTTCGTGGATGTGCCGGAAAAGCCCGATCACGGAGTCCAATGTCTATGCCGGCGAGCATTACGACGCTCGCGCCGCGGATCCCGCATGGGCCACGCCGCAGGCCGCAAAGGACGGATGGGTTCCCGCCGTGAAAGCTGCGGATCCCGTCGGCGCGCTCGTCGCGCAGAACCTGCCACCGTGCCGCCGTTTGGAAACCGTGAAGGCGCGCCCGCCGCGCGAAATCAAACCCGGCACATGGATCTATGACTTCGGCGTGAACCTTGCGGGCTGGGCAAAGTTCACCGTCGATGCGGAGCCCGGCACCCGCCTCACCGTGCGCTTCGCCGAGGATGTCCTCGCGGACGGCTCGCCCAATTTCGAAACCGGCGGCGTCCGCCACACCAAGGCCATCCAGACCGACGTTTACACCTGCCGCGGCGGCGGGGTGGAAATCTGGGAACCGCGTTTCACCTATCACGGCTTTCGCTACGCCGAACTCACCGTCAGCGGCGGCGCGCTAACATCCGGAGCTCCGGGCACGGATTTGTTGGAGGCCGTGGCCATCCACAACGACCTGCCGGTCACGGGGCGCTTCGAATGCTCGGATGCAACCCTCAACACCGCCTTCGAGCTGGCCAACCGCACCTTCCTCTCCAACATCCAGGGCGTGCCCACCGACTGCCCGGTGCGCGAGCGCTGCGGCTGGACCGGCGACGCCCACCTCATCGTTCCCTTCTCGATGTTCCGCTTCGACGCCGCCGCGCTCTGGGCGAAATACACCGGCGACATCGTCACCTCCGCCAGCCGCCAAAGGCCCATGCTGAGCTTCGGGTTGAACATGGACGAGCGCGTCGTGAAACCCAAGGCCGCAGGCATTCCCACCATGGTCGCGCCCGGCAAGCGCGCCATCGGCGAGGCCACGCCGGACTGGGGCTCGGCCATCGTTTTTATTCCATGGGACCATTACCTCCACACCGGCGACATCCGCCCGCTGGAGCGCAACTACGACTCGATGCGCCAGTGGACGCTCCACCTCGAAAGCCGCGCCAACGGCGGCATCCTGAAATCCGGCCTCGGCGACTGGTGCAAGCCTCACCCCTCCGGCGAGATCGAGAACCTCAGCGCGTTCTACTCTGAAACCGTCCCTATGCTCTCGACCGCCTGCTGGTTCCGCTGCGCAAAAATCATGGCGGATACCGCGAACCTGCTGGGGAAATCCGATGATGCCGCGCGCTTCTCCGATCTGCGGGAAAAAATCCGGGCCGCCTTCCTCCGGGAGTTTTTCAGCCCCGAGCCATCGATGACTCCGGACCAGACGATCCTCGCAATCGCCATCGACTGGAACATCCTTCCTTCGGAGATGCGTGCCGAAGCCGCGCGCAAACTGGCGGATCTCGTGAAGCGGGCGGACCACCATTTCATGACCGGCGTGTTCGGCGCGCCCTCGCTCTGGCCGGCGCTTGTTTCCAACGGCCATCAGGATACCGCGTGGAAGGCCCTCCAAAACGAAACGTCACCCGGCCTGAAGCACCTCGCACGCCAGGGTGCCACCACCTTCTGGGAAGTCTGGCCCGGACCCGCAGATCCGAGAGACCCCGCCAATCCCTACAGCCGCTCGATGAGCCATCCCTTCCAGGCCGGCTTCGTCTCCTGGTTCTTCTCGGGCCTCGGCGGTATCCGCCTGGACCCCACGAATCCCGGATTCCGCAGCGTCCTCATGGAACCGCAGATGATCGACGGACTCGACTGGGTCAAGTGCTCGCTCGATTCGCCGATGGGCACGATCAACAGCTCGTGGAAACGCGATGGGAAATCGCTGCGCTGGGAAATCGACCTGCCGCCGGGCATCGATGCGTCGGTCCGGGTCCCGGGGCGCGTCACGAAAATCGAGTCCGGCCGGAATACACCCGCCGACGTGGATGCGCGTGATGCCCAGGGTCCGGCCCGGCAGTTGCGTCTGCATGGGGGCCGCCACATTATTTCATCCAGCCTGCCATGAAACCCATCCTCTGCCTCGCCTGTCTGTGTTTGACACCGCTTTTAGCGGCGGAGCCAGCCCCGAAGAAACCCCTTAACATCGTTTTCCTGCTCGCCGACGACTGGCGCTTCGACACGCTCGGCATCGCCGGAAATCCCGTCGTCAAAACCCCGAATCTCGACAAACTGGCGCGCGAAAACTTCCGCTTCACCCATGCCTGCGTGACCTCCGCCATCTGCGGCGTGAGCCGCTCGTCGTTTCTCAGCGGCCAGTGGATGTCGCGCCACGGCAACCGCTCGTTCGATGCCATGAAAACCCCATGGGCTCAGTCCTATCCAGGCCTGCTGCGCGCCAACGGCTACTACACCGGCCACGTCGGCAAGTGGCACAGCGGCACGTTTCCGAAACAGGAGTTCGATTTCGGCCGCGCCTACTCCGGCGCGCACTGGATCAAGCGCGAGGATGGCAGCGAGATCCACGTCACCCGCAAGAACGAGGAGGATGCGCTCGAATTCCTCGCCACACGTCCCAAGGACAAGCCCTTCCTGCTCAACCTCTGGTTCTTCGCGCCGCACGCCGAGGACGAGCACCCGGATCAATACCGCCCGCAACCGGCAAGCATGAGCCTCTATCAGGACATGGAAATTCCCATTCCCCCGCTCGCCAGCGAGACCGCGCTGCGTAACCTGCCGGAGTTCCTCCAGGCTGCGGAAAACGAGAGCCGCATCCGCTACCACTGGCGTTTCGACACTCCGGAGAAATACCAGCGCATGATGAAGAACTACTACCGCCTCTGCACCGAGGTGGACGCCGTCTGCGGCCGCATCCTCCGTGAGCTCGAAGCCCAGGGCATCCTCGATGAAACCATCGTGGTTTTCTCCGGCGATAACGGCTACTACCACGGCGACCGCGGCCTCGCCGACAAGTGGTATTCCCACGAGGAAAGCATCCGCGTGCCGCTCATCGTGCATGATCCACGCATGCCGCAGTCCTCGCTTGGCCGCACCAATGACGACTTCGTCCTCAATGTCGATCTCGCTCCCACCCTGCTCGCAGCCGCCGGAATCGCCGCGCCGGAATCCATGCAGGGCAGGGATTTCGCCCCGCTCTATCTCGCGCCCGACCGCGAGCCCTCTCCTCCGTGGCGCACGGAGTTCCTGCACGAGCACGGCACCATCTCCAACAAAAACCGCATTCCGAGCTCGGACAGCGTCGTGCGCCGGGATTTCAAATACACCTTCTGGCCGGAGTGGGATCACGAGGATCTCTACGACCTCCACCATGATCCGCTCGAACAACACAACCTCGCACGGGGTCCGGAACACGCCGATACCCTCGCCGCCATGCGCAAGCAGCTCCAAACCCTCAAGTCCGCTGCAAAATAGCCACCTCCCCCAGCTCCGATGCCGTTCAGTAAATTCCTAATATGTTAAAAATTCTTTTGGCAACGATTATGATCACTTACACAGCAAAATCGGGTGCGGTTCCGCCCGCAGCCTACATCGACGGTCGTCCCCAGGCCGACCTCCGGATCGAAGCCAAGGATCAAGGGGTCGTCCTCAAGCACGGCGGCGGACCGGGTGACTGCGACCTTCGCGGTGCGCGCGAGGCCATCGTGTTCCAGGACGGGGATGTTTATTATCTGCACTACGACGCCGCCGGGCCGAAAGGATGGCTCGCCAGCCTGGCGACGAGCAAAGATTTGGTTCACTGGGAAAAGCGCGGTCCCATTCTCGACTTCGGCAAACCAGGCGCCCCCGACTCGGCCAGCGCCTCCGCGCCTTGGGTCATACGCGATGGCGGTTGGTGGCACATGTTTTATCTCGGCACGCCCAACGTCTCTCCCAAGCCGGATTATGTGCCCATGTTTCCGTATCAAACGCTCAAGGCGCGCAGCCGGTCGCCGTCTGGCCCGTGGGAGAAGCAATACAAAGCAGCGCCCTTCACCGCGCAGCCGGGGACTTACTACTCCTCGACAGCCAGCCCCGGCGACATCGTCAAATGGAACGACGAATTCCTGATGTTCTTCAGCGCCTCCACCTCGCCCCCGGACGTCAAGCGCACGTTGAGCATCGCCCGCGCGAAGAGTCTGGACGGTCCATGGACGGTGCAGACGGAGCCCATCTTGCCGCTGGAAGAACAGGTTGAAAACAGTTCGATCTACTACGAGCCAACAATCAAAACGTGGTTTCTGTTCACCAACCACATCGGCATTAACGACCAGAAGCAGGAATTCACCGACGCGGTCTGGGTTTACTGGAGCAGGGACTTGAACCACTGGGACGCGAAAAACAAGGCTGTGGTGCTCGATGGCCGGAACTGTTCCTGGTCGAAAAGCTGCATCGGCATGCCGTCAGTCATCAAGGTCGGCCAGCGCCTGGCCGTCCTCTACGACGCGCCTGCCGGCGATAGCATCAGTCACATGAACCGCGACCTCGGCCTGGCATGGCTCGACCTGCCGCTCATGCCCCCATCAAATGAATAACAGGAGGTTTTATATGAGAAGTTTGTTTCTGACTTACCTGCTGGTTTTTTGGCCCTGCGGGCAAAGCCACGCCTATACCGTCATGCCCAGCCTCAACACTTACAAGAAGGGGCCTGTCGCCGACGCGGTCGACCGGGTGGCCGAACTCAAGTCCGACGGCGTTTGGTTCATCACGCAGAATTCCGATCTGAACGATGCAGAGTGGCGCGCGGTCTTCCAAACGCTCGGCGGGCCGCACATCACGGAGGACAATCCGGACAGCAGCAAGTCTTTCCGGGACTACCTCCGCATCATGCAGCGGGAGCCAGAGGCCTCCTTTTGCTACAATGAGACAGGTGGTCTCCCCGGCGGCACGCAACTGACCGACGTGCAGATTGAGGCTCAATCCGAATCGCACGGCAACAAGCCGCTGATCGTCCTGACGAGAAGCTATGGCGGCGAGTGGCGCAAGCAGACCGACCGTTGCCTGGACAACCCGAAGGTCGCCGCCATTTGCATGGAGTATGTGAAGAAGGCGCTGCTGGAGAACATCAACGCGCCCGCCGAATGCATTAGAGCCGCACGGAAGAAAAACAAGCCGGTCTATATCCTCCTCCATGCGGCTGCTGATGGATGGACATTGGAGGAAAATAAAAAAATCATCGAAAACCTCAACCAATGGTGTCCCGAGGAAATGGCCAGCGGCAAAGTGCATCTGGTCTACCAAAACTACAAGCCGGGCGTCGAAGGATGGTTTGGCCCGGGCGGCGTGACGGACGCCATCCGGCAAGCCCGTGGAATGCCTCACTATACCTCGCCAGTCACGCAAAAACCGAACATCCTCATCCTGCTCGCCGATGACCTCGGCTACGCGGATGTCGGATTTCAGGGTGCCAAAGACATCCCGACGCCGAATATTGATTTGCTGGCCAAAAACGGCGTGCGCTGCACAGACGGCTACGTCAGTTCCGTGATGTGCTCGCCATCGCGCGCCGGCCTGTTGACCGGGCGCTCGCAATCGCGGTTCGGACATGAAGTCAACTGGGAGCAGAGCATTCCCAATGATCCACGGGGCCTGCCGGTCACCGAGAAGACGATGGCTGACCAACTGAAGGCGGTCGGCTACCGGACGGGCATCGTTGGCAAATGGCATCTCGGCGAGTCCCCGCAGTTTCATCCGAACCGGCGCGGGTTTGACGAGTTTTTTGGATTCACCACCGGCGGGCACGACTACTTCTGCGGGAACTATACGGCGTCCCCTCCGGCAAACCGGAAAAAATACGCGCACTATCTTTCGCTATTGGAGCGCAACGGCGTGGCGGAACAACACACCGGCTACCTCACCGAGCTGCTCGGCAGCGAGGCCGCTGCCTTCATCCATCGCAACAAAGATCAGCCGTGGTTTCTGTATGCGGCCTTCAATGCCCCGCACACCCCGCTGCAGGCCACACCTGCGCTGCTAGATCGCGTGAAGACCATCGCCGACGAAAAGCGCCGCACCTACGCCGCGATGGTCGTCAGCCTCGACGATGCCGTGGGACGTATCCTCGCGCAGCTCCGCGCCGATGGACTCGAAGACCGCACGCTCATCTTCTTCCTCAGCGACAACGGCGGTCCGCTCGAAAAGAACGGCTCGCTCAACACCCCGCTCAACGGCCACAAAGGCCAGGTCTGGGAGGGAGGCTTCCGCGTGCCATTCGTCGTGCAGTGGAAAGGCACACTGCCCGCCGGAAAAACCTATGAGCGTCCCGTGAGCAGCCTTGACATCCTGCCGACAGCCCTGGCGGCGACGGGAGCGGCGAGCATCGCCCCGCAACCGCTCGACGGTGTGAACATCATGCCGTTCCTCCTCGGGGGACGCTCCGGCGACCCTCACGAATATCTTTTCTGGCGCATGAAGGCCCGCGACATCTGGGCTGTGCGCCGCGGCGATGACAAACTCATGCTCCAGCAACACAAGTCGGCCCGCCTGTTCAACCTCGCCAACGATATCGGCGAAACAACAGATCT
>Ga0247840_10001814_pt1 | contig 39925 bp, 37 predicted proteins | sample LaCruzMarch2015__FD_192404 | JGI IMG/M metagenome (GOLD analysis project Ga0247840, IMG submission 192404) | Freshwater microbial communities from meromictic Lake La Cruz, Castile-La Mancha, Spain - LaCruzMarch2015_17m | ecosystem: Environmental > Aquatic > Freshwater > Lake | place: Spain... | reverse complement strand
ATTTGATTTGATTTGATTTGATTTGATTTGATTTGATTTGATTTGATTTGATTTGATTTGATTTGATTTGATTTTACTTCACTTCTTGGCATGGGAAATCACGCGCGCCCGCTTGAGCTCGCGCTCAGTCTCGATGATCCACTTGGCGGTCATCCTTGGTTGCTTGCACTCAAGCGCCTTCAAGTTGAGCCAGCTTCTCCAGGTCATTCTTGATGTGAGTTTCAAGCTCCTTCATGTCCTCCTTGATTGCAACATCAGCGTCGTTCAGATGATCACGCAACCACACTCTGTCAATGTTATCGCTGTAGGGATAACGTTCTGGAATGACGGCTCCCAACATGGGAAAGTGATTTTTAAGCACACTCGAGTTATGCAGGTTTCCCAGATGAGACATGATAAGAAACTTTTGTTTGTTTGCAACTTGGTCTCTGACTGTATGTACAGCGGCGAGAGCCTTTGTTGCAAATGCCCGGTATTCAGCCAGTGGAGCCTCTATCTGCTCTCTCTTCGCTCTAAAATGGATCATCCGCAACTTCTGGAACTCTTCGATTGGAAGCTCAAACATGCACGCCAGTGATGGAGTCGCTGCATCGCTGGGCTTACAGACCAGACCCTGTGATACACGAGGCCTCTTTGTCTCTTGCTGCTTCTCAGCATCATCAAGCGAGGCGACGTGTTCTTCCTGAAAGCGGGGCATCTCTTTTTGAATAGATTTGAATCAATTCTGTTGCAGCACCTCAGCGAGTGGCATTACTTTTTTATTTGATTTTTTGATTTGATTTGTGCTTGTGGATCGACGCATTTTAACTTAAAACGAATAAACAATTTTAACAAAAAACAAAAAAACTCATTTCATGGCGCATTCGGCATTGTTTTCGCTCGCGTTTTGGGGGCTCCTGACGCGTGTATTTAAGGGTTATCCTCCACGCCCTGCGCGATATGAGCGCAAGCACACCACAGACGACCCAATCGCGGGCGACGACGCAGCTGGACTCAGCGGCGGCGCCCTCTGCGACACAGATTGTGCGGCGGACGCTGCACGTGAACATCAAAGGCTCGCTTGCGAATCTCGCCATGGCGGGGCCCCAGGGGGGGATGTGGAAGGCGCTCTCTGGAAAGGAGACGGCAGTGTTTCTGCCATCATTAGATGAGGAGATGGACCCCTCTCACGGGGTGCACTACATCCGCAATGCGGTGGTGCGAAACGTGACGATCAAGGAGCACATGTCCTCGTTTCCATATGCCCTCGGCGTGACGCTGAGCTGCGTGCCGCCCTCGGAGGTGACGGATCTCGGGCAGAAGTACGCCTACACGGTGCTGCCCGGGTCGCGGCTCGCGGTGCCGCAGGAGGTGTACTCGTGCGACACGAGCATGCAGGACGGGTCCATGTGGCGCGCGCAGTATTCCGAGTGGAACAGCTCGAACCTGGAGTCGCACGGGGTTATGGACGTCAACGGGCAGCCGTATGTGTTCGTGCACCTGCGGCATCCGATCGTGGGGCTGCTGCGGCACAATGCGGACCTGATCGGGTGCGACATTGACAAGCAGCCGCGCATGGACGACAACTGGCTGAAGATCACGCGGCAGGTGCTGAGCACGTGCTGCCAGACGCTGCGCAAGCAGGTGCTCTCCAAGATGCTCACGCAGGACATGAACATGTTCAGCATGCAGCTGCATAGGCTGGATAGCGACACCTGGGATGATCTAGGGGATGGGGTGAGCGCGCTGCAGGACTTCAGGCCCAAGGCCAAGTGGAGCACGGAGGAGCACGAGAAGGAGAAGGAGCACCACCTGCGTGAGTTCGTGACCAAGCCATATCATTACATGGCGCGGTTGCAGATTGAATACGAGATCCCTGCGCAAACGCAGCAGTGATTCTCATTTTGTTTGCATTGATAATCAATAAAAAACGTGGTTCCCAAACGAACGAATACACGAGGCGTAGTATATAAACCCGCATGCCGCGCGTATCGCGAAGCTCCATATGGCCATCGTCGGCGACAAACTCGGCAACCACATGGACAACGCGCCCTCGTATATGCCCAGTATCGACCCAGGGCGACATGGCGGTGGCACCTATACGGGGCATGACATCGAGCCCACGCTTGAGGCATGGGAGAACATCTTTGGGCCCTCTGCCAGGGATATCAAGCAGGATCTGCAGCGCTTCAAGCGCCACGGCCGCTGGCACCTCCCTGATATCCTCAAGGGCCCGAACCAGTACCTCACAGACCGCATTGACGGCCTCATCACGGACGCAGCCAACAGCCTGTTCACCTCTCGGATCCTGCCGTACAAGTACACCACCAACGTCGATGGCAAGATCAAGTGGAACGTGTGGTCTTTTGATGAGGGCCTCGCGAGCCGCGTGCCCTACGAGTCCGCGGCCCGCACCCTCACGCAGAGCAAGCGCTCCTACTCGGGCTACATGGTGCGCCAGGGCATGGCCATCGTGCTCGAGCACAATTTCATGATGACCCAGGCAGGCCGCGAGAACTTCAAGAACCAGCTGCTGCAGCTCAAGGGCTCTATCCAGCTCACCAACGACCTGGACGTCCACGTCGCGCTGGTCCTCGCCCCGTCCTACCAGAAGACCATGTCGGAGCGCTACCTCGCCGAGGACAAGACCCCAAATCAGATCTGTCGCGAGTTCGTCGACCTCTTCGGCTTCGTGCAGAAGAACCAGAACGCCCTGGACATCCTCATCGAGGAGGCCAAGTCCCAGCTCAGGGTCTGGGGCGGCCCTATGCCTGACTTCCTCATGTGCAATCCAAAACTCACCTTCCAGCTCACCATGACCCCTGATCGCACCAACTACGTCACGCAAGGCGCCGAGGGCCCAAAGCGCCTCCGATCGGGCCCTGAGATGTCCACATACCGGGGCATAGGCATCATCCACACCAGGGCCTTCTCCATGGAGACTGGTGCCCCGCCCAGGGACATCCTGCGTCGCCGCGTACGCGTCGCTGAGTTCTATCGCATCATGCCCAGCGTCTCCAATGCCCGCAGGCTCTTCGGGCTCTACAACGAGGAGCGCGACACGTGGTTCCACCTCTCGTTCGCAGAGCTCCTCCGGTATGCCCAGTGCGAGGGGTCGCAGAACAACGACCGCATCAGGCATGCCATCGCTGACTTGAACCACGTCGCGCTGCGGGCCAAGGGTGCCTCGGGGGCGTTTGCTCCGTCCACGCATGCGCTGGCCGCACCCCTGGGCGTAGCTGGGCCTGCCTATGCAGGGGACACGAACACTGAGGCCACCCTCAAGGCGTTCTACCTCAGGCTGTTTAGGCACGACATTGAGCCTGAGTTTAGCATGCAGCCGCGTTTTGTGACCAGGAAATTGGTGTATGTGCCAGGTAGTTTTGACATGTGCGATTTTGACGCCAATAATAACCTGGCGTGGAGAATTGATGATATCCCAGCACAACAGGTCATCAAACAGGCTGCTCGTGATGTTTTTGCAAATGATACCTTTTTCACTGGTACAAATGATAGAGGCAAAGATTTCATCAAGATGGTGGCATACTCTGTCGATGAGTATCCTCGCAGTCTAACCAAGGTGAAGAGGTTTATCAATACTGCGTCTGTAGTTCCAGGTGTTTTAGCACCAGGTGCAACACTAGTCGAACAAGCCAGGCATGTGCTTCATACCAGGATACACAATGCTTATATGCATTATCAACCTTATGGAGCCCTTGTACCTCCTAATGCTGGTACAGTAGATCTCATTGCAGCTTTGACTATGAGGAACAGCAACAGGTATGCAGTGCCAACACAACTAGTTCCTCGCACTTCCGATGCATCGTGGGCTGATGCATCTGCAGATGCTCGTCTTTTACAATGTCTTGACCATCCCCAGATTCGTTTTAATGTCAGACTACGCAGGATTGGCGCATTTATGAGTCCAAATCATTATAGGCATCAAAATGAGAGGCTTCAAGACCTTGGATCCTTATTGGGGTACAATATGTTGATGACCAGGGAACTGATTTCAGCTGTGTTGATGAATAGAACTGCAGTCAATACTCTGCCGCTTGAAGGCAGTTATCTTCAACATGTTATTCAACACCCTGCAGATCACGATGTTGCTTTGCAAGCTATTGGAAACGCGTTGATTATGTTTTGGAATGCCCACAAATCACAACGGTTCACGCGGATTAATCTGGCAGAGGAACTAGAAGCTTTGGATGGTGTAGTTACTGCCAGTCTAGGTGCTAATTTTACACAGCGGAATTCATTCTGCAATCCATTCTATTTTTGGACCTGGGCTGCCACTGATTCGTCTCTAGAAGACCCCATGCATATAGCCAACAATTCAGCGTTTGCAGCTGCTTTTACAGCATATCAGGGTACTTTAGGCGCTGGAAACGAAAACTACACTCTGACCAAAGCAGCGGTAGCTTACATGCACAACCATGCCCCAGCGAATGAAAACGAGCACGCATTCACAGCGACCGTGACCCTGCCTGGGAGCATTGCTGTACCAGACCCACATACAGTTGGTCTGAACTTCATGAACGCGCTGGCCTTCCGGCTGTTTGCCGACCAGGAGTTCGAGGCGCCGCTGGCGGTCCTGCAGGGCGGAGACTGGCCCCCTCTGCGTGAGTACCTCACTCCACGCCCGCCGATGGACTTTAGCTGGATGAGGGTGCACGGGGGACACGATGCGCACCACGAATCGGACATGGCGGGGCAAACGGAGGTGGTCATCATCAGGCCGAACATCGAGCACTACATGCTGGGCATCATCCTGGGGCAGGGTGGGGAGGGGCTCGGCAGCACGTTCTGGGGTCAGACGGAGCTCTCCGTCTACGACGACTCGATGCACGGCATCTGGGGCATGTCATACAAGTACCACGAGCGCGCGATGGTGATCAACGAGCGAAATCTGGTACGGCTGTGGGATGTGGCCTACGATGGATATGTGGGCGGAAAGGACGACACCTACGTGAACTGGAACGACCGCGACGAGGATTCGGACAAGCCCAACTCGGTCGAGAAATTCCGCACGAGCACGCTGGAGGTGACGCGGCACTACCGCGGGCCGTCGATGATGGTGATGGCGTTCCACCACCACATGAACGAGGAGTTTCACCGGGAGTTCAGGGCCAACTGGCCTTCGCCGCTCGTCTACTACGACGATCCTGCCAATCTGAATCGCGCGCCAGTGGACTATGACAACCTTCACGTCATTCCCACTGCTGAGTTCAGGGTGTTCAACAGCCCCATCTATCAGGCTGCTTATGACAACTACAAGCGGAATATGCCCGACTTCGCGACGCTGCATCGCATGCGAAAGAACGCGGGGCTCGCCGCCGTGGAGCACGAGGTGTCGTCTGACGCGCTGGCGTTCCAGGGAACCATGCGGATCCAGACGCTGGACGGACAGCTGGTGCAGGAGATCGCAGGAAGCGGGCATCACGGACCTGACTTCATTGGGGTCGCATCGCTGCGCGCGGGCAAGGGATACAAGATCAACTCGCAGCCCACTATTCAGCGGCTGATCTGAGTCGTTCTTTTTTTGTTGACATTAAACATGCTTTACTTCTTCTCACCTCCCTCAAACTCGCCCCAGAAGTCATTATTTCCTGGATTTGGATCGCGCGTGCGCTTGCGCGACGCCTCGTCCTTGAACTGGCCACCACTGAGCGTGCGCAAGGATTCGCACTCGACGCGCAGCCGCTCGATCTCCTCCACCTGCTTCGCGTGCAAACTAGACGCCTCACACGCGACGGTCCATACGCCGTTTGTTTCGCGCGTGTCATTCACCAAGCGCTGCATCCCTTCTGAGAATTGCTTCCGGGCGTCCTCGTTGTTTACGCTGTCCTGCAACCATTTGGCGATGACGGTGTCCAGGATTCGCTTCATCTCGTCTCGCTTTCCCTCCTGTCAAAACAAAGCATTTAGAGACTGCCAGGAAGGCAGCATAAAAAAAACACGCGAGGCATCAGGCTGTACCTGCAGCTTGCTCATCTTCTCTTTGGCCTCTTCCAGTTCCTTCATCAACCGCTCTCGATCCGTCTGCAGGTTCTGCACCTGGCTGAGAATAGACGTAAGCTCCTGCGGTGTTGACTTTGTGGCGCTGGCTGCTTCTGTCGATGACATGTGCTCTCTGCCCAAGGCGAGGGCCGCGTGCTTAAATATGTGACACCGCGAAAGACATGAAGAAGAAGACAGTTTACTGCACCACCCGTGTGGTAAAGCTTTGGTATCAGTCTTACCGACTGCACACCACTTGGCTTTGATATCAGTCTCATTACTGCATCACAAGCGTGATTAAACTTAGATGTGTCACTCTGCATGGGGGCCATTCACCTCGGCTATGTCGTCCTCCTCTTCGCTGGAGCAAGAGGACATCAACCGCTCGGGACACAGCGCAGCATAGAGGTCCGACGCAGCGTGCACGGGGATCCTGAACGTGGACTCGCGGTAGTAATCGGGATACAGCCGCAGGTTGTTGAGGATCGTCGAGAGCGGGTGGATGCGAAACGCATCGTATGGCGAGGGCTGTGCGAAGGGCACAGTGAAGTGAAAGTGCAGCTGATACACGCTGGGGGGGTAGTTGGCGAAGACCATGATCTGATCCTCCTCCACCCCGAGCTCGCGCTGCATCGCCGTCATGCACAGCCGTTGCATCCGCTCTAGCATGGGCACATGGCGCGCGCGGAGGTCGCGGATGCTCCTAAGGGACGGATCGGTGGTGATTGCCAGCCAATTCAGGCGCCTCTGTGGGACACAGCAGAGCATATCCGCGGCGTCCAAGCGACGGTGAATATGGAAGCAGTTGTTGATCTCCTTCCACCGCACCGGTGTTGAGGGGCGCCGCCTCTGTTGGTCGGGCAGCAGCACAAAGTCTGAGGTGCGAACACGCACGTGCTCGCTCTCGCGCTCAGCAGAGATGACCTCGCGGACCCATCCCTTGCTTGGGCGTTCCACCTCTTGCGTTACAAATGCCTGCGTATCAACCGCTGAATGGGATGTAGGGGTCTCATATACCAATCGAATACTCGTGTCAGACGCGCGCATTTTTTGTTAAGGTGTGCATGCACGGCTGTGGATTCATAAATAGATCGGTGCCGTGCGGCTGTTGAAGTCAACGCCTGTTGTTTTTTGCAGATGAGGCAGCACACACGCGCGATTTTCCTCATTTTTTAAGATCTTTTTTTTATTTCCAATAAAAATCAGGCCGTCATTTCAGGGGCCGCATCCGCGCGACGGAACGTGATCTCCCTGTGGTATCCGTCAATGTGACGCTGCGCGTCCTGCAGCTGCCCAGTTGCGCGATCGATGCGTCGCTGCAGCTTGGTGACGCGCGACTCCAGCACCACTTGGTCCAGCTTCTTGTGGGGACGAGGTGGGCCACGCTTCTTGCTTATCTTCTTGAGACCCTGTGTGTTTTTCGACTGAGGCTTGCGCCCCTGCTTCTTACTGTCCTGTTGCTTTTGAGGTACAGTTTTGTCAGTTTCTTGGGTGTCCATCTTCTGGCTTGCAAACTGGTGTCTGGCGTGCAGCACCACCGCGTCTTGCATCTTTTTTTTATGCGTTTGGCTTAAATAGAACGCAAAGGGGCACACACGAAAAAATGAAGTCAATACGGGCAGACACGAAGGGGCGAGCGAAAAAGGCGTCCTGTCTGTGCGCCTCTTCTTCCAATTGGAAGGCGTATCTCAGGCATGCACGTGACAATGTGCGTCATGCGCGTGTCGTGCATGCAGTAGGCGCCCAGTTCGTCCCATCTGCCCTCCTTTGCCATTGCTACTGCCTCAAGCCCGCTTCCTGTCTTCCCTTCAAGGCCATTTGCTGCTAGCAGGGCATTGAGCGAAAACCCTCGTCCAATGCACAGCCTGGTGGCCTCATATACATCCACAAGCTTGAGCATCCATCGCGCCACGCGTGTGATGTTCACCCCCCATGAGCGAGCCATGAATGGGATGTCGAAGCGCGCGCCGTTGAATGCACATAGGCTACTGGCCTCGTCCAAGAGCAGCATGAACTCCTCGCGTGAATCCCCACGAGGAAAGATAAACGTCCGCTCAACGCCAGTATCTGGGTCGTACGCACACGCACACGTAATACCATGTGTCGATGAGTCGAGTCCTTCGGTCTCTATGTCAAATGCAAGCATGCTGATCGCTTTCCTTGACGCGTCGCCTTTTGTATCTGTTTCGTTTTGCGTTTCTGAATCCACCTTCGTTCTCACGTCACACGTGTGCATCTTAAACACTTTATTTACTGCCTCTGCAGCCGCATCACGCACGCACGCAGAAAGCATTCAGTCTCTTGTGCCTTCCTGGCCTCGATCGCACTGAGATGTGTCTCTAGATCTGATCTTGGATCTATTTTTGAGGTGTTGCGCAGAATGGCAGCAAGTTCTTTGCTGACATGCGTTGGCTTCTGGTTTTTTTTTGATGGGCGTGGAAATTGTGATTCCATTAGGCTGACACCAATGAGAGTGTATACTTTCTTTTTTTACCAGCAGAACTGTCGTGCTTTTTTAAAAAATTTTCACAGAAGATTGAATCATATTTAAGCATTCTGGTTCTTATCTTGTAGCACGATCTCGATACGAATCTGTGATGAGTATTCCAACTGGTGATCCCACCCTTGTTCCTGCAAAACGACCACATTCTATGATGGACGTTCTCGCCGACGCGCCTGATGGTGTTATTGATATTCTTGCGTTGAATACAGACGACTATTCATTTATGTTGGGTGGTCCCAGTCAATTTGAGGGTTGCACTACGAGTGCTGATACTGGTTTAATTGCCTCCTATGGACAAGACTCTCTGAGCGCCAATCGTTTTTTCACTGCAGACGACGAGTTACATGGAATGCAGATAATAAACAGTACCGAACGTACAATGAAGTCAGCAAAGGACGCCGATGGTAACAAGATGTTGCTATCACACAGCGCAGAAAAAACCATCGTGGTGCTAAACGACAGCCATTTTCCTCCATATGCTGTGCCTGAAACTTCTGCCCTTGGTATGCTGAAAGAGACCAATTTTTATGGAATATACGCGGGTACAAGCACGACGGAAAGTACGAATGGTCTTCATCGTCTTTACTCAAACGATCTCAAAGATCCGACATATGTGGGGTACACTCATGGCGTTATTCCAAGCAAACTTCTCTCATTTGGTGAGACTAAAACAAATGAATGCATGGATATGTATGGAGGGACACATGGAATTGCGTTGCATTTCAAGTTATCGACTCTTACACCGAAGAGGGTGAAGGATGAACAGAAACTGCTGAAGAAGTTCAATATTCCCTTTGTGCTTCCGCTCGTGCAAACATATGCTGATTTCACGAGAGACGAAAAAGGCGTATTCTCTGCAAATTTTCTCGATGGCGAGAAGGGCTTTTTCGAAGGGTTAATAGTGTCGATTTTTGTTCCTCGTCGTGTCGAATTCACAGGTGTTGTACGTCCAACGCTTGCAGCAGGCTCGTTTGATCACACAAAATATGGTAACGGAAGGTCTGTAATCGAAGCAATGGCTGAGTTGGCCAAAAACGAACAAGACGCCTATCTCATTCAGTTCATGGACGTCTTGTCTATGAAGAATTTTTCCAGTGATGTGTTGAGCACGCTTGAAACAAGTGGCAAGATGTCCAATTCGTGTTTTCTCTTGCCCATTTCTACCAGTGAAGACGCGCAGAACGATATGTTGCGGGGTCTTGTGGATGCAGCCTACTCCATTGTCAGTGCATCTAAAGTTCACACCATCAAAACAACTGATATAGTGCAGGAGTGTGAAATGTCTGCTTCCCAGGATAAGACCCGGCGTGAGAACGATGTCAAGTCCGTTGGATGTAATGTGTTTGGAATAACAATCCAGGTCAAGTTCAAGTTAACATGGAATTCCTCGGATAAACAGCACGCAATCACAGGAGCGACTCGTGAGAAACGAGATGGAGCCAATGTAATCGTGCCTGTTACACGTATCGTCAACACGGATATGTTCGCTACAAAAAGCAGAAAACCAATTTCGTTTCCGTTTCCAATGCCAGCTACGTTGAAAAATGTAGTTTCAAATGGATCATCACCTGTTTTTTCAAAGTCTATTGCAATTTCACATGTTTCACTGTCGCCTGAGCAGAAGGACTTTTATAAACTTCCAGTTCCAAAAGAGGTCAACCCCTTTGCATTGCGCATGGCGGCAGCTAAGGTCGCGAAGGTCGCTGGCAGTGCAGTATCCAGTGTCGTGTTTTCGCACATTGACTATGTGCAGAGGATGCTTAACACGTATACAGGAATCAAGCCAACTGGAGTCGTCACGAATGGCGTACCAAATTCCTTTCCCAGGTCGCATGACACTGTTAAAAAAGTGTGTGTCGATGTATCGCAAATGGCAGTGGATTTCTTTTGCGGGACTAAAACTGATTCCTTTTTCAGATGTGCGCTTTCGGATCTGCAAAGCGAAACATGGGAAATGTTTTTTCCAGGGCTTGTTTTCCATGTCGTCAAAATGACCCCCTTCTTGAAATTCCACTTTACCTTCGATGAGTATATCTTGAAGTTGGTCGATTTCACCACAGATTATGCCAAAGCAGATGGGGTGCAGCGTCTTGGAATCTGTATTCTCGTTTCCAAGGTGTTCTACGATCTCTTATACGAAAACAACAGGGATTGGTTTGATAACCAGACTGGTGCCAAAGAAGAAAATGGTTATGTCAAACTTGACAATCTGATCGAGCAAGGCATCACATTGACCGTTCGTAGCAAGCGTTTTGTTGACAAGATTGTCTCTATCTGTAACGCCAAATACCCGTTCGTAAAACCTGGCCATGCTGATGATATGGATACGTCTGGAGTGAGCAGCTATGCTATCTTTGAAACGCCCGATTTTTCAGATGCGATTATTCCGTTTTATGCATATCTGCGAATTGTTGAGCAATGCATAGATTCAGACGAATCCGATACTGCAACCGAAGTGGCACTTGACTCTGAACCATTTGACAACACAGTGATGGATCTGAAATTTTTTAAGAGCATTTCATACAAATGGTGCATTGAACACGACATGAACCAGGTTGATATGTCTGCTGAAGATTTGGATTATGGTGATCTTTGAGCAAGCCCTGCATCCTTCTTTTGGTTTTCAGCATTGTGACACGGGTATGTTCTACAATCCAAATAACGAAAGGCAACAGCATGCACCAGCAAAAAAAGTGATCCAGCGTTTTCACGTGGTATCATAGCGTGTATGTTTTTTTTTCTTTAGACAAAAATAAAGAATCCAATGAGCATGCGCACATGTGTTTTTTTGCCACAGGCAGTTTTGTTCATATCATATCACCTATAACAAACGCAGTTGTGAAAATCGCAATCAGAAAAAAAGGATCAAATGAGAAACCTAACGTGCATACAAGGGATAGCACCAGAGCGTCTAATGGCGACGTGATAAGCGTTGCTATGCAAGCACGTGCGCGCATTTTGGTACCCACTCGCGCAGCGATCGCCCATATGAGCGGGGCGTTGTATGGAGTCTCTACCCCCGCGTATAATCGCATGGATACGAATAGAAGCGTCCCAGAGATAAGGTTGTAGATAGGTGGGTCTGCCACGTCGAAGCGCAACCATCGCGCGCAAGTCCATGTTCCAGCGTATGCCAGCACGTACACTAGCGTGGCATAGGATGCAAACGCCTCCTCGCGTGTCACAAATACGTGCTGCCAGCCTGATGCCAGCGTGATGCCTACGCAGCAAATAGAAGCCAGCACTGTGTAATCATCCTCGATAAGACGTGTTTGCTGCTCAGAGTTTTTTTTGTTTGCACCTCCTGCTGTATCCTCATCTGTCTTCTGTTGATGAGGTGTCAAACACGCAACACGTCTCAGCACAAGGTAGCTAAGCGCACGGACGATATAGACCGCAAGTAGGCAGATAGACCAATATGCCCACACAGGAAGATCTGTGCGTGCAAACGCGAGCGATCCATTACAGAAAACAAGATCCCCTCCAGTGTCCAGTGCATCACAGCTAGAGACGTCATATACTGTTTCCATCACAAGCATGCGCCCGTCATCGTCACGACTGCATGCAAGCCCACCCCATGCAGCAGCTGGGTTGTATCCAGGGGGATGCATATTCTGCGATGGGGTCGGAAAGCACAGCCCTGCTCCAGTGTCACACAGGGCATGCGGTGACGCAAAGCAAGGCTGAGAACTCCATCCCAGCCGATGTAGATCTGCCCGTGACCAATGCGATGGTTTTACTGATACCCCCCTTGCATTCACGCGGATGCATCGCCCAGAAGCAACGAGCAACGCATCCCATCCAGAGGTCCAAACGACACGCGAATTGTCTGTGGAGAGATACGGGACTGAGTCAGAGAGATCAAACATGGGCATGCTAGTGTACGTAGGAGGCAGGTGGTGAGAACAACTTAATAGGCATGGTGTATTGCGCTTATTTAGGCCCGCTATGTGAATGAAAAATGAAAAAAAAAATAAGACATGCGTGAGGTTGGTACGACAGTAGTCATGACATGCCTGTGCATATTACTTTCTTTTTTCGTGGTGGATAAGATATGCCTGGGTTATAAACATTTCCAACTGCGCGCGACGCGCATTGAGAAGGAGGCGTGGCTCCTAGGACAGTGTATGAAGCCAGAGTTCTATAACAATATGCGCCTGCATACCACTCTATGTGAAGAAGTGGAGGCCACTGCGCGTGTTGGGGCCATGTGGTATGCGCTTAATGAGGTGGCCACCAGTCTGCCGTTGCCAAACCCTGTGGATCTGCTGAATCGTGCTAGCTGGGTCACTATGGCATGTGTAGCACTCGTGTTGTTGGTGTGTCCGTCCCTTGTCATATCACAGATTCATCACGGACAACCAAGAGCTGTCATTCCTTATTTCGTAGGGGATAAGACATTCAAAGCTTGAGCACCAGCACTTGATTATTTTAACTGGGAAATGTTTATCATGTGAAAGGGAAGGCATACATATGGATCTTATGTATATCACTGCTGTACTGAATGGCATGAACGTATCACAGACTGAAAGAGCTCACACACGACAAACGATGACTGAGATAGAAGCTCTACAAGAGCTTGCGGGCAAAAAAGTGGATTTTCAGAGAAAATGTTCTTTAGCAGAAGCCAGGTATACACAGATTGCAGGAAGTGTAACTGAAATAGAAGCAATGAAAGGTGAGATTGGCCAACTTAAAGATGAAATTGTCCAACTTAAAAGTGAAATAAGCAATATGGTTCAACAAAGTGAGTATATTTTAAAATGTAATGAACTGATTGCATCAGACGTTGAATTGACGCAAGTTAAAGTGGCGTTGACGAAAGTAAAACAAGAAAATACACAACTTCGAAATCAGATTTCGACTGCATGTCCTCCGGCTGCTGTTTCCGCGGGAGGAATAGTTAGACCACCTGACCAACTATTATCTGCTTTAATGGTGGCATTTGATACAAAACAAAGTATTGTTGATTTTCTTATGCGTGAACTGCAAACAATTCATGCCATGTCTCACATATCAATTACTGATACAAATGTGAAAACAATTGTTGATAATTTTAAATCTAGACTAGTGGAGCATATAACTCTTTTTTTGTATAAAAAATTTGAAGCTTTTTGGATGATTTATAGGATAAACGAATCAAGTGAGATTCCAGATCTTGCAAATCAACAAAAACTAATTCAAATTGGAAAATTACCTGTATATCGTATTTTTTTCAAGTTACTATGTGGTGATATCAATATTTGTTTAGCGTCAATCATACTAGACCAAGCTGGCACACTGAATTTGAAACATGTTTTTAACAACAATTTATCAATATTTGACGTTTGGTTGTCAAGACTAATAGACCGTGATACAATAAATTTTATACGTAATCTATGTTCAGCATTGATGCCTGTGTCCAACGATACCATGAAACTAATAGAGGATATTGTCCCTGCATGCTGTGGCACCTCGTTTCCGTTATGTAAACAAAAAACAAATCCTGTTGATTTTAGTTTTGAATCATCCAATGATGTAGCTATCACATGTTCATTAAAAAAACAAATTGAATTTTCATTTGAAAGTGTTGTATGTGATATGACAAGATGTCTGCATCCCATGTATGTGTTAGCGTTTTTGTTAATTCCTACCACAGGTGATGATATGAAAAATGTTAAGACTGTTGAATTTGACGTTATTTTAAAGATATTTGGAATAATTATGCAACTAATGAAAACAATTCCTACAACGTTACATAATCTTGTTCAAGCGAGTCCAGTGGTTAATGATATTCGCACAAAAAAAATTATTCCCCATGTGATAGATACTAGTATACAGCATATGACATTATCACGTGATGTTTTAAAAGGAATCAGTATGCCTATATACTTCTATATGATCCATAAACACATGATTGACGATTTAAAACTGAAAAAAATCCAAGATTGTACGCATTACGACCAAGTTATATCTGACATAGACACAAGAATATCTACTGCTGCTGCTGCTCCTTGATTTTTTATTCGTTTTGTATACAGACCCCCTTTGTATTTAAACAGATAACCCCATTCGCACAAGCGCTTCGATTATACATCAAGTTGCTTTCCCATATGGCACAGGCTTCTTTTGACCACAATCTGGTCGTCGGAGATGTTGTCGTTACTACGCGTTCCTCTATGCGTACTGTCGGAGCTCCACAATCACAGCCGTTGACACCAAATGCTGGCCCAAAACGTACATTGACACAGAACGTGAAGGCTGTTCGTCTTAATATGGCGTTAAACAAGAAAAGTGGTGAGATCAACGAGGTCGTCGATTGGTTGTTCTGTCCCAGCCGCCTGCTGCACATCCTGCTCGAGCTGATGTCAATCTCGGTTGTCCTCTATGGCGGCTTCGACATGGTGTTATCGGTTGTCATGGCAGTACTGGCGGTTATCGTTCTCGGTCTCTCGTTGTTGCTCGAGCCATACCTCGTGCAGACCACGGAAGCAGGCAAACATGCATTTTTTTCATATTGGAATGCAGTTTATGTGATGTGTGCGGTATGTGAGATATGCATACAGGGTTTATCTCACAAGATGCTTTTTCTGTGTCTCGTCACTGGCACTGTGCTCTATTTTCAGATACTTCGTCTTTACATAAGGAAGGTCTACACGGACAAAAAACATACCCGCCTGGTTATATCATGCATATTGTTCTTTTTTGCCATTGTCCTGCTTGATCATCTTATCAGTTACGATTTTATGAGCAAGCTGTGGTTCAAGTTGATGATCTACTCGTGTGTGATAATAATGTTCCACACTCCATATACTCACATTGTATGTATCACGGAAAAATGCATGGGGCTGTTGAACTACACCAAGAGATTCAGTTTCATTGCAGTGCATCTGGTCCTCTTTTTCGTTATGTGCGTCCAATATGTTATGGGAATGGGGGCAATGCAACCCAACACTCTTGTGATTTTTGTCGCGTTCTATTTTATTCTGCTTGTTTCGCGTTTCATGAAACACGAAGAACTGAAACAGACAGCCAGTGTATCAGCAGAACCCGAAATAAAACACAATTGTGTTGTACGTTTCCTGGATTTTGTAGTCAGCAAAATTCTCATCGTCTGTACCGAAACTGCGGCATCCTGGGTACTTCTTACAGAGCTTGGGATGTCAAATTGTGCTAAAATATTGGATATAGCATGCCAACTGGCTGTAACTGCTGTGGATTTTTTAGCACCAGGAATTTTCGTATGTCTGCAGTTTATGAATTTAACGTTCAAGGTTGTCATGTCGTTTTTGTTGGTTCCAGGCGCGCTTCCAGTTGCACTTTGTTGCATCGCATCTGTTGCATTATGGTACAATACCACGACCATCCGAATTATTCATTTTATATTGGAACAGGTTGTAAGCAAAATTTTTGTTGTAATCTCCCCTATGATATTCAATTTTTTCATTAGTGGAGATCTGGTTAACAATCTCGGGCAGTTATCATTTTTTTCATCTCTTACGCAAAATACATCCCAGAACATTGCTTCGACGAATATCATGGAGTACACGCATGATGCATTTAACCTGCTGCATCATTCCAAGAACTACTTTGACGATTCTAGGCGCTATCATGCATGTATTGAGAAACTGGAACACAACAATCTGACATATTTCTGCACCGTCCGGAATAAGCTGTTCAATGCAACCACCTGTGTTCGCCTTCTAAACACGTCTGATAACAACGTGAATTCGTCGATCTGCACTGACATACCCTTGCTTCACAAGTCGATGGCTGTTTGTATCATCTGTGAGAAGCTGTTGCTCTCAATGCAGGGATCTGCTGCCACTGTTGAGGCGATGGAAAAAAAGGTTGATCTGAGGATTGGAAGTATCACCACTTTTGGCAAGGTTGTAACTTGTGGCGTACAAACACTAAACGCCACACATAGAGACCTGTGCTCGTCCGTCAACACATCTGTAACAGCACGCACGTTTGAGGAGGCCATGCAGCAGACCTTGAATACTATGATGGATCCTAGTGCCTTCACAATGACAACAGTTGATGTTGTAAGCAGCATATACATGCGCATGGTTCGCACTCACGAGTTGGATGCCATCGATGCGCAGACAAAGGAGAGACTTTCAGAGATTGCGTCTATGCACGTCAAACAAACAGAAGAGGCAGCTTTGTTGCTCAAGAAGGTTGCTGAAGCTGAAGCCAAAACGAATGCACTGAAGGCAAAAAAAGAGGCAGCTCGTGTGGCAGATGCAGAACTCAAGAAGGCAAAACAAGAGGCAGCTGAAGCCAAAACGAATGCACTGAAAGCAAAAAAAGAGGCTGCTCGTGTGGCAGATGCAGAACTCAAGAAGGCAAAACAAGAGGCAGCTCGTGTGGCAGCTGAAGAACTCAAGAAGGCAAAACAAGAGGCAGCTCGTGTGGCAGCTGAAGAACTCAAGAAGGCAAAACAAGAAGCTGATGAAAGGCTCAATGCTGCTATGAAAGAACTTCAAAATACAAGGTCTGCTTTGCATGTCAAGGAACAGGAAGCTGAGCTCAAGCTCATCAAGGAAAAGGAAGCTGAACTCAAGCTCATCGAGAAAAGGGAAGCTGAGCTCAAGCTCATCAAGAAAAGGGAAGCTGAGCTCAAGCTCATCAAGGAAAAGGAAGCTGAGCTCAAGCTCATCAAGGAAAAGGAAGCTGAACTCAAGCTCATCAAGGAAAAGGAAGCTGAGCTCAAGCTCATCGAGGAAAAGGAAGCTGAGCTCAAGCTCATCGAGGAAAAGGAAGCTGCGCTTGAGATCGTCGAGGAACAGGAAGCTGCGCTTGAGATCGTCGAGGAACAGGAAGCTGCACTCGAGATCGTCGTCCCTGACATTTTGGATGAATTTCATGCACAATTTGAGGAAGGAAATAAAAGCGAGTCAAGCAACACGGAGGTCAAAAAAGCACAGCCTGAGGCAACCAGGAACGCCACGGACTATGTTTTTAGTGCCATGAATTGGTTCTACGACGTGGTCATCATTGGAGAGGACATCTGAGGCAACAAGGAACGTCACTGACCTAGTTGGAGACTTATAGGTTGGTACGTTTTCCCTATGTGTTTGTCTGTAATCAGCACATGATACAAAAAAAAAAGAAAACCACGTTTTGATTCTGTGTGTCGTGTGTAGCTTCGTTGCATATTTGAGCGCGATATGCTGCCTGTGTTTTAGCAGGCCTTGTATGCATACAATACTAATGTGTATTGTCGTCTCCCATGCGATTCTTCTCATAGTTCTACTGGTTCTGACGGCGTGGCGTAGTGACGCACAGATGCACCTCACCGCGCGCACACAGTTTGGCGATTGGTCTCCACTCCTTGACGTGTTTCGCGGCACTAACGCAGATCTCGTCACAGAGGCGCGCTCTGTGGCGTGGTGCAACGACACTTTGCCACGTGGTACAATTCCTTCTCCTTTCTGTGAATGTATCACAGCCCAGGCCCGCGCCGCGCTTAACACATCTGCATCCGAGCGCGCGCAGGCCGCTTGGCCTCTATTATCGCAGTGCATGTGGATGCGGCCTCCGTGGCGCGTACGGAGCGTTTGGAAGCTGCAGCTGAGCGTGCCTGCCATATACGGGCTGGTTTCAGCCGTTGCCTTCCACCTTCTCGCGTTGTATCCTGGGATTCCCTGGTATCACCTGGCAATAGACCTTGTGTTGGTATGTGTCGCCATGCTGTGCATCAATCCGCTCCTCAATTTGAACTGTGTGATCGGTATCGTGACGCTCTTTGGGGTGCTCACCTGGGTGGTAAGGCCATCATTACTGAACAACTTGAGCACTCATGACATCGTGGGCACCTGCTTCTGGTGGGCTGAGACCTGCGCAACCCCCGCGTTTGCGCTTTATTTTCTCATGATCTGCACCAGGGACATCGTCTTCCTGTCGACTGGGGTCACCATTGCGGCGATCATAGGGACGGTGTCACTGCGTAGCTTCTGGTATTCTCTCGTGTTGAGGAACAAGCCGGACCATGCATGCCAACGTGTACGCTTCAGCTCGTGGCTGGCAATTGCAATGGGCAGTGTATTCTTCGCCGCGCTTCTGCCTACCCAAGGATCGGCGCTGCTCTCTGGAAACGGGGCCATCATGGCAATGCTCATGACCCTGTGCATAGCGCTCTCGCAGCTTCCCACCGCGCTGCCACCCGATGTCCTCAGGCTGCAAGTCGCAGCATCGGGCATCCGCAACGTCGCGTTCGCGCTGCTGCTCGCATTTGACCTGGCAACGCCAGATCTTCTATAGAATGTTTTTTTTATTGTCACCTCGCGAGGCATGCAGATTGAAAAGCGAAAGCGAACGCGAGCATCCCCACAATCCCAACTTTCGCCACAGGGCTCAAAACAGCGAATCCAGCATCAAGCGCAGTGTCACTCCACCCCAGCAAGTAGCATATGGTCGCCCACACGCCGAAGCTGGTGTAGCTTGCCAGGAGGAACCACGTAGAGGCAGTGACATACCAGGGCGGCGCCGAGAGCAGCAGCAGCTGGCCCTGGTATACCACAAGCACCATGGCCATAATGTACAAAAACCACGTGTCAAGCAGTCCACACTCCACGAGCCCTATCGATTTGCTCCAGTTCTCGTCCTTCGTCTCACTCTCTTTCTTCAGAGGTGTGGGTCTCGTCAACCACGAGGCAGGCACGCGGATCACCCGCATATCGGCGTCTGCAGGGGGAGAATCAGGCTCACACATCGCCGCGAGCGCCCAGTGCATCTGCAGTCCACCCAGGTTGCACATTCCTATAAGCACGAGCCCAATAAGCGGCATGAGCGCGGGGGGCTCCACGATGAAGATACATAACACCGCCACAAAGAGCTCTGGCGCCGTAATGGTGTACTCGGCGTAGCGCAAGGCCACCCTCGTGCTGCGATCCAACTCTTGCCAATGCCGCAGCGAGATGAATATGGATGCAGCCGCGATGCTACCTGCGACCATGACAAAGAACTCAACGAGACCAGCGGACCCAGACGAGTATGGAGCAAAGAGCATCGCGCCCAGCAGCGCCAATCCCGCGCATGCCCTCCACGCGCGAGGCATCACGTGCAGGAACGAGAACGCGGTCGATACGAACTCGAAATGGCCCAGCAGCGCAACTGGATGCCATCGCGTGAACGCGCCAATATCCTGGTACAGAGGCAGGCCCTGGCTTATGCATGCCCTTTTTCTGCTGGCGTCAACGATGCCATAGCACGCTTCATCCAGTCCCTCGCCCAGCGAGAGCCCTATTGTTGCTTTGTGGTGCCAAGACGCCTCTGCCAGATCCTGATACGTGTCTATCGCAAAGCCGCACGCGAAATGCATTATCACACACGCCAACGCGGCCAGAGAATGCATCACAAGCGCAGTGATGTTAATGCCTTGCATTTTTCACCTCGCGCGTGCATGTGTCATGATATCTGCAATTTAAATAAGTATATATTTTCCTTGATCCAGCGCTGCAGCAAGAAAAAATGGCCTTTCTCTTTGGTGGTGCCAATACCACCGCGCGCTCACCGCTGCGGGAGCAACAGACCGCCCTACATCGTGCAATCAGGGATACAACCAGAGAGGACAGCCGAGCAGGCGTGGAGGAGAGCCGTCTGGGACAGGAGATAAAGCGCCACGCTGCACAAGGGCGCGTTGACCTGTGCATGGCGCGTGCAAAGGAGTTGGTGCGCGTGCGCGCGCATAGAACGCGGCTTGCCACGATGCGGGGGCACATGACAGGCCTGACGCATCAGCTGGGCTCCTTCCAGGGGACACAGCGAATGACAGAGGTCCTCGCCAAGACGGCGCTCGCCTTGCGTGGCATAAACCGGCAAATGGACCCCCGTGCGGTGCAGCACATGTTGCAGGAATACGAGAGGCAGTCAGGGCTGCTGGCTGCATCACAAGAGATTGTAGGGGAGGGGCTGGATGGCGTGCTGGAGATGGATGACGAGCAGGATGCCACGGACTCGGCCGTAGCAGACGTGCTGCGAGATCTTGGCCTAAGCATGATAACAGAAAGCGCTGTGAGCAAGCATCCCTCTCTCCCCTCAAAACTGCCCTGTGTGGCAGCTTCCCCTTCTCTCGTTGCAGAAGACGAGCTGGCACAGCGTCTCTCGCGGCTTCGCCCCGTTGCATAAAAGACACACAGGGTTCCTGTGCATTTAAACAGATTCATTTTCAGCAGTACAACAAGAAAAAATATCGCATGTCAGCTTTTGTGCCACCCAGGGTGGACTTTGCTGATTTTGATGAGTTTCAGCGCCTGGTGGAGCTTTTAATTGTAATGTATGAGGCGTTGGTCGAGCGACGCATACAGGAACGCATCAACGGCTGGCTGAGCTGGCCAAACTTCATTATGCTGAATACCAGGAAGGAGGGGGCTGCCCTGCTCTTGGTTCTCACCAAGGGGCAGGCAAAACAATGGTGCATTCAGCTCTCCACCACAATCGACGTCGCCTTGCGCGAGACCATGCGAGGCATCCTCGACTATCACAACTACGAGACGATCATGATTGATGCTACCCATTGCTGCAGGGTGCTCACCAGGCGCGTCGCACCTCTCCTTGAGGATCTCCTGAGGGGCTTCTTCGCTGATAATATGATATTGGTGCCCTTCATCCCGTGTGGGATGCGCCTGGGGCCTACGCTAAGCTGGCCTCAGGTGATTGAGGTCAGGCTTGCGCTGGGCATGGGATTCCACGCGCGCCTCGGTGCTGCCTCCTTGTTATTCACGCTTGAGGAGGGGTTGCTCGAGCGCATAGTGTCGATGCTCTTTGTGCGCCCAGAGCTAGTGAATGAGTGTTTTGTTTGAGGTGTGTTTTGTGTGCATCTACATTTCCATCGTAGAGGCGCTGTTTTTATCTTCATAAATGAGCTCATGCTTAGAGATTTTTACTCTTACTCCTTGTGATATCAATATCTTCTTTGAATTAAGATTGACAATGCTCATGAGTTTAACTGATCTAAACATTTTTTCAAACGCGTTGTTTATCTCATCTGTGGTGATTCTGTTGAGGAAGTCCCAGTATGTTTTTTTAGTGTTTGGATGCCTTACAGTGTCATTATCCAGCAGCCGCTTGGCATCTCTATGTGTCCAGTTCAGATAATCCCTTCCTGCAACAGGTGGATATAATACAGACATTTTATCATTGAATTTGAAGAGCCTGAATGCTGTTGCTGACATGCTTTCTAAGTTTTCAGAATCATTATACAGACTCATAAATGGATTATTCCAAAACATGAGCATGTGATAGTCCATTATCTGCATAAACTTAGAAAACGTGGAATTCGAAGACAGAGGCAAGATCTCATCCTGATCAATCAATATCATTGCATTTGTTCTAATTTTTTTCATAAAATTTCCACGATGGGCGTCACCGTGAATGTATCCATACAAATGCATTTTTTGTAGGAGTCTGAAGCATTCAATGTAAAATAAAGGGTTGGTTAAGACAGCATCATATTCATCCTCTTTCAGCAACTCAGTTCCAACGCATTCCCATAGCTGTCTTCTTCCTGATGGCAGCTGGATCACCACCCTGGCGAAGCAGTAAAGATCAGGAAACAACACTCTGATATTCTTATTTTTGTCAACATGTAATGCATTAATTGCCTCTTGCTCACTGAAATGTTCATTTTGTTCTTCCACCTTCCTGAATTTTAAAGCGATATCTATTGACTGGGACGAGATTATTCCAGTGCATCTTCCTTTGCATACCACCAGTTTGCATGGAAACCCATTGCTAGTATCACGGTACTCCAATTCCTTGGTCAGATCCAGTTCTTTAATGCGCCATTTATTTTTCGTTATGAATGTTGGGGTTGTAAAAATCTGTCCTCTTGTGATCTTATTGGCCTTCAAACAGGACGTCAGATCGTCCTTTACAGCTTCTCTAATGCTGCATTTTATATTAACTGCATAGACACTATCAGTCTCTGATATGGGGATCTCCACGTCAAAGATCCCCTCTAAACTGGACTCTAGTCTGTCCAGCCTAATGTGCAAGTCTTGCATAAGAGACACAATCTTATCCATGAAGAAGCCTCTCTGAATGAGATCACAACACATAACTTTTAATAATAACATGCATGGCGCGTTTTACTGACAACAAATCAAACCTTACCCTGCCCTTCGGCCATCAGCGCCGAGCGATCAGACTCGTCCTCGCGGCTGGTGATGCTGAATACGCTGGACATCTCGACCTCTCCCGGGATACCAGCCACACCCGTGCACGACTGTCCGTCGCACGCCCCGTCACACGGACGAGAGTGATATGCAGTGTCTTCAAATGCAGACTGGTGATAGCGCGACGCGTCGTGCAGCTTATTATGCATGAACTTGAGGTTTGTATACATATTCACTGTCAGATCCGCGCCCATCCTGATCAACACAAAGTCGATTTGCGTCATGGCGATGAACAGCGCCAGTACGCCCATGAGATTGCAATAGACTGCCCACATCTGTGTGATCATGAGGCAAACCCCTTTGGGATATGGGATGTATCTTGTCTTGTGATCCGTGATGGTGTTGACAATCCACGGACTGATGGCGTCTGACATGAAGTCATTCACGAGCGTGTTGACAAAAGTAAATGCCGCCACCAGCGACCACTTGTACCACGTATCCAACGTCACGCCCATGAAGATCGTCCCAGCCGAGGGGCCAAACGTCACGAAGCGCGTCTCGAGGAGCCCTATGTCCTTAAACACGATTGCAACGATGCACAGCCACACCATGAGCAGCGCCACGGCGAGCCGCTTGTCCTCAAAGACCTTGTCTATGCATAAACACATGTCTCTGTGAGATCCTGCCCGCTGGTACCATTGGCAGCATTAATACAAATGAAATAAAAATACAGCCTGCTCAGCTTGCATCATGTGTGTCTTCTAACGGCGAACAGATGGGGCCTCGCTTCTTGCAACTGGCATCTGTCTGAATATATCATACCAATCCACGAGCAGCGGGTGGAAGAATTGATCTCGTTCCTGAGCACTTTTTAATGTGTCATATATTCCCTGCGTGCTCAACTTGAAGAGCTTCGCCAGCGCGCCAAGTGCCAACATATTTGACGTGCTCGCGTTGAACATGGACTTGTAGTTGGCGTTCCTGCCTCCGCGGTCCTGCTCTAGTTTCACCATGAAGTGGTGCAGGCACAGCCCGATTTGCGCTGAGAATTCCTGATTTCGCCTCAGCGCACGGAAGAGCTCTTTAGGTGACATTTCTAGCCCTCGCAGGTTCGACAACGCAGAGGGGATAAACATCGTGATGAGGGCCTCCCCTGCAGATTCCACTAGAGGCGAGAGCGTGTGCGTGTGCTCCCTGGTCCAGCCGTCCGCGAAGTCCCGCTGCATCTGCAGAGTATCCTTCACCACATCTGCTGACTTGGTCTCGCCGCTGACGCCGCAGCCCTCGAGGAAACGCCGCACGTATCGCTCAGCGTAGCGTTTGGACGCATCTTCCCTATCGCTGCCCTCGTAGGCATCATCAGGGCAGCACCAGACGGCGTTGATGGAGCAATGCTGTAGCCCCTGCATTCGGAGCGCGAAATCGTGATCTGCCTTCTCTGCGGTTTCCAGGCAAAACTTGAGGTACATTGCGCCTACCGTGCACAGCCCCATGGGCGCATCGGCTGGCAGGAAATGCACATATGGAATTGCTTCCATCGCTGGGATAGGGGTTACACCAGATACTGCTGTATATATTGGTGTATCCACTTCACCTGCTTGGCTGTGCTTGGGATATGGCACGCCAATAATGTGCGGGGCTCCAGTATCATCATCAACAGACTTCATTGTGTATGGTGTTATCCAAAAGCCTATACCTTCTGTATGCATTGGACCGGAATGTGAAAAGCGTTCCACGAAAAACGTGTATTGTTTGACATTAAAGCGAGTTTTTGGGTAATACACCTGAATCTTCTTCTTTTTTTTGGTGGCTGTTGCTGCTGCAGCGCTTGGTGAGGACGATCCTGCGCTGTCGTCATCGCTATCACTATCTAATACAACAGCACCAGAAGGGCCGGCAGCAGCAGCTGCTGCAGGACCCCCACCAGCAGCCGCAGGGGGTAGTGCAGCAGCAGCCGCAGGACCCCCACCAGCAGCCGCAGGGCCTGGTCCAGCAGCAGCCGCAGGACCCCCACCAGCAGCCGCAGGAGGAACCGGAGCATTTACCATTCCTGTTTGTGGAGGGGTAAACAACTGTTCCCATTGCACAGCGAGCCCTTCCGTTTTCCCTGCCTTTCGTTTACATGCATACTTACCTTGCATCCAACACCCTCCTTACCTGCTGCCGCCACAGAGTTATATACGCCTCGCTCACGACCAGCCCGGCCACGCCATGCTGTCCACCTTTTCACACGCGTACTCCGTCCATGATAACACCTTCTTGGTGCGCTTCACGTATCCGTCTGCGCACCGCCAAGTGCAACCGCTCGCCCATACGGCGTTGTCCGCGGGCATTGTCGCGTCGCTGCAAGGCACGTCGCACGCAAAATCAGCGTATGCCGAGCACCGTGTCGCAGTGAATCCAGGGGGGCAGTCGGTGTTGATCGTGCACTCCATACAATCGGTTGCACCACTTGATCTGAAGAAGCCTGGCAGGCATTGGCGCTTGCAGTCGGTGTTGTCCGCGCCGACTACCCAGACCTCGTTTGGACGCAGCGCCGGCGAGCACTCAGTACACACAAAATGTCGAGACGACCCCGGGCACACGGTCCAACGCAGCCCATAGCCACACTCGCTGCTGCATTGCACACATGACGCCTCACTCGACGAATCTGCGGCATACCAGTCCTCCGCACACGAGGCACACGCTGTCATTCCCTCCTCCCTGTACAGGCCTTCAGGGCATGGCACACAGGCGGTAGCGCCAGTGCCATCTGTGGTCCATCCAGGAGGACAGACTGCACACGGTGACGACTGTAGTGCCCAGTCCACACCCTCTGCCACGGATATGCTGATTGGATTGAATGCCGACAATGCACAAGCAGCACAACCCTGCCCTGCGGCAATGCCATTTCCTAGAGGGCATACACATGACATTCCATCGTCAGACAGACGCGAAGGCGTGCGGCACATGCAAGCGTCGAGTGACGGATTAGGCACTCTGAATCCAGTGCAGTTTGAGCACCGAACTCCATCCATACCTATCGTTCCTGCATAAGCAGAGCATGGGGCACACACGCGAGGAACAACGCTCTGCAAATAGCATCCCTTGAAGCCACACTCGTCGTTGGAACAGGCATAGGGCAGGATCCAGTCGGGAATCACACTTGTTTCATCCCATGCTGGTGCTGGAATCACACACCCGGCATTCACCATGGTGCCATTGTACTGGCACATGCACTCGCTTATGCTTGTTGCATTTGTCCTTGTCGTTGTGGCCCACTCAGGGCATCTCGTGCAGTCCCCACTGCCGTAGTATCCAATAGGACATGGCGAGACATATACGGTGGTGCAGTCCTCGACATATCGGAATGCAGACGCAAGCAGCACCCCACACGGTGTACAGGACCAGTCAAATGCACCAGTGCAATTGGACAGGATGAACCCAGGCCCGCATGTGACCCCCGAGGAGCACTGGGTGCATACTCCTGTGGAGGACACATACTGGCCTGGATTACACGGGGCACACGAGAGCCCTGCGAGCGACGTGGTGCCAAGCTGGCATCTCTGCTGCGCGGCCGTGATGCTTATTGTATGTGTACCATTGCCTGCATACACAGTGGTACCTGAGGCATCTGCGCCCAGCCACATCAAATTATCTGGAACAGCGGCGCCTGCGATGCTCTGGATGGTCCTGAGCCCCGTGTCAATCTGCATGAGCCCCCTGTCTGTGGCAAATAGGAACAGCGTGCTTCCTAGCACAGGTGTTAGCATCCTGGGGTACGCCAGCCCCAGCGTCCTGTCGTGACAGTTCGAACGCAGCGTGCTGACCCGTGTGAGCGCCGACCCAGGGTAGTCAACCACTGCCTCAGCGAGCCGGCAGTTGATGCGATCGAGGATGAAGACACGGTTGGTTTGGAAGGAGGCCAGTGACAGCGTGTCCCCAAAGCGTGCCTCATCACGCGCCCCGTCCACGTTGCCGATTGAGTCTGTGCCGATCAGCAGGTCTGCCCGGCGCCCGCACTCGCTGTTATCTGTGCGGACCCCGTCGCGAAACGTGGTTCCAGGCAGCGACGCGGACAGGTTCAGGAACGACACAAATGATGCGTTACAGAAGCTCAGGTATAGATAGTTTGACGCGCCCATCGACACGCTGGAGGCGCTGCATACCCTGCCAGGCAGACGCCATCGGTGCTCGATGTGTCCCTGATAGTAGGAATTGGTTACCCACCACAGCAGATTCCTGTTATTGAAGCCCATGTCGCGCTCGAGGAATGCAAAGTATCCAGCATATAGATTACCCCCAGACAACAAGGGAGGCGCGGCGACCACCATGTAAAAGCGGTGGTAGTCCAGGCTATCACACGTCAGCGCATAGAGCGGCGTGTCCTGCACATACCCCTTTGAGGCGACGTAGGCAGGGCAATATGGCGCGTCTGATGGATATGTGCCATCAGACGGCTTCACCCGTGTGAAAAACTGCGTGGGGGTCACTGCAACCCCTGATTCGGCGTCATAATATACCACTCCAGGAAGGCTCCAGGTGGAAACAGTGAAAGACACCGACCCCTCAACACCACTCCAACCGACCGCGCTCCAGGGCAGCGATACGGAAATGCATTGCCCCCCAGATAGGGCATACCCAGCCACTGGGCACTGGAAGCGCGTGGGGCTCACGCACGCCTCGCCGACGCGAGTATACCCCTGGTTGCACTGGATGCCGCACACAAAGGACATAGGATCGATTCTGCCATTCACTGGCGCGTTCTGGCACGGCACACAGTCTGCCACCGTCGCAGCGCGCCCGCGCTCTGAGGTGGTGCCTGAGGGACACGAAGCGGCAGGCGCACCGTAAAAGCCAGGCACGTTGGCATACGCCCTGAGCACCGCTGGCCGATATGCACAGCTGTATGGGTCTCCATATGTGAGGCCTCCTGATACAAACTCAAACTTCGAGACAAACGTCTCAGGTAGCTGACATGCAAAGCATTGCAGAGTGTAATTAGCGCTGGCATACAGGTAGTAGCCCACGCTGCACTGAAAGTATGCCCCACACAGATCCGCCCTAGATAGGACCCCCCCTCGCGTCACCGTCTGATGTGCCGCCGCGATGCCAACGGCATTCAGATTGCACGCTGCGCACGTAGACGCCCCCGTCGTGGCGTCGCATATGGGAAAAGCCCCAGGACTGCACTCACCGCTGCAGGTGGCGCGACCCATGACATCGCACGACATCCCAGTCGAGCACGGCTGGCAATACGCCCCCGCAGCAGACCAACCAGGAGGGCAGGGCACGCATATGCCCTGCGTCTTGGGCTTTATGCAGAGAAATGCAGATGGCGTCGAGGAGTCCTGCCACGACACCTGACATCCCGTGATGTTGTCTGCAGGATAATCGCAGAATAGGCCAGTGCATGGAACCGACGCGTTGCATGCCATTCCTTTGCACACCGTGTTGAACCCCCCTGAACAGTTTGCCACAAGGTTTCCCGCCGCGCACGTACTGCAGGTGGTGCACACCCCTGCAGAGGTGCTGCTGCAGCCTTTGGCGTACTTTCCAGCTGGGCACGTGACGCACTGTGTGGTGATTCCAAGCTGTCCGTGGATGGATACCAGAAGCTGCGACGCTGTGATAAGCCACACAGAGAAGGTAGATCCTGTCATTCAGGCGAGGCGCTCGTTGCACATCGTTATATACACCAGACCCCCGTTTTTACTGCAACAGGTGATGTATTTAAGTGGCATGATTTTTCTCTGCTACCATCACTTAGATTATATCTACTGAAGCCGAAATGTTCTCAAATTTGACCACTTTCCAGCCGTTGAGCATGTACTCTGCCTATGAGGCAAGCATCAACGAGCTCACGAAAAAAAACAAAGCAATGAGTAAGGAAACAGAGACAGTCGTAGGTATCATGGTAATCGCCAACAGGCAAAAAGACGAAGCATTCAAAAAACTCTCTGTCGCAGATGCTACCATCGCGGAGTTGACGGCCAAGAACGTGGCAGCACTGGCTGAAAACGAGACGGCAAAGGCGACCATTGCAGACATGAGCAATCGAATCATCCAGCTCAACATAGTCACCAGTGGTTCGAAAATTCTCATTGACAATGAAAGGGGCGAAAAGCGCCGTCTGGAAGCAGACAATGATACCCTGAGCGACCGGCTCGGCGCCGAGCAGAACAAGCGCCGCGGGATGGAGGCGACCATTGAGGATCTCCGCTCTGACAAGGAGGATTTGAAAGACGAAGTCCGCCTCTTGCAGGCTGAAGTCGAGCGTCTCGAGCGCGAGAAGGAGGAGGCCTTGCGTAACCAGCTCAACGGCGAGCAGAACAAGCGCCGCCGTATGGCAGATTCCATCGAGGATCTCCACGCCGACAACGAGGATTTGAACGACCAAGCCGGCATCTTGCAGGTTGAAGTCGAGCGCCTCGAGGCTGAGAACAACCAAGTCGGCATCTTGCAGGTTAAAGTCGAGCGCCTCGAGGCTGAGAACAAGCTCCTCCGGGAAGACAATGAGATCTACATGGCTGCTATTCGCTGCCTTCCAGTGATCAAACCGTACTGAAGTGCTGCAACATAGCCTTCATCAAGGGTACTCATTGGTTTGGGGACTCACGCACCCCTCCCTCCTCTACACGACCCTGCCACGACGATTCTCTTTCACAATCCGATCTCGATCGCGCGCGCATCTATCCGCGTTCCGCATGTATCCTACAGCGGGATAACGCGGTCTGCAACGCCCGTTATTTAAGAAAATCTTATTGCCTATGACCACGATAATGGACTCACCACTATTGCCCTCATCATCCCACTACACCCCCGAGCATCCATTTGAAACCCTCGACGCGTGCCCTGACTCGGTTCGCGCCGCGGTCATAGAACGCATGCACGCCGCGCTTGCAGCAGATGCCACACCCGACCATGCCGAAACACCGCTGGTGGTCCCAGGCGACCAAGCGCCCCATCCCACCCCACCGCTGCTCATAGGCAGCATCTGGCGCCAGCTCAACAGCCTGCGCGTGATGCGCCAGTATTGCCACACACTTTCCCGTATGTGCCGCGAGTATGCCTTCCTGCGAGGGCATTCCATCACCTGCGTACACGGACTGGAGTGGTTCTCCAGCCTCAACCAGCCCATGCTCCTGTTAAACGACGGCGTACGCGCTGCCCTTGAAGACATGCTGACCAAGGCAGCCGTGCTGCACAAGGGCATGTCGCGCGAGCGCCTGGCCTATGAGATCCATTCACGGCTTCCGTGTCCCGACCGCGACCTGCTTCGCCTGACCATAGGGATGCACTTTCCAGGCGCACGCGAGTACGAGGTGGACATATGCCGCCATATGATGACAGTAGAGGGTCTCTCCTATGATAAGTGGCTCGCCCGCTTCTTCACCTGGCGCTCCGCTGGCCTGTATTACCCACTGGCCGTCGCAGCTCGGCGGATGGCAAGCCCCGAACAGTGGCCCATTTCGTCGCAGCTCGCGTCCACTCCCGTGTATACGGCCTTCTTTGAGGCTCTCAAGAGCCTGTCTGCACCCAAGTCACAGGCAGAGCACTTCCAGGCACTGGCCACTCTCGTCTCCACCTGGGAAGAGGATAACACGGGTGCCACACACGCGCTAGCAGGCACGCTCGATCGCCTCGCGGTGCTCATGCGCGTCAAGTCAAACGGTCGACGCGAAAACCCGCTGGATTTCAGCCTGGACGACGCCCTGGATGCTTTTCCTGTACTGGACAGCAACGGCTTGTCAAGTGCCAACAGTATGTTTCCAAGCCGCTGTGCAGACTACTCCACCTGGCGCTCGCTCAAGGCCGCTGTGGAGGACGTATTCCCTCCGAGCACGCTCTGTGCGCCTCTGACCAGACCGCGGCGCTCCACATGGGGCTTCTCACGCCTCACGCTAGAGCTGCTGCCAGGACCCACCCTGCGCTTCAAAGAGCGTGCGCTTGGGCTCGTTCCTGGTACACATGATATCGCGGCGGCCAGGCAGCAGCAGCAGCAGCAACCCCAGCAATCGCTAATGGCAATCAGAGAGCACAGCGTGACGTTCGCAGATGATTTTGACGCAGACCACAAGGAACAAGAGGACGTCGACCCCACAAAGGAAAGAAGTCAGCATCCCTCTGCTCTCTTCTCAGACTGCCTAGCCGCCCAGACATCAAACCGCGTGCAGGACGTCTTGTGGCGTATGGGTGAGCTCCTCCTGACACCAGACATCGCGTTGTGCATGCTCTATCCCACTGTGGCGCTTGCGAGTCTGGACGGGGCAAGCGACCCGGTGTGGCAGCGCTACTCAGAGCTGTGTCTTGATCGCGAGCACCTGCTGGAGTGCATGTGCCCATCGCCATCTCGAGGCGCAGAGGAATTGCTCGGCAAGGAGCACTTCACGCGCTATATCGCGAGGCTAGAGGCATCACTTCCTCCCGTGCACTGCATCGAATATGATCGCCCAAGGGAGGCCTTGCTCTGGCGTGTTGACATTCCCCAGAGACTGTTGTTCTATGTAGGCGAGGCAGACGCCATGCACCCAGCGGCGTCCTCTCGTCATACTGCCAAGAAGATCCTGATCAACGGCAAGTCCCCTGTGCGCACAGTCGGCAGAATCGCGATGCTGCTCGACGCAGCTTCGCCATGCTCAGAGATCGCCATCCGCACCTCGCTCCGCAAGTTCGCTGCTGCCAGCCTGCTGCAGCATCCAGGAAACGTCGTGCTCGTCAAGGGCTACGGGCCAGTAACCTCCACGACCCTCGCCGAGACGCTCTCCAGCTTCGCCCTCTCACCCGTGCAGAATCCCACCTTGCGCCTCCTCGGGCAGCCCCCGCCTCGCTGGGGCGGTGACTCGATCGACGAGCGGTACGCCGAGAAGCAGACGGGGTCAAACGGGTTCCGCTTCCGCGATTGGATTGCTATGCACGCGAACCAAAACGGAACACACCAGAGCAGGCTTGCTGCGCACGTGGTCCGGTTCAGCTCGCTCTACCACACCAAGCTTCCATGGCTCGGCGAGGACGGGCGCGTGCGGTGGGTACGCATGGCCTGCACGACACCCCCGGAGAACCGCACCCTGCAGGGCCGCACTCTGCGCCAGGCGGTCGAGTCACGGTATATGCACGACCTGCGCATGCTTCCCGTCCGCACTCAGGGCGACACAGTTCTCCGTGCCAATGCAGAGATCTACACAGAGGAACAAAACAGCGTCGCCATCGCCTATGCCACTACAGGCGGGACATGTGCGCGGCTGGAGCTTATAGCCTTCCAATTTCCTTGCAATGAGGGTCCCTATGAGGGTATTTAAATTGACTCGGTCGAGCCAACGCTCACGTGCTCATTTGTATCTGAAAAAAACCAACCAACCGTGCGCCATGTCGTTTGATGAACCAGAAACTCTTGAGGTGGATGACGAGGTGCTCTTGCTTACCAGCGGCGATGAATCGCCAAAAACACAGGAGTATATGGATGCCGACCCAGAGGAAACCGGGAGCGATGAGGAGGTGGAAGCACCTTATCCCCTTTTGAGATATGGAAGGAGCACTGCAATGAGCCTGGCCATTGCTGAGCCTAAACCCGACGAAGGCAAAACTGATGATGAGGAAGAGCCTGAGGAAGAGGCCAAAGAGGAGGACGAAGTGGAAGAAGAAGAAGCGGAAGAGAAAGTTGGAGAGGAAGCTGAAGTGGAAGAAGAAGAAGCGGAAGAGAAAGTTGGAGAGGAAGCTGAAGTGGAAGAAGAAGAAGCGGAAGAGAAAGTTGAAGAGGACGCAGACGAGAAAGTTGAAGAGGAAGCTGAAGAGAAAGTTGAAGAGGAAGCGGAAGAGGAAGTGGAAGAGGAAAAGATTATCGCTCAAACACCTCTTCCGTTCGCCAAACGGTTCCAGAAACAGCGCCTCTCTTTGCTTGAACAGAGTGAAGATGTCACCCCGCAACCCGTCAAAAAACAGACGATCGCCACACCGCTTACAGCGAGGAGCGTCTCCTTGGACCTCTTTGGTGTCTCGCTTGAAAACGAAGATGACCTGGAGGAGGTGGCACCAGAAATGACTGACGAAGAGCAGGGTTGGATCACTGTAAAGCAAGTTGAATCCACCGACAATGACATGCGAGTGTCGAGGATTGAAGAAGTGATACCCAATGTATTACAATTCGAGGTTTGTGACGAAGGATCTGCTGAGGACTCAAGTGATTTCGAGTCACTGCGTACCGCGAAGAAAGCGAGGACGACAACTGCCAAACCAGAAACACAGAAATTCTGGGAGCTTCAGAATGGCGCCCTCTATCGCTACACCGCAAGCAAGAAGCTGGTGGGATCATTCCTCCCCACGGATGGCGGGGAACACGAGCTCATCATGATGCCCACGAAGCTCAAGCAATTTGACCGCCTCACCTTCGCAAACGGAAAGTATTACACCCGTCGGGCCACGCCTGTGTCGTTCATATATGATGCAAGCAAGAAAGCCGACCCAGTGACCCACAGGAAGCAGTCAAAGGAGTTCCACGAGTTCGTCACCACCTGGCACCCTGACAACATCGAGCGCGCTTTCTACTCCATGTACAAGCCGCGCAACTGAGCACGGCTTCTGTCGTCTCTTTTTTTCCCCACGCCTTCTACTCCATGTACAAGCTGCGTAATTAAGAACGACTTCTGTCGTCTCTTTTTTTCCCGCGCGCATGCATGCCCTCGTGTCCTCCTTCACGCAAGTTCGTGTTGAAGACTGCAACCTCTGAACCAATTGGTAAAAAAATAAATGGCATCTTTTCAATGTGTCGCCTCTTTTTCAATCCCTTTGTAGCATGCCCCCCACACTAGACGAGTTCAGGGGCTTCTTCCACGCGAAAGCCTTTGATGTCGTAGGCAACGGCACGTATCGCAAGCACCTGGCAAAATGTAAGGAAACAGGTGACCACTGGGCGGTCACGATGGGGGCGCAAATCCACGAAGTGCAATCACAGATCCGCGAGGTGCAAAGCGCGGTGCAAGACATGCCACGCAACGCTGACCGCCTGGCGGAGGTCTGTAGAGACGTAATGATGAGCGCACAGCCGCCTATTAGGCTGTTTGCAGGGCACGCGGAATGCGCCATCACGCAGCGTCGCTGCACGCGCTGTCTTGACCTCTCGCGTGCACAGAAGGGACATTCAAGTGTATATGTGGACATGCGCTTCTGCCGATTCTTCATGCTCCTGTGGTACTGTAACAAGCTCGAGTATATCATCCGCTCCTACACCCGAACCTGGATGGACATACACAATGGCGACGCAGAGACCTTTAGAGACCTGTGCACCTCTATGTGCACAGAACAGGAGCCCACAATCGTTCGCATGCACGGATTATTCGTCATGGCACTCGGGCACGTCTTCGCCACACTGAGGCACCATGCACGCCAAAACACACACGCACCTGTGCTCTGTCTGGAGTCTCCCCCCACCGTTCACACTTTGTCGAGTCGTCCTGAAAAAAAAGAAGACAATGGCAAGGGTTCAGCAGGCGAACCGCTATGAGACGAACGCGAAGAACAGAAAGGATGCTGCTCTGGTATGGGCACCCACCCGTTGCGTTCTACATGACAGCGACGCACCGCTATTTCCCTGACGAGCTTGAGAATCGAGTCAACAACCTTGCCGACGCAGGGAACCTCATATGGTTAAGCGTAGAAAATGAGCGCCATGTGTTGGTCGAACAGGAATTTCCCCTTGCGTGCCGCCTTGCGGCGTCATATCACAATCAACTTGCATACAATGCACCGCCAGACGATGGATTCGACGAAGAGACGCTGCAAATGGAGCAGCAGGCGCAACAACACATGGAAGCGCTCTCCTCCGACGAGGATGCAGACCATCATCCTTAAAAAAACGCGTCAAACGCCTATGTATTATACACAGTAATACTGATAATCAAAACACAGTGTAATATGCACGCAATCTGGCACAGGGTGCGCGGTCCTTTTCACCGATTACACTGCACATTGCATGCATGGGAACAATATGACTGCAACCGCGCAGGCTGCGTGCGATGCGGAGCCGCGCACGAGTGTGCAGGGAACCTCGTGGACTCGCACTGTCCCCTCGAGCGCCTCGACGACGGCACCGTGTGCTGCACCATCACGGGTTTCTGTGTGCCCGCAGTGCGCTACTCCTCCAATGAGTACATCGACCACGCAGGCCCCGAGTCCTGCACCACCGCCTGCACCACGAAGGGATTCGTACCGGCTGGCATCCACGAGGAGGTTTTCGCCACAGTCGCCTGGTTCCTCACGGGGCAGCAGGCCCGTCACAGCAAGAACGAAGAGATATCCCGTGTCCTACAGCGCGCACGGCATGCGCTCATCCGCGCGCTCAAACAGCACAAGATGGAGTCGCGCACCCTGCCATGTCTACCCACCGTGTTGGCGACCGCGTTCAACACGCTGCGCCCCCGTCGATACATCCCAGCCACCCCCGAGCTGTGCATCCTCTGCGCAGCGAGCGTGGAGATATGTCTACGCGATATTCGATCCCCTGCCACCCCCGCACACAGGACCAATCTCATCGTGGGGCTGCTCTACCTCATGAAACAGGGTCTCGTGCTCAACAACACGCAGTGGCTTCCACGAGTGCACTTGCTCAGATACTGCCTCCCGCATGAGAACTGCCTAGAGCGCTGCTTTGGCCTGTCCATGAAGCTCATCTGCGAGACCGAGAATGAAATCAAGCTAGCGCTTAGGCAACGCATCAAGCGGCTGTGAATCAATACTGTTTTTTTTGTTTCACGCTAAGCGGCAACTCATGTTTTGTTTTTGTTTTGAATCACCTCTCAAAAAACCACCGACGTCGTTTATGCACGCGCAGCACGTCAAACTCAGTTACCATTACGCGCTCCGTCCGCGATAGCACAGTTACACGCACCTGCGCCGCCTGTCCCGCAACGCGCACAGACACATTCTTCACCCTAAGCGGATCCAGCCGCTGAAGCAGCTCAAGGTCCTCAATGAACACCTCCCACTCTCCATGCGTCGTATCAATAAGCCCATTCACCTCATAGTGGGTGGTTCCAATAGGGTTCACGTTCCATCCCTTACACAGCTGCCCTGGATGCTGCAACGTGGACATCAGCGTGATTACGTCTCGCACTAGCACGCGATCCTCCTCCTTAACTCCGTCAAGCTCGGCTTCATTTCCCGCCGCAAGCGCTGACTGCGCCACCTCCTCGTTTCCCTGTAGCAGCTGTTGCGCCATCCGCAGTCAATATTCACCGATTTTTAAATAATTCTAGTCCGACTTCACACCCACCCACGTCATATAAAAAGGCACGTGCAACACACCAGAGCCCGTAAGTAGTGCTTACAGCATCTGGTGCTCCCATGAAACGCATAAATGTCGACCAAGCACAAAAAAATGAAGAATCGAGACAAAGACAACGCATTATGTTTCCAGACATAGTGCTCTTACCACGTGTTCGCGAATTAGCCCTCAGAAGAGCAGCGGAAAAAAAAGAGTGTATCGACGTGCTTGCTCCTAGCCAACCTGCACCCATTCCAGTAGGCAACGTGAAAACGTTTACAAAAAAACATACCGAACATATGACGACTGACATGGGTTTGGTCAATGTCCCCATACGTAAGCCACGCGTGATTAATATGTCAAGTAAAGCAGCAGGCATAACCAAGTCTCCAAACATCGGGAATTTTGCGATAGAGCAGAAGCCACGCATCTTCAACCTGTCATCTCCAGACGATGCTGTGGGTTACAAGCAATGCATCCAGTTTCCAAATATTGAAACCCCGTCATTGCAGTTGGAATCTCAGTCCCTGGAATTGGAAGGGTTTAAAGAAGCTGACATACAGGAGGCCATACGAGTCTCACTTCTCGACTGCGACGCTGTAGAGGGCAATGATGCTTGTCCCCTATCTGGCATAGACATGTCCATTTTCGTTGGCGCCCCTGAAAAAGAAGAAGAAGATGTCATTGAGTTGCCACCTGATACATGCCATGATAAGCAACCAATATGTGTCGACTACACCACAACCAAGCTGCGGATTATCGTCAAGGACATACCATTTGACAGATCAGCTCCATTTCCAGATCAAATGCGCCAGGCGCTTGCTGCCGACCGCAAGTACTTCGCGGAACTACACAGAAGTGTAATGAGGCGTCCTGATGTTGAATTTCAGTTCTTTTCAGGAAAAAGGGAAGACATAGAAACGATAGGACGCGGACAGTGGCTCTCAGATGAAATTATAGAGAGCATCGCAAACAAAGTCACAGCAGAGTTAAAGGCACAGATTCAAGGAGAACTGGAAGTCATTCGTCCACATGCCACAATGGGACGAAAATTCTTTGATGCAGAACCTGATGAAGCACGCAAGGAATTCAACAGATACTACACCAGGACATTTCTAAAGAATTCATCAAAAAAAGATTTCAGGCTCTTGATAACAGTCAGCAATGGATCGCACTGGTATGTAGTGTGCATCAACCACAAGACCAAACGCATCGACGTATTTGATTCGTTGGGAGATGCCACCTCCCATCGCATGAAAGTCGCTGAAGCAATGTCTCTGATCCAAAACGCATACATTGATTTTTACGGTGTGGCATCAGAGGCACGCGAAAGGTTCGACTCTGAAGACTGGAAAGCTGGAGAGCTCCACAAGCTGATATCACCACAGAAAAACAATCACGACTGTGGCGTGTTCTCAAGCCTCTACATCATCGCCATTCTGTACATGGCAAAGGCTGAGCAACAAACTGGCGGGCCCGCGGACCCCGCCCCACACTTCGCGTTCACGCAAGCGAACATGCGCGACTTCCGTCAGTTCATCCTGCACCGCATCATCGCCACCTAAATGCCGCTTTTTGGCCGCAACTGCCCGCGACTGCCACGTTTCTCATGCCACGACTGCCCGCGACTGCCACGTTTCTCATGCCACAACTGCCCGCGACTGCCACGTTTCTCATGCCACAACTGCCCGCGACTGCCACGTTTCTCATGCCACGACTGCCCGCGACTGCCACGTTTCTCATGCCACGACTGCCCGCGACTGCCACGTGCGTATCACCATAGAAAGGCCATAAAAGGGCCTACGCACGGGCGTGCATGCCCTCACAAAAAAGGATATAAATGAAACACATCCGAACAAACACGCGCGATGCTTCCCTCTAAGCAACAGTTTGACCCAGACACAGCATGGCGCAAAACCGGCGTGAACATTTATGCCATTGAGGCGGTCGTATTCTGTGTATGCGGTCTCGCGTGGCAATTTGCACGCCAAAGCATCTCAAACTCGTCTGCGCTGTTGGACTCGGTTTTGATCACCATGCTATTCGTTTCGGCGACTCTGTGTCTCGTGTTCGCGTCGTTTCTCGACGCTCCCAGCATCCACGTCTCCCATTATCAGCTGTGCCTCACATTCTTCCTCTTCTATCTTTATGTATTTCTCGACGACGCTGCGTCCACTGGCATGCGATACGCATGCCCCCTCTTTGGAAACACATCCGTATACCAGGCCGCTGGGGGACTCACCCTCGCTTTCTTGGCGGTGCTCACCCTTTGTGCCGCTGCTGCAGCGAGGGACCGCCTCTGGCGATCGCCAACGTGGGTCATTGGCCTGCTTGTCCTCACCACTGGCCTCCACGCCTCCCTCAAGCAGCGCCTCGACCCCTCCTCGTCGTTGCCATACGCCATCTACATATTCACATCGCTCTTCGCACTCACGAGCTCCATACACTCTTTGCTAGACCCCCGCTTGCGCCAGGTCGTCCCATCATTCACCACCATTTTCAACAAGCAGACCTCCTACTGGATCAAAGGCGCCCATGCTATCCTCGGCGTGATCGCCGTGCTGCTCTCCCTGTTCGCCGTTGACAGGCCAACGTGGGTGCAGATGACCTTTCTCCCAGTTGCAGAGGCCTTCCTCATTGCACACTACTTCCTCTTCCCTCCGTCCTTGCCACCCGCCAGACCCGTGTCCACGGACACGGAAAACGCAAGGAAAAAAGAGGTGACGATGGCACCTCCCTCTTTCACAACAACAAACACCCAGCAACAACAGCAGTCAATCTCAACCTCAGCAAGGAACTACTTGATGCCCCCACCATATTTCTCACCCGAGGACATGCTGTTTGGCAACCTGGCGGTCATCAGCCACCCGCGCCCCACCATGAAAAAAAATATGTGAAGTTTTTAAGCATGGTCACGTGACCACCCCTCGCGCTCTCACTCCCCCCTCCCTCCAACTTTTTCGGCGAGGTCACGTCCCCCTCTAGCTGTCTCTCTCTAGCTGTCTCTCTCTAGCTGTCTCTCTCTAACTACTCTCTCCAAATCTCATAGTGGGTATGAGCTACCCCTGGGGGAGTATAGGTGTTAAATCTTTTTAAACTCGAAACGGTGTGTTTTGAGGCGTTGTGTTTTTACATTATCTGCTGTGTGTGCCACGAAAAAAAACTGTTTTGCTGGGCCCAAGCCTGAAGGAAACGCCTTCAGCCCAGACTATTTAACATCCATGCCACCGCTGATATGCGAAGACGATATGGACACCGTTCGCGCCGATGCTAAGAAAATCGAGCCCCCCTACTCTTCCGTCCTAATGCAACTCTTCGAGTTCATAGGCACCCTCGTCACCATCGGAGCCGTCGCCATCGCTTTCATATGCATGCTCTTTGTGCTCTCCATCTTTGAAGCGAACAGCAACCGCCTCTTCCTCGTTAACAGCTTCCGCGTAGACTACCGCCCCCACTCAGCCATGCCAGTCCCCCCTTCGTCCCCAGGCGTGTCCTCCTTGGGTAGCATCTCGCAGATGCTCCTATTGTCAGGCCTGGCGCCGAGCAACGGGATCTCCCTCGCGTGGCGCCTCCCCACCGACTCGGCGCCGCTAGGGACCACCCTCTACGAGACCTTCCTCGACATCTACTCCATGGAGACCCTCGGAGCATTCCACTGGGGCATCCTCCTCGTCGCAGGCCTCTGGATCCTAGACAGCATCGCGGTCTTCACGTTATACTTCATGAACGACGTCGGAACCATCCTCACCGCCACAGGAAAGCCCCGCCACTCCACCTGGACAGAGTGGTTCTCACGCACTGGCCTCTTCTTCACGCTCTTCGCCCTCGCGTGGAACTTCCTCGGCCTGATCCTCCTCTTCATCATCACCTGGCGCCTCTCCACGTCATCTGAGAACCAGCAGGACACCCACAAGGTCCCCATGACCACACAGACCCTCCTCGTCTGCACAGCGTGCTTCCTTGTCACCATCCTCTACTTCTTCCGCGAGCTCAAGGAGCGCTTCGTCTCGGCTGCCCCCACAGCCGCAGCTACGACCTCCTTCTCCTCTCGAGGTTCCCAGCCTGCGCAGACCCAACGGAGCACAATTCCAGCGTCTGCGCAGACCC
>Ga0247840_10001812_pt1 | contig 39944 bp, 41 predicted proteins | sample LaCruzMarch2015__FD_192404 | JGI IMG/M metagenome (GOLD analysis project Ga0247840, IMG submission 192404) | Freshwater microbial communities from meromictic Lake La Cruz, Castile-La Mancha, Spain - LaCruzMarch2015_17m | ecosystem: Environmental > Aquatic > Freshwater > Lake | place: Spain... | reverse complement strand
CTCCCATCTGGATGGATAGTTCCACCGGGGTGGAATGCGCCGAGCTGACCGCCGTGGTCGGCTCCCGCCTTCAGCTCTCCACCGGATCGCCTGCCATCGAGCGATTCACCGGGCCTCAGATCCGAAAGTTTTTCAAGGCGGATCCGGATGCCTACAAAAGGACCTCGCGGATTCACCTGGTCTCCTCGTTTCTTTGCTCCGTTCTGACCGGAGGAGACGCTCCCATCGACAGCGGCGATGGAGCGGGAATGAATCTCCTGAACTTGCGGACGATGCAGTGGGATGAAGATATTGCAAATGCCACGGCACCGGATTTGCTCGCCAAGCTTCCCAGAGTGGATGTAGTGCCTTCGGTCGCGGGAGGTCTCTCTCCCTATTTTGCCAAATACGGACTCGCGTCCGGCACGCCCGTTGTCACATGGACTGGGGACAATCCCGCCAGTTTGGTCGGCTCCGGAGCATTCAGTCAGGAGATTGCTGTGGTTAGCCTGGGGACCAGCGATACGTTGTTCGCCTCCATCAATCCCTACCGGGTTGATCCGGAGGGATTCGGACATGTGTTCGGTCTTCCTTCGGGAGGGTATATGTGCCTGACTTGTTTCAAGAATGGCTCGCTGGCCCGGGACAGGATTCGCGCCGAGGCCGGTGTGGATTGGGATTTTTTCGGTGTGGACGCGTTCGAAAAGACAGCGCCCGGAAACGAGGGGCGTTGGGCGCTCCCATGGTTTGAACCGGAGATCACACCGCTTGTGGCAAAGCCCGGACTTCGCGCCAACTTCGATTTTTCAGCCGCATCGCCTGAAGTCCAAATTCGTGCTGTAGTCGAGGCTCAGGCTCTGACCTTGCGGCGGCATTCCAAGTGGATTGGAGACTTCAAAACGCTCCGTGTGACCGGCGGGGGCTCCCAAAGCGCCGGCATCCTGCAGACTCTCGCAGACGTCTTCGAAGCCACAGTGGAAACGATCTACACTTCCGATTCTGCGGCTCTCGGCGCAGCCATGATCGCGGCGCACACTGTCGGCGGCATCAGTTTTGCAAACTTGGCCGCCGCCTTTTGTCCGCCAACACAAACCATCCCTCCAAGGCCAGAGGCAGCGCAGATCTATGCGAACTGCCTTTCTGCGTTTGATGAATTTGAAGTCGAAGCCTTACGGCTATAAAAAAGTGAATATTTCGAGCTCGGGCCAATGCGAAAGGGAGCTGATGCGGAGTAGTCCGCCTGTTTTCCCCGTTCCCCGCGTTCTTCTCGCGGAAGATAACAGGCCCTGCCAGGAACTTGTCCGCCTCGTGTTGAAGCAGGCTGGCTTTAAGGTGGAAATTGTCTGGAATGGAGCGAGGCCATCGAAGCTCTGACAAAGACAGATTATGCTCTGGTGCTCATGGATTGTTTGATTCCGGTAATGGGCGGGGCCGAGGCGACACGTCTGATCCGCTCTGGGGCAAGCAATGCCCGTTTTTTTAGCAGTCCCGAAAGGCCGATTGCACGCAAATGCCTCCTGGTAAAGGCTTTGAAAGGAAGAGAGGCGAGGGTCGGAATCGAACCGACGCATAGAGCTTTTGCAGAGCTCTGCCTTACCACTTGGCTACCCCGCCGTGAGAAGAACGTTACCAATACACATTCAGCGGGGGGATGACAACTGATACTTGGCCGCCGGTGGTGGTTCCTTCGGATTGGTCGAGCGCCTCGACGACGTTGTCCTTGAATGTGACGGTGAGCGTGCCGATGGGAACTTTCACGTAGATCGTGCTGGCGGAGTATCCGGGGCAATTCTGGATCAGCGCGCCTCCCGGGCCGTTCGGGGTCGGACGATACGTGATGATGGTCTGGTTGTTTCCCGGGATGTATGTCGTCTGTGGAATGAGCTGGTATTTGACGTATTCCCAGATCTGCTGGGTTCCGGATTTGTCGGCGCGGCTGGTTTTTTTCTGAGGTTTTCCGAGGCTGCGGGAGACTTCTTCGGGGGTCATTCCGATGGCGACCTCGTTCTGTGAAATGAGGGTCTCGACCTGGATCCGACGCTCCTCGCTCTTCCGGAGGTTTTCCGCAAATTTCTCGGGAAGAGGCTCGAGGAATTTGGGGTTCACCCATGCGACGATCCCCCCCTGCTGGGCATTGCCGCGGACGCGGAGGAGTCCGTTGGCGTCGAGCGCCTCGGTTTGGATAAGCTGGGGAAAGCGCAAGGTCCCCGCATAGCGGGTCTGGGCGGTGTCGAAATATGCCGGGGCCGCCTGGAGAAGTTTCAGGCGCAGTGGTTTGATGCCGAAATCCGAAAGGTAAATCGCACCGGGTTCACGGATGATGGGCGATGCAGCATTCGCGACCGCAACCAAAAGGACCGCGGCGGGAAGAAACCTTTTCATGCGGAGATTGTCGCAGAACCGCCGCGTTTTGACAAACCCCCGATTCGCCTTGAATGCTGCCGCGGAGAGGATGTTTAATCAACTAAACGTCATGTCGATGATTTCTGATTTCGTTGTCCGGGGCGGCCAGGCGGTTACAGCTGGCGAAGTGGCCGCGTTCCGCAGCCATCTTGCAGCCTATAAACTGAAGGCGGAAACACTGGAGGCATCCGGCCAGCAGGCGCTCCGGGATCAGGCCTCGTTCCTTCTGCGGTTCATCGAGGATGTGCTGGATGACGTCTATACGTCGGATGATTTCGCAGCGCTTCCGGAGTCGATCTTCGCCCTCCGCTATCTTGCCAAGGGAGTGGATATCATCCCGGATAACACGGCCGGAGGATTCACCGACGATGCGGCAGTTGTGCGAGCGGTTCTTGAAGGACACGCACCCGAATTTGAAAAGTATTGCCTAAAAAACGGCATCAAAAATCCACTCGCTTCGTCATGAGCCCGCGTCCCGTCATGCACGTCCTCTGCTACGCCGCAGCGGGACTTCTTTTGATCGCCTGCGAAAAGCGCCCGGCGGCCCCCGCCCCGCAGGCACCACTCTCGACGCCGGAACCTGGATTCGCCGGGGTTGCCACCCCCACCCCGAGCGCCACAGCGACGCCACCAGTGGAACAGGTCAGCACGCCGCAGGAAATCAATACGAGTGCCGAGGATGCCGGAAACCGTGCGGTTCGTGCGGAAGTTCTGAAACGGATCGATGTGATGCCGAACCTCGGCGGGGATGAAAAAGACAAGCTCTATGTCCAGGTCGAACGGGCGCAGGCGATGGGTAAAGTCATTACGATCCCCTTCTCATCCGGCGCACGCACAGTGCCTCCGGAGGCAGTTGCTGGAATTTCCAAAGCACTGACGCTGCCGCAGGTGATGAAATATTCCGAGGATCCGACGGTCGTTTTTGTGGTGCTTGGATTCGCCGACAAAAAAGGCGACCCGAAACTGAACCAGGCCATTTCCCTGCAGCGCGCGGAAGCGGTAGCAAACGTTCTGAAGGACAAGGCCGGCGTCATGAACATTGTCCGCGCGGTCGGCATGGGCGGCTCCGAGATCTTTGACTCCGCCGCTCTCGACAAGAATCGTGTTGTCGAGGTCTGGGTCGTCCTGCCTTGAACCCTGAGCCCGGCACAGTGGCAGGAAACGGCCCGATCCCGTTGCGGGATGGCTGGGTATTCGGCCGGGGTGAGACGGCTTCAACCATCCTGTCCGACCCGTCGGTGTCGCGCCGGCATGCCGTGGTCTCCGGCTCCCCCGGCAAATGGATCATCGAGGATGCGGGCAGCCGTTCGGGCTCCTATCTGAACGGCCGGCTTTTCCAGCGCGAAGAGCTCGTTCTCGGCGACATCCTGAAAATCGGGCCGTTCGGTTTCCGTTTTGACGGGATCCGGTTCGTCGAGACATTCGGAACCACCGGCGCGGTCCTCGACGCGTGGAACCTATCGAAATCAGCGGCCGGAACAAAAATCCTGGACGCGGTATCCTTGCATATCGAAGCCTGCCAGTTCGTGGGGGTGATCGGCCCCAGCGGGGCTGGGAAATCCACGCTCCTCGATGCGCTCTGTGCACTGCGCCCGGCAGACAGCGGGCAGGTCACAGTGGATGGCGTGGACATTTACCAGCATTACGAATTTCTCCGCGATTCGCTGGGATATGTTCCGCAGGATGACATCGTTCCCCTCGAACTCCCCGTCGAAGAGGCATTGTATTACAGCGCACGTCTCAGGTTTCCTGCGGAGACACCGCTTGCGGAAATCCGCAAAGTCGTGGCAAGAACCATCTCACAACTCGGACTGACCGAGCGTGCAGGGACCCGTGTGGGTAGTCTCTCCGGCGGACAGCGCAAGCGGGTCAGCGTGGGCGCCGAACTGCTCGGACGGCCGCGGCTTCTTTTTCTGGATGAACCGACTTCCGGGCTCGACCCCTCGGCGGAGTTCAAACTCATGGAATCGCTTCGCCTGCTGGCTGCCGGAGGCTGCACGATCGTCTGCACGACGCATGTGATGGAAAACGTGCACCTCATGGACCGGCTGGCGGTCCTGAGCGAAGGGCGGCTCGTATTTTTCGATGAACCCGGGGCAGCGCGCCGGGCATTCGGAATCGAACGGATGACCCAGCTCTACGAGCGGATCCCGCAAGCACCGCGGTTGCCTGATGCCACCGGAGCACCTCCCGAACCACGCGAACCGGAACATCATCCATCCCCCCGGCGCGCTCCCGCGCTGCGCATTCTGCTACTTCGCCAGTGGGCGATCCTGCGCGCTGACTGGAAAAACCTGCTCCTCGTTCTCGGCCAGCCGGTGCTGATCGGGCTGATGGTGACATGGGTCACCCGCGACCCCGCGCTCATCCTGTTCTTTGCGATGATTTCCACGCTCTGGTTCGGATGTGGGAACGCCGCGCAGGAGATCGTGAAGGAACTTCCCATGTTCCGCCGTGAGCGGCTCATCGGGCTCGGCCGCCACGAGTATCTCCTCTCGAAATTCCTGACTCTCTCCCGCATCACCGTCGTGCAGAGCCTCCTGCTCTACGGGGTCATGCAGTTGTGCGCGGCAGGTATCGGCGGCTCGCCCGGATGGCAGATTGGCGCGCTCGTCGCGACATCGCTGGCGTCCGTCGGCCTCGGCCTGGCCATTTCCGCGCTATCCCGAACCATCCTTCAAGCGGTGATGCTGGTCCCGCTTGTCCTGATCCCTCAGATTCTTTTTTCCGGATTCACCCCTCCGGCGGGTGACATGAAGCCGGGGCCGTATTTCGTTTCGCGCCTGATGCCGAGCGCGGCCACGCAGGCGGTGATGGACACCAGCCTCTTCTGGGGAAAGAAAATCACGGGCGGGATGCGGGTGGATTTCCCGACCGCGTTTTCCAATCTGAACCACGACAAAAGCCTGCGAAACGGACAGATTTACCAGAACCCCCGGCCCGCTGTGGAAGGATTGGCGGCTCTGCTGGCCTGGACAATCGCGACCTACGGTGCCGCTTGGTTTGGAATCCGGGGAAAAGAACGCGGGTAGAAGTTCCGAATATCACCCAAAGAAATTATTGGAAAGCGGATGCCTCTCCGCGCCGGGTGCGGTAGGGATGGCTCGCCGAGCCGTCCGACGAAAGATGGAAAAAGTCGGGCACCTCGGCGATGCGCCCCTACCACGCCCCTCGGGAAGTCTGAGAAATTACAGAAAACCTTTGAGGCGGTCCTTGAGATCGCCTCGGGCGCGGAAGAGGAGGCTCTTGACTGCGGGGACGGTTGTGCGGAGGACCTTGGCAATTTCCTCGTAGGGCATGTCCTCGTAACGGCGCAGGATCACAGCCGTGCGCTGCGCCTCGGGAAGTGAGGCGATCGCGCGGTCGATTGCCTGCTGAAGCTCGGTCTCCGACATTTCCTCGGACGCAGACCGGGCTGAGGCGTCGGCGTGCCCGCGCGGCGTGCGTTCCGGATCGTCAGGCTCCAGCGGCACGAACCGGGCGCGGCGGTTGCGCCGCATTTCATTGAAAACCAGGTTTCGGGTGATGGTGAGGAGCCACGTGGTGAACTTTGCGGAGGGGTTGTAGCGGGGAGCACTTTGCCAGACCCGGACGAAAACCTGCTGGGCGATATCCTCGGCATCCGCCTCGCTGCCGAGCATTTTGGCGACCGTCCCCACAATCCGCGACTGGTGCCGCAAAACCAGCGTCTCAAATGCCTGCTCGTCGCCCTGCTTCACATCAAGCATGAGGGCGATATCGTCCGGCTGCACTTCATCATCGGGGCGGGGAGCGTCTGTCATCGGCGCGAGTCCGGGGATTAAACCACGAACCTCGACGGTTGGCTCGCGAAATTCCTCTCGCCGAGCGGGTCGGCATTGGGTTTTCTCATTTCGTTCCATGATCCGCCCGATTGTCGCCAGCTACTGCACCACGTTTCTCAAGCCCGAGATGCTGCACATTTACCGTCAGGTGAGCGGCCTGAAGCGTTACGGCACGTTTGTGATCACGCGGGAGTTGATGTGCGCGGACCGGTTTCCGCTCGAAGACATTGAGGCGCTTCCGGCACCGGCCCAGCCGATTTTTCGCCGGATGTATCTGAAATTCATCAAGCGGGCCGGTGCGCTGCATTACCGGGGTGAGGCGGAGCAACTCGCCGGACTCTTTGAGCGCCGCCATGCGGACCTGATGCACGTGTATTTCGGCCACACCGGAGTCCACCTCCGATCGTTTCTGAAGGAGTGGGAGTGGCCGTCGGTGGTTTCCTTCCACGGCGCCGACATCATGCTCCGCGAGCACCGGCCTGAGTATGCGGTCCACATGGTCGAACTCTTCGGGATCGTCCCGCTGGTAATGGCCCGCTCCCGGTCGCTGGCCGAACGGCTCGAAGCCGCAGGCTGTCCTCCGGAAAAAATCCGCCTGAACCGGACCGGCATCCCGCTGGATGACTATCCCTTCATCGAACGCGAGCAACCGCAGGAGGGGGCTTGGAGGCTTTTGCAGGCCAGCCGGCTGATCAAGAAGAAGGGCCTTCACACAACCCTGCTGGCATTCGCAAAATTCCGGGCTCTCTTTCCGAAGGCAACCCTCACCATTGCCGGCGAAGGACCGATGCGGAAGGAACTCGAGCTGGCCATCAATGACATGGGTCTCAGCGAGGCGGTGAAATTGCCTGGCTTCCTCCGCGAACCGGAACTCCGGAAACTCTACGCCGACGCGCATATTTTCCTCCACCCCAGCGAAACCACAGAGAAGCAGGACCAGGAGGGCGTCCCGAACTCTATGCTCGAAGCGATGGCGAGTGGTCTTCCGGTCGCGGCGACATTTCACGGCGGTATCCCGGAAGCGGTTCAGGATGGCGTTTCAGGGTTTCTGGTCCCCGAAAAAAGCCCGGATGCCCTGGCGGATGCGCTGGCTCGCTTGGTGTCCGATCCGGGGGCGATGAAAGAAATGGGCCGCCGCGCGTCGCAATCGGTGCGGGATGAATTCGAACAATCCCGGACGATCGGAAAACTCGAGGAGATTTACGATGAGGCGATCTCGCTCGGAAAACCTTCACCCTCTGGCTTGCGAAGTTGAGTCCGCCGGTTCAAAAATCGGGCATGGTTGCCTACCTCTTCGAGCGCTTCCCCTCGTTCACGCAGACATTCTGCTACCGGGAAGTGTCAGACATGCGGCGGCAGGGAGTGAATGCGCCGGTATTTTCGATCCGGCGACCGGATGACATCCCTCGGGACTGTCCGGAAGTTCTGGCCCGCGATGTCCGCTACCTCCCGGAGCCGGCCTCCCTCGGCTCGGAAATGAGAACGCTCGGGATGCTGGGAAAATACCCGCTGCCCATCGTCTGGCAGATCCGCAGCTGGGGAAAACGCCCCGCCAAGGCGCGGCTGCTGGAAGCCGCATGGCTTGGTCCGAAGCTCCACGCCATGGGAATCCGACACGTCCATGCCCACTTCGCAGGGATCGCCGCACGGACCGCCTGGTGGATGAAAAAGTTCTACGGCATCACCTACAGTTTCACCGGACACGCGAACGACATGTTCTGCAAATCCGATTCACCGCTATCGCTGGCGGATCTGGTCCAGGATGCCTCGTTCGTGGTCGCTGTCTCGGACTTCTCGCGCGACTGGCTCATCAATAACGTGCCAGGTCACGATGCGAAGATTCACAGGATTTACAACGGCATGGACATCGCGGGCTTCCCTGAAGCCGCCCCCAAAACCGACCGGCCGCGCATGGTCGCCGTCGGTCGCTATATCGAAAAAAAGGGGTTCTCGGACCTGATCGACGCCTGCGCGATCCTGCGCGGGAGCAACCTGGATTTTGAGTGCATCATCATCGGCGGCGGGCCGCTGGAAGCCGACCTGAAAGCCCGGGTCGCAAAGCTTGGACTGGAAAACACGGTCATCCTTACCGGTCCCCTGCCCCAGGAGGATGTCCGGAGAGAGCTCTCCTCGGCATCGCTTTTTGTTCTGCCGTGCGTGACCGAGGCCGATGGCGGGATGGACACGCTGCCAACGGTCATCGTCGAGGCCATGGCTGCGGGCCTGCCGGTGATTTCAACACATCTCGCCGCTATCCCGGAAATGGTGGAACACGGCTCGACGGGACTGCTGGTTGGCGAGAGGCTGCCCGCCCGCCTCGCGGAGGCGATCGAAGAACTCCTCTTCAAGCCGGAACTCGCACGACGTTTCGGGGCGGCCGGACGTCAGCTCGCACTCAAACGATTTTCCTCGGAAGGCACCATTCCAACGCTCAAAGCACTACTGGAGCAGGCAACAGTTGCAGGATAATGAATCGAGCCCGCTGCCTGTGAGTAACTTGCGAAAAAGTTCGACCCGACTCTTGAATTTATTCACAGCTGCTTTGTGAATCCGATCCGAATACGCTAGCGGAACAAAATGAAATTCAGCGATATCCAACGCCTATTGCAAGACCTCGGGACTGAACCGACAAGAAGCCTCGGACAGAACTTCCTGCATGATCAAAACCTTGCCCGATGGATTGTCGACAGCCTCCACATTCAGCCAGGCGACCATGTCGTCGAAATCGGTCCGGGCCTCGGCGCCCTGACCGAGTATCTGGCCGGAAACGACATCCGGATCACCCTGATTGAAAAAGACGGGCGACTGGCCGCCTACCTGAAAGAAAGGTTTCAATCCGGTAGCACAACAGTCTTCCACGGGGACGCCCTCGATTTCGATTTGCGCGAACTCTGGGGACACGGCCCAGTGAAGGTGGTCGGCAACCTCCCGTATTACGTCTCCACCCCGCTCATCGCAAAATTCACGTCCCCCCTCTCCCCCGCATCACGCCTTGTTTTCACGCTCCAACTCGAGCTTGCCAGGCGACTCAACGCCGAGCCGAAAACCAAGGACTTCGGTGCCATGACCGTCTGCGTCAATAGACGTTGGAAAGCAACCTTCCTTCGCAAGCTCCCGGCATCAGTATTTTTCCCGGCGCCAAAAGTGGACTCCGCCGTCGTCTCGCTCGACCGGCGGCCGCCTCGAGAGGTTTGTCCGCTCGATGAAACGGCCTTTGACTCGCTCGTCCGGAGGGGGTTTTCCGAACGGCGCAAACAACTCCGCAACACGATCCCGGAGTGCAAACAGAACTGGCCCTCCATCGTTGCGAAGTTGCACGTTCCGGAAACCGTCCGGGCTGAAGAACTCTCCCTCGCCCAATGGGAATCCCTTGCCACGATCTCCTGCCCAGCAACCGCCCAGTCCGGAACAGAAATGTTCGATGTCGTCGATGAACGGGACACCGTCATCCGCGCCGAACCCAGGGATACCGTTCATGTGAATAACTTGCTCCACCGCGCGGTGCACATGATCCTTTTCAATTCTCAAAACCAGATCCTCCTTCAAAAACGCTCCATCTGGAAGGACCGGAACCCCGGACTCTGGGATTCCTCCGCTGCTGGACATGTTGATAGCGGAGAGACCTATCAAGACGCCGCGCTACGCGAACTCCGCGAAGAGTTAGGAATCAACTCTCCTCCCCTGAAGCGGATCGGAAAACTGACGCCCTGCGTTCAAACCGGCTGGGAGTTTATCGAAGTCTACACGGGAGATCATGAGGGCGAGGTTTTCCCGGCTCCGTTGGAGTTGGAAACAACAGCATTCTTCCCGCTGAACCAGGTCCGCGATTGGGCAGCGCGATCTCCGTCGGAGTTCAGCCCGGTTTTCCTTCTCTGCCTGGAATTGCTCGCCAAGCACGGGGGCTTACCGGAAGAGGTCCCGACTTCTGCAGTCATTTCTCCGGCCTGACCGGATGTCATTCAGCCGTGGAAGAATCCCTGGCCATCCTCATCCGGCGCAATCGGTGGAGTGAAACGAGTTGGATCGTGACGTGGCTGACGCACGATCATGGGAAGATTTCGACGATGGCGCGGGGTGCCCGGCGTGCATCGAGCCCGCATGCGGGCAAGCTGGATCTCTTCTTCAAAGCAGAGATCTCCTATGCCCTGTCACGCAAGTCCGCCCTGCACACACTTCGGGAACTCCACGTGATCGAGCCATTTGATGCTTCGGTCACCTCCTGCGCGAATGTCTTCGTTGCGGGGTATTTCGCGGAGCTGACCGATCTGATCACCCAGCCGGGAGAGCCGGTGAGGGAGATTTTTGGATTGCTGGACAGGGCGATCGCATATTTGAGAACCCAGCCCGCAAAGGTGCGGGTTCTTGAGCATTTTGAATCCGAACTCTGCCGTCTGACCGGCATCGAACATTCCCTCGAGTCTCTGGAGGCGTATTGCGGACGGATCCCCGCCTCACGTCAAATGGCGTTCGACCTGCTCCGGAGTTAAATTTTCCTCTCGTCTGGACGCGCTCCGCGGGCTATGAAATCGGCGATGCAGACGACCGCAAATCTCTGGGAGGTTCTCTGCCGGGACTTGGAAACCCAAAGGAATCATCCCTCAAAAGAGCAGCACCATATTGCTGCAAAAAATTTCAAGGAGGCTGCACAGCACGTATTCCCGGCAAGCAGTCCGCGCCTCTGTGACGCGCTCGAGATCTCAGGCGATGTCTGCCAGGCGTCCGGGTTCCTGAGCGAAGCGATTTGCGACTTCAAAGACTCCCTTGGCCGGAATCTTGCGCTGGGAGGCATCTCCTCAGCCGCCCGCGTGGCCGCAAAGCTCGCCCTGCTCCTTGACCACCTGGGAGAGGAGGCAGACGCCATCCGGCACTACAGGCAGTCGCTGGAGCTATTCGACGCCGCCCACGACCACTCCCAGGATTGCCTGCTCTCCAGCAACCTTGCCGGGCTGGAAAAACGGGCGGGTGATTTTGCGGCGTGTGAACGGCACTACAAGCAGGCACTGGACACCGCTGTGCGACTGCACGGCGAGATCCATCCGGAAGTGGCCCTCGTCTGCAACAATCTGGGCGTGGCGTATACCGAGGAAGGGGACTGGGTCCGTGCGGAAAACCTCCACATGCGGGCGCTCGGGATCCGGGAACAGGTCTTCGGCGCCATGCACCCGGATGTTGCGCAGTCGCTCGCCAACCTCGCGGTCGTTTACCACTCCAGCTCGAATTTCGAAAAGGCCCGCGCTTATTACACCGCTGCCCTCAAAACCTATCTCGCCTTCAAAAGACCCGATGCCCCTGAACTCGATTCGCTGAGAGCGAACCTCGAAAAGCTGGAACTCGCCACCACATGAGCCCGCGCATCCTCACCGCCGATGAAGCACACGCCGAAAGAGACCGACTGATAGCAGCCGGACGGGAACTCGTCTTCACGAACGGCTGCTTCGACATCCTGCACCGAGGGCATGCCGAGTATCTCTCCTTTGCCAGATCGCAGGGCGACGCGCTCTGCGTCGGCTTGAACAGCGATTCTTCCGTGCGGCGCAGCAAGGGCCCGTCGCGACCGGTCAACTGCCAGGAGGACCGGGCATTTGTTCTCGGCTCCCTCCGCGCCGTGGACTTTGTTGTGATCTTTGATGAGGACGAACCAAAAGAACTCATCGCAAAAATCCTGCCGCAAGTGCTGGTGAAGGGGAAGGACTGGGCCCACTATGTCAGCGGTCGCGACATCGTGGAATCGCACGGAGGCCGGGTCGTGCTGGCTGACATGGTCGAAGGCCGGTCAACCACCGGAACAATCGAAAAACTGGTTCGGGGAGCTTCCTCCGCCGGTTAAAACGGAATATCGTCGTCCGGCTCGGCGGAAGAGGCCTGTGGATGAGCGGCTGGACGTGAGGAACGTTGCTGCGGGCGCTGTTCGGACTGACCTCCGCCTTCGTAGTCCCCTCCTCCGGATGATGCTCCGCCGGGGCGGCCGCCGAGAAGCTGCAGGTTTTCTCCAACGACTTTCATGCGGCTGCGTTTCTGGCCGGAGGCCTTGTCCTCCCAGGTATCCATGCGCAGACGCCCCTCGATGTAGATGGGACGGCCCTTCTTGGCATACTCCCCGGCGATTTCAGCGAGGCGTCCCCAGAGCTCAACATCGACAAAGATCGTCTCCTCACGCTTTTCACCATTATCCAGCGTGTAGTTCCGGTTGATGGCAAGGCCAACATCGGTCACAGCGCTGCCCTTGGGAGTGAATTTGACCTCTGGATCGCGCGTGACATTGCCGATCAGAATGACTTTGTTGACGTTGGCCATGGCTGGAAAAAGTTATGCTGTCGCCGGGTTTTTTTTCGCGGGGAGCTGCAGGTAATTCTGCAGAAGAATATCCTCGTCCAGTTTCAACTTCTTCTGGAGTTTGTCAATCGTTGCCGGATCTGCCTCGAAGATAAAATTCACGTAATACGCGCTTTTGGTGTGCTTCGATTCATAGGCCAGCTCGCGCTTTTCGAGGCGCTGTACCTGTTCGATTTTCGCGCCCTCGGCAGCGAGGACTTTCTCGAGGCGTTCGATGGTTTCTTTTGCGGTGTCTTCCTTCCCCCGGGTGTCGAGGGCCAGCAGTGCTTCGTATCGTTTCATGGTTGTTTTTGGTTAAATTGATTCATGGCGGCCTCCAGGCCGTGCGCATTGGAAAATTCAAACGTATCCGCAGCGCGGGATACAGCCTCCTCCAGCGCTGGTTGGTCGGCCTCCTCAAACCGCCCGAGAACATGGTCGTGGAGAGGCTTCCCATCCGGAGCCCCGATACCAACGCGCAAGCGCGGCACCGATTCGCTGCCCAGGTGGATGAGGACGGATTCCAAGCCATTGTGTCCGCCGGCTGTGCCTCCACGACGAAGACGCAGGGTCCCCAGCGGAAGGGCGGCATCGTCGATAATGATCAGGACCTCCTCGCGCTGCAGCTTGAAATACCTGGAGTATCCGCCGACCGCTTCGCCGCTCAGGTTCATGAATGTCTGTGGCTTCATGATCGAACGGCCGCCGCACTGCGCAATCTCAGAATTCCACTTCGAATCGAAGGCGAACCGGCAGGCCGACCTCCGCGCGAGTTCGTCGGCCACCAGGAACCCGACATTGTGCCGGGTTCCCGCGTATTCGCGTCCCGGATTTCCCAGACCGGCAACCAGACGAAAAACCGGGGAGGATTCCACGCGCAGATGATGGCTACTTCTTCTCCTCGGAGGCGCCGGCTTCCGGCTTCTTCTCCTTGATGACCTCAGGAGATTCGGGCGCGGCTGCGGCTACAGGCTCCTCGACCACGGTGGGCTCGGCCACAATAAAGACGGTGAGATCCCCATCGTCGGTCGCAGTGACGCCGGCGGGAAGCGGAAGGTCCCGTACATGGATGGAATCGCCGATCTTGAGAGGCGAAACGTCCACCTTGATGATCTCGGGAAGATTCTGGGGCAGACACTTGATGGAAACCGAGCGCATGCTCTGCTCCAGAAGACCGCCGAAATTCTTCACCCCGTCCGGCTCGCCGGTGGATTCAATGACGACATCCGCCGAGATCTCCTCGGTCATGGAAACGGCGTGGAAATCGACGTGCAGGACTTCTCCACGGAGCGGGTGGTGCTGGACCTCCTGAATGAGAGAGAGGCGACTCGTCTTCTTTCCGCCCTCTTCGATTTCCAGATCCACGAGGATGTTCTCACCAACCGCATGGGAGAGGAGCGCCTCGATCTCTCGGCGGGAAACCTCAAGGTTGGCTGGCTCGCTTTTCGAACCATAGATGACGGCGGGAACACCGCCGCGTGCGCGGACTGCTTTGACCGCGTTGCGGCCGCTTTCTGAGCGGGGGCGTGCGGAGAGTTTTACTTGCTTGGCCATAAATATTCTAAGTTGTTTTCAATTCAAAAAGCGAACTCACCGACTCGTCGTCGTGGATGCGTCGGATGCCCTCGCCGAGTAACTCGGCCACCGACAGCACTTTCACACGCTGATCGGATGTTGGGCGGACTGGAACGCTGTCCGTCGTGATCAACTCCTTGATTTCGGAGTCTTTTAATCGCTCAACCGCCAAATCTGTCAAGACCGCGTGTGAAACACCAGCATAAATATCAAGGGCCCCGTGTTTTCTCAGCATCCTCGCCGCGCTGGTGAGCGTGCCAGCGGTCTCTGTCAGGTCGTCGACGATAAGGACATTTTTTCCGGCAACCTCGCCAATGACATGCGACGCCTCGGTTTCGACCGCGCTTTTGCGACGCTTGACGACAATCGCGAGTCCGGCACCGAGGGCTTGCGCGTAGGCGGAAGCCATCTTCACGCCGCCAACATCCGGCGAAACGACAACCAGATTCCCGATATTCAGTTTGTGAAGATGCTGGACCATGACAGGCCGGGCATGAAGGTGATCGACGGGGATGTCAAAAAATCCCTGCAATTGCTGCGCGTGCAGGTCCATCGTCAGGACACGGTTCACGCCGGCGGCAACGAGCAGGTTGGCCACAAGCTTTGCAGTGATCGGCACGCGGGGCTGGTCCTTGCGGTCCTGTCGGGCATAGCCAAAGAAGGGCAGCACCGAAGTGATGCGGGCGGCACTCGCTCGCCGGGCGGCGTCCACCAGAATGAGCAACTCCATCAGATTCTGGTTCGTCGGCGGGCACGTGGGCTGGATGATGAACACATCGCGGCCGCGGATGTTGTCGTTGATCTTAACGTAGGTCTCGCCGTCGGGAAACGAGCTGACGGATGCGTCGGCAAGGCCGACTTTCAGATAATCGCAGATATCACGCGCAAGGGCCGGATGCGCGTTGCCGGTGAAGATTTTCATCTCCAGGTTGCTCGGAACAATCATGATGGAATGGGATGAGGAGGATGGAACCGGCGTCAGTTGGACAGCGGCTCGGGAGTGGGTGGCGGGTTCAGCGGGATCGTGGGTTCGACCCTTGACTGCGCAAGGCGGGCGATATAGGCCCGCTCCATCACCTCGCACCGCGCGGTGAGGTCCTTGTCCACCTTCTTCATTTTTTTGAAGAGAAGCCGGTAGTATTCGCGCAGCGCAGCGCGCTCATCCTCGAATGTTTTGGCCGACTGGGCCTGCTCCCAGAGCGAGCGGACCGCCGGATCCTTTTCGACCTCGATGCGGACTTCCTTGTAGCGGACCTTGAGTTTGCGCTCGATTTCAGAAGCGCTGGGACCCGAGGGGGCGGGAGGCATCGCAGAGGATCCGTCCGGGATCACGGAATTCGGATCGGCGAATGCGGAGTCGGGAAGGGCAAGGTCTGTGCCCGGCTTGTTGACGGGCGCCACATCGGTCTCGGAAACCATCGGGGCCTCGGCCGCGCCGGATTCCGGAGGAAGCGGGATCACATCTTCGGATTCCGATTTTTTCTCAACCGGCGCGGCAGGATCAGCGGGCGCAGTCCCGGCAGTGGCTGCCGGGGACGGCGTGGGTTCGGTCGCGGCTGCCGGTGCCGGTTCCACTGCCGGAGTGGCCGTGGCTTCCGGCGTCGGAGTCGGCGTGGCAGGCGTGGGCGCCTCCTGCGCCAGGAGTGGAACGGTCAAGAGAATGAACAGAATAAAATACATCGTTTGTGCGGCGGATGCGGCGAACTTGAAATCACAGCAATTTTGTCCACTCTTGGCAAGACCATGAATCATGCCACGGCACAGAAAAACGGCCCGATGGAGGCGGCGCGTGCGTTGCGCGGCTCCAACGGGACGGTTTTTCTGGATTCCGCAATGCCGGGAAACGCCGGGATTTCCCTGCTGGGTGTGATGCCGGATCTTGTTCTTTCTGGAACCGACTGGGACCGGTTGGAACGCGAACTGACTGCGAGGAGGAGAACCGGCCCCGATCTCGGATGCCCGGACGGAGCCGCTGTGGGGTGCGTGAAATTCGACGGCAGCTTCCACTTCGGGTTTTACGACCGCCTTCACCTTTATCTTCATGAGCAGGACCGCTGGGAAAATCCCCCGGCGATATTTCAGCCCGCCGATGCCGGCGCCAACGAAACGCTCGCCTTCCGGCCCCGGATTTCCCCGGACCATTTTCTCGGAATGGTGGAGAAGTCGAAGGAATACATCGCAGCCGGAGATATCTACCAGGTCTGCCTCTCCCACGCATTTGATGCGCCTGCCGGACCGGATTCGGGATGGAATTTCTACGAGCGGTTGCGGCATTTTTCACCTGCCCCATACTCCGCATTTCTCGATCTGGACGGATTCCAAATCGCATCGGCATCACCAGAATGCTTTTTACGCATGAGCGGCCGGGAGATTTCCACCCGACCGATCAAAGGGACACGTCCAAGGAAGAGGGATCCCCAGCAAGACCAGCGCAGTGCCTACGATTTGATCACCTCGCCGAAGGAAATCGCAGAGCTCATCATGATCACCGACCTCGAACGCAACGATCTCGGCCGGGTCTGCGAGTTCGGCAGCGTCACGGTTCCCGATCTCCTCCACCTCGAGAGATACGAACAGGTTTTTCACCTGGTCTCAACGGTTCAGGGACGTCTCCGTGAAAAGGTGAGCCACGTGCAGGCACTCCGGGAATGCTTTCCGGGCGGATCCATCTCGGGAGCACCCAAGCGTAGGGCGCTCGAAATCATCCGCGAACTCGAACCCTCGCCACGCGGGCTCTACACCGGCGCGATCGGGTATTTCGGCTACAACGGCGAAAGCCAGTTCTCAATCGCGATCCGCACGGCAGTCTTCGAAGACAACTTGGCCACATTCCACGTTGGAGCCGGCATCGTAGCTGACTCCATTCCAGACAAAGAGTGGCAGGAGACACTCGACAAAGCAGCCGGCTTGCTGATGGCTGCAGGTGCTGATCACCCGCCGAGGTAGGCGGCTCGGACGGATGGGTTTTCCCGGAGCGCGGAGGAGGTGTCTGCGAGGATGATCCGTCCCGTTTCCATCACGTAACCGTAGTGGGAAACTTCCAGGGCGAGGTTCGCGTTCTGCTCGACGAGAAGGATCGTGAGACCGAGCTCCCGGTTGATCTCGACAATTTTTTCAAAGATCGCCTGCACGAGTATGGGAGCGATCCCGAGAGAGGGTTCGTCAAGCATCAGGCATTCCGGGCGGCTCATCAGAGCGCGGGCGATCGCCAGCATCTGCTGCTCTCCACCGCTCAGCGTGCCGGCAGCCTGGGATTCACGTTCGGCAAGCCGTGGAAAAATCCCGCACATCTTCCGGATATCCTCCGCGATTCCAGCTTTGTCCCTGCGCAGATAGGCTCCCATCCGCAGGTTTTCGAGGACGGTCAGGTTGGAAAAGATCATGCGCCCCTCCGGGGATTGAGCGATCCCGCGCGCCACGATCTTATGAGCGGGAAGCCCACCGATATTCGCACCGTTGAATTCGATGCATCCAGCGGTTGGCTTGAGAATGCCCGAGATTGTCCGTAGCGTGGTCGTCTTCCCCGCACCGTTGGCTCCGACGAGAGTAACGATCTTCCCCTTCGGGATTTCCAAAGAAATCCCCTGGAGCGCCTTGATCGATCCGTAGCAAACCACAAGGTCCCTGATCGAAAGAAGCGTGCTCATGCCGCCTCCTTGCCGAGGTAGGCGGCGATCACCTGCGGGTTGTGCCGGATTTCCTCAGGCGGTCCCTCGGCGATCTTGCTTCCATAGTCGAGGACGATGATACGCTCGCAGATCCCCATCACGACTTTCATGTCATGTTCGACCAGCAGGATCGACAGACGGAATTTTTCCTTCGTAAACCGGATGAGCTGCATCAGGCGCTCCTTTTCGGAGGAGTTCATTCCGGCAGCCGGCTCGTCAAGCAGCAGAAGCTTCGGGCGGGTGGCAAGGGCGCGGACAATCTCCAACCGGCGCTGGTCGCCGTAGGGAAGCGAGTTTCCCGGACGGTCGCGCATGGCCGCAAGTCCGAAGATCTCAAGAAGCTCCATGACAGATTTTCCGATTTCATCCTCCTCTTCGTGAAATCCCCTCCCCCGGAAAAGCGCATGGGAGATCCCGTGCCGAAGGTGCATGTTGCAAGCGGTGCGAACGTTGTCGAATACGCTCAGCGAGCCAAAGAGCCGGATGTTTTGGAACGTTCGTGCGATCCCCCGCCCGGTGATCTTGTATGGCCGGTGTCCGGAAACGCTTTTCCCCTGGAAACGGATCGTTCCGGCCGTCTGGCGGTAAACGCCGGTCACAAGATTGAAAACCGTCGTCTTGCCGGCTCCGTTCGGACCGATCAGCCCGACCAGTTCGTTCTCCTCCATCCGGAATGTCAGGTCGTTCACGCACTTCAACCCGCCAAACTGCATCGTCGTATTGCTGACCTCGAGCAGGCTCATGACTTTTTGCTCCTGATAAAGTGCAGCTTGCCGAAAAGCCCTTGCGGACGGGTGAGCATGAGAATGATCAGCAGGAGCGAGTAGAGGATCATCCGGTTTTCAGCCAGATCCCGCACCGGCCCCGGCAGCCACGTGTAGTCGGAAACCGTCCGCAAAAATTCCGGCAGGATGGTGAGGATCACCGCTGCCAGACAGACCCCGGCCGTGCTTCCCATTCCACCCAGGATGACCATCACCACGATATCGACCGACTTCAGAAAATTGAATCCCTCGGGATGGATGAACTGCTTGAAGTGCGCGTAAAGCCCGCCGGCAACACCGGCCATGAACGCACCGATCACAAATGCCAGAACCTTGTATTTCGTCGTGTTGATCCCCATCGACTCGGCTGCAATCTCGTCATCCCTCACCGCCAGAAACCCGCTCCCGTAGGTGGAGTGGACAAGGGTCAGGATCCCGTAGATGGAGAGGGCCACGATCGCATACGTCCAGAAGAAATTCGTGTGCTGGACCATGCCACCGAGGCCGCGCTGAGCGCCGAGCGGTTCAGCGTTCTGGATGACTCCCTTGATGATCTCGCTGAATCCGAGCGTCACGATCGCAAGGTAATCACCGCGCAACCTCAGGGAGGGGACCCCGACAAGAAGCCCGGCGGCCGCCGCAGCCAGACCTCCCCCAAAAAGCGCAAGCAGATACACGCTGCCGGCAGCAGGCAGCGATGTCCCGAGAACAAATCCGAACGTGAGCGTGATCCACGCCGAGGAATACGCGCCGACCGCCATGAACCCGGCATGACCAAGGGAAAACTGGCCGGTGTATCCGGTCACAAGGTTCAGGCTCACCGCAAGGATGATGTTGATCCCGATCGTGATCAGAATGTCGTAGTAATAGGGATTGATCCCACCGGTAAAAAACGAGGCACCCGCGCAGAGCGCCAGAGCGATAAAGAGAAGCGATTTGGGGTGTCTCATACCTTTTCGCGCTCCGCTTTACCGAGTAGGCCGGAGGGTTTAAACAGCAGCACGAGGATCAGCACGGCAAAGACCAGCGGGTCGCGATAGGTCGGGTTGACGTAGCCGACCACAAGTGCCTCCAGAACTCCAATAATCACCCCCCCGAGAGCGGCCCCCGGAATGTTTCCAATCCCGCCAAGGACAGCGGCGACGAATGCCTTAAGGCCGGCGTTGATCCCCATGAGGGGGTCAATGCTCGGCTGCTGAATCGAGGTGAGAATACCAGCCGCCCCCGCCATGGCAGAACCGATCGCAAATGTGAACGATATGACGGCGTCGTTGTTCACCCCCATGAGTGAGGCTGCAAGCGGGTTCAACGAGAGTGCGCGCATCGCCATACCCGTCCGGGTGTGCAGGACGATCGTCCTCAGCGCAGCCAGCAGAATGACTGTCGATCCGATCACGATCACCTGGCCGATCGTAATCGTGAGCGAGGCGAAGTCCCCCCAGGATGCGGGGAGTTCGATGGCCGAATCGGCAATGATCTCCGGGAAGGCTTGCGGGTCGGCACCGAAAATGAATTGCCCGCCATTCTCGAGGAAAAGTGAGACCCCGATGGCGGCAATGAGAACGGTAAGGCGCGGCTGGGCGCGAAGCGGACGGTAGCAGATGCGCTCGATGATCACTCCGGCTGCGGCGCAAAGCGCCATCGCTGCGACAAGAACCAAAGCGGCTCCCGCATAGGATGGACCGCCTCCTGTCAGAGAAAGGAGCTTCGGCGCCGTATAAAATCCGGCAAAGGCCCCGAGCATGTAAATATCCCCATGTGCAAAGTTGATGAATCTCAGCACGCCAAACACCATCGTGTAGCCGAGCGCGATCAGGGCATAGATCGAGCCTTGAGACAGGCCGTTGATAAGCTGTTGAAGAAATTCGATCAAAGCCGCCCGGTTTTTTCGAAGCCTACGGCTCGACTTTCTTCACGAAATGGAAACCGCCGCCACCGATCGTCAGGATCACCGCTGACTTGGAGGCGTTCCTCTGCGCGTCAAGCGTGATCTTGCCGGTCACCCCGTCGTGGGAGGACGTGGATGCGATGGCTTGCCGCAGCGGGCCGGAATCGGTCGTTCCCGCGCGGCGGATCGCATCGGCAAGGATCATGGCGCTGTCGTATCCCAACGCCGCCATGTCGTCGGGAACCTCGCCGTATTTCGCTTTGAACTTGTCCACGAAATTCCGGACCTTCGGTGAAGCGTCATCAGAGGAAAAGTGGCTGGAGAAGAACGACCCGTCGAGCGACTTGCCGGCAACCTTGAGAAGCGAATCCCCGACCCACCCATCCCCGCCGAGAAGAGGGACCTTGAGCCCGAGAAGTTTGGCCTGCTTGGCGATCAGCGAAACCTCCGCGTAATACCCAGGCACGAAAACCGCGTCCGGCTGCGATGCCTTGATCGAGGTGAGCTGCGGTTTGAAGTCCTTGTCTCCCGTCGAATACTTCTGTTCGCGCACGATCTGTCCGCCATTTGCGAGGAAGTCCTTCATAAAAAACTCCGCTAGGCCAACGCTGTAGTCCTGTTTCACATCAGTGAGGACCGCCACCTTTTTCCAGCCGTTCTCGCGCGCGAACTTCGACATCACCGTCCCCTGGAAGGGATCGATGAAGCAGATGCGGAAAATGCAGTCGCCGACTTCCGTGACCTTCGGATTCGTGGAAGCGGGTGAGATCATCGGAATCTTGTTCTGCTGGCAGATCGGAGCCGCCTCCAGCGACTTCGACGAGGCGACCTCGCCGAGCACCGCCACCACACTGTCCTGCGAGATCAGCTTCCGCACGATCGTCGCCGGCTGGCCGGCCTGCGACTGGTCGTCCTCGGTGATCAGCTCGATCGGTCGTCCGAGGACGCCCCCCGCGGCATTGATCTCCTCAACCGCAAGCTCGGTCCCCTTGTGCGAGGACTGCCCGAAACTCGCGCTCGCACCGGTCAGTGAGGCGAACTCGCCGACGCGGAACGGATCGGCGGCGGATGCCACGGAAAACACAACCCCGGGGAGCAGCGCGGATAAAATCGTGAAAAATCTTGTCATGGCGGAAAAATTAGACTGGCGGTTGCCTGATGGCAATCCGCAAGCATTTGTCGTTCCGCGCCCCCGCGAGTCAATCCCGATGTGCGGTTCCGGGAGGCGGGTTCAGCGCTTTTTTGAAGGAGCCGGCTTCGGAGTCGGAGACGCGGGGGGAGAGCCCCAGAGCAGAAGGGATGGACGCTTCTTTACCTCGTTGCTGAGCTGCTCCAGATTCGTGGCCGTGGCCGTCAGACCGCTCATTAACTCGCGGATCTGGGCGGGGTTCAACTTTGTGGCAGGCTCGATATTGCCGAGGATTCTCCGCAGGTCGCGGTTCGTCGATTCCAGCTGGCCGAGGAACTTCCTCGCATCGGTGGAGAGGGCGGGGATGTCGGATTTCTGAAGGATCCCGTTGGCATCCTGAATCAGCGCTTGCAGGTCGGAGCTCACCTTGTCCACCTGGGCGCCGACGACCGCCTTGTTAAGGTTTTGCAGCAATTCGGTTCCGCTTTCGCTGATGCCGCCGATATTGAGTTTCTCGACCTCGTGGAGAATCCCGTTGATCGAATCGAGGAAGCTGGTGAGTTCCCCGGGTGCCGATGGAATGTAGTAAAAATGAGGTTTCCAGGGCGGCCAGAGGGCGGGAAAGCGGGTGGGATTATAGTAGTCCACCTCAAGGTAATTCAAACCGGTGATTCCCTGCGGTTCGATCCTGACGCGAAGCCCCTGTTCGATTCCTCGGTTGAGCAGGGGCGTGAGATCCTCGGTGAACATGTTGGGAAACACCTCCCGGTTGATCTCCATGAAAAGGACGACGTAGTTGTAGAGTCCGTCGGTTTCTTTCAGGTCGTATTCCGTAAACGCCAGCCCGATCTTGGTGACCTTACCGATCAGCACCCCGCGGAACTTGACCGGGGAACCGACATCGATCCCTTGAACCGTACCCTTGATGTAGGTTTCTACAGTGATTTTCGGGCGGAAAAACTGCCCGGCACCGAAAACCAGCAGAGCGGCAACAAGGATTCCGACTCCCCCGGCAACAAAAACCCCGATGCGGAAATAATCAGGCTTGGCACTCATCCGGCAGACTCCGCGGATTCCCGGTGAAAAAACGCGTGGACGAACGGGTTTGTATTCTGATCCCGCAATTCGCCTGGCGCCCCCTCTGCAAGGATTCCCTTTTTGGTTTGGTCGAGCATGATCACGCGGTCAGCCACAGCATAAATACTGGCCAGCTCATGGCTGACAATGACAAACGTCACCCCGAGGTTTTTGTTCAGGCTGAGGATCAGCTCATCGAGCCCGGCGGAGGTCACCGGGTCGAGCCCGGCGGACGGCTCGTCGAGAAAGAGCACCTCGGGATCAAGCGCCATCGCCCGCGCGATGGCGGCCCGCTTCTGCATCCCCCCGCTCACCTCGCTCGGAAAATGCCCGGTGAACCGCTCCAGCCCAACCAGGGAGAGTTTCATGCGCGCCACCAGGCGCCTCGCGTCAGGAGGCAGCTTTGTGAATTCCTCCATCGGCAGCATGACATTTTCCTCGAGCGTCAGCGATCCGAAGAGGGCGCCGCTCTGATACATCACCCCGAACTTTTTCAGAAGGTCGGCGCGCTCCTGCCCGGAGGCGTTGCTGATGTCCCCCCCATCAATCAAAATGCGCCCCGCAGCCGGCTGCAGGAGCCCGATGAGGTGCTTCATCAGAGTGCTCTTCCCACAGCCGGATCCGCCGAGAATCACAAACACCTCGCCGCGACGAACGTCGAATGTCACCTTTTCGAGCAGGACAAAATCCCCGTAGGCGGCGGTCAGATCGCGGACCTCAATGATCGGTTTCACCATTGGATGGTATAGAAAATTGCGGCGAAGACCGCGTCCACAAGCACGATGAGAAATATCCCGCTGACCACGGCGCGCGTCGTGGATACCCCGACCGCGCTCGCCCCGGTGCCGGTCTGCAGCCCGCGCAGGCAGCCCACTCCCGCGACCAGGATCCCGAACACGAACGACTTGATCATGCCGGTCATCACATCGGTGACCCCGACCGCGCTGACAAGCTGGTTCCAGAGCGCCATAAATGGAAACCCGAGGGCCATCATCACAAAAAAGCCTCCGGCCACGCCCAGGAAGTTTGCGTAAACCGTCAGGACCGGGGTCACCAGAAATCCCGCGAGCACGCGCGGCACCACTAGAAACCTCATCGGCTCAATCCCCATGGTCACAAGTGCATTGATCTCCTCGTTGACCTTCATCGTCCCGATCTCCGCGGCAAATGCGGACCCGGAGCGGCCGGCCAGCACGACGGCTGTCATGATCGGCCCAAGCTCGCGCAGGATCGCGAGCGCGACGAGGTTGACGACAAAAATGTCCACTCCGAACTGTTTGAGTGGGACCGACGACTGGAAGGCCATGATCATACCGGTCAGCAGCGAAACCATGCCGGCCACAATGAGCGCATCCACCCCGGCGCGCTGGGCAATCACCCACATGTCGCCCCACCGCACCTGTCCAGGATTACCCACGCAGCGAAGAGCCGTCACCGTAAACTCACCGATGAAGGCCACCTGATCCCGTGTGTCCTTCCAGATCAGGCTCGCCGCCCGGCCAAGCTGGGCAAAAAAAGAATCGTCCCGGGGAAGAGAATCCGCAGGTTCCTTGGGGAGATTATCAAATGGCTTGAGAAGAGCTGCGATTTCCGGCCGCAGGCCATCCACCGTGGCCCCTCCCGATTTTTGCACATACCAGATCAGAGCGAGCCCGGAGCCGTCGCATGTTTCAAGCGCGGAGGCATCAACACGATGGACACGCCCGCAGGCCTCAGCCCAAATACTCGAAACCTCGCTTGCATCCAGCCGGGGACCCAGCTTCAAGCATCCGGTTTTCTGATTAAAATCCATTCTGGTAAAAAGAAGGCCGGGCAGAAATTTCTCCCTGCCCGGCCAAACTATCTAGTCCTTATTTGGACATTCCGACGCTGCTCGGAGCCGGAGCCGGCTTCGGCTTGCTGGCGCATGCGCCGAGGCCGAGAGCGGCGGCGGCGAAAGCAACGACTGCTGCGATTTTGACAAATTTCACGATTGGTTTCCCCTCCTTTCCTGGCATGTAGCCGAGTGGGACTCTGGCATATCCTCGCAGGCTGACAACAACATTTCGCCGCGAATTCTCAGGCAATCTCCACCTCAGTGCCAGGGGGGACGAGGGAGAACAGTTCGATGACATCCTCATTTTTCAGCCGGATGCAGCCGTGGCTGGCCGGCTCTCCGACCAGGTGCTCCTGATTGGTTCCGTGGATATAGATGTAGCGGTCCCTCGTGTTAAGATTGCTCTCCTCCAGTCCTTCCAGCCAGAGGATACGGGAAAGGATGCCGTCCTCGGAGCCGCCGGGTGTCGAGACTTCCCCGGTGGGTTGGCGGCTCTTGAAGACCGCCCAGGCTGGCGCATCGTCACCGATTTTTTCGAAAATCCGGAATTTTCCGAGCGGTGTCTTCATGCTTCCAGGTTCGGCCCCGAGGCCGAATTTTGAAGTCGAGACAGGCCAGGACTTGACCCGGACACCATTCAGTAGAAAATGGATCGTCTGTCGAGCGACATCAACCCGGAGACAAGAATTCGGGGAGGAGTTGGGATCGGCTTCCATATCTTTATCTTATGTCAAAATCTCATCGAATCGCAATCGTTGGCGCGTCCGGCGCTGTTGGTGTCGAAATGCTCCGCGTCATGGAGCGCCGCAACTTCCCGGTTTCCAGCCTCCGCCTGCTCGCCTCCCCGCGCTCCGCCGGACGCACTCTGGAATTCCGGGGCGAGGAAGTTGTCATCGAGCCGCTGGGAATGAACTCGTTTGAGGGGATCGATCTGGCCCTTTTCAGCGCTGGTTCGGGAATTTCCAAGGAGTTCGCACCGGTGGCCGTGGACTCGGGTGCCGTGGTGATCGACAATTCCTCCGCATTCCGCATGTCGGAAAATGTGCCGCTGGTCATCCCGGAGGTCAATGCCGGAGACATCAAGAATCATTGCGGGATCATCGCCAACCCCAATTGTACAACGGCCATCACGCTTGTGGCCCTCCACCCGCTCCACAAGAAGTTCCGGGTGAAGAGGATTTTTGCCTCGAGCTACCAGGCGGTCTCGGGTGCCGGAGCCCGCGCGATCGAGGAGCTCCGCCACCAGGTCGATTCGCTTGCCCGAGGAAAGAAGTTTTCTCCGGAGGTTTTCCCGCATCAGATCGCGTTCAACGTGATCCCGCAGGTCGACTCGTTCCTCGACAGCGGCTACACGAAGGAGGAAATGAAGATGCAGAATGAGGGTCGCCGGATCATGCATCTGCCGACGTTCAAGGCATCCGTGACCTGCGTCCGGGTGCCGGTCTACCGTGCGCATTCAGTCGCGGTGAGCGCAGAATTCGAAAGGTCCGTTGTCCTCAGCGAAGCGGCCGAGGCGATCGTTCAGGCTCCCGGAGTAAAGATGGTCAGCGAGGGGTACCCGATGCCTCTCCAGGCCGCCGGGCAGGATGACTGCTTCGTCGGGCGGATGCGACTCGACTGCGCCCTCGAGAACGGCCTGGCGTTCTGGGTCTGCGGGGACCAGCTCCTGAAAGGTGCCGCACTCAATGCGGTGCAGATCGCAGAGCTTCTCTGAATGCGCCCTGCCCCGGATCAGGCCTCGATGATCTGGTTGCGGATCGCGTAACGGACCAGCTCGCCGATCGAGTGAAGACCGAGCTTCCGCATCACTGCGGCACGGTGGGTCTCGGCGGTTTTGACGCTGATGCCGAGCGCTGATGCGACTTCTTTGTTGCTGCGGCCCTCGGCAAGCAACTGGATGATTTCCCTTTCCCGGGAAGTGGGCTTGGCCCCTTCATCGGCCGGTGCATGAGGCATGTCCTTCCGCTGAAAGCTTTCGAACAGGACCTCGGAAACCTGGGAACTGAAATAATGGCGGCCTTCAAGGATGCTCTCCACGGCAGAAAGCAAATGTCGCCCGGCATCCGATTTCAGAATGTAGCCGTGTGCACCGGCATGGAACACCTCGTAAACAAGTCGCTCCGCGTCGTGGACTGTGAAAATCAACACCTTTGTTTCCGGACACAGTTTCAAAATCTGCCGGGCCGCCTCAATTCCATTCAGCTCCGGCATGCTGATATCGAGGATCGCAACGTCGGGCTGCAATTCCCCGCAGAGGCGCACGGCATCCCTCCCGGTCGTCGCCTCCGCACAGCACTCGTAGTGGGCCACGCTGGCAATCAGGTTGCGCACACCGTGCCGAACGATTTCATGATCGTCAGCAATCAGGATTTTTTTCTTTTTCTGCGGCATGGCAACGGATCTTGGCAACAATACTGACGCCGTAAAGCGATGAACGAATCTCCAACTCTCCGCCGAGTTGGGCAAGCCTTTCCCGCATCCCGGCCAGCCCAACCCCTCCTCCTGCCATGGGAGTTTTGCCCTCGGGAATCCCGTTTCCATTGTCCCGGACCTCCAATCGCACCTCTGCGCCCTGGAGCTCCAGAAGGATCCAGGCGCGGCCGGCCCCGGAATGGCGGTAGATATTGCCCATCGATTCCTGGACGATACGGAACAGCGTTGTCTCAATGTCGGAATCCAAACGAGGAAACCCTTCTGTCACCTCAAGCGTCACCGGGATCGAGGTGCGCTTCGTGAAGCCATCGACAAACCATTCGAGGGCAAACGAGAGGCCAACCTCGTCCAGCAGCGGCGGGTGCAGAAGATAGGAAATGGTCCTGAGCTCCATGCAGCAATCGCGGGCGATCTGCCGGGTCTCGGCCACGATCCGCCGGGTGTATTCGTCACCGGCGAACGGTTCGAGAAGACTCATGTTCATCTCGAGGGCAGAAAGGCTTTGTGCGGTCGAGTCGTGAAGCTCCCTGGCGATCCTGCGCCTTTCGTCATCCTGGAGACGTAACAGGCGGCTTGAAAGTGTCCTGAGTTCTCGTTCGGAATTCTGGAGCTGCTGCTGCGCCTGGACCTGCGGGGTGATGTCCGCGGCAACCCACTGTCCATCTGCCCGGGATCCATCGGGCAAAAAATTCGCGCGGAGCGTGCTCCGGAACCAGAGCGCCGAGGAATTCTCACCGAGAATTTGGTGGATGAAAGTGTCCAGCGGCCGCTCGGGGTCCAGGGAATGAAATTTCTTTGAGAGGAAGTCGAACGTCACCGCAGGAAGGCAGCGCTGCAGGAATCCGCCATGGCCGGAACTCTGGCGGAACGTCCTCTGGAAAATCCCGTTGGCAAACGTGAGTTCAAAACCCGGCGTGAACCGGCAGATGATCTCATTCTGATCCTCCACCACCGCACGATAGCTCCAGCGTGCCCGGTCAAGCTGGAGCGCAAGATCCTCGATCCTTCTTGCCAGTGTGGCCAGTTCGTCGCTACCCCGGAAATCCAGACGCAACGGGAGGATATCCCGTTCGCTCTCGACCTTGCCCGTCAGTTCGCGGATGCGTGCGAGAATCGTCCGGTCCAGAAGGATCCACATCACGAGAAAAAGCGTGCCGCCTGCAAGCGTGAGCACAGTGAGAAAGATCTGAACCGCCTGAAGGCCCTCGGCATAGAGCGGACGGCTCTGGGAAAGGCGGACCTGGCCGATCGGGATCCCGTTGATCCCCCGGATGAGGATGTGGCCGATCAGCTGGTTCGGTCCCTCGGCCTGCACAAAAAATTCATTGCGCGCCAGCATGGTCAGGAGCGGTTCGTTGCGCTCACCACTGAGGTTCACTGCGCGAAGCGGCTCGAATGCCACACGCGCGCCAAACATCCCCTCCAGAAATGCCAGCGACTCGTCGTCAAAAATTCTTCCTCCCGCAACCATGCTCCCATCGCCAAGGTTCCGGCAGGCGACGGCGGTCAGTGAATCCCCAAGAAGAATGAATCCCGCCACCGGAAGACGGACCCCGGCCGGACCAGACATCCACTGGGGCCAGGGAGGGGCATCTAAAAATATCCGTCTCGCGGCTGCGTCGCGAAACACCGTGTTCCCGATCCGCCCATCCTCATCCGCAATGGAAAGAAAATCGAGTTGGAGTGCCGCCAGCGAGTCTCCCTGAGGCAGGTCAAAGTGGTCATTTCCAGCAGCCTCATTCCGCTGGAGCCAGTCGGCCAGTGAAATCTCAAGCGGACGCGTTTCCCGCCCGAGCATCAGTTTGAACCGCTGGAGGGTGGCGATCATCTCCTGCCGTTCCGTGTCCTCAAACTCGCGCAGGATGATCTCGCTGGTCAGCAGGACAACCGCCACTCCGAGGAGTAGAGAAAAAATCACGAAAAGCGTCAGAGCCTTTGAATAGACGCTTTGGCTTGGAAGTCTCAGGATCCGCGCAAGCAGACCGTTGCCGCCGTCAATACTGGAGGCACCAATGGCTCCTGAGCTTTCCGCCATGACGGTCAGCGCGGGGCCGAAGCAGCCGCCGGAGCTTTCTTTTGTGGCAGGATCACCTTGCTCAGGTTGAAGATCGGACCGTAGATGGCGTAAACCAGGCCGCCGACGATGCACCCGAGCATCACAAGGACGATTGGCTCCAGAATCTTGTCGATCTGGCTCGCGATAACGTCCAGTTCCTCCTCATAATCCGTTGCAATCTCGTCAAGCATCTCGTTCACGCCACCGGTCTCCCCGGCCATTTGAACAACTGCTGCAATCGTGCGTCCATCGGGGCCAAGACGGTGCGACTCCATGAGAAAACTCTCCGGAAGGGATAGTCCGTCGGTAATGTGGTCGCGCACAGCGATGTAGAACCTTTCGAATTCAATGTGGTTGGATGCCTTGGCCGCGATCTCAAGGGCGGTTGAAATGCGCACATTCGCATGCAGCAGGAGAGCCAGCGTTCGGAAGCTTACCATCGCCGAGGATTTCCGGATGATGTTCCCGATGGTCGGCAGGTGGGTGATGGCTATCTGCACCGGCGGCTGACGGTAGATTTTCGGCCACACCTTGAAAAACATGATGACGGCTATGATCGGAACCGCAGCGAGGTAGGGCTGCTTGAGAAGGATGTCCGAGAAGGCCATCAGCATCTTTGTCGGAAGCGGAAGCTGGGCGTTCATCGCGATGTAGAGCTTCGAAATCGCGGGGATCAGGGTGAAGGCCATGACAATCACCACCACCAGGGCAAGGATCAGGACGATCACCGGATAGATAAGGCCTGACTTTAGCTTGCGAAGAATCCTCGCCGACTTGCTCCGGCCGGCGGCGATCTGCTTGAAGACGGCGTGGATCTGGCCGGATTCCTCGCCGGCACGGATCAATGCGATGACGTCCTCGGTAAAAAGATCCGGATGCATCGCGAAGCAGTCGCTTAGTTTGTCGCCGGAGAGAATCCGCTGCGAGATGTCGGCGACCGCGCCGCGATAGCGGGGTGACTTCAGACGGGCCGCCATCAACTCCAAGCTTTTGATGGTCGAAATATTCCGTTCAAGGCAGCGCGCCATGCCGCCGAAAAGAGTCACCGCTTCGTCAAGGTCCGGCTTTTTTCCGGTGCCGCGCTGCAGGGACTCGTCCAGTCCCGTGATATCAGTGACGACCGCCGTCTCGTTCGGGGCTTTCCCCGCCCCCAGCACGGCTTTGGCATCATCATCCGTATCCACGATGATCTCGGTGGACTTGGAAGTATAGATGTTGGTCAGGACGACTTTTTTCAGCATTCCCGGAGCGCGATTGGCCGCATCATGCACATGCGGCAGGTTTCAAGCGATGATAATTTTTCCGATGGGACCGGTCAGTGCCCTGCAAGCGCACAATCCTCGCAAGGTTTGATCTGCTGGAAGAAGTCGTTCCCCTTGTCGTCCACGAGGATGAATGCAGGAAAATCGACGACGTCAATTTTCCAGACCGCCTCCATGCCGAGCTCCGGGTATTCGAGCATCTCGACCTTCCGGATGTTGTCCTGGGCGAGGATCGCGGCGGGACCGCCGATGGATCCGAGGTAGAACCCGCCGTGTTTTTTGCAGGCGTCGGTGACCTGCTTGCTGCGGTTCCCCTTGGCGATCATGATCATCGAACCGCCGTTGGATTGGAAGAGGTCCACATAACTGTCCATCCGGCCGGCGGTGGTCGGTCCGAATGATCCCGAGGGGAGGCCTTTCGGGGTCTTGGCGGGACCGGCGTAATAGACCGGGTGATCCTTGAAATACTGGGGAAGCCCCTCTCCTCGGTCGAGGCGCTCCTTCAGCTTCGCATGGGCGATGTCGCGAGCGACGACGATTGTGCCGGTGAGTTCGAGTTGGGTGGTGACCGGGTGTTTGGAAAGTTCGGCAAGGATCTCGGGCATCGGACGGTTGAGATCGATCCTCACGCTGTGTTTCGCGGACGCCTGGCGGAACCGGTCCGGAATGAACTGTCCGGGGTTGGTCTCGAGCACCTCAAGCCAGAGCCCGTCCTTGTCGATCCGACCCTTGATGTTGCGGTCGGCCGAGCAGGAGACTCCCATGCCGACCGGGCACGAGGCGCCGTGGCGGGGCAGGCGGACGATCCGCACGTCAAGGGCAAAATATTTTCCGCCGAACTGAGCGCCGATCCCGCAGGTCTGCGCTGCTTTCAAAATCTTGTTCTCAAGCTCGACATCGCGGAACGCGCGGCCGAGTTCATTGCCTTCGGTCGGGAGCGCGTCGAGATACTTCGTGCTCGCAAGCTTGACTGTCTTCAGGCAGGTCTCGGCCGAGGTGCCACCGATGACGAAAACCAGATGATAGGGCGGGCAGGCCGCGGTTCCGAGCGTCTGCATTTTCTCGATGAGAAACTTTTCCAGGCTCGTCGGGTTGAGCAGCGCCTTGGTTTCCTGAAAAAGATAGGTCTTGTTCGCGGATCCCCCACCCTTGGCGACAAAAAGGAAATCATATGACATTCCTTCGGTGGCATAGATGTCGATCTGGGCCGGGAGGTTGGTCCCGGTATTGACCTCGTCATACATGTTGAGCGCCGCCGTCTGGGAATAGCGGAGGTTCTCGCCGGTGTAGGTGTTGTAGATCCCGTGCGAGACCGCCTCCTCATCGTTGGCGCCGGTCCAGACCTGCTGGCCTTTCTTGGCAACCACGGTTGCCGTGCCGGTATCCTGACAGAAAGGAAGAACCCCGTGCGCTGCAACCTCCGCATTTCGGAGCAGCGTCAGGGCCACAGTCCGGTCGTTTTCGCTGGCGGCCGGGTCATCCAAGATCGCCGAAACCTGTGCAAGATGCGCCGGACGCAGCATGAACGAAACATCCCGCATCGCCACCTGCGCGAGGTAAGTCAACGCCTCAGGCTCGACTTTCAGGACCGGCTTGCCATCGAACTCGGCGAGCGAAACAAATTCGTCGGTGAGCTTCTTGTATTCCGTCGTGTCCTTGCCGAGGGGAAACGGTTTCTGAAAGGTGAAGGGCGGAGTGGGTTTGGCCATGGCGGTATTAGAAAAAGTAATACTGCCACAAAACCAGACTTTTCGCAACCTCAATGGCCGCCAGTTTCCATGAAGCTGTTTTTGCAGAGCCTTGCGTAGAGTCCGTCCTTTGCGATCAGTTCGCCGTGCCGTCCGCGCTCGATGATGCGTCCCCTGTCGAGCACGAGAATCTGGGAGGCATGGCGCACCGTGGAAAGCCTGTGCGCGATAACGAAGCTGGTACGGTGCTCCATGAGACGGTCGAGCGCCTGCTGGATGAGAAGCTCCGTGGCGGTATCCACGCTCGCGGTCGCCTCATCGAGGATCAGGATCGGGGGATTTTTGAGCAGAGCCCGCGCGATCGAGATCCGTTGCTTCTCGCCGACGCTGAGCCGGATCCCGCGCTCGCCGACCGGCGAGTGCAGCCCTTCCGGAAGCCTCCGCACAAAATCCGCCGCGTTCGCCGCCTCGAGCGCCTCCCACATATCGTCCTCGGTGGCCTCCGCCCTGCCCACGCGCAGGTTTTCGGCGGTCGTGCCGTTGAAAAGAAAACTTTCCTGGGTGACAACGGCGATATTTGCGCGGAGGTGGCTTCTCGGAATCTGCCGTAACGGGATGTCATCGATGAGGATCTCTCCTCCGGTGAATTCGTAGAACCGGACAAGCAGATTCACGAGGGTCGACTTTCCGGCCCCGGTCGGCCCAACCAGGGCCACCGTCTCACCGGCCCGGACGGAAAGTTCGATATTTGAAAGGACGGGCAGCTCGGGAGAATAAGAAAACGAAACGTCTCGGTATTCGACCGCTCCCGCCACCGGCTTCGCAATCACATCCCCGGCGTCCAAGCGCTCGGGATCGGAATCCATGATCTCAAACACCCGGTCGCCCGCAGCGCGTCCGGCCTGGAAAATCTGGTTGAGCATGTGGAGCCGGCCGACCGGCTCGTAGAGAAAGCGTGCCAGCACGAAGAATGCGACAAGTTTGCCAACGTCCATCCTCCCGTCGAGCACCTCGCGCGCGCCGTAACCGGCGATGAGAAGCATTCCGCAGGATGTCAGAAATCCCATGCTCGGCTGGTAGATCGCCCACGCCCGCATGACGACAAGCGTGGCCTTCCTCACCGCATTGCTCGCGGAATCGAACCGCACCTGCTCGCGATCCTCGCTCGTGTAGGTCTTGATCTGCCGGATACCGGCGATGTTGTCGTGGAGAAGGGAGTTCAGCGCCGACACCGACTTGCGCTGGAATTTGTAACGGGACCGCGCGGTCATCGTATAAATCACAGCCCCTGCCGCGAGAAACGGAATCGGAACCAGCGCGGCCACGGTCAGCGCGGGACTGTAGGCGATCATCACCCCGCTCACGATCACGATCTGGAGCACGGCCACCGTCCCCTGCTCAATCCCGTCAATCAGGACCCGCTCGACGCTCGTCACATCTTCGATGAGACGGGTCATGATGTCTCCGGTCGCGCGGCTGTCGAACCATGGCAGCGGAAGCTTCTGGATGTGCCCGTAGAGCTCGCTGCGCAGGTCGAAGATCACTTTCTGCTCAAAGTGGTTATTGAAAATGATCCGCAGGCTGTCGAGCAGCTCCTGAAGCAAAAATGCGGCGAATCCCGTCGCCAGAAGCGGCGGGAGAAGCCAAGGCTGGTTCCCCCGGATCACGTCGTCCACGATCCTCTGCGTTACCGCAGGAAAGATCACCACCATCAAGGTGCTCAGGATCGCGCATCCCAGCGTGGCAAACGCCAGCAGCGGATACCGGCGCACGTAGGGCAGGACGCGGAAGAACACCGACACGGCTCAGACGTCCTTGCTGTAGGGTTGGTGGAGATGCACAGGCTTCTGCGATTTTTTGATCAGCTTCAGATTGAGCACCTCCACGAACACCGAGAATCCCATCGCAAAATAGATGTATCCCTTCGAGACGTGCTGGCCGAAACCATCCGCGATCAGCGTCACCCCGATCAGCAGCAGGAAACTCAGCGCCAGCATCTTGATCGTCGGATGCGCCTCGACGAACCGGCTGATCGGTCCGGAAAAGAACATCATGAAGATCACCGAGATCACCACCGCGCCGATCATGACGGGGATGTTGTTCACCATGCCGACCGCCGTGATCACGGAATCCAGCGAGAACACGATGTCGAGCAGCATGATCTGGATCAGCACCGCCGTGAATGACGACACCGCCGCTCCTGGCCCATGCCCCTCCTCTCCTTCCAGCTTTCCATGGATCTCGCTCGTGCTCTTCGCCACAAGGAACAGCCCGCCGACCACCAGGATCAAATCCCGCCCGCTCAGCCCGTGCCCGAACACCGTGAGCCACGGCTTCGTCAGCCCCGCCATCCACGAAATCGTCAGCAGCAGGAGGATCCGCATGAGCATCGCCAGGCCGAGCCCGATCACCCGCGCTTTGTCCTGCTGGTGCTTGGGTAGCTTGCCAGCTAGAATCGAAATAAAGATAACGTTGTCGATGCCAAGCACGATCTCCAGCGCACACAGCGTCAGAAACGCAATCCAGAGCTCAGGGTTCATGATCCAGTCCATATCGGCGCTCTTTTACCAGAGTCCCACCCCGTGTCCATGATGATTGGAAGGGGTGGGATCCCCCGCGAAGGAGCGGACAACGCGAGGGTCCGCGAAAAACCCGCCTCGCAACGGCGGAAGATTTCGAACGCGCGGCGAGAAGCAGAGAAGACGTTCCCAGGCAACTGCCACGCCAGCTCCCAGGACGATCAGGACGTAAAAAGCAAAGCTTGCTATCAGCGCTGGAATTCTTCATGTCACTTGGCCAGATGAAAAAACTCATTTTCTGCGCTTCAGTGCTTGCTCTGGCAGGGTTAACCGGGTGCGGCGGCGGCGGATCTCCCTCGGTCAAAGTCGGATTGAACATCGAGTTGACCGGTGAGATGCCGGCGGTCGGAGCCTCCGCCAAGAACGCGGCGGAGATGTTTGTCAGCCAGATCAACTCCGGCGGCGGCCTCGACATGGAAGGGACAAAGCTTCCTATCGAACTCGTTATCGGCGACAACGGGGCGAAGGCCGACCAGGCCCGCACGGTGGCCCAGCGTCTGATCTCCCAGGACAACGTGGTCGCGATGGTCGGCCCGGATGCCAGCTCCTGTGCGATACCTGCATCGATCGTGGCCGAGACGTTCAAGTGCCCGATGATCTCGCCCTGGTCCACGAATTCGAAGACCACCCTCGATGAAGAGGGGAAGCCTAAAAAGTATGTGTTTCGCGCCTGCTTTATCGACCCGTTCGAAGCCCGCGTTCTCGCGAAATTTGTGCTCAACAATATCAAGGCCAAAACGGCGGCGGTCCTCTTCGACGTGGCCTCAGAGGCCCCGAACGGCCAAGCCAATCTGTTCAAGGAGGTCTTCGAGCAAAATGGTGGTCAAGTCGTCGCGTTTGAAACCTACACGACCGGGGACCGTGACTTTTCCGCGCAGCTCACCAAGATCAAGGCGCTGAATCCCGAGGTCATTTTCCTGCCGGCGTATTACAACGATGCGGCAGGCATCGCCCGCCAGGCACGCCAGCAGGGGATCACCGCGCAGCTCGTCGGCAGCGATGCCTGGAGCTCGCCGGAAATCATCACCCTCGGGGGCCAGGACGTCGAAAGTTCCTACTTCTGCAACCACTACTCAACCGAGATTGCCACGCCGGTCGCGAAGAAGTTCGTCGCCGACTACACGGCTAAATACGGCAAAGCTCCTGACGACGTCGCCGCCCTGACATATGATGCCATGGGGCTGATTACCGAGGCGATCCGGACGGCGGGCAAAGCCGACCGGCAGGCCGTGCGGGATGCGCTGGCGGAAATCCCGAAATACGAAGGAGTGACAGGCACGCTGCAATTCCAGCCGGGCAGCGGCGATCCGGTCAAGAGCGCGGTGATCCTGCAGATCAAGGACGGCAAGTTCGTCTGGATCGCAAACGGCCAGCCATAATAGCATGCCCCGCGGAGCGCGATGCCTACGACCGACCTCGCTATCGTTTTTTAGAAGTTGATGACGTTCTACCTCGCCCAGCAGACCATCAACGCGCTGCAACTGGGGTCCATTTATGCCCTGATCGCGCTGGGCTACAGCATGGTTTACGGCGTGCTGGTGATGATCAATTTCGCCCACGGTGACCTTTTCATGCTGGGAGCATTCGCATGCCTTTTGCTCGCGGTGCTGTTGCCTGTTCATCTGCCTTTCGTTGTCATCCTGCTGCTGGTGATGATCGTGATCGGACTGCTGGGCGCCTTCATCGAGCGGGTCGCCTACCGCCCGCTTCGCGATGCGCCGAGGGTGTCGGCCATCATCACGGCACTCGGCTGCGGGCTCGTGATCGAGAATACCACGCTCAGCCTGAGCCCCTATCCGCAGTTCATGCCGGAGCTCTTCGACAGCAGGACGCTCAGCTTTGGCAGCCTGACGGTTACAACCCTGCAGATTCTGATTATCGGCGTGGCCCTCGGCCTGATGCTGGGCTTGGATTTTCTCATTCGGAGAACCAGCTTCGGCATGGCGATGCGGGCGATCTCCTTCGACGCACGGACGGTCCCCCTGATGGGCATTCCCGTGAACCGAATGATCTCGCTGACATTTTTTGTCGGGGCCGGGCTGGGAGGTGCGGCCGGCATGCTTTACGGCCTCGCCTACCCGCAGATCAGCGCCACCATGGGCGTGCTCATCGGCTGGAAGGCGTTCATCGCTGCAGTCATCGGTGGCATCGGCAGCATCCGCGGCGCAGTGCTTGGCGGCTTCATTCTCGGTGGCGTCGAGGTCATGGCCGTCGCCTACCTCCCCTCCACGTATCGCGACCTGATCTCCTATTCGCTTCTGCTCGCGATCCTCGTTTTCAAACCCTATGGCCTGCTTGGTCAGCCGCCCAACCAGAAGCTCTGACCTGTGAGACACTTCCTTGACTCCGTGGCCCGCTGCCGGTGGGCTTTGCCCGCGCTGATCGCAGTCGGATTCGCCTTTGTCGTGGCCTGCGAGTATTTTCCTCTCCTCAACGACTACTCGAAAATCGTCCTCATCACGGTCGGGATCAACATCATTCTGTGCTCGAGCCTGAACCTGGTGAACGGCTACATGGGGGAATTCTCAGTCGGGCACGCCGGGTTCATGGCGCTCGGTGCCTACGCCTCGGCCCTCATGACGATCAAATGGCTTCCGGCATCCGTTTTTGAGCTGCCCCTTGGTGTTCTTTTCGGCGGGACCATCGCGGCGGCCATCGGTTTTCTCCTCGCCCTGCTCTCCTTCAAAACCCGCGGAGACTATCTCGCCATCATCACCCTGGCGTTCCTGATGATCGTGAAATCCGCCATCGAGAACATCAACTACGTCGGCGGCCCCCGCGGAATGACGCCGCCGGTGCTCACGAACCTGCCCTGGACCTTCTTCTGGGTGGTCGTCACCCTGTGGGTCATCCGCAACCTCATTTACTCGAAATTCGGGCGCGCTATCACCGCGATCCGCGAGGATGAGATCGCGGCCAATGCCATGGGGGTGCGGATCCGCGAGGCGAAAATTCTGGCGTTTGTCACCTCGTCGTTTTTCGGCGGCGTCGCCGGAGCCCTCTACGCCCAAGTGAATTTTTTCATCGATCCCAAGTCGTTCGACATCGTCAAATCCACTGAGATTCTCGTGATGGTCTATCTCGGCGGAATTGCATCCCTCGGAGGCTCGATCATCGGCGCGGTGATTTTCACCGTCCTCCTGCAGGTTCTCCAGCCCCTTGGCACCTGGCGCATGGTCATCCTTCCTCTCATCCTTGTCCTGCTCATGCTCTTCCGTCCGCGCGGAATCATGGGCATGAGGGAACTGACGTGGTTCCTTCCCGCGGGAGAGCTCTTCAAACGTCCCAAGCCATGAGCGCGCTTCTGGAAATCGATGAGGTGACAAAGCATTTCGGCGGCCTCTGCGCCATCTCGAACTGCAACGTCAGAATCCAGGCGGGAAGCACCCACGGCATCATCGGGCCCAACGGTGCGGGAAAATCCACGCTCTTCAACCTCATCACAGGCATCTACAAACCCACGAGGGGAGACATCCGCTTCCGGGGCGAATCCATCTCCGGGCTCCGCCCCGGACGCATCGCGCTCAAAGGCATCGGCCGCACGTTTCAGAGCATCCGCCTGCTCAAAACCCGGACGGTCCTTGACAACGTGCGCATCGCCTACGATTCGCAGCTTCATTATTCTCCACTGGAAGCGATGTTGCGCCTGCCCCGACTCGGGCGTGATGAGGAAAAATCCATCGAAGCCAGCCTCGCTCTCCTTCATCCCTTCGGGCTGGCGGATCAGGCGCATGATCTTGCGGGCGATCTTCCCTACGGCTCCCAGCGCAAATTGGAAATCGCCCGGGCGCTCGCACTCAAGCCGGACATCCTGCTCCTCGATGAGCCGGCAGCCGGAATGAATACCGGAGAAACCGCAGACCTGGTCGGGTTCCTTCGCTGGGTGAAGGACCATTTTCAGGTGACGCTCGTCCTGATCGAACACCACATGCATCTCGTGATGAGTCTCTGCGACCGCATCACCGTCCTCGACTTCGGGCAGACGATCGCCGAAGGGACGCCCGAGGAGATCCGAACCAACCCCCGCGTCATCGACGCCTACCTGGGCGGAACAGAAGAAGAATGAGCACGCTCCTCGTTGAAAACCTGACGGTCTCCTACGGCGACATTCACGCCGTGAAGGGCATCTCCTTCGAGGTGCGAAAGGGGGAGATTTTCACCCTCATCGGAGCCAATGGGGCCGGAAAATCCTCGACCCTGCGCGCCATCTCAGGGCTCCTGCGGTTCGGCGGCAGCATACGCCTGGACGGCAAGGAACTCCGCGGCATCCCGCCGGAAAAAATCGTCACTCTCGGGCTTTCGCAGGTACCGGAGGGGCGCGGAATTTTCGGTAACCTGACCGTGAAGGAAAACCTCCATCTCGGCGCATGGATCCGCAAGGATCGCAAGGCGGTGGCGGAGGACCTCGACCGCATCCTTTCCACTCTCCCGCGCCTCAAGGAGCGCCTCCTCCAGCCTGCCGGCACACTCTCGGGAGGGGAACAGCAGATGCTCGCTGTCGCCCGCGCGCTCCTCAGCCGCGCCACCACCCTCCTGCTGGACGAGCCCTCCATGGGATTGGCCCCCAAGTTGGTGAAGGAGGTTTACAGCGTCGTGCGCGAGGTGAACAAGGCGGGCGTCACCGTCCTGCTCGTCGAGCAGAATGCCAACATCGCCCTTCGTCTCGCCCACCGGGCGGCAGTGCTCGAGACCGGCCAGATCACCCTTGTGGGCAGCAGCGCAGAACTCCTTCAGAATCCCCGCGTGCAGGCAGCCTACCTCGGAGCCTGATCCTGCAGCAGCGTAACCCGCCGGCGCCGTCATTCGGGAGTTTCAGTCCGCCCTGTCACAATGTGAGCCGTTCGCAGGATTTCGTCTATTGCCCCGGCGGAGGCTGCTGCTAAGATCACGGACAAGGTGATGATTCCATGAATTTCCCTTTGAAAAGGCCTCTTTCCGCAGGATTCGGGCTCTTCCTGCTTGTTCAGGGTCACCTCGCCGCCCACGCAGGGGAGCCGCAACCGAAGTATGGTCCGAAGGCGACTCCGCTCCTTCGAGATCATCAGTATTTTCGCAAAGCTGCCGCATCAGATTTCTGGCGGCTTATGCCGTTTTACGTTCCGCAGAACAATGACTACTCCTGCTCCGTTGCCTCCCTGACGATGGTTTTCAACGCCGCGATCAATGGCAATGGAGGAAGCTCGGGAACCGAACGGAACCTCACCCAGGACGATCTCCTGAAATCTGTTCGCGGAATCCCACTTCGAGAGCTTGTTTCGGAGGAAGGGCTCCGTGGAAAGCACGGGCTGACTCTGGATGAACTGAGGACCGCCGTCGAACAGACGGCTCGCAGGCAGGGCCTCCGGGCACATGTCACGACGCAGTCCTTTCAAAACCTATCTTTGGCTGTGTAGCGACAACTAAAACTGACTCCTGACGACGATTAAAACTGACCACCCCTGAGGCAGGTAAAATGGATGGTGGTGGTTTCGGCGTGGCATTCACGCCGGAGGGCAGCCTGAAGTGGCGGCCT
>Ga0247840_10001806_pt1 | contig 40069 bp, 29 predicted proteins | sample LaCruzMarch2015__FD_192404 | JGI IMG/M metagenome (GOLD analysis project Ga0247840, IMG submission 192404) | Freshwater microbial communities from meromictic Lake La Cruz, Castile-La Mancha, Spain - LaCruzMarch2015_17m | ecosystem: Environmental > Aquatic > Freshwater > Lake | place: Spain... | reverse complement strand
GACTTTTTTAAGAGTCACCCATTGGGTGACTCTTTTTCATTGACCAATCAAGACTAAAACGTAATCTTATCAATGCTTTGCCTTGTTTTCATAAGAGTCCAACTTCCGTTTTTAGGCTAATCCAAATCTTTTCAAATTGGTAGAATAGGGATATGAACACACGGCTCTCATCAAAACAGGAAGAGATGATTCTAAAATTGCTTTCCCCATTAAACCCAGACTTGGTTTACCTGTTTGGAAGTGCCGCCCGTGACCAGCTCACACCCACCAGCGATGTGGACATCGCCACGTTGTCCCGCACCCCTCTTCCCCCAGAACCGGCCTTTCTCCTTTCCCAAGAAATCGCCAAAACGTTGGGTCGAGAAGTGGATCTGATTTCGTTAAACACCAGTTCGGACGTGTTGCGTATGCAAGTGATAAAAACAGGTCGTCCTCTCTACGCCCGATCTCGTCATATTTTGTCGCTGTTTGAAATGTACGCTTTCAGCGACTACGTACGAACCAACGAAGAACGTGCCCCCATTTTGAAACGCATTCAAGCGGAAGGAACGGTTTATGGATCGTGATGTTTTTTTAAATAAGAAAGCGTCCATCGAACGATGCGTGGCTCGAATACGTTAAGAAAAGGCCCAGCCAGACGCCTTTCAAAACATAACTCGGCAGGATTCCATCGTGTTGAACATCCAACGGGCCTGTGAAACCACCATTGATTTGGCCATGCACGCTATTTCTTTTCACAAAATGGGATTGCCACAAAGTTCCCGGGACGCTTTTGTTCTTTTGGAAAAGGCCGGTGTTCTTTCGACGGATTTGGGGACGCGGATGCAAAGAATGGTGGGCTTTCGAAACATCGCCGTTCACGAATACCAAACGATCAACCTCGCCGTCCTCCAATCGCTGGTCACCACCCGGTTGGACGATTTCCGAGAATTCCTTGACGCCTTAGAAACGAAATGGCCCCTCGTCTCGTAGGGGAGGAGCGACCGGCTGTCTCAAAAATCTCAAAACAAAAAAATTCACCCAATGGGTGAATTTAAAAAAGCCTTTCATGTTCGTCATCCCGGCGAAGGCCGGGATCCAGTCTGTGAAATTTCCGTTGAAGAAATAAAAAAATCTTCTGGATTCCGGCCTTCGCCGGAACGACGAGTCTAAAAAAACGAGAGTTCAACTTCCGTTTTTAGGATTGTTCTTTTTCTGATGCGGTAAAGATTTACTGAAAACCCAGCCAACGCCCTCCCTGAAATACGACGAGAGCGGCCGTGTAAGCCAGCCCGTTCATGTAGAAAAACTGAACAACGGGAATCTTCCATCCCCCCGTTTCCCGCCGGACCACCGCGGTCGTGGCCATGCACTGCATCGCTAAGGCGAAAAAGACAAGCAACGACAACGCCGACAAGGGGGTTAAATCTTGGCGAAGGGCGTCTTGCAAGGCCACGCTGTTTTGATCGGACTCAATACTGTAAATGGTTGAAAGAGAACTCACAATTACTTCCCGAGCGGCTTGGGATCCGATCAACCCAACGCCTATTTTCCAGTTGAACCCCAAAGGTTTGATCAAGGGCTCGATCATCACACCCAGTTGCCCCGCGTAACTTTCTTTGACGGGTTCCGGCCCGGCCGATTTGGGGTAACTGGCCAAAAACCAGAGGGCGACGTTCACCAAAAGGATGACACCACCGGCCTGCCGTATAAACACTTTCGAGCGATCCCACAACAACAAGAGTGTTCCCCGCAAAGGTGGCCAACGGTAAGGAGGGACCTCCATGTGGAACGGGGTTTTATCGGATTTCATAACTGTTGAATTGAATCCCCACGCGGTCAAAATGGCCGCTAAAAAACCAAGAACGTACAAAGCCAACAGAGCGAGGGCCTGCAACCCGATAACCCCCTTCACGACGGGCACGGCCGGGACGAAAGCCGCGATCAGCAGGGCGTAAACAGGAAGCCGGGCACTGCACGTCATAAAGGGAGCCACGAAAATCGTGGCCAACCGTTCACGACGACTTTCAATGGTTCGTGCCGCCATAATGCCGGGAATGGCGCAGGCGTAGGAACTAATGAACGGAAGAAACGATTTTCCTTGCAACCCAATTTTACTGAAGAAACGATCCATCACAATGGCGGCCCGAGCGAGATACCCCGAATTTTCCATAACCGAAATAAAAAAGAACACGATGAGGATTTGAGGGAGAAAAACAACGACGCCCCCCACCCCCGCGATGACGCCGTCCACCACCAAACTGTGTAAAAAGTCGTTGGTGATTAGCCCCCCCACGCCAAGGCCTAAGAGACGGATCGTTTCGTCAATCAAATCCATCAAGGGACCCGCCCAAGAAAAAACAGCTTGAAACACAACCAAAACCACCCCGGCAAACAAGAGAGGCCCCGCCACCTTGTGCATAACCACTTTATCCACCTTGGCGGAAAAAGCGTGGAGGGAACGGCCGTTCCGAACCACCGCTTGCACAATCGCTTTGGATTCACGTCTCAGATCCTCGGTTGTTAGCGGAGAAATATGGGGTCGAGACACGGGGAAGGACGGGCAAGAGTCTTCCTTTAATTTTTCAGAGAGCCAACGTTTAACATCAGGAAATCCCTGCCGGGTCTTCGCCGAAATGGTGAACACGGGAAGAGACAACCGTCTTTCCATCTCTTTTAGATCAATCGTCGTACCCATTTTTTTCAGTTCGTCGGCCATATTGATCAACACGAGCGTGGGAAGATTCAAGGCACGGATCTGAAGAACCAAAGGCAAACTCCTTTCCAACGTGTTGCCGTCCACCACACAGAGAACCGCGTCCGGGAACGGCTCTCCTTTGAGAACCTGAGCGGCCACCCGGGCGTCTTCCGATCGAGGGGAAAGACTGTAGGTGCCCGGCAAGTCAATCAGAGTGATGTCCGCTCCGTTTAGAACGAAGGTCCCAGTTTTCTTTTCCACGGTGATGCCTGGGTAGTTGCCGACTTTTTGCCGGAGCCCCGTGAGGGCGTTGAAGAGGGTCGTCTTCCCACCATTGGGGTTTCCGGCCAGAACGATGGTTCGATCTTTTTTTTCAGTGAGCGTCAGTGGCATGGTTGGCCTCGTTTTTAAAATTCGGTCCGACATCCCGCAAAATAATTTTTGCCGCTTCCGCCTTGCGGATGGCCAACTTGTAATTCATCAGTCCGATCACCATCGGATCCCCAAAAGGGGATTTCCCATAGAAAGACAACTCTTCACCCACCCCAACGCCAAGCTCCAAGAGTTGGTCGCTCAAAACCGCATCGGCCTCAACAGCGAAAACGATGCCTTTCTCTCCCACAGACAATTCAGATAATTTTTTGGTTTTCATCAAAGGTCTCCTTATCAAAACTCACTTGAAAGCATGAAACTTGAAACCCAGCCTTTAACGGTTTCTCGTTCGTTCATAAATTGGGAAAACTCATCGTTGGAAAAAGCGTTTTCATCAATAAAATCCGTCGCGTCAATAACGCCCCCCGTCACGTCCAACCGAGCGGTTGGAAATGAAATGGCGTGGGTGTAATAGGCGTTGAGAAGGGCGTCGCGATCGCGTCCGTTGATGTCTCTCAGATCGTCCTCCGCGTCAGCGACCCAAGGGGATAGGACAAACGGGGATTGGGCCGCCACCCCGTTTCCAGCGGCGAAACCGAATTTAAAGAAGAATTCTCCTCGGGGCGATCCGCGAACCGTGACCTCGGGCTGAAACACAAAAACGCCCTGGGAAACGTTCTCCCCCGCCGTCGGCGTGTTGGCCACGGACAGAGACTGAAAATTACCCACGAGGACTCCGTGCAGTGACACGTCCGCTTTGGAATTTTGTTCCAAACAACGGACCCGTGCTTTGAGGTCTTCGATCTCTTTCCCTCGCGGGGTTTCTTCCAAGCCTCCCGAGACGATCCCTCCTTGGAAGAAAAGAATGTAAGCCGCTCTTAACCCGATGCGTTTTGTTTTCCCCATGTGTCGTTCCTTTGTGTTTTTCAGGATTCGAACGTCCGATCCCTCGAAACATCTTTCTTAAATGAAATTAAATTTCAATCGAAGAACAAAAAAAATCACCCCTTCTTCGCAACACAAAGGGCGCAACGTCCAAAAACTTCGTGACGGTGATAGAGAATGGAGAACCCTATTTCTTTGCACGTCTTCTCCTGAACTTTTTCAATTTCCGGCCATTGAATTTCCCGGACAACCCCGCACGACACGCACACCAAATGATCGTGGTGGGGCCGCTCCAACTCCACCTCGTAGAGAGGGTGTCCGTAACGATCCAGGACTCGTTCGACCAAAAGACTCTCTTCCAGCAACTTCAGCGTTCGGAAAACCGTCACCTTACCGATACCACCCCCCTTAAGAGCGGCGTAAATATCTTCTTGGGACAAATGCCGATCGGCCACCAAGAGGTGGTCCAGTATCGTGGACCGCTGGGAGGTAAAAACCAACCCCTTCTTCCGGAGATAGTCCCGGAAAACCTGCCGCACGCGCTCGGCGTATCCCTTTCGGCCCGCCGCCCACGTGGGGAAAAAATAAAGTTCTTTGTCTGGTGTCATTGAAATTGTTTTTCAATTATGACAAAGGAGCGTTCCCGTGTCAAACAAAAAGAATCTTACGCCGCCGATTGAATGACAAACAGAATATCCAACACGTTTTGAAGGTCCCGGGGACGAACGGGCATTGCCAAAAAAGCCCGTCGGAGGGCTTCCTTGTAAAAAGCGTTCTCTGTATTCCCAAAAACCGTCACACCTTGGGATAACAACACCGCACGGTCAACTCGTTGTTTTCCGCCAGTTTTTTTAGAATCGTTTCCACCCGCCCGCGATCTCCCTCGTTTAAAATTTTTTGAGGGCCCCCCAAGGATCGGCCCAGTCTTTTTCTTCAGACAACCATAAGCCTAAAAACGGAAGTTGGACTCTTATGAAAACAAGGCAAAGCATTGATAAGATTACGTTTTAGTCTTGATTGGTCAATGAAAAAGAGTCACCCAATGGGTGAATCTTAAAAAAGTCTTTCAGTCTCGTCATACCGGCGAAGGCCGGTATCCAGTTCGTGAAATTTCCGTCGAAGAAACAAAAAATCTTCTGGATACCGGCCTTCGCCGGTATGACGAATCTAAAGAAAATTGGTTTCAACTTCCGTTTTTAGGATAAGTTCAGGAGGGGAGTCCCGGCCAGTTCCGAGACCGAAATAGGCATCATGTGAAAATGGGAATAACGCCCGACAAGGGAATCCCCTGATTTCCGAAACCATTCCAAACGAGCGCTTCCGGTGACCATCAGTCGGACAGCTGGGTCTAAACTGTCAAACAAACCTTTTAAGATGTCTTTCCATTGAGGACGTTTATGAATTTCATCGAATACAATAAGCTGAGGAGGAAGAGACGGAGGCTTCGGCAGGAAAAAAATTGACGAACAAGGGGTCTCTTATCCTAAAAACGTAAGTTGAACTCTCCCCCCCCCGCTCCCAATGCCAGTAACTTAAGACTCGTCGTTCCGGCGAAGGCCGGAACCCAGTCTGTAAAATCTTTGTTTAATAACCAGTTTCAATTCCTAGATTCCGGCCTTCGCCGGAATGACGAGCCTTTTTTGCCTTAAGTTACTGGCATTGCCCCCGCTCCCCCCTTTCTTCGTAAAGGGGGGACACGCTTAGAAAACCGGTCTTTCCCCCCTTTTAACCAACGACCGTCGGGTCACCCGGCTCGGCCAAAGGGGTCGGCCCCTAGGTAGCCGGTGAGGGTGGCGAGGTAGTGGGGGCTTTCCACTTCCTTGAGCTGGGCTTTGGCCCGGGAGAGTCTCTCGTGCAACGAGAGTCGGGCGGACTCGGTGGGGCCAAGACTTTGCACGGCCTCGGTGAGGCGTTCCGTGTGGCGTTTCCAAAGAGAGATTTCTCGATCCCGCTGTTTCACCAAACGTTCTTTGTACCAGTCGCCGGCCAACATATTTTCTCTTGTGAAGAGGGTTCGGATTTTAGGATGGTTCAAGTCCATTCCCTCGTAAGAGCCCCGGGCCATGATGTGCAACAACGCTCGCAAGGGGGGGCAAGCCCACGCCACACTTCCATCGGAAAAATAATCCTCGGCCACGCGTTTGTGGGCGGAAACAATGGCCACCACACCGTCGGCGAAGACCTCGGGATCTTGAAGTTCTGGTTGAAGGATGTCTTCGGTGAGGACCACGTTGGGGTTGTTAAAGATGCGTCCCAGAAAGCCCCGAACGAATTTACTCGTGATCCGATAACCCAAACGACTCGCGGGAACCAATTCACCCCGGTGGGTGAAGTCTTTCATTTTCTCTAAATACCCCTCACGAATAAGGAACAGGGGGTCCCGTTCTTCAATAGACATGCGGGCCCAAATTTCCGGCACCAACAAACTGATGTCGTGCTCCACACGAATGCGGGGACCCACGTAACCGGCGGCCGTGGTGAACCCATGGTATCCCGTGAGAATATAAGACACCAACGCGTTGTTTAAGTCCACAATGGGGGGAAGGGCGTTGAACGGTAATTTTGTGAGAGCCCCTTCAGACCCGAACCCCGTGGTGGACGGCGATTTCCCCGTGAGACTGCAAATGAAGTCCATGAACAGTTCCGGCAATTCTTGGTAATGGATGGGGTTGTACACGCACAAGGGCGGTGCCCCGATTTTGGCGTCCGGCGGGTTGTTGCGACGGGCCGGAAGCACAGCCCCGACCGCGATGGGGACCGGTCGTCCCGGCAATATTTTCCGAAACAACCGTGTCCCCATTTCCGCGGCCCACGTGGCCCGGGCGTTCACTCGGTCGGGTCGCTCTTGAAGGTAGCGTTGGTTTTTCGTAGGTTTTCCCCCCACCAAACGGGGGTGAGCCGACGAAACCATAAAGGTCGGGTGGTCTTTTCTTAAAAAATCTTTGGCAAGGGTGCGCACCGGGTCCGTGAATTCGCTGAAGGTGATGGCGTCTTCCACCAAAGCCTTCACATCGGACCGACGCAGGGGTTCCCAGTTGGACAAGAACACGTCTTGGCCGGCGATGTCCGCTTCGGCTTGGCGATCCCACCCCGGGTGAACCGCGTCATCGGGGCGTTGAAACAACAGGGTCTCGCAGTTGGCCACAAACTTCACGCTGGGGTTGGGGCAAATAAAAGGAAGTCCTTCCACCGCTTCCCGAGGGACCACCACCGAAGCGGTGATGTCGTCTTCCATTTGAATTTTTTCCACCATGTCAAAATCCTGACGCACCCGGTAGATCCGACGAGCCCCGGTGGCCTCGTAGCCCACGCGTAAATAACTGGCCCGCAAGCGGTGGCCGTCCAATTTCAGTTCGTGGCCCGGGGCCCCGTTGATCATGTCCACGCTCAAATGATCCCGCCAATTGTCGCCCCAATCGGGCTCATAGAACCGTTTTAACACCAAAACCAAATCCATGATGTGGGGCGGGATGGACAACAGCCACGCATTGAACTCTTCGGTGTATTCCACGGACGGGGTGAGCAATTTAATCACAGATCCCAAGGAACGGGCGGCGCTCAAAATGGATCGGGAAGGGCGTGTTTTTGGCCGGCGTTCCAGAAACCTCTCGCCAAAATCCCGTTGAAGAATTTTTTCCGCTTCGTCCATGTCTTTTTTGAGATCCGCCACAAAAACCGGTCCCTGCACCATGGCGTCTTCGATGGACTTTGAAATTTCCGATTTCCCCCCACCGCTCACGGTGCTGGGTTTGTGGCACAACGTACCTTCGGCCAAAGTTCCGGCCAAATGCCACCCCTGCCCATCGGCCTGCTTGACCAAAGTCACTTTGTACCCGTTGGGATATACATACACACGATCGGCCAATAATTTCAACGAATGAGGCACCCCGTTCCAAACCCAAGACACTTTTTTTTCAGTCAGATCAAACCGTGTGTTTTCAGGAACGTAGAGTATTTCCGGAAACCGATGGTCCACGGCGTAGCCTTCGGGTTTCACGTCCATCATAGCCCCATACATGGCGGACACGTCCGCAAAGGTCAACCCGTTTTGGGGAATGGCTTTTTCTTCCTGCTCAAAACGACCGCCCAAATCGTAACTGGCAAAAGCCAAAGCCCCGCCGGCGTGTTCTTCCTCGGCCCACCCGTAGAGATTGGCCGAATAACTGATTTGGGTTTTGATTTCCTTTTTGCAATAACCAAAATAATTGTCGGCGATCACGGTGACCATCACGCCCCGTTCATCCCGAGCGCAGACTTTGAAGGCCTCGCCTTCGTTGTAACGCTCTTGAGGATCGGAGTAGCACATGCCGTCCCGTTTCTGTCGTTCCGTGGCCTCGGCCACAGGAGGCAGACCCAAATCTTTTTTCAGAAGACCTGTTAAGTGAGGGGCCAAAATGACGCACCCCGTGTGACCGGTCCACCCCTCCGGATCCAAAGAAGCGTCGTTTTGGGACAAGAAGGGGTCGCCCCCGTTCCCAAAAATAGCCTCGACAAAATCCAAATTCCCCACCAAAGCCCCGGGCGCGAAAAATCGGATTTCCATGGTTTTTTCCGTACGACGCCCGGGAACAGCCGGGCACACCAACGGACGCATCAGCAAAGACACCCACACGTGGGCTTTTTCAAACTGACTGCACGTGAAAGGAAGACCTAAATGATTTTCGGGTGGACGCAGGGCCTCGTTCAATAAATTTCGGAAAACCCCTTTGGGCACCGCCTTCTTATCCCACGGGATGGGAAGCCCCCCTTCGGCCACATGGAAAACCCCTTTGGTGGTGCGACGATCGTTTTTAGGGTTGTGAAGAACGCCTTGGGCCACGCGGTAAGTGGTCACGATGTCCGAAGAAAAACAGTCTTGGTCCGGAGGAAGGGAAAGAACTCTGGCCAAACCCGGCCGATCTAAAACGAACGTACCCACGGGCAGAGCCACTGGGGAGACCACGGGATCTTCCTTAAAATAGGCGTCCAAAAACCCTTGAACACGAGCGTCCGCTGGGCAAAGGGGAGGAACCGTAAACTTATTTTTTTCTCGCATGCTCTGGAGCAAGGGCCACGCCACTTCCAGAAGATCCCCGGAGACCCCGCCGTAGGGAGGTTGACCCAACGCCCCCAATTTCAAATTAATGTATTGAATCACGCGATTTTGATCGGCGGTCAAGGGCACTGCGGTGATTTTTTCAGTCATAATTCCTCCCGGAATGACGAACAAAAACAAGGCTATTCCTTAGTTCGAGACTATCGGTCTTTTTATGGAATACTAAAGAGCGGTTTAACCCCTCGCCCCTACAACTCCCGCAACGAGGATAAGGCGTGATCAATGTGACGAGAGGTGACAAAAGGACCGAAAGAAAATCGAAAGGTGCCCGAAGGGAATGTGCCGATTTGTCGGTGGGCCCAAGGGGCGCAATGGAGTCCGGCCCGGACCATCACCCGGTGTTGGGCCCAAAGTCGAGCCGCGGTTTTTGTCGGGGACTCGTTTTGACAGCGAAGGGAAACAACGGCCACTTGATGGTCTGTGCTTCGAGGGCCAAAAAAATCCACGTTTTTACAGGACGAGAGCCCTTCACGGAATTGGTCCAAGAGGGCTTTTTCATGGCGACGGACGGCCTTGGGTCCGCCCAATTTTTTAATAAATTTGATTCCTTCCGTCAATCCCAAAAGCCCCGGGGCGTTGTGACTGCCGGGCTCAAAGCGATCGGGGAGGAAGTCCGGCTGGGTTTCGTTTTCCGAAAGACTTCCGGTGCCCCCTTCCCGTAAAGTTTTCAAATCCAAACCCGGGGCGATGATCAAGGCCCCCGTCCCCAAAGGCCCCAACAATCCCTTGTGGCCTGGAAACGCCAACAAATCAATGTTCATTTTTTGCACATCCAAGGGCCAAGCCCCGGACGATTGGGCGGCGTCCACGAGGAAAGGGATCCCCTTTTTTTTGGCGAAAGCCCCTAAGGCGTCCACGGGCTGAACCACACCCGTCACGTTCGAAGCGTGAACGCACGCGATCAGTCGCGTGCGGGCCTTCAGAAGCCGTGGAACACGCTCCACATCAACCCGACCGTCCACGTCCACGGGCATAACATCGAGAATCACCCCCACTTCCTCTTTGAGACGGTGCAAAGGACGGAGAACGGAATTGTGTTCAAAAGGTGTCAGAAGAACCCGATCCCCGGGTTTCCAAGCAAATCCATGGAGGGCCAAGTTGAGGGCGTCCGAGCAATTGAGCGTAAAAATAACCCGCTGAGGGTCGGGTGCGTTAAACAACGTCGCCACGGAATCCCGGCAACGGTCCAACACGGCCCGAGACGCTTGGGCCCGGGGGTAGGCTCCCCGCCCGGCACTGGCCCCGGCCCGGCGTTGGTAAACCCGCAAACTGTTCACCACCCCCGGCGGTTTTGGCCACGAGGTGGCGGCGTTATCGAAGTAGAGATCCATGGGGTTGAGACGTTTTAAAGAAAATCCCCCCAGCCCCCCTTTGCCAAAGGGGGGAACACCCGAAAAACTGGGATTCCCCCTTTTTGACAAAGAGGGGGTAGAGGGAGTTGAGTTTTAGAGGATTTTTTTTGGAGAAAAAACCTAACCCCATCACCCCACCACCAACTGGGCTTGGCTGGTTTTCTCTGTTTGATCGCTGATGGTGAATCCTAAACGTTTGAAAACCCGGAGCATCTCTTGGTTGTCTTTGTTGAATTCGGCTTCAATGGACGTGATTTTTTCCGTTCGAGCCACGTCAATTAAGTGGCGTAAAAATTCCGTGCCCACGCCGTGCTTTTGATAGGGATCGGCCACCAAAAGAGTGAACAGGGCCGTGCTCGTGCCCGGACGACGGCTCAAACGCCCCACGGCCATAATCTCCGAGGTTCCACCCGTCATCGGGCGTTCGGCCACAAAAGCCAATTCCCGGTCGTAGTCCACAAAACACACCCGGCGCAAGCGGTCGTGAGAAATCCGTTCGCTCAATTCAAAAGCTTTCTGGTAATGGCTCTCGACGCTTCGGTCCGAGACTTTTCCGTGGAAAGCCACCACGCCGGGCTCGTCTTCGGGACGAATGGGGCGAATGGTCATGGGCGTTCCGTCTTTCGCCTTGGCTTTTTTAACGTAGTCCAAGGGGTAAGGACGAATGGCGGGACGCACCCTTGTTTTTAAACTTTCTGCCGTGTGCAACACCACGCGGGCGTCCATGGCGATCACACCCGCGGGAGAAACGCGCAGGGGGTTGATGTCTATTTCTTTGATAAGCGGTTGTTCCACCACCAGCCAACCAAAACGAATCAACGCACTTTCCAACGCCGGAAGGTTGCAGGCCGCTTGCCCACGAACGCCTTGGAGAGCTTTCCATATCTTTGTCCGTTCCATCAAACGTCGGGCCACGGTGCTGGTCAGTGGGGGCAGGGCCAAGGATTTGTCTTGGTACACTTCCACCAACGTCCCCCCCGTCCCAAAAAGCAACACGGGGCCAAATTGGGGGTCGGGGCTGACCCCTAAAATAACGTCGTAGCCCTCGTGACGAACCATGGCCTGAACCGTCACTCCTTCAAAAGCCGAAGCCCCCTTGTGGCGGGTGACACCGGCCAAAATAGAATCCCACGCTTTTCGAACACCGCTCTCATCCGTGATGTTTAACACCACACCGCCCACATCGGATTTGTGGGTGATGGTTTTTGAATCCACCTTGAGCACCACGGGAAAACCCAAAGCCTTGGCCTCTTTCACGGCGTCCTCCACCGTGCGAGCCAAACGCGTGTCCACGGTGGGGATGCCGTAAAGGGACAGAAGTTTTTTGGATTCGTATTCGGTTAAGAGCGTTCGCCCCGTGGCGTGAACCTCGTTGAGCAAAGAACTCACGGTGGTCGCGTCCACGGGGGTCCCTTCGGTGTCCGCGATGGGGGTGGGGGTTTCGTAGAGGGATTTCAGATTCGCGCTGTAAGACCACATGGTGCAAAAAATACGCGCGGCCGTGTCGGGGTAATCAAAAGCGGGGATGCCCGCGTCGGACAAAATTCGTCGGCCGTCCGCCACGGTTTCTCCCCCCATCCAACTGGCCAACACGGGTTTTCCCGTGGACGTGCCGGCTTTTTGAAGGGCCAACTGCTGGGCGGTTTCTGTGGCGTCCGTCATGGCTTGGGGTGTGAGAATGACCAGCAAGCCGTCTGTGTTCGCGTCTTTGGCGGACACTTCAAAAGACCGCCCAAACCGAGACGCGTCCGCGTCACCCAAAACGTCCACGGGGTTCGCGTGACTCCAAGGCCCCGGGAGAAACGTGTTCATTTCTTGAATGGCACTCTCACTGACCGTGGCCAGTTGGCCCCCGTTTTCAATCAAAGAATCCGCCGCCAGCACACCGGGGCCACCGGCGTTGGTCACGATGGTCAATCGAGGACCTTTGGGTCGAGGCTGTTTGGCCAACGTGGCCGCCATTAAAAAAAGATCCGAGATGCTGTTCACGCGGATCACCCCGCACCGCTCAAACGCCGCGTCCAACACGTCGTCCCGACCCACCAAAGATCCCGTGTGGCTGACCGCGGCCTTGGCCGCGGCTTCGGTACGGCCGGCTTTGATGATGATGATCGGTTTCGTTAAAGACACTTCCCGGGCGGCGGACATAAACGAACGAGCGTCTCCAACGGATTCCATGTAAATCACGATGCTGTCGGTCAAAGGATCGTTGCCGAGGTAATCAATCAAATCCCCCCACCCCACGTCCAACATGGATCCCAACGAAGCGAACGCACTCAGACCAATTTTTTCCCGTAAACTCCAGTCCAGCACCGCCGTACCAAGAGCCCCGGACTGACTGAGGAACCCCACTTTCCCCACACCAGCGATCCCTTTGGCGAAACTGGCGTTTAACCCCGATGGGGGGCACATGAGTCCCAAGCAATTGGGCCCCACAATGCGCATTTTCCCCCGAGCAATTTTTGAAATCTGGGCTTCCAACGCCGCCCCTTCGGGCCCAAATTCTTTAAAACCCGCGGAAATAATAATGGCCCCGGGTACCCCCAACGAAACGCATTCGGAAATCAAGTCCGGCACCGTCGGGGCCGGCGTGGCGATCACCGCCAAATCCACGGGTTCGGGAATGTCCGACACACGTTTGTAAGCCTTAATGCCCAACACGCTGGGGCGTTTGGGATTGACCGGGTAAACGGTACCACCAAAGGACGATGAAATCAAATTCCACAGCAACGTGCGTCCCACGGTCCCACGATTTTCCGTGGCCCCAATCACCGCCACGGATTTGGGTCTAAAGAAAACATCCAAAGAACCTTTCTCTCCACGAAAAACATTGTGAGACGGGTCGGCGGTCGGAGCGGAATCGGTGGTGGCGTTGGTCACAGGGGATCCTCCAAAGAGTGGGTAAAAATCAGTGCCATTTTATAATAAACGGAAGAGATTGTTTTTGAGATTTCAAAAATTGTCAGTCTCTTAAGTTTAAAATCTTTGACAAAATGTCAAAGATTTTAGAACTAAGAGACTGGAGAGCCCGTCCGTTAATCCTAAAAACGAAAGTTGAACCTCTTTTTCTTTAGATTCGTCATTCCGGCGAAAGCCGGAATCCAGAAGATTTTTTTGTTTCTTCAACGGAAATCTTACAAACCTCCAAGAAACTTACGGCAAATCCCCCCTAGCCCCAATGCCAGTAACTTAAGGATCGTCTCTCCGGCGGAGGCCGGAGTCCAGTTTTTAAAATTGTTGTTTAAGAACCAGTTTGAATTCCTGGATTCCGGCTTTCGCCGGAATGACGATCATTTTTTGCCTTAAGTTACTGGCATTGGGGTACGGGGGGATTTGAGAGTTCAACTTCCGTTTTTAGGTTGAACGATCCAGGTGACCACACCTAGGGAAAGACGTAGGCTTGATGGGGAGGTGACTCCCCATCAAACGACGAAAGACCGGCCTCGTTTGCCACGAGGTTATTTGTGAACGGCCCCTAAGATCCGATGGGCGTTTTTGGGTTTTTTTGGGGGAGGGAACGGCGGGCGGCGGATTCCACAGCGCGGAGACGGGCGAGGGCCCGTTCCAACGCGGTGAGGGATTCGATGTCCATTTTTTCTTCGGACGAATGACGAAGTTGAGAGCGGGCGCGCTGAGCGGCTTGGTGGGCTCTCTCGGCGTCAATGTCTTCGGCCATTTCGGCTGTTTCAGCGAAAACAGAGACTTTCCCTCCTAAAACTTCCACAAACCCACCGGAAACAGCCACCACCCACGAGTTGTCCCCTTGTCGCATCACCAGAGGCCCCGGGACAAGCTGGGCCAAGAGAGGGGCGTGGCCCGGCCAAACACCAAGAGCCCCATCAAACGCAGGCACCACCAAAGAATCCACCTCGCCTTCCCACGCCGGGCGTTCGGGAGTGACGATGGAAACGGAAATGCGTTTGGCCATTGTTATTTCACGGGTGGTTTTGGTTTAATGGGTTTCGGCGAAGTCCCCGTCGGAGGCGGTGGATTTTCCCTTTGCATTTTATCGAATTCCGCTTTGTGTTTTGCTATAGCTTCCTGAACTTTTTTCATGGCCTCCTCCGGGGATTCCCCAGACCTATTGAAAGACGATGGCAGAGAGGACTGAGGCCCACCAAAAGGAAAATTCGCCCCAGAGCCCATTAATTTCTGACGAAACAACAAAACAGCGGCCCCCAACAATTGGACGCAGACAACAACCCCTAAAAGAAGAGACCAAACGGTCCAAGCTTTTCGGGTGGAAATTCCATGCCCCTCGATGGAGGCGGTGACTAGGAGAAAAAAGCGATAAAACAAAACAACCAGAGACAGATAGGGAACCAAATTAAAAACAGCACCGATCACACCCACGGGAGTAGCAAAAGCCCAAAAACGGAAAGCCGTGCGGTATCCGTAGGAAGACCCCATCAAATGCCAGAGGACAAACAAACCACCGGCCAAAACGAAACCGGTGACTAAAACCGCCCCAGGCCCCAGAACCACCCAAAAGATCTTCATCGGAAGACCAAAAGGCATGGCCGAAGGCCGGATCAAGGACATTAAAAACCAAACAAGCCCAGCTAAAAACTGCCAGCCTAACGCGTAAAAAATAGGGACTCCGTACCCCCCCTCTCGATCTAAATTTCTAAAAAACTCTTTCGGGGATCGAAAAAGGGCCCAAGCCCAACCAAAAAAATTCTTCAACGTTAATTGTGTGCCGTAACCAACGATGTTGTCCATAGATGAAAATCTCCTTTTTTTCGTAACCGCTCAAATCAAAAACATTTTAAAAAATGGATTCCGGCTTTCGCCGGAATGACGAGCCTAAAAAAGGCACCGAGTTGCTTTCCTTGCTTTTCTCGACAATCTGTTTGTCGATTACACGACTTCCAAGAAACTTACGGTAAATCCCCCCTAACCCCAATACCAGTAACTTAAGGCAAAAAGTGCCCGTCATTCCGGCGAAGGCCGGAATCCAGGAATTCAAACTGGTTATTAAGCAACAATTTTACAAACTGGGTTCCGGCCTTCGCCGGAACGACGAGCCTTAAGTTACTGGCATTGCCCCTAGCCCCCCTTTTGCAAAGAGGGGAACACGCTTGTGAAACCAGTCTTTTCCCCCCTTTGAAAAAGGGGGGCAGGGGGGATTTATCTTTAAAACAAAACCGAACGGTCAAGTTTCATCCCTCCCTTTCTCGACAATCGTTTTGTCGAGCACACGGCTGGATTCCGGCGAAAGCCGGAATCATTGTAACGTTTTAGCTTTTTCAACGGCTTCTTCGATACCCCCCACCATGTAAAAAGCCTGCTCGGGCAGGTGGTCGTATTTGCCTTCCACCAATTCTTTAAACCCACGAACGGTGTCTTTGACAGCCACAAAACGGCCCGGGATGCCCGTGAATTGTTCCGCCACGTGGAAAGGCTGGGAAAGGAAGCGCTGAATCTTTCGGGCGCGAGCCACAATCAGTTTGTCCTCTTCGGAAAGTTCATCAATTCCCAAAATGGCAATGATGTCCTGCAGATCACGGTAACGCTGAAGAATCCGCTGAACAGCTCGGGCCGTGTCGTAATGTTCGTCCCCAACAATTTTAGGGTCTAAAATACGACTGGTCGAATCGAGGGGGTCCACCGCGGGGTAAATGCCCAACTCGGAAATTTGCCGAGACAACACGGTGGTGGCGTCTAAGTGAGCAAAAGCCGTGGCCGGGGCCGGGTCTGTCAAGTCGTCCGCGGGGACGTAAATCGCCTGCACGCTGGTGACGGATCCTTTTTTGGTGGACGTGATTCGTTCTTGAAGTTCACCCATTTCTGTGGAAAGCGTGGGCTGATACCCCACGGCTGAGGGCATTCGTCCTAGGAGAGCGGACACTTCAGAACCGGCTTGGGTGAACCTAAAAATATTGTCAATAAACAACAAAACGTCTTGCCCTTCTTTATCCCGAAAATATTCCGCTTGGGTCAACGCCGTGAGAGCCACGCGAAAACGGGACCCCGGGGGTTCGTTCATTTGCCCATAAACCAGCACCGCTTTAGAAAGAACCGATTCCCCGTTGGACAACTTCGATTGTTGCATTTCCAACCACAGATCGTTGCCTTCACGAGTTCGTTCACCCACACCGCCGAAAACCGAGACCCCCCCGTGCTGTTTGGCCACGTTGTTAATGAGTTCCATGATCACCACGGTTTTCCCCACCCCGGCCCCGCCAAAAAGGCCCACCTTTCCCCCTTTCATGTAGGGCTCCAACAGATCAATGACCTTAATACCGGTTTCGAAAATTTGAGGGGTGGTTTCCTGATCCACAAAAGCCGGTGTGGGGCGATGGATGGGCAAAGTTTCTTTAGTGGAAATATCCCCTCGGTAATCCCGAGGCCGGCCTAAAACGTCCATGAGTCGCCCCAAGCAAGCGGGCCCCACCGGGACCGTGATGGGGGCCCCCGTGTCCAAAGCCTCCACCCCGCGCTGAAGCCCATCGGTGGGGCCCAGCGTGATGGCTCGAACGGTGTTGTCACCCAAATGCTGAGCCACTTCAGCGACCAACATTTCCGTTCCATCCTCGCGAACACCAATACGCAAGGCGTTGTGAATCGAAGGCAACGCTCCCGTTGAAAACTCCACATCCACCACAGGACCAATCACTTGAACCACTTTCCCGATAGTCATCGTTCGCTCCTATTTATTGAAGGGCTTCGGCACCACCCACCAATTCTGAAATTTCTTTGGTGATGGCGGCCTGACGAATCTTGTTGGCCGTTAAGGTCAGTCGCTCAATCAACTCCCGAGCGTTGGAAGAAGCGTTCTCCATGGCGGTCATACGGGCTCCCACTTCGGAGGCGTAGGATTCCAGAAGAGCCCGATAGACGTCTGATTTTAAATCCCTCAAAAAAAGAGCCGACAACAAACGTGTTCGGTCCGGCTCGTAAATAAAAGAAGACACCCCCGAGTGGCCCACCGGACGCGGGGGAGGCCGGAGAGGAAGCAACGGAACCGTCACCACATTTTGTTGAATGGCGGATTTGAATTCCGTGTAGATCATGGTCACGTCTTCGGCGTGCTGATTGTTAAAAAACTCGATCACGTCTTGGCTGATCATTTCCGCCTGAGCGTAACGGAGAGAACCGAAAATACCCACGTATTCGTGGCGCTCTTGAACCTCGAATTTCCGAAAGAAATCCCGTCCCTTCCGTCCCACAAAAAAAAGCGTCAGGGGGCGTCCCTGATTTTCCCTTAAAAACTCCAAACCCCGTTTAATCACGTTGGTGTTGAAAGACCCGCACAAACCTCGGTCCGCCGTGACCAACACAAGCCCCCGAGGACCACCGGGCGTACCCGTTAAAAGCGGGTGCTGAAAATCGTTTGTTTTGCCCGCGTCCAGATTGTGAGGATCCAACACTTCCCAGAGAATGTCGGCCAAGGTTTGACGCATCTTGTCCGCGAAGGGGCGGGCCCCGAGAATACGAATCTGGGCCTTTCGCAGACGAGCGGCGGCCACCATTTTCATGGCTTTCGTGATTTGCTGAGTGGAACGGACGCTTTTAACTTTGCGTCGCAATTCCCGCAGGGACGCCATTAAAAATTCCCCGTCACGGAAACACGCTCACGGTTGGAACCGCCCTTTGAATTCCGCTAAAGCCCCGGCCAGTTGCTTGCGCAAATCGTCGTCCAACGTTTTCTTATCGTTGAGCGTTTTGAGAAGAACGGCTTTCTCCTTGGTGAACCACCCCAAAAATTCCGTTTCAAAACGTCGCAACACCTTGACAGGCAAATCGTCCATGTCCCCGTTGGTGGCCGCGAAGATCAAGACGGTTTGCAACATCACGGACAGAGGCCGGTATTGATCCTGTTTTAAGATTTCCACCAGCCGTTGACCTCGAGCCAATTGGGCTTGGGACGCCTTGTCCAAATCCGAGCCAAACTGGGCGAAAGCGGCCAGTTCGTTGTATTGGGCCAAATCAAGTCGTAACTTTCCCGCCACCTGTTTCATGGCCTTGACTTGAGCGCTCCCCCCCACCCTGGAAACCGAAAGCCCCACGTTCACGGCGGGGCGTACACCGGAATAGAACAAATTGGATTCTAAATAAATCTGCCCGTCCGTGATGGAGATCACGTTGGTGGGGATGTAAGCGGAGACGTCCCCCGCTTGGGTTTCGATAATGGGGAGCACGGTCAAAGAACCGCCCCCATTTTTTTCCGACAATTTACACGCCCGTTCCAGCAAACGGGAATGGAGATAAAACACGTCTCCCGGAAACGCTTCTCGCCCCGGCGGACGACGCAAAAGCAACGACATCTGACGGTAAGCCACGGCGTGCTTGGACAAATCATCGTAAACGCAGAGAACGGCTTTGCCGTTGTGCATAAACTCTTCCCCCATGGCACAACCGGCGTAGGGGGCAATGTATTGAAGGGGGGCGGACTCGGAGGCCGACGCACTCACCACAATGGTGTAGTCCATGGCCCCGTGGTCCGTGAGCTTTTGCACCACTTGGGCCACGGTGGATTGCTTTTGACCAATGGCCACGTAAATGCAAAGAGGCCGATTGGATTCATTTTTTTGATTCAAAATAGCGTCCACGGCGATGGCGGTTTTCCCGGTCTGACGATCCCCGATGATCAATTCCCGTTGACCACGCCCGATGGGGATCATCGCGTCCACCGCTTTTAATCCGGTCTGCAAAGGTTCTCGAACGGGTTGACGTTCCACCACGCCCGGGGCCACCACCTCGATGGGCCGGGTCCGTGTGGTTTTCACAGGACCTTTCCCGTCGATGGGCTGTCCGAGGGCGTTCACCACCCGCCCCAGCAAAGCGTCTCCCACGGGAACGTCCATCACCCGCCCGGTCCGTCGGACTTCGTCCCCTTCACGGATGAGAGACGATTCCCCCAACAAAACGGCCCCCACGCTCTCCCGTTCCAAATTCAAAACGATCCCCACCACCCCGTGGGGGAAAAGCAACATTTCACCGGCCAAAGCCCTTTCCAACCCATGAAGACGGGCGATGCCATCGCCGACTTGAAGAACCGTGCCGACCTCTTTCACGTCCGTGGACAAAGAAAAACCTTCGATGCGTTCTTTCAGAATGCGTGTAATTTCTTCCGGTTGAATGGCCATGTTCAGGGGTTCCTTTATTTTCGTTTTTTCACGCGGCGGATCCCGCCAGCATCCGTTCCCGTAACCGTTCCAATTGTCCTCGCAGGCTGTTGTCCCACACGCGATCACCCACGCGAAGGACCAGTCCCCCTAGGAGTTTTTCGTCCACAGACGCTTTCAACGACACCGTGTTTCCCCAAGCTTTTTCCAAGTGCCGACGAACGGAGTCCACCTCAAGAGACGACAGGGGGGCCGGGGAAACCACCCCCACGGACAAAACCCGTGCCAATTGATCGGCCAACCGGTTGTAGATTCCCGCCACCTCCGGGAGAGCGTCCCACCGCTTCTTTTGAAGCAGAAGGGTTAAGAACGAAACGGTGAGAGGAGACATCGCTTTTCCCACCAACGCCAATAAATCCCGACGCGTCTGGGACGGCAACCGCGGGTGACGCAAGGCCACACGAAGATCGGGGAATTGGGTTAACATGTCTTGAAACGCCCCTAAATCCCGACGGACCTCATCCACCGCTTGGGCTTTTTGGGCCGCCCCAAAAAGGGCTTGGGCGTAACGCCCCACCACGGATCGGTCTTGGAGTTTTAACACGCAACATCTCTCGTTTTTTGTAACGGCTCAGGTCCCTCTCCCTCCCCTCTCCCAAGAGGAGAGGGAAAACCATGATTTCCTTCCCCTCTTGGGGGAAGGTGGCCCGAAGGGCCGGATGAGGGCTGAGTCGTTAGCATTTTTTTGAGCCGGCCCACGCGTCGAACGACTGAAGGGCTTCTTGGGTCAATCGCTCTTGGAAGGGTTTGTCCATCCCCCGTCGCAACATTTTCTCCGTGGCGGTTAAGGAGATCTCCGCCATTTCGGTTCGAAGAGAACGGATCAAACGCTGTTCTTCCTCGAGCAATTTGAGGCGGGACGCCTTCATCAGACGGGCGGTCTCCGCGGTGGCGGCCTGAATCATGTCTTCTTTTAACTGACGGGCTTGGGCGTCCGCACCGGCCAGAAGAGCCTTCACTTGGGTGCCCACGTCGGCCAAACGGGTCTCGTAATCCTGCCGCAACTGTTCGGCGGAAACCCGAGCCTTCTCGGCGTTGTGAATGTTGGCTTGAATGCCCTCCTCGCGAAGATCAATGGCCTTCAGGATGGGATTCCAAGCGAACCTGGCCAAAACAAAAACAAGGCACAGGAACGTCAAGGCCGTCCAAACCATTAAACCCACATCCGGAGTGAATAGTTTTTCCATAAGTCCCCCGAAAGGGCTTTATTCTCCGGGCGTTGCGGAAGAACTGTGAGCGGCGGGAGATTCCATAGCACCACCGACCGGAATGGCCTTCAATCCCAAGTTGAGTGCCACCACGTAGGCCACCCCCAACCCCACAATACCCAACCCTTCAATCAGGAAGACGAACAATTGCATCTGGTTTTTGATCACAGCGGCGGCTTCGGGCTGACGAGCGGTACCTTCCACAGCGGAACTCACCACACGCGCGATGGCTCCCGCCGCCCCCACCACAACCAACCCAGCCCCCAAACCGGCCCCGAGGTATCCCAAACCAAGAAATAACTGCTCAGACATGATCGAGTCTCCTTTGATGTTAGTAGAAAAATCTAGTGATCGGGTCGAACCGCTCCCCCCACAAAAACAGCGGTCAACATGGTGAAAACGTAGGCTTGAACAAGGGCCGTAATCAATTCCAAAAGATAAAGACCTAGGGTTAGAGCCACGAGGACCGGAGAAAAAACCAGCCCAGTAAAGACATGGCTTTGCCCCGCCAACAAGATAAGCCCTAAAAAAAGAAGAATCACCAGATGCCCAGCCGTCATATTAGCAAACAGACGGACGCACAACGCCAAGGTTTTTGTGACGTACCCCACACACTCCAAAACAAAAACAACGGGGACCACCAGAAGAGGAAGACCGTGCGGGACAATATTTTTCAAGTGGTGCAAAACCCCATGTTCGCGAACACCCGACAGGTGAATGAGAAAAAACGTTAACAAACTGAGTCCCCCCGCCACAGAAATATTAGCCGTGGCGGACGCCCCCCAAGGGACCAAACCAAAAAGATTGAGCAAAAAGATGAACAGAAAAAGCGTGAGGAAATACGGCATAAACCCCCGCCCTTTAGGTCCCATGGCGGGTTCCACCACATCCTTCCAAATAAAGTCCACTAGGCCTTCCACCACCAAACGAACGCCCCGAGCCCCGCGGCTTCGCCCATGGGCGGACCACACCAAAGAAACGGTGGCAAACCCCGAAGCCAGAAGCATCATGAACATGTGTTTGGTCAACACGAAGTGGCCCAAACGGGCCACCGGGCGATCCACCAAATGATGAACGATCAGCGAGGAAAAATCCATTTAACCGGCCTTTTTTCGTGAAATCAAAATCACCTGCCCGGCGGTTTGAAGAACCACCACAAAAACGATAAAAAAAACCACCCCAAGGGGAGACGCACGACGTCCGATAAGAAACGTCGCCACCCCCAACACCAAGACCGTGTGAACAAAAAAAACCAACACCTGGGCCAAAGACGAAAACCGATGGCTGGTGCTGAACCGAGACAAAACAAAAGCGGTTAATCCCACATTGATCCCCGCCACACCCAAAGCCAACACCACCCCGTTGATCAACAGTTCTCCTTTGTTTTAGTCTCTTAGTTCTAAAATCTTTGACAAAACGTCAAAGATTTTAGAACTAAGAGACTGGAGAGCCTGTCCGTTGACAGGATCTTCCCCATTTCGAAAAAACAGTTTGCAAGGATACAAGAGACGATCCGAGAGAACGGGCAAGACAACTCGGACGAGTCGTTCGATCGGAGAAACCATGAAACATTTCGAGAAAACATTCACCCCGTTAGTAGCTTCTCCTTCACCCCTCCGGCTCGTCCGGGTTAGGGATTCTACTTCATTTTTTTAATTAAATTATAAAACCCCACCAACGCCCCACCAAAAAAGCCAACCAACGTTCCCACGGGTTCCCACTTAAAACGGTGGTCCAACCAAACCCCCACCGCCAACCCCATCAAGATGGTAAGACCAAACTGAAGCCCAAGGAACAACCCTTCTTGGTCTTTCACAACGGACACACCGTTTCAAAGCGAAGCATAGGGCACCAAGTCTTCTTTGTCAAGACTAGCAATTCCCAAGTCCATCAGCCCGCCCGAAAAAGGGCGGGGCGAAGGAAGGATGAAACTTGGTCTCGGGTCTTGTCTTAAAATACAAATCCCCCCCTAGCCCAATACCAGTAACTTAAGGCAAAAAGTGCCCGTCATTCCGGCGAAGGCCGGAATCCAGGAATTCAAACTGGTTATTAAGCAACAATTTTACAAACTAGGTTCCGGCCTTCGCCGGAACGACGAACCTTAAGTTGCTGGCATTGCCCCTAGCCCCCCTTTAAGAAGAAAGGGGGGCTAGGGGGGATTTTGAAGTTTCTTAGAAGCCTTGGAAAATTTCTCCATTCCCGATACCGTTTTTTTCCAGTGGTGCGAAGGAACAAGCCCATCACACGTTTTTTCAGAAATTCCCCTGAATTTGGGGAATTTCTACTGTTGCAAAACATCCCTTGAATTTGATAATAACTAGCGGATATGAAAAAGAAAGAAAAAACCTTAAAAAAACAAAAAAAAACCACCCCTAAAAAACCCCGTGCAAAAAAATCCGTGAAAGAGCCAAATCTCCGTTACTTCCGCCGAGGTCTTCCCCTCTTGGAAGAAGACGTCATAGACGTCCTTGAAATCGACGACGATTCCGAATTACTTCCCAACGAAGACGAAGATCCCCCCACAGACCCGGACCAAGAATCAGAAAATAATTAAACAGCCCCGCCGCCACGGTGAGCCGTGTGGCGGTGTCGCCTGTGAGTAAGCCCCAGACAAGGGTGATCCAAGTCAGCCCGCCCAACCATTTTACTTTGATGGGAATAACAAAAAAAACCAAAACTTCCACGTTGGGGAAAAGCGCGGCAAAAGCCAAAAAGAGACTCGCCTGCAAATACCCGTTGGTCACGGTACCAACCCCGGGGAAAAAGGCCACGGACAACGTGGCCAAGGCCCCCGCTAAGAAGTAAACCGTGAATCGGAAAGTTCCCCACGCCCTTTCCAGAGAAGAAGCCATGTTGTAAACGAACATAAACCAAAACACCATCAATAGAACACCGAGAGACTGGGACACACGCCAGAACAAAAAACCATCGATGAAAGGGGGAACAAAAAGGAAGGTGACACATCGCCACCACTGCCCAGCCCCCACGGCTTCCCGAGACAGTGTGAGCAGGGGAATAAACCCGGGAGACACCATGTCGAACAGATAAACCAAGACGCTGGAACAAACAACGATCAGAGGAAGTCCCTCGATGCCGGTCCACCGCCCCCAGCGATCGGGAAGGGATTTCACTGAAAACCTTCATCTAAAAACATATTACCACCTCGACGTTTTAGTCTCTTAGTTCTAAAATCTTTAGATTTTAGAACTAAGAAACTGGAGAGCCTGTCCGTTGACAGGATCTTCCCCATTTCGAAAAAACATTCACCCCGTTAGAAGCTTCTCCTTCACCCTTCCGGCTCGTCCGGGTTAGGCCGACTTGGGTTTTGCGTCGGGTTTTACGTTGGCCGCGATGGGGCCCTTGGGCCCTTGGCCCACTTCAAATTCAACACCTTGCCCCTCCACCAAAACCTTTTCCCGGCCCTTGGCTTGAACGGACGAATGGTGAATGAATATTTCGGCACTGCCGTCTTCAGGAACGATGAAACCATACCCCTTGACTCGGTTGTACCACTTTATTTTTCCTTTCATAACGCCTCCGTTGTTCGTGAGTTTGTAGTAAATTTTTCAGCCGACTGAACGGTGTTTTGCAAAAGCATGGCGACGGTCATGGGCCCCACCCCACCGGGGACCGGGGTTAACGCCCCGGCTCTCTCGGACACACCCGGTGCGTCCACATCGCCCACCAACCCTTGGGGGGTGCGGTTAATACCCACATCCACCACCACCGCTCCGGATTTTACCCAATCCCCAAGGACAAAGCGAGGGCGTCCGATGGCCGCCACCAACACATCCGCGGACCGGCAAACATCGTCTAAATTTTTTGTCTGGGAATGGGCCATGGTCACGGTGGCGTCGGCCGCCAGCAACATAAACGCCAAGGGTTTTCCCACCAAGGAGGATCGGCCCAAGATCACCGCGTGACGCCCCGACACGGACAAATTGTTTTGCCGGAGTATGTCCATCACGCCCGCCGGCGTACACGGAAGAGGGATTTTAGATGAAAGAATTTCTTGCCAAGATTTCATGGCCATCCAACGCCCTTGGTTGTGGGGATGAAGGCCATCGGCGTCTTTGCAAGGATCGAGGGATAAGAGGACGGGTGCTGGATTGAGAGGTTTTGGCAAAGGGAGTTGGACAATAATCCCATGCACACGGGGGTCTTGATTGAGACGTCGGACTTCGGACTCCAAATCTTCTTGGGAGATCGTGCTGGGTAGGGGCACGTGATAAGACACCATTCCCGCGGCTTCGCATTTTTTAATTTTCTGAGACACGTAAACCCGAGAAGCGGGATCGTCCCCCACCAACACCGTGGCCAACCCAGGACAAACACCCCGTTTTTTTAGAACGAGCACTCTCTCGGAAACGTGAGACAACACGCACGTCGCGGCCCGTTTCCCATCCAACACCATTGCCGGCATTCAACACCCTCCCCCACCAGACACTTAATTTTCTCGGACTAATATATCAGATTTTTAGCCTGCGTGAGCGTTATCCTAAAAACGGAAGTTGAACTCTCAAATCCCCCCGTACCCCCCTTTCTTCGTAAAGGGGGAAAAAGCACGTGTCCCGACAGTGTTCCCCCCTTTGACAAAGGGGGGGGCCGGGGGGATTTGCCGGAAGACTTTTCTATTTCTTCTATGATTCTTTTTTATTCCCCTATTGGGTGAATCTTTTTCGCCATCGAATGAATCACAAAATGAAACCCTATCAATGCTTTTCTTTGTTTCGATCGGAGTTCAACTTTCGTTTTTAGGGTTATTGATCTTTAAGCCGGATTTTGCGATAGGCGTGAGGACCGAGAGGAAGGAGGCCGAGGCCGTTTCGACATTGGTGTGTGGCGTTAAATTGATGGTATAATAGTTTAGAGACAATATCCTTGAAATAATTTTTCAATAGCTTTGTGGTTTTTTGTACGACATTCGCTCGTTCCACCCGAGGAGGATTCTTTGGAAACAAAAAACACCCCAACATGGCACGATTCATCAATAGACGAAGTCATCCAACGACTAAAAACGGACACCACCCAAGGTCTTTCGAACGGGGAAGTTGACAACCGACGAAAACAGTATGGCCTTAACGAAGTTCCTTCTGGCCGACCAAGAAACCCTTTAAAAATGTTCCTTTTGCAGTTCTCGCAACCCTTGGTCTATCTTCTGGTCATCGCCTCGGTGGTGACTGGATTTATGGGACACGTGGTGGACGCCGTGGTTATTTTCGCCGTGGTTTTTTTAAACGCGGTTGTTGGATTTTTCCAAGAGTCAAAGGCCGGGAAAGCCGTGGATTCTCTCAAGAAAATGGTCCTCACCGAAGCCACCGTTCTTCGCCATGGGAAAAAAAATCGGCTGTCTTCCAAAGAATTGGTTCCCGGGGACGTGGTGTTTTTGCAATCGGGCGATAAGGTTCCCGCCGATTTAAGGATTTTCGAATCAAGGAACCTCCTGATAGACGAATCGGCTTTAACCGGGGAATCGCTCCCCGTTGAAAAAAAAGTAGGCGTTGTGCCCTTAGGGGTTGAACTTGCGGACCGATGGAACATGGCCCACGCCGGAACATGGGCCACCTACGGTCAAGGGTGGGGTTTGGTGACGGAAACGGGCCCCCGCACCGCCAGCGGGAAAATCGCCGCTCTCATGGACACCGTGGTGGATCTGTCCACCCCCCTGACGAAACAAATCGCCGGGTTCAGCCAAGTGTTGCTTTACGTGATACTGGCCCTTTCGGCCGTCACTTTTGGCGTCGGTCTTCTTCGGCACGAATCCCCCCTTCACATGTTTATGGCGGCGGTGGCTTTGGCCGTGGGGATGATCCCCGAAGGGTTGCCCGCGGCCATCACCATCACACTGGCCATTGGGATGAACCGTTTGGCCAAACGGGGAGCGATTGTGCGAAAACTCCCCGTCGTGGAAACCCTAGGAAGCACCACCGTGGTCTGCACAGACAAAACGGGAACACTCACCCAGAACCAGATGACCGTGAAAAAACTCTTCACGGAAGAAGGCGTGATTGACGTCACGGGATCGGGGTACGATCCCGCGGGAGATTTTCGCCAAAACGGCGTTGTTTTGCCCTCGCTTCCTGTGGGTGCGCAGCGGCTGTTGATCGGCGGAGCGCTGTGCAACGATTCGTCTTTGTCTCAAACCGACGGAAACTGGACGGTTCAAGGCGACCCCACCGAAGCGGCTCTTTTGGTCTCCGCCACAAAAGCCAAAGACCCCGTTGAAAAACGACTGAGAGAACAACCCCGCGTGGATGTGATCCCCTTTGAATCGGATCAACAATACATGGTGACCTTACACAAGGACGGACAAGAACAACGCGTTTACGCCAAAGGAGCCGTGGAACGTGTGGTGGATCTGTGCGCGGAAAGCAATAAATCTTGGAATCGGGAAACGATTCTTCGACAAGCCGACGATTTTTCTCGGGAAGGTTACCGTGTTCTGGCTTTTGCCGAAGGGACCTTAAACCAAGGGCAAACGTTAGCGAACCCAGAAACGTGGCGAGGTCGTTTAACTTTTTCAGGTCTTCAGGCCATGATGGACCCTCCTCGACCCGAAGCCAAAGAAGCCATCGCCGTCTGTCATCGCGCTGGGATTCAGGTAAAAATGATCACCGGCGACCACGTTCTCACGGCCACGGCCATCGCGTCGCAACTGGGGCTTGGGAACGGGTTAAAATCCATCACAGGGAAAGAACTGGCGGATCTCACCGAAGAACAATTGGCCGTGACCGTCAAAGAAGTGGCGGTGTTTGCCCGGGTGGACCCTTCGCAAAAGTGGCGTTTGGTGAAAGCCCTTCAATCCAACGGGCACGTCACGGCCATGACAGGCGATGGGGTCAACGACGCCCCCGCGTTAAAACAAGCCGACATCGGCATCGCCATGGGACGAGCGGGAACGGACGTGGCCCGGGAAGCGTCCGCGATGATATTGACGGACGACAATTTTGCCACCATCGAAGCCGCTATAGAAGAGGGGCGAGGCGTTTTTGACAACTTAACAAAATTCATCCTTTGGACACTGCCCACCAATTTAGGCGAAGGGCTCTTGGTGATGCTGGCTATTTTTATGGGGCTCGAACTCCCCATTCTGCCCGTTCAAATTCTTTGGATCAACTTATCCACGGCGCTCTTGTTGGGGCTGATGCTCACTTTTGAACCCACAGAACCGGGAATCATGGAACGCCCACCAAGGCCCCCGAAAAGCCCCCTACTGACCAAGACGCTTTATTTACGCACCCTCTTGGTGAGCCTGGCCATGGCCACCAGTGGTTTTTGGATTTTCAACCACATAACGTCCATCGGCGGAACCGAAGCCCAGGCCCGAACGGCGGTGGTGAATTTGGTGGTGTTTATCGAAATTTTTTATCTCTTCAATTGCCGTTCACTCACGAAATCACCTTGGGCTCTTGGGTTCTTTTCAAACCCATGGGCTCTCGTTGGGGCTTTGGGGATGGGCGTTCTCCAAGGGCTCTTCACCTACGCTCCCCTCATGAACCAATGGTTTTCCACGGAGCCTATCCCCCTTGAGCATTGGTTAAAAATCACGGGAATTTCTTTGGGGGTTTTCTTCCTCATTGGTTTTGAAAAATATTTACGTACCGACAAAAACTCCTAAAATGCCCACGGCCTTGATTTTTTTAGCCGAAGGTTTTGAAGACGTGGAGGCCGTGACGGTGGTGGACGTCCTTCGGCGATGCTTGGTGGACGTGACCGTGGCGGGGGTGGGAAACGCCGTGGTTCAAGGGGCTCGAAAAATCCGCGTCCTATCGGACACGGAGGTGGACAAAATCAGCGAACCCCTGTTTGACGCCGTGGTGTTGCCCGGGGGGATGGACGGGGCTCGACGACTGAGAGAATCGTCTCTTGTAAAAAAAATTGTTCTGCACCACGTCCAAGCGGAGCGGTGGGTGGCCGCCCTCTGCGCGGCTCCGCCGGTGGTGCTGGGCCCTTGGGGGTTGTTGGACGGCAAAAAGGCCACGTGTTTTCCAGGATTGGAAAACCAATTTCCCCCCACGGCTCGGTTCGTTCCATCATCGGTGGTGGTGGACGGTCACCTGATCACCGGTCGGTCCATGGGGACCGCCTTGGAATTATCCCTGACCCTCGCGGAAAAAATGTGCGGGGCCGAAACCGCTCAACGCGTCCGAACCGGGGTGATGGGAAATTCAAATCCCAGCTGTTAAATATTTTCTAGTACTTTGACCAACGGCTTTCCAAATGTCACAATGGCCGTCATTACCCAACAACAAAAGGAAATCCATGGCCCGATTTTTTAAACCGAAACGACGCAAAACGAACACCGGCCCTAACAAGAATCAGCAAAAAGTTCTCCGACGGGAAAAAGCCGGGGGACCCGTGGCCCCGGGGACCTCGTTGCAAGAACGGTATCCCCACGTCTCCCAAGTGTCTTTATCCCTTCGTTTTATCACCCCCCAAAACCAATTGTTTGAAGAAACTCACCTCGAAATCCAAGGGGACGACGCCTGCCGATTTCTTGTGGCGTGCCCGGGACGGTGTGGCGGTGGGCACTTTGATTTGAGTGAAAAAATAAAACTGGTTTTTGACGCTCGGCGGGAATCGGACCAAGAAAACGTGGTTTGCCGAGAACCCATCTACACGGGGTCCGGCCAAGCCTGCGATTTTCGTTTGGAGTGCCGGATGGACGTGGACTACACAGAAGAGTAGAAATTCTCCTAGGGAAATTTCTGTTTTTTTGAAGGCCTTCCTTTCGAGGAAGGCCTTCGGAATTTACAACATCTTTACAAGATCTTAAGAAATTCTTAATCCTATTCATGTAGAATCCCCCCATGAAAGCCGGTTCAACACAAAAAAACACACACCCCTGGATGGCGGGCTTTACCGCAATCCTTTTTTTTATCACCAACGTGGCCTTGGCCGAAACCAACAACGTGGGTTTTTGGGCGGAACGCCGAGCCGCTCGAGAACGCACACACTCAACGCCCACGACCCACTTCGAATCCTCAGGCCACTTGGTTTTTCCAAAAGCAGGGACTGCCCTTGACAACAAAAGTCTCTGTTCCTCCTTCAAGGCGTCTCCTCTTCAAGAAGATCCTCTGGATCAACTGGTCGCGGGGCTGGCTCCTTGGGGAGACGTGGGAGAAACACACCGCTCCGTTCGCCCCAACGCCCCGGTGGTGGTGCACATTCAAGACGCGCACGGCGTGGAGGAAGCCCAAAGAAACATCGCCCACCTTCTAAAATCTTTGGGCGACCGAGGCGTGACGTTGGTGGGCGTGGAGGGGGCCGAGGGCCCCTTCACCTTAGCCCCCCTGAGAGACTTCCCAAACCAAACCATAACACGAAACATCGCCGAGGCCTTCCTTAAGAAAAATCTCATCACGGGATCGGAGTTCGCCGGGTTAACGCTGGACAAACCCCTCACGCTGTTTGGCTCCGAAGACATGACTCTTTATGAGAAAAACCTGAAGGCTCTTCAACACGCCAAGGCCCAACAACCACAGGCCGCCCTCTGGCTAAAAACGGCTCAGGAAAACCTAGAACGATTTAAAAAAACCTGTTACACCAAAGACCTCCGAAGGTTTGACCAGCGATTCAATCTCTTTCACGCCGACGGAGAAAGTCTTCCTTCCTACCTTCGCTATTTATTGCAAATCGCTCCCCGCCCGGACAGCCCCCAAGCGAACCGACTGATAAAGGCCGTCACCCTTGAAGAATCCTTGGATTTCGCGAAGGTCGAATCTCAGCGACGAGCCTTGGCGGATGCGTTGTCCAAAGCCCTTTCTCCCAACGACTTGAAATTTCTTATGGAACAAAATCAAGCCTTTCGATCCGGTCAACAAACGTCAAAACAGTATCACGACGTTCTTCTTAATATTTGCCAAAAAAACAAAATCTCCCTCAACAACAGTTCTGAGTTGAAAACCTATAGGACCTACTTGGTCTTGGCCGATGGCGTGGATCGGAACAAATTGCTGGAGGAAATAACGAGATTGGAACAGTCCGCCAGAGAACGATTGGCGAAAACACCGGACCAACGCCGGGCCATGGACGCGACTCAAACCCTTGGCCTTTTGGACAAACTGATTCATCAAAACCTGTCCCCGGAAGAATGGAAAGACCATCTCAAACAACACCCCTCGCAACAGAGGGAGCCTCTCGTCACGTCCGGTCCATCCCCCCACTGGAAAACTTTTGAGGATTTTTGTGCCTTCGCCCTGCAACGCAACCACGGTTTGGTTAAAAAAACCCTCGCTCAAATGACCTTGACGAAACAAAAATCCGCGGTTTTGGTGGCCGGTGGGTTTCACACGGAAGGAATAAAAAAACTTTTAACCGACCAAGATATTTCTTGGCTGGTGGTGACCCCACGGATTACAAAAATCCCTGAAACCAATTACCTAGACGTTCTCGCTCGGGACCCCACGCCCTTGGAAAAATTATTGGACGGCGAAAAAATTTATTTAACCGCCCGACTGGAACTCGCGGACAATCGTCCGTTTTTGTCGGCTTTTATTAAAAAACTTCAAAACCTCATGGCGGGAAGAATTTCGTCTTTTCAAACAGGAAACCATGTTTTCACAAAAGGCAGAAAAGCGTCAGCGGGTGAGCTGGGGATTCGTATCGAAGGAAAACCCTACCTTTTGAAAAGAGATCCGTTCGACGCCATTCTTCCCGAACTGGCGGATGTTTTAGCTCCACTGCAAGGGGGGATTTCAAAAATCCGTCGAAGCCAACCAAAACTTTATTATGGGTTTGTGGCGTTGTGGGAAGGTTTTGTTTTTCAATACATTCCTTACCACGATTTACTGCCGTTGCTGGGCACCGCCGGAACCCCGCTCCTGGCTCTTGGGCTTTTTACGCTCGTTTGTGCCGTTTATTGGCTGATGCACCCCATGATGCGATGGACTGTTAATAAACGGAATCCTTGGATAAAAAAGATCTCCTTGGGGCGTGAGATCCTCAACACGTGGCAAAGAACGAAAGATCATTACCAACGAAGTTCTTTGTGGATGGTTTTTGTTCTCAGCACCCTTTACCTACTGATTTGGATTCCCCTCGGGCCCACGCCGGCCTTGGCCGTCACGGCCGTCACTCACGCCACGTGGGATTACAACGCGGCACAGCAACGGAAGGGAGATCCCCTGATTTCAAAGAACATCGGGGAACAGATCCTCAAAAACAAAATGGCCATTCACCCCGCGGACCAAGTGTGGTATGTGGGAGGGGATTTGGATGGCTTTGGGGCTTTAAACCGTGCCCTATCCAAAACATTGTTGGGGCACTTGCCGGGAGAATCGGATTCACCGGATTTAATCGAGGCACGAGAATCAATTTTCTTGAACCTTTGGACGGAATTAAACAAAATCGTTCGAAAGGTCACGGCCGGTGAAGGTGTCGTTTTTCGCGGGGACGGAGGGGACGAATTCGCCATGGTCTTAATCGGCTCACGCGATGAAATACAAAAACAATTGGACGAAATCGTTGAACTGTTTAACAACGCTTTTTTGAACCGTTACGATTTTTATTCCATCAAAGGGGACACCCCCCTCACGGACAAAGAAGTGGCTTCTCTCCACAAAACCATCACCCACCGATTTGATGAAAGTTTTGTCTCTTTGGCTCGTTTCTCGGGGGGATTAACGTTGGCCGTGAAGAAAGACAAGACGTTGCCGGCGTCCTCTGGGCTTGGGCTTGACAACGGATTCAACCCACTGTCCGTCGACACCTTGAAGGTCGAATCCCCCGAATTAAAGGTCGGGCCTTTCACCATCTCTCTCGGAGCGATTTCCATGGCCGACGTAGGGGAACAAATGGGGGACGGGAAATCCCTCTTGGACAACCGTCAGCGAGTCCCCAAAGGGGAAGAAGGTTCTTTTCTGCCTTGGGCCGAACAGTTGGGAGACACCGTCGTTCGACGAGCCAAACACCAAGGGAAAAACCGTGGAGAGATCTGGAGCAAGGACGACGTCGCGGCCCACCGGAGTCAATTCGCGGACAGCGCCTCGGTTCCAAGCCCTACGCCGACCCGAGCGTTCACTCATTTTTATCTCACCATAAAAAAAACCATTGAAAACCCCTTGATGACTTTTTTTGACCTCCATTTGGGTCGGCTGCATTCGACCCCAACCCTTATTCCCCTGAAAGAATCTTTTATAGATTCTCTTCGTCTGTTCATTCACCAACACCAAGGAAAACCTGTTTATGTTTACCGCGTCGGCGTCTCGGGTTACCAAAGCCTTCACGAAGAGCGAGCGTTTCACACCCTTCAAGAACAGATATCCCACATAGACGGGGACATCGTGATAGCCGGTCTTGTTGATTTTTTATCAACTGTTTTCAAGGTGGAAAATTTCACCAAGTCAAACGCGGGCTGGGTCAGACCCGATTCGTTTTATTTTTTCACTGACAAAAAAATACCCCAAGAATCCCTACGCGTAGAGGAACTTATCGCTTTGGTTAAATCAAGATTATTGAAACACAATCCCAGTATTTCACAAGAAAAAATTTATCAAGATTTTAACCCCACTTTGGTGGTGTATGAAACAATAATTAAAAAAGGATGGCTCTTTAAAGAAAAGATCAACGAGGCCATAGACTCGCTCGATTTAATGAACGACGTTTTCATAATGGGGGTTGGACATCAAATTAAAAACACGGTGGAACATCAGTCGACCTCGTTGCGTTCGTCCTCATTGATTGGATCTCCCGATGAAAGATTTGACTTTGCCGGTTTTCCGGTGTCGTTAACATCGAACAGGCAAAATGGTACGATTGTGACAAGAGGGGGGATTTTCCCCACATCCAATAGAAGAAAAAAGATCTCCTCTCCCATCCTCGCTTTTCAAATCAAAGATCAATGCATTTGGGTAACAGCGTTGCCGGCCACGAAAAAAGGGTTGACTCACATTCTAGAAATGGAACAAGGAGAAAATCAGACAAAAGCCCTTGCGGAAATTGAAGCCTCTCTTCCCCCGAAAGCCAGAAAATCCGTTGAGCCAACAGATCCAGAATCCGAATCAGAAACGGGACAAGATTTTGAAGATCGCTTTACGGAGCCGTCGAGGCAAGCGTTCATTATGGAAACCACCCTTTTAGGGGGAAAAGCCTCGCAAGTTGATTGGACTCTTGATCGTTTTACCGAAATCATTCAAACACATCTAAGGGACGACTCTTTTGCCCCCACAGGGACTCGCTTTCTGGCGTTAACACCCGAAATAAGCGTTGGGGCCTCCGACGAAGAAACCATCACAACCATTGATTTGGATCCCCTGTGGGACAACAGGCCAGATCAGACCGTGCCCAACCTTTTGACAGCCCACGTGGCTCACGAACTTGATGAGATTTTAGTCTCTGATACGAAAAGGACCCTCGTTGTTCACACCTCAGGGCCTCAAACAGTGAAACAGATCAAACACCTATTAGAGGCGAGGTTCCCGGGCCTAAGAAATTTAATGGGACAAGTGGGGGATCGATTTGTTTGTGTGAACAACGGGGCCGAGAACGGACAAACACATTTATCGTCTATTCTTCGCCGGACCACGGGGCACCCCCCTCAAAAAATCAAAGCCACGATACGCGTGGTGGCCGAAGATCCAACCCTCATCGCATGGGATGAGTTTGACCGAAAGCAAGTGATCTTAATTCCCGTATTAAAAGATTTTATAGAAAGGATTCAACGATCGTTTCGAGAAATACACCACAGGTTAAAACAGGCGTAATCTAGAAAGAAAAAAGACAAATGATGCGATATAATGCACTTTTCATGCTTCGTGTGCCCCGGAATGTCCGGGGTGGCCACTTCCAAGAAACTTACGGCAAATCCCCCCTAGCCCCAATGCCAGTAACTTAAGACAAAAAATGCTCGTCATTACGGCGAAGGCCGGAATCCAGGAATTCAAACTGGTTCTTAAACAACAATTTTAAAAACTGGACTCCGGCCTCCGCCGGAGAGACGATCCTTAAGTTACTGGCATTGCCCCTAGCCCCCCTTTTTCAAAGGGGGGGGGAACACGCTTGGGAAACCAGTCTTTTTCCCCCCTTTGACAAAGGGGGGCAGGGGGGATTTATCTTTAAAACAAAACCGAACGGTCAAGTTCCATCCCTCCCTTTCTCGACAATCGTTTTGTCGAGCACACGGCTGGATTCCGGTTTTCACCGGAATGACGAGGGTTTTTTACTGTTATCGGGTGGTTCGGAAACCGTCCTAATGTTCTTGGGGGTCCACGATGAGGCGGGCCATACGTTGGTTGGTGAAATAGGCCCACGTCCAGCGGAGAAAAACAAGGATGCGGTTGTGGAGATTGACCAAGAAAAAGATATGGATAATAGCCCAAGCCCAAAAAGCCAATCGCCCGCTCAACTGAAAAGGCCCCGATTCCATCACAGCGAAATTCCGACCGATGGCCGCCATATTCCCCCGGTCTTGGTAGTGAAAAGGCGGCAAAGGCGGTTTTCCCATCACTTGGGCCCCAAGGGCCCGACCGATGTAACGTCCCTGTTGAAGAGCCACTTGGGCCACCCCCGGCAAAGGACGCCCTTTCAACTCCAAGTGCATCACGTCCCCGGCGGCAAAAATATAGGAAAAGCCCGGCACACGGCAATCGGGGTTCACCACCACACGCCCTTGGCGATCCACGGGAACACCCAACCAATCCCCCGCGGGAACGGCCTTAACACCCGCGGCCCAAATCACGGTGCTGGAAGGAAAACGAACGTCGCCGACCACAATTCCATGGGAATCAATGTGCTGAACCGGTTGCCCCAGAAGAACGTCCACCCCCATTTTTTCTAAGGCCGTACGCGCTCGGGCCGACAACCCCTCGGAAAACGCTAAAAGAAGACGGGGGGCCGCCTCCACCAAAAAAATACGAGTGGTTCGAGAATCAATGCGACGGAACTCCCGTGGCAACGTGGTGCGGGCCATTTCAGCGATGGCCCCGGCCATCTCGCACCCCGTGGGCCCCCCTCCCACCACCACAAACGTGAGGAGTTCTCTCTGGCGATCGGGATCCGATTCACTCTCGGCGGTTTCAAAAGCCCGTAGAATTTTGGCCCGCAAATGGGTGGCGTCTTTAAGGGTTTTTAAACCGGGGGCTTCGGCCCGCCAATCGGCGTGACCAAAATAAAAGTTTTGCATGCCCACGGCCAAAACCAAATAGTCGAAGGCCACCCGTTGGGTGGCTTGGGTCACCGTGTCCGTGACCACGGTTAAAGTTCGCCCCGCGGGATCCACACCGGTCACCTCGCCCAGCATCACTTGGACCCGCCGGTCTTCTTTCACCAATTGACGAATGGGGGAAGCGATTTCGGCCGGCGTGAGCACCGCCGTGGCCACTTGATAAAGCAGAGGCTGGAAAAGGTGGTGATTGGATTTGTCAATCAACAACACGTCCACAGGCACCCGCGAAAGCCCTCGAACCACTTCCAACCCAGCAAAACCCCCTCCCACCACCACCACCCGGGGGCGGGAAGAAAAACCTGAGGAGACTGTGCTCGTGCTATTGAAGGCCATGAGACATTTTAGCCCTTTGAGAGAAATAGATCCAACGAAATTCGTAACGACTCAGCCCTCATCCGGCCCTTCGGGCCACCTTCCCCCAAGAGGGGAAGGAAATAAGGGTTTTCCCTCTCCTCTTGGGAGAGGGCAGGGTGAGGGACCTGAGCCGTTACCGAAATTCAATTTTTTCTCTTTTTTTGAAACCACGTGCCCACATCGTCAAAATAGGTGTACGCCACCGGCGTGATGAGGAGTGTGATGAGCAAGCACATGGACTGCCCTCCCACAATCACCACCGCCATGGCCGCTCGATTGGCGGCCCCGGGCCCCTTGCCCAAGGCCACAGGAATCATGGCGGCCACCAACACCAGTGTGGTCATCAGGATGGGCCTTAACCGTGTTTTGTTGGCCTCTAAAATGGCCACGTCCCGGTCCAAACCTCGCCGACGAAGGGTGTTCGTGTAATCCACTTGCAAGATGGCGTTCTTTTTAACAATGCCAAACAACATAAAAATTCCCATGATGGAAAAAATGGTGAGCGTTTGCCCCATTAAAATAAGGGAGAGCAGGGCGAAAGGGATGGACAGGGGCAAGGACAACAAAATGGTCACGGGGTGGAGAAAACTTTCAAACTGGGCCCCCAACACCATATACATGAAAAGAAAAGCCAACCCAAACGCCACCAAAAACCCGTGAATCATTCGGCCAAATTCTTTGGCTTTTCCTTGAAACCCGGCTTTGTAACCCAAAGGCAATCCAAGGCTTTTGGTGATCGCCTCGGTTTTTTGAATGGCGGTGCCAATGGGGATCCCCTCCAAATTGGCGGAAAGAGTCACCTGACGTTGACGATCCACCCGGTCTATCTGAGAAGGACCACGATCTTCTGTTAAACGAGCCACACTGTCCAAGCGAACGATTCCTCGGGTCGACGCCAAAGGCAAACCGGAAATCGTCTCCAAACGATTGCGGTCGCCCTTGGCCACCCGCAACCGAACCTGATAGAGATCGTCCCCTTCTTTGTATTTCGTGATGTCCTCTTCCCCCCCCACCATGGTGCGCAAAGAATCGGCGATGTCGTTCACGCGTACGCCCAAATCTTGGGCTCGCTCACGATTGATGATCACCTTCATTTCGGGTTTGGCGTAAACCAAACTGGTGTCCACGTCCACCAAGCCCGGCACTTTTTTCATACCGTCTACCAAAGCCGATGAATAATCCTTCAGCCGGTTTAAATCCGGGCCCGTGAGATAATAATTAAAATCCGCCGAGGAGAAACCCCCACCGGAAAACGCACTGATGGGGGTGACGCTCAGACGAAGCCCTTTGTATTTGGCAAAGGATTGGCGAGCCAACGCCATGATTTCGAATTGGCTCCGATCGCGTTTTTTTAAATCGTCCAAACGCACGTAAATACGCCCGTCGTTAACCCCCGCCCCCTCGCCTTCCCCCACGGAAGTCAACAGACTCACCACACCGGGAATCCGCTTCAATTCGTTTTCCAAAGATTCCAACATCCGACCGGTCATCACCAAAGACGTTCCTTCCGGAGCTTTGACCTTTACTTCAAATTCGCTGGAATCGTCCGGCGGGATAAAATCTTTCCCCACCCAACGAATAAGAAACCCCGTGGACACCACCACCGCCCCCGCCAGGACCAACACGCGTTTTCGATGGGCCAACGCCCAAACCACCAAACGCCCGTAATGATTTTTCAGCGTGTCATTGAGTTGATCCACCCACCGGGCCAAACGGTTTTTAGGGCCACTCTCCAGACGCAGAAATTTAGAACACAACATGGGCGTGAGCGTGAGGGCCACAAACAAACTGACCCCAATGGCAAACGCCACCGTGAGCCCGTAACTTTTCAAAAACCGTCCCACGATGCCCGGCATGTAGGCCAAAGGCAAAAAGATGATAATTAAAGAAACCGTGGTGGCCAAAACCGCTAAACCAATTTCTTCCGTGCCGTCAAAAGCCGCCCGCTGGGCGGATTTCCCTTCTTCGGTCATGTGCCGATAAATGTTTTCTAAAACAACGATGGCGTCGTCAATCACCACGCCCACGGCCAAGGCCAACGCCAAGAGCGTCATGTTGTTTAATGTAAAACCCGCCGCGTCCATGAGCGTAAAAGTGGCGATCAACGAGGTGGGAATCGCCACAGAAGCGATCAACGTGCTCCGCCAATCCCCCATAAAGACCAGCACCGTTAAACTGGCCAAAAGAGCCCCCAACACCAAATGCTCTTGAACGGTACGAACCGACGCCACGATAAAACCGGATTGATCCCTCACCACCGATACTGAAACACCCGGGGGAAGGGTGTCCCGCGCGTTGTTTAAAGCTTCTTTCACGCGTCGAATCACCTCCACCGTGTTGGCCCCGGATTGTTTTTGAACAACCAACGACACGGCCGTCGTTCCGTCCAGCCTGGCCAAGGTACGCGGGTCCTCCTCCGTGTCCAACACCCGCCCCACGTCACGAACACGCAGGGGATTTCCGTTGCGATGGGCCACCACCACGTTTTCAAAATCCCGAGGAGACGTCACACGTCCCATGGTTCTCAAAATCAATTCCCGCTGGTCTTGGTCCACACGTCCACCGGGAACCTCAAGGTTTTGTTCTTTTAGAGCGTTTTTAATCTGTTGAATGGTGAGACCCCACGCGGACAATTTTCCCGCGTCCACCTCCACATGAATTTCTCGCTCCCGTCCCCCCACCGTGGTTATTTTCCCAACCCCCGACACGGTTTCGAGGGGCTCTTTGATTTTCTTTCGGGCCGTCTCTGTTAATTCTCGAAGAGGTAAGTTCCCACGAACCGCGATGGACATGACGGGACTGGCCCCGGGATCAAATTTTTGAATCACCGGGGACTCCGTGCCTTCGGGGAACTCCGCCGTCACTCGTCCCACGGCGTCGCGTACTTCTTGGGCCCCCACATCGGCGTCTTTTTCTAAAACAAAAGTGACCACCACCTGACTGAACCCCTCGAAACTGGTGGACTTCAGTTGGTCAATGCCCGCGATGGTGTTGAGAGCTTCTTCCAAAGGTTTTGTGACCGACGTTTCGATCTCTTCAGGGCTGGCCCCCCGAAGAACGGTGTTCACGGTGACAATGGGAAGATCCACGTTGGGGAACAGGTCCACCCCCAACCGGGAATAAGAAAAAAGCCCCACAACCGTCAAGGCCGCCGTCATCATCACCGTAAAGACCGGCCTTCGTATGCTGAAATCGGCTATTTTCATTTTTCGTTTTGAATAGAGACGGGACTACCGTCTTCCAACCCAAAGAGGCCAAAAGAAACCACCCGATCTCCCTCCTGCAACCCGCTGAGGACTTCCACCCCCGCGAGGGTTCGTAAACCCACGGTGATCGAACGCCGACGAACGCGATCGTTTTCCACCACAAAAACGCGAACGTCTCCCTCCTCCTCCAAGAGAGAAGACCCGGGCACCACCAGAGCGTTCGGGTGGGAAACCGTGACAAGGTTTAAGGTGGCAAACATGCCCGATCGAAGAGTCGGGGGCGGGCGTTTAATGAGGACATCAATGGAAACACCTCGGGTGTTTGTGTCCACCACAGGACTCAATCGCTCAAGGACCCCGGTCATCCAGTCGTTGGGCCCAGATTCCACCGACACACGGACCTTCTGCCCCAACGCCAATTGACCGGCGTAACGCTCGGGAACGTCGGCCCGAACCAGCATTTGACTGTTGTCCACCACCAAAGCCACAGGGGTGTTCAAGGCCACCTCGGCCCCACGATCCAAATAAACTCGCCCCACCACCCCCGTGAGCGTGGACGGCACCGGAGCGGGCTGATAGTGGACACCCACTTCGTCCCGACGCACAAGGGCCACGGGCTGATCCCG
>Ga0247840_10001803_pt1 | contig 40098 bp, 36 predicted proteins | sample LaCruzMarch2015__FD_192404 | JGI IMG/M metagenome (GOLD analysis project Ga0247840, IMG submission 192404) | Freshwater microbial communities from meromictic Lake La Cruz, Castile-La Mancha, Spain - LaCruzMarch2015_17m | ecosystem: Environmental > Aquatic > Freshwater > Lake | place: Spain... | reverse complement strand
CGGGTGCGCGAGCGCATCGCGCTCTGGGAGGGTGCCAAGGGGGCCTTGCTGGAGGAGATCATGGGTGAGCGCGATGCGATCGCCGATTCCGACCAGGGACGCAGCTTCCGGGCCTTCTGGGATTTCCTGATGTCCAGCCGCCGACAAGAGGAGTTGACCGAACTGCTGGCGCGGGTCGTCGAGTTGCCCCCGGTGGCGGCATTGCATCCGGATGCGCGCACCCGACGGGTGCATTACGATTGGCTGGAGGCCGGCGAGCATACGCAGCGCACGGTGGCGCAACTCTCGCAGCAACTGCGGCGCTTTCTGGACGATCAGGCGTGGCTTGAGAATCGTCGTATCATGGACATCCTGCATGGGATCGAGGCCAAGGCCCTGGCCCTGCGCGACACACCGCCACCGGGTGCGGTGATGGAGATCCCGGAGTCCGCCGCCGCGGTGGATCTGCCCATGGAGCGTCCGCTGTTCACCCCGGCGCGCAAGCCGCTGATCGCGGATGTCGCGTTGGAGGCGGGCGACTCCGATTGCGATGCCGCCGGGCTTTACGCTCAAATCATGGTGGACCGCGCGGCGCTCGCCCACCATATTCGCCACGCCTTGCAGGATCGCGCGCAAGTCACGCTGCGCGAATTGACGCAGACGCGGCCCTTGCAGCAGGGTCTGGCCGAACTGGTGGCCTACCTGCAATTGGGCAGCGACTCGTTTAAGATCGTCGTCGATGAGGACACCCCGGAAGTGATCGCCTGGCCGGCGCTGACGACCGGCGGTGACGCGATTGAACGCTGCGCCCGGCTGCCGCGCGTCATCTTTGTGAGGTGAGGATATGGACGAACCAACACCGCTAGCCGCCGGCGCGGAGTTGTCGGCGCTGGCGATCACGCTGCTCAAGGGGGTGATTTACCGCGAAGGGGACGAGCGCCTGTGGGGCGCGCTGCTCGGCCTGCAGGCTCGGGTGCGCGACACTGTCGCGATCCTGGGCCTTGAGCTGGTGCTCGACGAGGCCGAGGGCTATGCCTTCCTGAAGAGCCGCCCCGAGCCGGACGCGGAGGAGGCCGCCCCGCGGCTGCCCCGCCTGGTCGCACGCCGGCCACTGTCGTTTCCGGTCAGTCTCTTGCTGGCCTTACTGCGCAAGAAGCTCGCCGAGTCGGATGCCGGCGGCGGTGACACCAGGCTCGTGCTCACCCGCGAGGACATCGTCGAACTGGTGCGGGTCTTTCTGCCGGACAGCAGCAATGAGGCGAGGCTCATCGACCAGATCGATACGCACCTGAACAAGGTCATCGAACTGGGATTCGTGCGCCGTCTGAAGGCCGCCGGCGGCCCGTCCGGCTTTGAGGTGCGGCGCATCCTCAAAGCCTTTGTCGATGCCCAATGGCTGGCGGACTTCGATACGCGGTTGGCCGCCTATCAGGTCCAGCTCGCGGGACCGACGGGCGCCATCGACGGTACGGACGATGAATGAGCCGCTGACCCTGGATTTTGATTTCGTCGCGGACGATACCCTGGCGGGCTTTCGCCTCCAGCGGCTCGAGGTCTTCAACTGGGGTACCTTCGACGAGCGCTGCTGGACGCTGCACCTGAACGGCAGAAACTGCCTTCTGACCGGTGATATCGGCTCCGGCAAGTCGACCCTGGTGGACGCGATCACCACCCTGCTGGTGCCGGTGCAGCGCATCGCCTACAACAAGGCCGCCGGGGCCGACAGCAAGGAGCGGACCCTGCGCTCCTATGTGCTCGGGCATTACAAGTCGGAGCGCAATGAGGTGACCGGGACGGCCAAACCGGTCTCGTTGCGCGACCACAACAGCTATTCGGTCATTCTGGCTGTCTTTCACAATGCGGGCTATGACCAGACGGTGACGCTGGCACAGGTCTTCTGGATGAAGGATGTACAGGGTCAGCCGGCGCGCTTCTTCGTCGGCGCTGAGCGCGACCTGTCGATTACCAAGGATTTCAGTCGATTCGGGACCGACATCGCGCAACTGCGCAAGCAACTGCGTCGGCTGGGCGCCGAGCTCGAGGACAGCTTTCCCAAATACGGCGCCTGGTTCAGGCGCCGTTTCGGCATCGACAACGAACAGGCACTGGAACTCTTCCTCCAGACCGTCTCGATGAAGTCGGTGGGCAACCTCACCGACTTTGTGCGCAGTCACATGCTGGAGCCCTTCGACGTGGGCCCCCGCATCGCGGCCCTCATTACCCACTTCGACGACCTCAACCGGGCGCATGAGGCTGTACTCAAGGCCAAGCATCAGGTGGAGCTGCTCACCCCGCTGGTCGCCGATTGCGACCGCCACCGCATACAGGCGGTCGAACTCGAAGACCTGCGTGCCTGTCGCGAGACCCTGCGACCCTATTTCGCCGAATTGAAACTCACGCTCTTGGACCGGCGACTGCACCTGCTGGCCGAGGATCAGGCACGCCTGACGGCACAGAAGGCGCGACGCGCCGAACAACGCGACCAGGAACGCACCGAGTTGGATCGGCTCAAGCGCGCGGTCGCGGACAGCGGCGGTGACCGTCTGGAGCAGTTGGCCATTCAGATTCGCGACCAGGAACGCGAGCGTGATCGTCGCCGGCAGCGGGCCGAGCGTCATGCCGACCTGCTCGCGGCCATCGGTGAGTCACCGGCTGCCGATGAGGCCGCCTTCGCGGCACAGCGGCAGCACTGGATGCAAAGGCGCGAGGACCTGAGTCAGCAGGAAAGCGCGCTACAGAACCAGATCACCGAATGGGGTGTGTCCATGCGCGAGGGTAAGCGCGAGCACCAGACGCTCACCGAGGAGATCGCCAGCCTCAAGGCCCGGCAGAGCAACATCCCGTCGTCGCAGGTGGCGATGCGCACGGCCATCTGCGCGGCATTGGCGCTCGATGCAGCGGCCATGCCCTTTGCCGGTGAGCTGCTCCAGGTGCGCGAGGAGGCCCGTGACTGGGAGGGCGCCATCGAACGCGTCCTGCACAACTTCGGCCTGTCGCTGCTGGTGCCGGATGCGCATTACGCGCAGGTCGCCGCCTGGGTGGACAGCACCCATCTGGCCGGGCGCCTGGTGTATTTCCGCGTGCGCCCCGGCAGGGCGGCCGAGGGGCCGTCATTGCATCCGGATTCACTGGTGCGCCGGCTCGCCATTCGCCCCGATTCGGTCTTCTACGATTGGCTGGAGCCGGAACTCGCGCGCCGCTTCGACTATGCCTGTTGCGCCACCCCGGAACAGTTCCGCCGCGAGACCCGCGCCCTGACGCGCAGCGGCCAGGTCAAGGCGCCGGGGGAACGCCACGAGAAGGATGATCGCCACCGGCTCGATGACCGCGGTCGCTATGTGCTGGGATGGAGCAACGCGGCCAAGATCGCGGCACTGGAGGTGCAGCGGCGGGCGCTCGAGACCCGGCTGGGCGGGATCGGGTCGTCGATCGCCAAGGCGCAGGCTGAGCAGTCGCAGTTGCGTCGGAGCATCGAGACCCTGGCGGCGCTGCATGAGTTCGACTCCTTTCGCGACCTGGACTGGCCGAGCTGTGCGGCCACGATCGCGCGTCTGCAGGACGAGCGGGCGCGGCTGGAGGCGGCCAGTGACCGCTTGCGCGAACTCGCGGCTCAGCTTGCCGCGGCGCAATTGGCCTTGAGTGCGAGCGAGTTGGCCTTGTCGGCCCTGGACAAGGACCTGGGCGGCGTCGAGACCAGGCAAGAGGCCGCCGCGGCGTTGCGCATGCAGACCGCCGCCCTGGTCAGCGGGATCGACGAGGCGCTGCGCTCCCGGCTGGAGGCCCTGCGTGCGCAGGTCTTGGGCGAGCATCAACTCACGATTGAGTCCTGCGACAACCGTGAGCGTGAGCTGCGTGACAGCCTGCAGCAGCGGATGGACACCGAGGCCCGCGGGATCGCCCGGCTCGCCGAGCGGATCATCAAGGCGATGTCGGCCTTCAAGGACGCCTACCGGCTCGAAACCGCCGAGTTCGATGCGAGCCTCGAGGCCGCATTCGAATATCGCAAGCTTCTGGATCAGTTGGGTCGGGACGATCTGCCGCGTTTCGAGCTGCGCTTCAAGGAACTCCTGAACGTCAATACGATCAACGAGATCGCCAACTTCAACGCGCAACTCGCCCGCGAGCGCGAGACCATCCGGGAGCGTCTGGCCCGCATCAACGAATCACTCACCCAGATCGACTACAACCCGGGGCGCTACATCGTGCTGGAATCCCAGATCAGCCCCGATACCGAGATCCGGGACTTTCAGGGCGATCTGCGCGCCTGCACCGAGGGGGCGCTGACCGGCTCTGAGGATGCGCAGTACTCGGAGGCTAAGTTCATGCAGGTCAAGGCCATCATCGACCGCTTCCGGGGCCGCGATGGGACCTCGGACCAGGACCGGCGGTGGACCGCCAAGGTGACCGATGTGCGCAACTGGTTTCTGTTCGCCGCCAGCGAGCGCTGGCGCGAGGACGGGGCCGAGTATGAGCACTATTCGGACTCCGGCGGCAAGTCCGGCGGCCAGAAGGAAAAGCTCGCGTATACCATCCTCGCGGCCAGTCTCGCCTATCAATTCGGGTTGGAATGGGGGGCGGTGCGTTCGCGCTCATTCCGCTTCGTGGTCATCGACGAGGCCTTCGGCCGGGGTTCGGACGAGTCGACCCAGTACGGGCTCCAACTCTTCAAGCAGCTCAATCTGCAACTGCTGATCGTCACCCCGCTGCAGAAGATCCACATCATCGAGCCCTATGTCGCCAGTGTCGGCTTCGTCCACAACGAGGGCGGCCGGTCCTCCAAGCTGCGTAACCTGTCCATCGAGGAATACCGGGCGCGCAAGGCCGAACTCAGGGTATGAACTGGACGACGGCCAGCGATCTGAAGGCGCAACTGCGCCGCCTCTGGGAGCGCGGGGAACTGCTGCGTCCGCTGGTCACGGGCGAGCCGCGGTTCCCGCTGCGGCTGACACTGAAGGGACCCGGCTCCGCCGAACTGGCCGACCAATTCGAACCCGTCCGCGCCTGGATTGCCGAGTTGGTCACCGTCGCGCAGTGGCGGATCGCGTGGCGTGAGGTCAATCATCGGGTGCTGGGGTCACAGCGTCTCCCCCAGTCCATCTGGGTCGACACACTCGATGACGCACTCGGGCTGATCGGCAAGCGACGGGAGGCCGAACGCTTCGCCGAGCTGTTGGCGTTCACGCGTTCACGCCAGCCGGCCTTGCTGGACTGGGTCGGCAAGAAGCCCTTGCAGGCCATCGAGCTGGCGCCGCGGTGGCCGCAGTTGCTCGCGGTGGTGGACTGGCTGGCCGCCCACCCCCGTCCCGGTATCTACCTGCGGCAGGTGGACATTCCGGGTGTCCACAGCAAGTTCATCGAGGCGCACCGCGGGGTCCTCGCCGAGTTGCTCGACCTGGCGTTGCCGGCAGGCGCCATCGCTGCCGATCGCAGCGGCGCCGGTCAGTTCGCCGCGCGCTATGGTTTTCTCGACAAGCCGGACCGGGTCCGCTTTCGGGTGCTCGATGCGCGGCTCTCCCTGCTGCCGGGTCCGGACTTGCCGGATGTGACGCTTGACGCGGCGAGCTTCGGGCGACTGGAGGTGCCGGTACGGCGTCTGTTCATCACCGAAAACGAGACCAACTTTCTGGCCTTCCCGCCCGTTGCGGACGCCCTTGTGGTCTTCGGTGCCGGCTACGGATGTGGCGCGCTGGAGGGTGCCGAGTGGCCGGCGCGCTGCACCATTCATTACTGGGGCGACATCGACACCCATGGCTTCGCGATCCTCGATCAGTTGCGCAGCCGTTTTCCTCGGGTGAGGTCCTTCCTGATGGATCGCCCGACATTGATGGCGCACGAAGCCCTGTGGGGCGAGGAGGCTGACCAGGTCATGCACAACCTGCCCCGGCTCACCGCTGCGGAAGCGGCCTTATTCAATGAACTGCGGGACAACCGCATTCGCCAAAACCTGCGCTTGGAACAGGAGCGCGTGGGATTCGATTGGCTGACGGCGGCCTTGATGGGTTGCTTGGAGTGATCAGCAACCTGGTGCTGGTCATCCGGTTCGGGTTGCAATGACGCCCGCCGCGAGGATGTCGTGGGGCTGTCTTGGTGGTGAGAGATTTGACCCGTCGGGGGATGCCGCTTGGCGTCGATGCGATTGCGGCATCGACGCGACATCCCCAGCGGGTGCGGGGCTCGATCAGGCCGGGGCGGCAGCCGGGGCGGTGAGGCCGATGGCCTCGGCATACTTCAGGTAGGTTTCGACCGAAGCGATGACGATACGGGCTTCGATGGCGAGCAACTCGATCCCGACCAGCGAGACCTTGATCCACGCGTCGATGACGATGCCCTTGTCCAGGATGCGATCGACCACTTCTGCCAGGCTGGAGGAGTCAGTGGAGTTTGCGACTTTTGCCATGTCTGTATGCTCTGTAATTCGGAAAGACTGCACAAGATGTGCGGCTGTGGCGAGAGTGTATGTCCGGTATGAAAACGCGTTTCCCGTGATGGCCTGGGGGCCATGGGTTCTGACGGTGCGGCGTCTTGCCGGCTTGCTCGCTTAGTCCTAATACAGCATACAACGTGCCATAATTTGGCAAGCGTGTCGGAAAATAAATAGAGATTGACGATCAGTATGTTGAAGATTATTTTCGATGCCGATTGACTGCGCGCGGCGCGGGACGCTCCAGGCGGCTATGGAATGGATTCCCTACCTCGGGTGCCGGTTACCTAGTCGCCGTGACAGCTCGGCGCGCGCGGCACGCCTTGCGGGTCTAGATCGGCTGCTGCCCCGCACACCCAGCCGGGGGTCGCGGTGGGTGACTGCCGACCGGTCGACCTGCCAGTCTCATCAGATCAGTCTGACGAATTCGGCGATCAGCTCGCGGAGCCTCCGGCGGTGGAACCCGCTGACACGGATCCGTCACCCGTCGCTGAGAGCATGCTGACCAAGCCGATCAGTAACGCGCGGCCGCGGGCATCGGTCGCGCGGTAGCGGTTGATCAGATCCATCTCGTCGGCGCCGAGATCCATCGGGTTCTCGACGCATAACAGCCAGGCCGGCGTCACGGTTCCCAAGGCGGCGGCCAGTTCCCGCGCCTCTTCGACGCCCATCCGTCGGATGCCCTGCTCGTAGTTGCTGATTCGCGACTTGGAGAGCCGCCATTCGGTCCGCTCGGACAGGTCACCAAGGGTTAGTTTGGCGGAACGCCGCGCGTCGCGGAGACGCTCGCCGATCTCTTTGCTGAGAGGAATCGAGGAGTTGCTCATCTACTGACACTCCCGCTCCGATTGTGAACGGTCATTCAGAACTGACCCACGCCCGGTCACTTCGTTTGACCCGCCGCAGCATCAGGTATATCCGGTCCGTTGGCGAATTCCACAGATGTAACAGATTTTAACAGATGAAGAAAAAACTGCGTTCACCTGTGGTTAAAATTTCCGCCCAAGGTCTCGGCGGACGCTGGCCGGGGGCGGAACAACCCGCTGGGAATCAGCAGCAGGCCGAGCGAGAGGAGGCCGCTGATCGCCCCATGAATCGGGTAGCTTTCGCGCAGGGGCACACCGCTCGCGTGCATGGCATAGCCCAGCCCCGCGGCGGCGATGGCGATGACCAGCAGTGTCCGCCAACCGGGCAGACCCATGTCGCGAATCCGCTTGGCGAGCAGATTCGCCTTCGCAAAGCCGAAGACGAGGACCAGCGGCCCCAGCAGGGCCAGCGCCGTGACGTCGAGCTGCTGCCACAGATCGGCCGGAGCGGGCACGCGGTCCGCGCGGATCAGGTGTTCGGCCAGGCCGATGCCGAAGGCAATCCCGAGTCCATACAGGACGAACAGGACAGAAAGCAGGAGCAGAAATCCCAGGAAGGGCAGGCGGGCGAGGCGGCCGGCTCGCAGGTCGCCGAAATAGGCTCGAAACATCCGGTTCGCTCCCGGTGGTTGAGGTGAGGTCAAGCGTTGTCCATTTTCAATATTTTGGCCCGCCAGTGCCATAACTCAGGCCAGCGTCCGCCCCCTGTTCGCGCACCGCGTTCCAGACCTGGTGGTCCAGGGAGTCCTCGGCCCCGCCGGCGGCTTCCACCTCTTGCTTGAGGTAGCCGGCGCGTTTGGCCGAGATGTCCTGGATCTGGGTGCGCAAGGCGTCCCGCCGCTGCGCCGTTTCTTTCACCACCCGCGCCCGCGCGTCGCTGTCCAATTCGGCCAGGGGCTGAGGCAGTTGCTCCGGTTGCAGTGTGTCCAGGTCCACGCGGCCGCTGGTCACGGCCTCCACCAGTTCCTGGTCGCCGAGCAGGCTGGAGGCGCCGCTCTCAGATGCGACGAACTCGGCACGCCGGGCCAACACGGCAGGTGCGGAGGCCGCCTGAACGGCTTTGGCCGCGTCGACCGCAGCATTGCGTTTGGAGCGTTCGTCGGGGCTGCCGAAATAGAGTCGCGTGCCATCCAACTCGGCCGACAGCTTGGCCAGCGGGGCATCATAGGGTGTGGTGATGGCGACGGCACTGCCGGCCTGGTCGACCTGGAAGTAACCGCCGTTGCCAAGTTGAGCGATGCGCTGCCATTCGCCGCGGGTGTCCGGTTGCTGACCGCACTGGATCGTGTTGACGCGGATGCCGCGGCGGCCGGCTTCCGCCAGGGTCTGGGCATAGGGGACATCGTTGGGGTAATCCTGGTGAGGCGGGGCGTCGCCGACCAGGAAGACCACGCGGTAGACGGCCGGGTCCCGGCTCCAGCCGATCCGCGTGACGGCCTCGTGGAGCGCCTGATTGACGCTCTCGGGGCCGTCCCCGCCGCCCTGGGCCTGGAACTTGAACAACGCGCCCTGGATCTGGTCCAGGTCGGGTGAAAGGTCAATGATCCGGGTCACGTAGTCGTCGCCGCGGTCACGGTAGGCGACCAGGCCCATACGCACCTCGGGTGCCGGTTGTGCGGAAGCCAGGGTGGAGGCGATGGACCAGACCTTCTCCTTGGCGGCCTGGATCAGCCCGCCCATACTGCCGGTCGTATCCAGCACGAAGACCGCCTCCACGACCGGGCGCTGGCCTGGGTGCGGGAGGACGATGGCGGGGCCCTGACCGCCCGGCTGGGCCCCTGGTGTTCGCGTCAAGGCGGGGTAAGCGGTGACGGCGGCGGCCGTGAGGCCGAAGAGCGCGAGACCGACGAGTTTGGTGTTCATGATTGGCTCCGTTGGCGTTGATTCGGGGTGGCTACGCAACTTTCGCGGTCTTTGGCGCGGATTACCGCAGGATCCGACGCAAGGCCCATTCGGCCGACTGCCGTGCCAGGTCGAACGGGTCCGCCGCGGTCGCCGGCCCGGCGGCGCTGTCGGCGGGATGCCCCGGTCGGGCCGGGATGACGCCGAACAGGGCCTGGACCAGCAGCAGACTCCAGACCGCCAGGAACAGGCTGCCGCTGTGGCCGCCGGCCCAGAGCGCGGCGCCGACGCCGGCCAGGATCAGGCCCAGGTCGAGCAGTGCGGCGGTCGGGGTTCCCTGAAAGCACCAGACGCGGACCAGCCACACCCATCCGATCTGCACCAGGATGGGTGACCAGACACTGGGGGTCAGCGCCAGAGCGGCGGCGGTGACCGGCACCCAGGCGAGTACGATCACCATCCTGCCGGCGCGCTCACCGCTGCGTCCGAGCAGGTAGAGCAGGTAGCCGAGACCCAAGGCGGCAGTGGTCAGGGCCAGGGCCTCGCGGGCCGGGACGAACAGACCCAGGCCGCTATTGAGTACCGCGGCGGCGACGGCGGCGATGAGTGCCACCAGTGCGCCTTCAAGGAAGGTCGGGCGGTTCATGGGGTCACCCCCTGGCGGCGGCGCAGCCGCAGCAGTTCCAGTTCGACCTCTGCGTCTGAGACGCCGGTGTCCGGGTCCCACCGTACCGGGTCCCGCTCCCAAGTTGGCGACCGCTCGTCCTCGGTCGGCGCCGTTTCCGCCAGCCGGCGATCGGCGCGGCTGCGCAGGTCGTCCAATCGACTGGTGTGGGCCGCGAGTCGTTGCGCCAGTCGATCCCGCTCGGCGCCGCGCTCGACGCCCTGTCTCTGGATGACGGCACGGCGACGGCCGGCCTCCAGTCGGCGGCGGATCAGTGGGCGCGCCAGGGCTTCGCGACCCTCGGCCAGGCCCTCGGCGAGGGCGTCCGTGGCGCGGGTTTCGTCTTCGGCGAGTGCCTGGTCGCGCCGCGCGAGCCGTTCGAGTTCCCAGTCCAATCCGGCCAAGGTGCGCCGCTCCTGGTCCAGGGCCTGTTCCATCTCCCGCACGGACTGGGCGAGCACCAACTCGGGTGCTTCCAGCCGATCGAGGATGGCGTTGAGATCGGCGCGCACCAGACGCGCCAGCCGGGTCATCAGTGCCATGTCGTCACCTCCAGAGGATCTGCATTCGGTCTGATTGCAGTCTAGAGCGGGGCAGGCGGTTCGGTCAGGCATGGCGGCGTAAAACCGGATGCAAGGGTTTTACAAGCAATTTACGGAAAGAACATGGCTGACGGCCGATGCTGAAACGGTGGTTAGCGGACCTTGGCGATCAGTCCAGCGAATCGTTGTCGTTGTCGTGATCGAAGAAGCGATTCAATGTGGGCATCCTCGCGGGTATCGTAAACTCGATTACGACAACGACAACGATCGGGTGTAACTTGCTCTTGACTCGTTACGTAACTTATCACGCATCGCCCATGTCGAAACGCCAGCGCCTGTTGATCATCGAGGACGAAGAGCCGATCCGGGTCGGTCTGACCGACCTGTTCGTCTTTCACGGGTTCGCGGTCGAGTCCGCCGCGGATGGACCCACGGGGCTCAATCTGGCGCTCTCGGGTACCTTCGACCTGATCTTGCTGGATCTGATGTTGCCCGGACTGGACGGCTTCGCTATTTGTGACCGGGTGCGGGCGGCGGATCGCGCTCAACCCATCATCATGCTGACGGCCCTCGGAGCGGACGAGGACATCATTCGCGGACTCAAGCTCGGCGCCGATGACTATGTTGCCAAGCCGTTCTCGATCACTGAATTGGTGCTGCGGGTGCAGGCGGTGCTGCGCCGCAGTCAGGGTGCGTTGGCCGGGGCGCCAAGTCTGCGGTTGGGCGACCTGACGCTGGATACGGCCAATCTGGTCGGGCACCGCGGTGCGGTGCAGATTCCATTTACCCGTCGGGAGGTGGCGATCATCCAGTATCTGGCTGCCCATGGCGAGCGCCCGGTGTCACGCGACGAATTGCTGACCAAGGTGTGGGGCTACTCGCGTGGCTGCGGTATCGAGACCCGCACGGTGGACATTCATATCGCCAAGCTGCGCCGCAAGCTGGAAACCGACCCGGCGGATCCGCGGGTGCTGCTGACGGTGCGGGGGGTCGGGTACCGGCTGCTGGTCGGATCGGATGGCGAGGCGTCATGATGGTTCTGCGCGGATGAAGGGTCAGGGCCTCGCCCGGCAGCACACGCGCCTGCGCCTCTGGCTCGGGCTCTTCTTCATCGCCTTGGCCCTACCCAGCGCCGTGCTGGTCTACAAAGCCTATGACCAGCTCAAGTGGGAGTCCTTCAGACAACAGCAGGTCGCCGCCGCCGAGCTGGCGGCACGGGTGGACCGGCGTTTGGGCGAGATCGCCCGGGTCGAAGATGCGCGTCCGGTGACCGACTATGGGTTTCTGACCGGCGATCCGGAGCGCCCGGGTGTGCAGCGCTCACCGCTCGCACAACACCCGATCCAAGCAGATATTCCGGGCCTGGTGGGCTGGTTTCAGGTGGGCGAGCAGGGCGAGTTCAGCACCCCGCTGGTACCGGAGGATGCGCGCGCGCCGGCACGCTATGGAATCGACCCCGCGGAACTGGCGCGGCGCCAGGCGGCGGCGGCGCGGATCGAGGGAGTACTGATCGGCAATCGCCTGGTCGAGCGGGGGCGTGTTCCGGTTGAGGTGCAGGGCCGGGAGCAGGCGGCGTCGGCCGCGCTGCCCGAGGCCGTGCCGGCGAAGGTCACGGCAGCGCGTGAGCGGCTCTCCCAACAGGCTTTCGATGCATTGGGCGAGTCCCGGTATGCGAATACCAAACCCGCCACCGACAAGGCCAAGGTCGAGGCCGATGACGGGGTGGCGCTGTCGGCCCCCGCCGTTCAGAGTCTCGGGCCGGTGGAAGCCCTTGCTCTGGACGCCGCGCTGGCGCAACGGGCCGCCCCGGCCCCCACGGCAGCCGAGCCGGCGCCGCCTGCGGATGCGGCGTTGCGCGCCCGCACGTCGGCCGCGTCTGCTGCCAACTCGCCACGACGGGAGGGAGTGCAGGATGCGCCGGCCGCTGCGGACCTGGTCGCCCAACGCGGTGACAGGGGTGTGGCCTCAACCGTCAGGCTCTTCACCAACTCGGTGGAACCGCTGACGCTGGGGCTGCTTGGCAGCGGGCACTTCGTGCTCTTCCGCGCCGTGCATCAGGGCGGTGCGCGGATCATCCAGGGGTTACTGATCGAGCAGGAGCCGTTCCTGATCGGCCTCATGGGCGAGCCCTTCCAGGCGACCGGGCTGGCGCAGACCACCGATCTGATCGTCGCCTTTCGCGATGAGGTCCTGACCGCCTTCCGCGCCCGGCAAGAGCGGGGGTCTGTCTCCAGCGTTCGCGAACTGTCCGGCGCGCTGCTCTATCGGACCCGGCCGCGCGAACCCTTCGGCGGGTTGGAGTTGATCTTCAGCGTCGGGCGGCTGCCGGTACCACCGGGTGCGGCAGTGATCGGCTGGGTGGCAGGTCTGTTGACCCTGGTGCTGGTTGCCGGGACCTGGCTCATGGAGCGGTTGGGCCGGAAACAGATCGGCCTGGTCCGTCAGCAGCAGGCGTTCGTGTCCGCGGTGAGCCACGAACTCAAGACCCCGTTGACGTCGATCCGGCTCTATGCGGAGTTGCTGCGTGCCGGCTTTGCGGACGCGGACCGTCGGCAGGTCTATTATCGCTACATCCAGGAAGAAAGTGAGCGACTGTCCCGGTTGATCGCCAATGTGCTGACCCTGTCGCGGATCGACCGGGATGCGCTCATCGTGTCGCCGGCGGCGGTGCCGCTCACCGCGCTGATGGACTTGGTGCAGGAGCGGGTGACCGCCCAGGTGGAGCGCGCGGGGTTCACGTTGGTGCTGGAGTGTCAGGCGCCGGGGGTAGTCCAGACGGACCCGGATGCCTTTGTGCAAATCCTGATCAACCTGGTGGATAACGCGGTCAAGTTCGCCGCGCAGGCCGAACCGAAGATCGTTGAGATCCGCTGCGAGTGTCCGCGCGCGGGTTGGGTGCGGGTGGCTGTCCGCGATTTCGGACCCGGGGTGCCGCGGGCAGCGCTACGGCAGGTGTTTCAACTCTTTTACCGCGGGGAGGACGCCGCGCGGCGTGCGATTCCCGGTACCGGTATCGGGTTGGCCCTGGTCGAGCGCCTGGTGCAGGCCATGGGCGGGCGGGTGGAGGTGGTTAATCGTGAGCCGGGGGCCGAGTTCCGGGTCGAACTGCCGGCGGCGCCGGATCCTGAATACACGAGTTAACCGGGATGACGGGCTGATCCCGCAAATAGCGATTGGCAATCCACTTGAGAATCCGGGGCGGGGGCGTCCCGCCCCGGACATCAAGCGACTATTTGCGGATTCTGAGGGGCGAGACCTGGGGTACGCCGGCGGCCGCCATCATCACCTGGAAGACTTGGGTGTTGTCCAGGATACGGACTCTGGGGTACCACTCGAGTTCAGACGACTCAAAGCGCCGCGAGCCGGCGCCCATGGCGTAAATACGGGTCAGTTCGTTGGTATGGCTGGTGGAGCCGAAGGTGACTTCTCCTCCCGGATAACACTGCGAGCCCGTGCAGTTCGACGTTTGCTCCGGCAGGTCACCGGCGCCCAGCACCGTGCGGTTGCGCATGTAATTGTTGCTATGGTCGGAGGTCACGATCAGCAGCGTATTGCGCCAATCGATCGCATCGTTCGGCTGGTTGACGAAGTCGATGACGGCTTGGACGCCATCGTGCAGATCCTTGATCGTCCCGACCATCCGCTGAAAGTCATTGGCGTGGTTAGCCCAGTCGATATCGCCTTGTTCCGCCATCAGGAAGAAGCCATCCGGATCCTGGCTCAGCACTTTCAGTGCCGCCAGTGTGGCTTCCGTGTAGGTGGGGTTCTCCCGGGTCGCCTGAGTCACCGTGGGCGTGGCGGGCAGGTCGTTGGGCTTCAGCGACTCGAAGTTGCCGTCCCCTTCCTTACCGAAGAGTCCGAACAGTTTTTTGCCTTCAGCAACGGCCTGCTGTGCTGCGGTGAGCAGGCTCAAGCCGCCGTCAACCCCAGGGGTGCGCTCGACGAACACATACTCGGCACCGTAGACACCGTTCTTCAGGTTGTCGTAATCTTCGGCCGCGATGTAGTTGTTGGTTGGCGAGCCGTCATAACCAGGATGGCCGCCGCCGATGACCACCTCGGGCTTGAGCGTCGCGATGATCTCGTGTCCAATATCGCCGTAATTGTTGCGGCTCTTGTTGTGGCTGACGAACGCGGCCGGGGTGGCATGGGTGAAGGGCACTGTGCTGACGACGCCAATGGCATAATCTTTGAGCTCGCGCAGGTGCTCGGCAATGGTCTTGAGGGAGCCGTCGCCGGTGCGGTTGCCGCCGGTGTCGGGATCTCCCGGCAGCCAATTGAGATTGCCGTCATCGGTCTTATAGCCGGAAGCCCACGCGGTTGCCGCTGAGGCCGAGTCGGTTGCCTTGGCTTTGAGGTAGGCCTCGGCGCCGGGACCTTCGGGACTCAGGGGATAGGGGGCGGTGCCGCCCTGCGCCGGATCATATCCGAGGGTGGGCCGAATGGCTTTTGGGTCGTAGATCCCGTCGGACCAGTATTTGTAAGTACTGACATCCCAGGTGGACTGGTTTCCCTGGTAGGGGAAATCGTGGAACGAGAGGTCGAAATCATTGCCGAACAGATAACGGCTGGCAGCGATTTCATGTTCGATGTTCATGCCGTCGCCAATGAGAAGAATGATGTGCTTCGCTTCTCGTGGACCCGCATCGGCGAGCGCGCTGAGCGAGCACGAAGTAATGAGGGCGGCGGAGAGCACCTGACGAACAGCAACTCCGAGCAGTGGTTTTTTCATCGGTCACCTTTTTTTGAAGTGGGGGAAATGGTCATCGTCGACAGCGATGTTGTGATCGACCTTGCAGCGTTTGGAATGAATTGCGGCGCGCTGCAACGATGGCCCAAGGGTACCAGATGAAATTGACGTTTTTGTGTCTTAGCGATGTCGGTTTAACGCTGCGGTATCCTTCCGAAGGAGATTGTCATGTTCCGGTTCATTGTCGTCCTGGTGACGCTGCTCCTCTGCCAGTCTTTGACGCTGGTGCCATCCGTCGCGGCGGCCCCCGCGCGATCCGGGTCCGCCGATCCGGCGCCCGCGACCCCGAACGAGCAGGATCGGCCCGACTGGTTCAAGAATTCATTTCTCGACATTCGCGAGGACGTGGCCGAGGCCGCCGCGGCCGGCAAGCGTGTCGTCCTCTATTTCTATCAGGACGGCTGTCCCTACTGCGCCAAGTTGCTCCGCGAGGGATTCGGCGACCGGACCACGGAGGCGCTGGCGCGTCAGCGCTTCGATCTGGTCGCGATCAATCTGTGGGGTGATCGGGAAGTAACCGGTTTTTCGGGGGAGCCGACGACGGAGAAGCAGTTCGGTGGCGGTCTCAAGGTCCAGTTCACGCCGACCCTTTTGTTTTTGGACGAGGGCGGCCAGGTGATCTTGCGCGTCAACGGCTATTATCCGCCGCACCAGTTTGCGGCGGCATTGGCCTATGCGGCGGAGCGGCGCGAACAGATGGGAGAGCGTTTCGCGGACTTTCTCGCCGCGCGGGTGGCAACGGCGGCGACGGGCAAGCTGCATGACGAGGGCGGATTCCTGCCGCATCCGCTACGCTTGGCGCACAACCGGGATATCTCGTCCCGCCCGCTGGTCGTGATGTTCGAGCAGCCGGTCTGCAAGGAGTGTGATGAGCTGCATGAAATCATCTTGCGCAAGGAGGCTGTCGCCTATTCGTTGAGCGGCTTCGACGGTGCAATCCTCAATGCCTACTCGAAAGCACCGGTACAGACCCCGGACGGACGTGACCTGACGGCACATGACTGGGCCGTGGAATTGGGCATCAAATACACCCCGACCCTGGTTTTTTTCGATGCCGCGGGTCGCGAGGTCTTTCGTGTCGAGGGTTACCTCAAATCATTCCACGTTCACGGCGCCCTGGACTACGTGGCGACCGGCGCCTACATCGCGCAGCCGAGCTTTCAGCGCTACCTCGCCGCCCGTCGCGAGGCGTTGGCGGCCCGCGGAATCACGGTGGATCTCATGCAGTGATGCGCGCAATGATCCGCGAGCGTCCGCAGCGGGTCAAGGCACACCGAAATCAGTAGCCGTAACCGGCCTCATTGATTTTGAAGATCTTGGCGTTCTTGACGGTGATCCTGGCGACAAAACGCTGGGGACCGAAGTTATAGGTCCAGATCTCATAGCTTTCTCCGGTCGGCACCGGCTGGTAGCCGATCCGGTTTCCCAAAGCATTGTAGATCGGCTGGTTGACGACTGGGGCGTCAATCCGCTCGACACTCGTCGGCTGCCCGCAGCGCTGGGTCAGCTTGTAGGTGTCATCACCCTCGGACACGATCGCGTTGCCGCAGCGCAGCGCCTGGGCCGGGCCGGCAACGACCAGACCTATCAATACGATGGGGACGTAACGCATAGCACACCTCGGTGTCGGCGGTGGAGCGGACGCTGGAGAGTTTAACCCTACCTGAAATAATGAACCCGCCGGTGAAAATGTCAACGGCTGATTCCAGCGGCTGGGTCTCAGGTCGCTGGCCGTCACGGGCGCCCCGCCGGAGCGGTTCCCCCCGACTGCCGTTTGGCCTTGTTGGGGTTGCGCAATAGGCAGTAGACGGCACCGGTGCCGCCGTCACCGCGTGTCGCGGAGCAGAAGGCGAGCACTTCTTCGTGGAGGCGCAGCCAGTAGTTGACCTTCTGCTTGAGCACCGGTTGAGCACTGGAGGAGCGGATGCCCTTGCCATGGATGATCCGGGCGCAACGCACCCGGCGATGTCCACACTCGATCAGGAATTCGGCCAGGACACGTCGCGCTATCTCGACCGTGAGTCCGTGCAGATCGACTTCCAGGCCGACCTCGATGGCACCCCGGCGCAGGTCGGCCAGCACACGCTGCTGGACCCCAGGGCGCGCGAAGGACAGGCACTCGTGCGTTTCGACCTCGGATTCGGACAGGGTGACACCCGCGTCCTCGGGCAGTTCCAGCGGGCGCGGTCTGGGGATCGGCGGGGGGCGCTGCCGATAGGGCTCGATGCCTGCCTCGCGGAGCGGTTGCGCGTCCTGAACCTGCTCATGAAACAGCGCCAGGTCAGCCGGGGGGATTTGCTTCTTCATCGTCGGTCTCGTTTCGGCGCGGGTCAGGTCGGGAGTATACTGAGCAGTGGTGGGCGGCGACTGCTGATTTAAATGATTTCCGATGATATAGAGAGACATAGAGCAGAGTCGGCCAAACAATCAAGCGCTTCTGGTCGCTGGCGGCGACCCCGGCACGGACTGGCGCGGGGCTGCGACGATGCCCGCGACGGCCCTTTCCAGTATCATCGCCGGGTTGGTCCGCTTTTTTCTTTCCCACACGGGCAGCAGTCCGATGAAGATCCTGGTCAGCAATGACGACGGTTACCAGTCTCCGGGTTTGCTCGCGTTGGCCGCCGGGCTTGCCCATCTTGGTGAAGTGGTGGTGGTGGCCCCGGAACGCGACCGCAGCGGCGCCAGTAATTCACTGACCCTGGATGTGCCGTTGCGCGCCAGCACGATGAGCAACGGCTTTATCCGCGTGGACGGTACCCCGACCGATTGTGTTCATCTGGCGATCACCGGCTTGCTCGACAGCGAACCGGACATCGTGGTTGCCGGGATCAACCACGGTGCGAATCTGGGCGACGACGTGCTGTACTCGGGAACCGTCGCCGCGGCGACCGAGGGGCGCTTCCTCGGGCTGCCGGCCATCGCCGTGTCGATGGACTCACGCGAGCCCCTGCATCTGCAGACCGCGGTGCGGGTGGCGTGCCTGCTGGTGGAGCGGCTGCGTTCCGACCCCCTGGATTCCAATCTGATCCTCAACGTCAACGTCCCGGATCGACCCTACGAGGAACTGCAGGGGTTCTTGGCGACCCGGTTGGGTCACCGCCACAAGGCTGAAGCGGTGGTGGCGGCCAAGGACCCGCGCGGCCGGGCCATTTACTGGGTCGGTCCGGCAGGGCCTGAGGCGGATGCGGGGCCGGGGACCGACTTTCACGCGGTACGGGCCGGTTTCGTGTCCATCACCCCGCTGCAGGTGGATTTGACCCGCCATGCCGCCCTGGCGTCGCTCGGGCAGTGGCTGCGTGACTGCCGTTGATGTCGGACCTGAGCTATATCGGCATCGGGATGACCTCCCTGCGCACCCGTGAGCGGTTGATCACACGACTGGGCGAGGCCGGAATCAGCGATCCGGAGGTGTTGCGGGTGATGCGTGACTTGCCGCGGCACTTGTTTGTCGATGAGGCTCTGGCGAGTCGCGCCTACGAGGATTCACCCCTGCCCATCGGTCACGGTCAGACGATCTCCCAGCCCTATATGGTCGCGCGCATGACCCAGGCGCTGTTGGCGGCCGGACCGCTGCACACGGTGTTGGAAGTCGGAACCGGGTCGGGTTTCCAGACCGCGGTCCTTGCCGCACTGGTGCGGCGGGTGTATAGCATCGAGCGCATCCAATCACTGCAGATCCGCGCCCAGGCGTGCCTGCGCCTGCTGCAGGTACGCAATGTACGGTTCCGGCATGGCGATGGTTTTCTGGGTTGGCCCGAGTATGCGCCTTATGACGGGATCCTGGTGACCGCCGCGCCGCGGGCAGTGCCGCGCGCCCTGGCCGACCAATTGGCGCCCACGGGTTGCCTGGTGTTGCCGATGGGCGAAGGTGACCGCCAGGTGCTGGTGCGGGTGACCCGGGTGCCGGGTGGGTTTGCGCAGCAAATTCTTGAGCCGGTGAGCTTTGTGCCTTTACTGGGAGGGGTTGCATGAGCGTTTCCCGCGGGTTGTTTCGTCGTGAGGTCCCCGGCGTGGGTCGCGCGTCCAGTCCGCTAGCCGCCTGTTGTTCGGACTAAGGTCCGACCACCAGGTCGAACGCTGGGGTGCGCCATGGTGGACGATCTCGGCTTCGACGTCTGCTTCAAAGGCTGCCGGCCGCAAGGTTGGGGATCGTCCAACGATGGCGGTGCAAAGCGCCGGTCGGGGTTACTGCTGGGACTCATCCTGGGGTTCGTGATCCTGGTGTTGGCCGGGTGTGGTTCCACTGGTCCCGCGCCGGTTGGGGGGTGGTCGGGAAAGGGGCCGGTTCCCAAAGGGTATTATCTGGTGCGCAAGGGCGATAGTCTGAGTGAGATCGCCGCCAGGCGCCGGGTCAGCACGAAGAACCTGATTCGCTGGAACGCCCTCAAGCCCCCCTACACCGTTTATGCCGGCAAGTTGCTGCGGGTGGTGGCGCCGGGCCGCTCGCCGGGGAAGGCGCGGGTCGGCACGGCGCGCGATGGGTCAAAGGTGACTCAGCCAAAGTCCCAAACCTCGTCGGGTCAGACTGTCGCCGCGCCGACCCCGGGGAGCCGCACCAAAGGTTCTGGTGTCGTCTGGGCCTGGCCGTTGTCAGGGGCGATCTTACAGGGCTTTCGTGCCGGCGACCCCGCTCGCCAGGGGTTGCGCATCGGCTGTCGACCAGGCGAGGAAGTGCGGGCGGCGGCTTCCGGCCAGGTGGTCTACAGCGGGAGTGGACTCAAGGGTTATGGCAACCTTATCATCGTCAAACACAACAAGAACTATCTCAGCGCGTACGGCTTCAACCGTCGGCTGTTCGTCAAGGAAGGGGACAGCGTCAAGCGCGGCCAGGCGGTGTCGGAGTGTGGCGAGGGACCGGAAGGGGCCTACCTGCTTCACTTTGAGGTACGCCGTAACGGTGCCTCGGTCAATCCGATTCTCTACCTGCCCCCGCGCGAGTAACACCGTCTGAGCGGACGGAGGGAGATGTGGATGGTAATCAGCGAGGACATCGAGATCGTTGCGGCCGAGCCGGTCGACCTCGAGATCATTGAACCCGAGATTCTTGATTCCGATATCGACCCGGACAGCGAGTCCTTGATTTTGCTTGATGGGGACCCGGATGAGATCAGCGAGATCATCGATGACGCCGAGCCGGTCGAGCCGGTCGACGAGCCGGTCGACGAGGACGGGGCCGGACCGGTTAGTGAGCGATTTGTGTCCGGTGAGGGCGACTTCGATGCCACCCGGATTTATCTGAACGAGATCGGTGAGTCGCGCCTGCTGACCGCCGAGGAAGAGGTTTACTTCGCACGCCTTGCCCAGCGCGGCGACAACGCCTCACGCCAGCGCATGATCGTGAGCAACCTGCGGCTGGTCGTGAAGATCGCACGCCGCTACCTCAACCGTGGGCTGCCGCTGCTGGACTTGATCGAGGAGGGCAATCTCGGCCTCATCCGCGCGGTGGAAAAATTCGATCCGGAACGTGGGTTTCGCTTCTCAACCTACGCCACTTGGTGGATCCGTCAGACCATCGAGCGCGCAATCATGAACCAGACGCGCACCGTGCGTCTGCCGATCCATGTGGTCAAGGAGATCAACATCTATCTCAAGGCCGCACGCAAACTCGCGCAGCAGCTTGACCATGAACCCACGACCGAGGATATCGCCATGTTGCTGGATCGGCCGATCCACGAGGTCAAGCGTATGCTCGGTCTCAACGAGCGGATCACCTCGGTCGACACCCCGTTCAGTAAGGACGTGGACAAACCGCTGGTGGACATGCTCGAGGACGAGTCCGCGGACGATCCGACCGAACGTATCCAGGACGAGGACATCCAGTCCAATCTTGAGCATTGGTTGGGCAAGCTCAACGAGAAGCAGCGCGAGGTGGTGGAGCGGCGTTTCGGGCTGCACGGCTACGAGAACGCGACCCTGGAGCGAGTCGCCCAGGAACTCGGCGTGACACGCGAACGGGTGCGCCAGATCCAGATGGACGCGCTGCGGCGTCTGCGCGACATTCTCGAGAAGGAAGGTTTCTCGATCGAGTCGTTCTTCAAGTAGCCGTCTGGTGTTCGCCGCACCGGATCCTGATCAACGATCGTTGCGGCAAATCACGCGGTCGACTGTGCCGTTTGTCGTGTCGCGGTTGACTTTCCAGGTCCGATCCAGTCTGATTGCCGAGGTTACGCCTGGGGATTGAGGCGCACGGAAGTTAGGCTGGATGGCCTGGTGTCCTTCTTCGCTTTTCTAAAGTATCCCTGGAGGGTTTATGGAATCCGGATTGGAGCAGAAGTACAACTTCGATGTTGTACGCTGGTTCACCATCATGGCAGCCGTCTACCTGGTGGTCGGTGCCTCGGTCGGTGTCTATATCGCCTCGGAGCTGGCGTGGCCGTTCCTCAATTTCGACAGTCCCTACATCTCGTTCGGACGGTTGCGTCCGGTCCATACCAACGCGGTCATCTTCGCCTTCGGCGGCTGTACGCTGATGGCGACCGCCTTTTACACCGTGCAGCGCACGTGCGGTGTGCGGCTGTGGAGCGACAAGCTCGCCTGGTTCGTCTTCTGGGGCTGGAACACCGTGATCCTGCTCGCGGTCATCACCCTCCCGCTGGGTCTCACCGAGTCGAAGGAATACGCCGAACTCGAATGGCCGATCGATATCCTGATCGCCGTCGTCTGGCTCTCGTTCACCTTCAATTTCATCATGACCATCGCGGTACGCAAGACCTCGCACATCTATGTGTCGAACTGGTTCTTCCTCGGCATGATGGTGATGATCGTCTATTTGCACGTGGTCAACAGTCTGGCCATCCCGGTCGGGTTGTTCAAGTCCTATTCGCTGTTCTCCGGTGTCCAGGACGCGATGATCCAGTGGTGGTGGGGTCATAACGCTGTCGGCTTTTACCTGACGGCCGGCTTCCTCGGCATCATGTATTACTTCGTGCCGAAACAGGCCGGCCGCCCCATCTACTCTTACCGACTCTCGGTCATCCACTTCTGGGCCTTGATGTTCGGCTATGTCTGGCTCGGCGCTCATCACCTTCAGTACACCGCGCTGCCTGACTGGACCGGTTCACTTGGCGCGGCGGTCTCGATCGCCATGATCATCCCCTCCTGGGGCGGCGCGGTGAACGGAATGATGACGCTGTCCGGCGCCTGGGACCGCCTGCGCACCGACTATGTCCTGCGCTTCCTGATCATGGCCCTGGCCTTCTACGCCATGTCCACTTTCGAAGGCCCGGTCATGGCGCTCAAGACGGTCAACGCACTGTCGCATTACACCGATTGGACCATCGGCCACGTTCACTCCGGCGCGCTCGGCTGGGTGGCCGGTATCTCCATCGGCGCCATCTACCACCTGATGCCGCGCCTGTTCCACACCGAGATGTTCTCCGAGCGGTTGGTCAACTTCCATTTCTGGACCGCGACCATCGGCACCGTGGTGTATATCGTCGCCATGTGGGTGTCCGGTATTATGCAGGGGCTGATGTGGCGCGCCTATGACGAGTACGGCACGCTGGCCTACACCTTCGTCGAATCGGTGGATGCCATGCACCCTTACTACGCGATGCGGGCCATCGGCGGCGCTATTTTCCTGACCGGTGCGATCGTGATGTTGTTCAACGTGTTGATGACCGTGCGCAAGTCGGCCGCTGACGGCAGTCTGGTGCGGGCGCGCAACGTTCCGGCCCCGGCCTGATCAACCTACTGGAGTTTTAGAGACATGGCTGATCGCAAAGTCAAAGCGAAGAGCTTTCAGGAATGGATGGAGATCAACATCTGGGGCCTCCTGTTCTTTCTCGGCATAGCCCTGGCTGTCGGTGGTCTGGTCGAGATCGTGCCGCTGTTCTTCATGAAAAACACCATGGAGCACAATAAGTTCCCGGAGATCGTCTGGCCTAAGGCGGGGGTCGAGCCGATCGTGGCCGTGGATGAGGCGGGTAAGCAGGTGTGGAACTGGCAGCCGGGCGAGGGTGTCCGTCCCTACACCGCGCTGGAACTGGCCGGCCGTGACATCTATCAGCGTGAGGGCTGTTACCTCTGTCATTCGCAGATGGTGCGGCCGTTCCGTGATGAGAAGGAGCGTTACGGTCACTACTCGCTGGCCTCGGAGTCGATGTTCGATCACCCGATGCAATGGGGTTCCAAGCGCACCGGTCCGGATCTCGCGCGGGTGGGCGGGAAGTATTCGGACGACTGGCACCGCCAGCATTTGCGCCGGCCCCAGGACCTGGTGCCGGAGTCGGTGATGCCTGCCTATCCCTGGCTGGATGAAACCTATGTCAATGGAAAGCGGATGCGCAGGCATATGAGCGGCCTGCGACTCATTGGCGTTCCCTATGCGGAAGCCGACATCGAGAAGGCGCCGGAGGTGGTCAAAGGAAAGACTGAGATGGATGCGTTGGTCACCTACCTCCAGGTGCTGGGAACCATGGCCAAGCTGGATGAGGCAAAGGCCTACCGTGAATAGCCTCAGCGAGTATTTTCATACCGACTGGGAGGCGATGACGACCAACGACTGGATCGGCACGATCCTGACCGTCGTCATCTTCCTGCTCATGGTGGTGGCCTACTTCCAGGTATTCCGTCCCAAGAACCGGGAGCGGCTCGAAGCGCGTAAATACATCCCGTTCGAAGAGGACAACGAGTTCAGCGGAGACAAAGATGGCGGAAAATAACCCTTTCCCCGGCGAGAACAACACGGGGCACGTCTGGGACGACAACCTGCGGGAGTTGAAGAATCCGCCGCCGCGGTGGTGGATGCTGGCGTTCTGGGCCTCCGTCGCCTTCTGGGTCGGTTATGCGATTCTCTACCCAATGTGGCCGATCGGCCAGGAACCGACGCAGGGCGTGCTCGGCTGGAGCCAGATGAAGGAGTACGAGGAGGGTGTGGAGCAGATCACCGCCAAGCGCGCCCCGTTCGAAGAAAAGTTGGCAGGGATGACGGCCGACCAGATCATCGCCGACCCCGGGCTCAAGGAATACACCCTGGCCTCCGCGAAGGTACTGTTCGGCGATAACTGCCGTGCCTGTCATGGCAGCGGCGGGGCGGGTAATCCTGGCTACCCGGTCCTGGCGGATGATGACTGGCTTTACGGCGGCACCACGGCCAAGATCCAGGAATCCATCGCGGGCGGGCGTAAGGGTGTGATGACGGCACACGAGAAGATCCTCGCTCCGGTCGAGGTGGACACTCTAGCGAACTGGGCCGTGCAGATGAATGATACGGCCGGGGCCGGCGGGAGTCCGGAGGGTTGGGCGTTGTTCAAAAGCAAGGGCTGCACCGCCTGCCATGGTGAGAAGGCGAACGGGCACGTGGTCGACCTGCCGAACGGTGAATTCGTTTCGGTCGGTGCCGCCAATCTCGCGGACGGGATCTGGCGCTTCGAGCCGGGCGGCTTTGAGAGTGCAAAACACACCATTCTCTACGGAGTCAATCAGACCAATGTTCCGGGGACGCGCGATGCCGTGATGCCGGTTTGGGGGCCTGACCCGACGCGTGGTGGCGTGGCGAAGTTGGGGCCTGAGGAAATCAAGAAGCTCGTCGTCTATGTCCACGAGTTCGGCGGCGGCCAATAGGTCGCGTGAGGGGCGCAAACGACTCCGGCGGGCGGCAGTAGCGCCGTCCGCCGGCCACGCAGCGCGAAGAGGTGAGTTGTCATGAATGTTGTTACTAACCTGATGAATTGGGACCCGGTCGCCTGGATGTCCATCCTGATGGTCGTGATGGCCGTCGTCATCATCACCTTTCTGGCCTTCAAGGTCGCGGCACTCATCAAGCATGACGCCGAGGCCCATAAGCAGCAGAAGCCCTAGTGCCGTTTCGGCGCGATACCCGATCCCAAGGGGGCGGATGTCCCCCTTTTTCTGCCTGGGGTCTTCTCCGGATCAAGGGTATATCATTGCGAATAGACATAGGCGGAAGGTTGCCGGGACGCTACGATGATCCGCCCCCGCCCGCGGAAGTTCAGTTGTTCGTCCCCGCCGTGGAGAGACCCGGCACGTATTCGGCATAGGTCGGGTTCAGGAGTTGTACCGTGAGTATGAGTGACACACGTCAGCATCAGGCCGCTGTCGACGCGCTTTACGACGAGGCCGAGCACTGGCACGTCAATACCGGCGGCGAGACCATCCATGCCAAGCGCATCCGTGGACGCTGGCGCACCATCAAGTGGATGACGGCTAGCGTCTGGCTGATTTTCTTCCTGGGCCCCTATCTGCGGTGGGACGGGCGCCAGGCTGTCTTGTTCGATATCCCCAACCGCCAGTATCACCTCTTCGGAGTGACCATCCTGCCCCAGGATTTCTGGATGCTGTCGCTTCTGTTGCTGTTCTTCGCGATTTTGCTGGCGGTGGTGACGGCCCTGGTCGGGCGTGTCTGGTGCGGCTTCTTCTGCTTTCAGACCGTGTGGACCGACATCTTCACCTGGATCGAGGAGTGGCTGGAGGGGACGCCGCCCCAGCGGCGCAAGCTCGATCAGGCGCCGTTGAGTCTCGCGAAGGTGCGCACCAAGCTCACCAAGCATCTGTTGTGGATCCTGATCGGCTTCTTTACCGGCTTCAGTTTCGTGGCCTGGTTCAGTGATGCCCCCGGTCTGTGGGGTGCGTTTTTCCTCGGGCAGGCGAACAGCGCGGTCTATATTTCGGTCACGCTGTTCACGGTCGGTACCTACATCCTGGCCGGCTACCTGCGCGAACAGACCTGTTTCTGGCTCTGTCCCTACGCCCGCATTCAAGGGGTCATGCTCGACAAGACGACCATCGTCCCCACCTATGACGAGCGCCGCGGTGAACCGCGCGGCAGGGTCAATAAGGGCGAGACGGCGGCCTCCCGCACCAACGGCGACTGCGTCGACTGCAAGCAGTGTGTTGCGGTTTGCCCCACCGGCATCGACATCCGTCAGGGGCAGCAGGAGGGATGCATCACCTGTGCCCTGTGCATCGACGCCTGCGACGAGGTGATGGAGAAAGTGGGCCGGCCGCGCGGTCTCATCCGTTACGCCTCGCTGGATGAGTTCGCCGGACAGGCCCCAAAGGCATTGCTGAAGCGCCCGCGCGTCTGGGTCTACGCGACCATCCTGGTGGTCGCCCTGTCCGGCATCTTCTACGGCATGTCCTCGCTGGATGCGATCGACCTGAAGGTGCTGCATGAGCGTGCCCCGCTATTCGTGACCTTGAGTGACGGCTCGATCCAGAACAAATACACACTCAAGATGCTGAACAAGATGCCGGAGGAACTTGCGGTGCGGATCAGTGTCTCTGGCCCGGAGGGGTTGAAACTGATCGGGGCCGAAGTGCCGGTGGTTATTCACGCCGGCGGGGTGACGCCCGCGATGGTCTTCGTCAAGGTGCCGAGGCGCCATCTGAAAAAGGCACAGGAGCCGATCCGCTTCCGGGTGGAGGCGACGCGGCCTGACGGTCTGGTGGTCGAGTCCGAGCGCACCAGTGTCTTTGTCGGACCGGACCGCTGACCCTTGTTTGGTGCCGAGGTCAGATACCGGCTCGGCGGTTCGGCGGACGTGATCAGCCTGACGCCCTGCCGTGATCGGTCCGCACTGCGCAACCGCGTTTACGACCAAGGCCGTTACCGGCCGGTCACCGTTATCAGTCGTCAGGAGATCGAATGCGATGCAGTCATCCGAAATAGCCAACAGTTCCAATTCACCCTGGCGCAATCCGTGGGTCCTTGGGTGGATCGGCCTGATCGTTGTGGTGGTGGGGGTCAATCTGACGATGGTCTATTTGGCGGTCTCGACCAATCCGGGCCTGGTCAGTGAAGATTTTTACAATCGTGGGCAGCACTACGAACAGACGTTGGTCTCCCGGCTGGCGAAGGACCCGGGCTGGACCATGCGCACGGACTTTCCCGAAGACCTGAGGCCAGGGGAGCCCGCGACCATCCGGGTCGTCCTGGTGGACAAGGTCGGTCAGCCGGTGACGCCCGATCAGGTCACCTTCTTCGCCTACCGGCCCTCGGACAAGTCGCGTGACTTTTCGGCGCCGATGGCGGCCGAGGGGCCGGGACGCTACGCGGCCCAGGTCGTGTTTCCGCTGTTCGGCGCCTGGGACGGTTTGGTGGCCGTGCGCCAGGGTGAGGATGAGTACACCTCCGGCGACGCGATCATCGTGACCCGTCCCGATCGTCCCGGAAATTAGGACGACATCCTTTCGGCACGCGGTTGGGGGTGATGCGGTGTCCGCTCCGGTTTCGGTCACGGCCGCCGGGATTGCGCTCCAGTCGCCTGACCGCGTGTCTCCCAGCGCTTGCTTCCACTGCGGCTTACCGCTGAATCCGGGGACGGACGCACAGGCTGTCATCCGCGGTCATGAGCGGATGTTTTGCTGCACCGGTTGCAAGGCGGTCTGCGAGGCGATCCATGCTGCCGGACTGGAGGGCTTCTATCGCCGCACGACCGCGGGTGAGCCACTGGGTCCACCGCCGGAGTTGCCGCGGGATTTGACGCTTTATGATCTGGATGCGGTGCAGGAGGAGTTTGTCGATACCGCCCGCGCCGATCGGGAGATCAATCTGCTGGTGGAAGGGATCCACTGCGCCGCCTGTGTCTGGCTGATCGAGAACGGGCTCAAGACGCTGCCGGGGGTGGAGGAGGCGCGGGTCAATCTGACCGGGCGGCGCTTGCGCGTACGCTGGAACAACGGGCGCATCCAACTCTCGCGTATTCTGGGACGACTGGGTGCGATCGGCTATGCCGCGGTGCCCTTCGATCCGGAGTCGGCCGAGGGTGCCCTGCGGCAGGCCGGGCGGAACCTGCTCTATCGGATGGCCTGGGCCGGGTTCGCGATGATGAACCTGTTGTGGATCTCCATCGCGCTCTATAGCGGTGCGGACCAGGGCGAGTTTCGCGGGCTCTTTCACTGGATCGGTCTGCTGCTTGCCACGCCCACGCTCCTCTACTCGGGCTATCCCTTCTATCAGGGCGCCTGTAAGGGGCTGCGCTCCGGGCATCTCAGTATGGACCTGCCGATCGCCGTCGGGGCCACGATCACCTGGAGCTATTCGTTCTACGTGACGGTCAGCGGCACCCGCACGGGCGAGGTCTATTGGGACACGGTGGTCAATTTTCTGTTCGTGATCCTGGTCGGGCGTTTTCTGGAGGGTCTGTCCAAGCGCGAGGCGGTGGCCTCGACCCAGCGGCTGCTCGACCTCCAGCCCAAGGTGGCGACCGTGTTGCGCGACGGGAGCGAATCCGTGGTCCCGCTGCGCTCGGTCGCGCTGGGGGATCTGGTGCTGGTGCGGCCCGGCGAACGGGTGCCCGTGGACGGGGAGGTCATGGACGGCACCAGCGAGGTCGACGAGTCCATGCTGACCGGGGAGTCCCGGCCGGTGCCCAAAGCGGCAGGTGCCGCGGTGTCTGCCGGCACCATCAATCGCGCCGGGGTCTTGCGGGTGTGCGCCACGGCGACGCTGCGCGACACCGCCCTGGGGCGCATCATCCGTCTGGTGGAGGATGCCCAGTCCAGCCGTGCGCCCATCCAGCGTCTGGCCGACCGCATCGTGCCCTGGTTCGTCGCACTGACCCTGGGGCTCGGCGCTTTGACCTTCATCCTCTGGTTGGGCGCGGGCATCGAGATCGCCATCATGGCCGGGACCTCGGTGTTGATCATCACCTGTCCTTGCGCCTTCGGCATGGCGACCCCGATGGCGGTGGCCGTGGCCTCCGGTCTGGGCGCCGCACGCGGTATCCTGGTCAAGAACGGCGCCGTGCTGGAGCGCTTGTCGGACATCGATCACTTCGTTTTCGATAAGACCGGCACCCTCACCTTAGGACGACCCGAGGTGACGGGGTGGCGGGCCGGTGCCGGTCCGTGGCGGCGGCTGGACGCGGAAGGGCCGGAGCTGAGCACGGCGCAGCGGTCGCTGCTGCGGCAGGTCGGCGCCTTGGAGCGCCTATCCGAGCATCCGGCGGCGGCGGCCGTGCTGGATCTATGCGCGCACGCGGACATCGGGCTCGATGGAATTCACTGCGCTGAGGTCGAGGTCGTCCCCGGTCAAGGTATCCGCGGTTTGGTCGATGGCGCCGTGGCGGCGGTCGGCACGGCGGAGTGGCTGGACCGGCAGGGTCTGGGGGCGAGCCCGGTCGACGATGGCACAAATGGCCTGGACTGGCCGGCGGACGCCGGTCTGATTCACTGCGCGGTCGCCGGTCTGGGAACCCTGGTCCTGGCCACCGAGGATCGGCTGCGGCCGGGGGCGGCCGAGGTCGTCGGGCGGATGCGCGCCCAAGGCATTCGGGTGACCCTGCTCACCGGTGACCGACTGGCCGTCGCTCGCCGGATCGCTGCCGCAGTGGGGGATGTCGAGGTCATCGCCGAGGTCCTGCCGGCGGACAAGGACCGGGTGATCGCGCGGTTGCAGGCCGCTGGACAGCGGGTTGCCATGGTCGGTGACGGGGTCAACGACGCGCCGGCCCTGGTGCGCGCGGACGTCGGCATCGCCATGGGCAGCGGAACCGATGTCTCGATCGCCGGCGCGGATATCGTCCTCATGTCCGACGCCTTGGAGCGGGTACTCGAAGCCGCCGAGTTGTCCCGGCGGACGCTGCGGACCATCCGGCAGAACATCGCCATCTCGCTCGTGTATAACCTGATCATGGTGCCGCTGGCGATGGCCGCCGTCATCACGCCCCTGATCGCCGCGATCGCCATGCCGATCAGTTCACTGGCGGTGATCGGCAACTCGGCGCGGATTCGCGGCATGTTCAATTAAACCGCGCCCGGCGGGTTATGCGATGTTTTTGGATGAGATCGGCCCTGGCGACTCGACGATTGCCGGAGTTGGCGCGGTTTAACGTTTTAATAGGATAGCGAATGGACGTCATCTACGGTTTGATTCCCGGAATGCTCGTGCTCGGGCTGGTCGCGGTCGCCGTGTTGTTTTGGGCGGCCCGTAACGGCCAGTTCGATGACCTGGATGGCGACGGTCGGCGCATTCTCATGGATGAGGACGAGGTGGATCCGCGCCGCTTCCCGGACGCCGATCCGGAACCGCCGCCGCCCACGCCGCCGCCCGACATCCGCGGAGAACAGGAACCAAAGGCGCGGTCATAACATCGTCGTGGCTATCCCGGCGTCCCGATCGCTGGTCGAAGCCCGGGCGCCGCGGCATCGACTCACCCTGGTGCTCAGTGGCGATCCGGACTGGACGGCCGCCGCTGCGCGCTCCGTGGTCGCTGCGGCTGCGTTTGACCGCCCGGTGTTCTGGCTCTCCGATCGTCCGCTCGACCCAGGCGTTCGTCCCCTGGCAGCGGGCGCGCGTCTGCTCGGCGGCGAGTGTGATCTACTGGTGTATGACGCCTGGTCCGGATTCGATCCGGACGGGTTCGGTGCCGTCACCGGAACCCTGCGCGGGGGCGGTCTCTTGGTGCTCCTGACCCCTTCGCTTGACGCTTGGTCGCGTCTGCCGGACCCCCAGGCGGCGCGCATCGCACCTTGGCCGCTGGGTGCGGACGCGCCGCGAGGGCGCTTCATCGCCCGTTTGATCCGGGTATTGCGGCGCCAGTCCGGCGTGGTGATCCGCGCGCAGCGGGACGGCGCTGCCGGTGCGGTCATGGACCCGCCGTTTCCATTCGTCAACGACACGGCGACCGGCGCATCCTGGCCGGACGTCGATCCCGCCGCTGCGGCGACCCCTGACCAGCAGCACGCCATCACGGCAATCCTGCGGCACGCGCGCGGCCGTCCCCGCCGACCGCTGGTCCTCACCGCGCACCGCGGGCGTGGTAAGAGCGCGGCTCTGGGGCTCGCTGCCGCCCGCTTGCTCGCTCCGGAGACCGCGACCGCCACGGCGCGGCCCTACCGCATTCTGGTGACTGCTCCCAACCGCGCGTCGTGCGACGCTCTGTTTCGCCATGCAGCACTGGCCTGGCCGGGGTCGCGACCGGACGGCAGCGGGCTGCGCGCGGGTGACCGGGCCGTCGTCTTCATGGCACCCGACGCCTGCCGTGAGGCGCATCCGGACGCGGATCTGCTGCTGGTGGATGAAGCGGCCGGCATCCCCGCCCCGCTGCTCACCGCGTTGCTGGAACAGTATCCGCGCGTGGTCTTCGCGACCACGGTTCACGGTTACGAGGGGACCGGCCGCGGTTTCGACCTGCGCTTTCGCGAGACCTTGAACCGCTTGACGCCCCAGTGGCGTGCCCTGACCCTGGAATCACCGATTCGCTGGGCTGCCGGTGACCCCCTGGAGTCACTGGTGTTTCGCGCCCTGTTGCTGGATGCCGCCACTGCCGGCACCGCTGACCTGGAGTCGATCGACCGCGCCGCCTGGCAGCCCGAGCGGCTGAATCGCGACGCCCTGGCGGTGGATGACGCCCTGCTCGGGCAGGTCTTCGGGCTTCTGGTTCTCGCGCATTACCAGACCCGGCCGCTCGATCTGCGGTTGTTGCTCGACGGGCCCGGAGTGCGCGTCCTGGTGCTGCGCCATCAGGGGTTGGTCGCGGGTACCCTGATCGCGGTGGCCGAAGGGGGCATGACCGATCCGGCCTTGCTCCAGGCGGTTTATGACGGTCGCCGCCGACCGCGCGGTCACCTGCTGCCGCAGACACTCTCCGCACATGGCGGTCTCCTGGATGCGCCGCGGCTGCGTTACCTGCGGGTGGTCCGCATCGCCGTGCACCCCACTCTGGCGCGTCGGGGTCTGGGCCGCCGACTGCTGCGCGCGCTCTACCGAGCGGCGCGGTTGGAGGGGATCGATCTCTTGGGTACGAGCTTTGGGGCCACCCCGGGCCTGATTGGTTTCTGGTCCGCCGGCGGCTACCATCCGGTGCAAATCGGTCTGAGTCGCAATGCCGCGAGCGCAGAGCACGCGGTGGTCATGCTGCGCCGTGTCAGCCGCCAAGGCGCGGCCTTTCTTGGCGCGGCCGGGCGGCGGCTGGAAGCGCGGCTTCCGGTGCTGCTGCCGGGTCCCCTGCGCTGGCTCGACTCCGCCGTGGCAGCGTCATTGATTGCTGTATTTTGGGGTCCGATCGCCGCCGCGCCGGACAGTGCGGACCTGATGGAACTGCGGTCGTTCACCCATGGACTCCGCACGCTGGAGGCTGCCTTGCCCGTGCTCGCCACGGCGACCTGCCAGCGGCTCGGCGTCGCGCTGCGCTCCGGGCAGGTGAGCGTCAAGGAGGCCGCCCTGCTGGTCGCTGTTGCCGTCCAGCTACGACCGGCAGGCGAGTTGGTGACGATGTTCCAGACGGGTGGCCGTGCGGCGCTGATCCAGATCCTGCGGGGGATTGTCGGCCGCTTGCTTGACGAGCGGGACCAGGCGGATGGCTTTGATCGTGCTCCCTGATGGGTGGATCAAGGGCAAACAGTCCCACTGCAGTTCTTTTCTGCCAATCGCCTCATCCGCCTCGCCGTGAGAGAAATCCTATGGTTCGTTATGTCGTTGTCTTCCTGTCGCTCGTTGGCTTTCTGTTTGCCATCGAACTCCTGCCGATCGGGCAAACGGGATTCGTGCTGCCGTTCACCTCGGCCATCGCACGGATCAGCGCCGGCCTGATGCAGCTTTTTGACGATCAAGTCCAGGCCCAAGGAAAACTGATCTGGGACCATGGCACGGGATTCGCCGTCTCGATCGAAGCCGGGTGCAATGGCGTGGAGGCCGGTATCATTCTGGTCGCGGCGATCCTCGCCTTTCCTTCTCGCTGGCGCGAAAAGCTCATCGGCATCGTCGTCGGCCTGGCGACCATCCAGGCCTTGAACCTGATTCGCATCATCAGTCTTTTCTATATCGGCCAATGGAACAGAACGTTTTTTGAATGGGCGCACCTGTATGTCTGGCAGACGCTCATTATGTTGGATGTGCTGATTGTCTTCCTGTTGTGGCTGCGCTGGCAATCCACCCATGGGCCTACCCCTAATCAGTAACCAAGGTATCCGAAGATGAGTCCGATCGGAAAATTTACACTCAAAGTCTTGATCTGGCTGCCGCTGTGTTTTGGCGCCTGGTATTTTCTTTCGATCCTGTTCGTGCTCCCCGTCGCGGCTGCGCTCGATGGCCTGATGAGCTGGGCCTTCCCTGATCTCGTACGCGCGATCAAGCCGGATGGCAATGCCGTGTCAATTACAACGCAACTCACGGCGCTCCAGGCGGACCTTGGTGCGGCGGTAAAGGCCGACGTGGTGTTTACGGTCAATCCATTGATCTATGGATATTGCGTACCGTTCTACACGGCCCTGGTGCTCGCTGCGCCTGGTCATGACAGCAAGACGTTCGGATATTGGATCATTGGTATGTTGATCCTGTTTCTGGTGCAGTTGTTTGGCCTCGCCGCCGAGATCACGAAGGTCCTGGCGTTCAACATCAACGATGAGGCACGCGAGCGGCTGGGCTTTTCTGCACTGGGCTACGAGGGCCTGGCCCTCGTCTACCAGTTCGGCTATCTCATCCTCCCTGTCGTATCGCCGGTCCTGATCTGGATCAGTCAATTTCGACACCAGTTGCCGCAACTCATCCAGCCAGTGACAACGACCAGGCCGTGATCAGGGTATTCGCCGGTGGCGCTCAGTCTGCACCGCGAATCTCCGTGGTTTGTCTCATCTCCCTGCGATGCTTCGATCAGCGCTCCTCGAAGGCAGACGAAATCCCTTCGCGATCCGGTACATGATGTTCCGGCCATCGCCTAATCGGCCGCCGCGAGCAAGCCGCTACGTTGCAGCAGGATTTGCACCAGCAGCGGCACCGGCCGGCCGGTGCCGCCCTTTTCCTTGCCGCTCAACCAGGCGGTGCCGGCGATGTCCAGATGCGCCCAGCGGTATTTTTTCGTATACCGTGACAGGAAGCAGGCGGCGGTAATGGCCCCGCCGTCGCGTCCGCCGATGTTGGCCATGTCCGCGAAGTTGCTGTCGAGTTGAGTCTGGTAGTCCTCCCACAGCGGCATCCGCCAGACGCGGTCCCAGGCGTCGTTTCCGGCGTCCTGGATTTCCTGGGCGAGGCGGTCGTCCGCGGTAAAGAGCCCGGAAGGGTGCTTGCCCAAGGCGACGACACAGGCGCCGGTCAGGGTCGCCAGATCGATCACCACCGCGGGGTCGAAGCGCTCGCTGTAGGTGAGGGTGTCGCAAAGGATCAGGCGGCCCTCGGCGTCGGTGTTGAGGACCTCGATGGTCTGGCCCGACATGCTCTTGATGATATCGCCGGGCTTGTTGGCCGCACCGTCCGGAAGATTCTCGGAGGCCGGCACCAGACCCACCAGATTGAGCGGCAGGTCGAGTTCGCAGGCCGCCTGGACGGCGCCGAAGACCCCGGCACCGCCGCACATGTCATACTTCATCTCGTCCATTTCGGCGGCCGGCTTGATGGAGATGCCGCCGGCGTCGAAGGTCAATCCCTTGCCGACCAGCACCACCGGCTTCTGGTCCTGCGGGCCGCCCTGGTATTTGAAGCAGATGAGCTTGGCTGGCTGCCGGCTGCCGCGGGAGACCGAGAGCAGGGCGCCCATGCCCAGTTCTTCCATCTGCGCCTCTTCCAGTACCTCGACTGTCAGCTTGTCGAAGCGGCTGGCCAGATCCATGGCCTGATCGGCCAGATAGGACGGGGTGCAGATGTTCCCCGGCAGGTTGCCCAGTTCCTTGGCCAGCGTCACTCCGGCGGCGATGGCCGCGCCGTGCTGGATGGCCTGCTCGGCCGTCTCGACCTGCAGCCGGGTCGCGACCCAGAGGGTGAGGGTGCGCAGCGGGGTCTTGGGGGCTTGCTTGTCTTCCTTGGTCCGGCTGTAGCGGTAGACCCGGTCGGCGGTGGCGGTCACGGCATCACGCAGCGCCAGATAGGGGCTGAGGCCGTTTGGAATCGACTCGGCCAAGGTGCTCATGGCGTCGCCGGCATGGGTGCGCTGCAGCAGGTCCACCGCGGCCGCCAGCGCCTGACGGTAGTTGGCGCGGGTGAACTCCTTGTGCTTGCCGCAGCCGACGAGCAGCACCCGCTCTGCCGCGATCCCGGGCAGATCGTAGAGCATCAAGGTGCGGCCGGTCTCGCCGTCCAGGTCGCCCCGCTTGAGAATCTCAGTGAGTCGGCCGCCGCTCGCCTGGTCGACGGCCTGTGCGGGTTCGGCGAGCTTGCGTTTCTCGAAGACACCCAGCACCAGGCAGGGGGTCTTGTGTTTGGCGAGATCGCCGGTCTTGATCTTGAACTCCATCAGCGGGTACCTCGGGGAACGAATCGGATCGGAATCAGTCGGCGTTGAGCGATCGGGGTGAGTATCCTAAGGGTTCTGAGTCTACCACCGCGGTGCGCTTTACATGATCCCTGGAATTCTCGATCGCTATCTGGCCGGGGCGGTGATCGGCGGAGCCCTCCTGACCCTGGGCGTGCTGCTGCCGCTGCTGGGGTTCTTCATCCTGGCCAATGAGCTGGAGCAAGTGGGTACGGCCGGCTACCGCATCCAGGACGCCCTGCTGTTCATGGTTCTCGCCCTGCCGCGCTATGCCTACCAGGTGTTTCCGATCGCAACGCTGATCGGTGCCTTACTCGGCTTGGGGGCACTGGCCAACCGCTCGGAACTGGTGGCGATGCGGGCGGCCGGCATCTCGATCCTGCGCATCGCCTGGGCCGGCGTCATGGGCGGCATCGTCCTGGCCGTGATCGCCATGTTCGTCGGCGAGGTGGTGGCGCCGGTCGCTGAGCAACATGGACTTGAGCTGAAACGCACGGCGCTCTCCGGTGAGGTTGCGCAAAGTACCGATTACGGGTTCTGGGCGATCGACGACGGTGCCTATGTGAACATCCGCGAGATTCTGTCCGGCACCAGTTTGCGCGCCATCTCGACCTACCGGGTCGACAATACCGCGGGAACCCTGATCGCGACTTATGCCGAGGGCGCGCGCTATCTCGACGGTCAATGGGTGCTCGAGGGCATTTCGCGCAGTCATGTCAGTCAGGATGGGGTGCGGATCGAACGCCTCCCGAACGCCGGTTGGGATTCCATGCTGGACCCTGGCATCCTGGAGGTGGTGGTCGTCGATCCGCGCATCCTGCCGGTGTGGGGGCTCTGGAAATACATCCGCTTCATGCGGATCAACGCGCAGGATGCCAGCAACTACGAGGTGATCTTCTGGGGCAAGATGGTCTATCCGTTGCTGACCCTGTCGATGGTCCTGGTGGCCATTCCCATCCTGCTCGGTTCCGCGCGCAGTCGCGGTACCGGTGTTCGGATGTTCGTCGGGGTCATGGTCGGCATCGTTTATTATCTGATCAGCCGCACCTTTTCCTACCTCGCACTCATTTATGGTCTGAGTCCGCTGGCCGCGGCACTGGCCCCGCCGCTCCTGTTCGTCGGCGCGGCCTTGTTGCTGTTGCGGCGGGTGGGCTGAGGGTGCTCCGGCGGTGATCGATCAGGCGAGCCTCGAACCCACCGGGATCGCCGGACGCTCGGCGGCAAGGCTGTTGGTCGCGGCGATCCGCTGCGAAGACCGTCGTTAGTGTTCGGCTTTGATCGGGCGGACCGCTGCTCTTGGCCGGGCGAGCAACAGGCGTGTCCCCGAGGCCCGGTCATGCCAGGCGAGATGCTCGCGGTCGACCAGACACCACCAGAGGCCCAGGCCCAGCGGCAGCAGGCTCAGGGCGGCCCAGGCGAAGCGGCGCAGGGCGTCGCCGGTGGTCAGTGGTCCGCCATCCGCGCGGACGACGCGCACGCGCCAACTGCGCATCCCCAGCGTCTGTCCGCCGTGCGTCCAGAAATAGACATAGAAGCCGGCGATCACCGCCAGCAGATACGCCTGCAGCAAGGTCCGGTACAGCCAGTCCGCGTGGGGATAGGGCCGGGTGGCGAGTAGATCATAGGGGATGATCAGGCAGGCGGTGGCGAGCAACAGCAGTGCCGACAGCAGGATTCCGTCATAGAGCAGGGCGCTGAGCCGACGCCATAAGGAGACGATCTGCACCTGCGGGGGATCTGTGTTCTCTTGATAATCGATTTGTGCTGGGTCCATCGGGTCGCGGTGCCGGTCGTGCAGGGGGAGTCGGAACCCTGATTGTCCCCCGACAGGCCGCCGGGCGCCAGACCGGCCGTCGTTCTATACTCTTTAAGGCGATTGCCGGAAATCGCCCGAGTACGCCGATGCATCCCGTAACCACTGGAGGCTGTGATGGGCGAACCTGCCGACTCGCAAGTTCAGGCCTTCGTCGCCCGGTCGCTCGATTTGCGCGGACTGGCGCCGGAGCAGTTGCTCCAGCATCTGATTGCGGTCCAGCAACAGTTCGGCTGGGTCCCGCCGGCGGCGGTCCATGCCTTGGCCGCCGCGTTGGACGTCGCGCATGCCCAGGTGCGCGCGGCCGTCGCGTTCTATGCCTTCCTGCACGATCAGCCCCGCGGTGACTTCGATATTCTGTTTTCGGACAATATTACTGACCGGATGCTCGGCAACCAGCGTCTGGTCGGGCTGCTCGCCGAGCGCCTGGGCCTGGGGTTGGATGCAACCCGGGCCGACGGGCGGGTGACGATCGGGCTCACGTCCTGCACCGGCATGTGCGATCAGGGACCGGCGCTCCTGGTCAATGGTCAGGCGGTGACCGCGCTGACCGCGGCGCGGGTGGATCGGATCGCCGACCTGGTGGATGAGGGGGTGCCGTTGGAGCGCTGGCCTGGCGCGTTCTTCCGGGTGGCGGACAATATCCGTCGGCGCGGGCTCTTGCTCAGCAATCCGGCAACCGATGGGGCGAGTCTGCGCCGCTTGCTGGAGAATGGCGCCGATACGGCGCTGACTGAACTCGAGCGCTCGGGGCTGCGCGGGCGGGGCGGTGCCGGGTTCACCACTGCCTTGAAGTGGCGTTTCTGTCGCGAAGCCGAGGGCGGCGACCGGACGGTGCCGCGCTTCGTCGTGTGCAACGCGGATGAGGGTGAGCCCGGGACCTTCAAGGACCGGGTCCTGCTGACCAGTTATACCGATCTGGTGTTCGAGGGCATGACCCTGTGCGCCGGGGTGATCGGCGCCCGCCTGGGGTTCCTCTACCTGCGCGGCGAGTACCGCTATCTGGTGCCGCATCTGGAGTCGGTCCTGGCGCGCCGCCGTGCCGAGGGGCTGCTCGGCAAGGGCATCCTTAGCCAGCCGGGTTTCGATTTCGATATCGCCATCCACCTGGGCGCCGGGGCCTACATCTGCGGTGAGGAGTCCGCCTTGATCGAGTCGCTGGAGGGCAAGCGCGGGGTCACGCGCAAGCGTCCGCCCTTCCCGGTGATCAGCGGTTACCAGGACCGACCGACGGTGGTCAACAATGTGGAGACTTTTTTAGCGGCCGCACGGGTGGTTCAGTGGGGCGGTTACTGGCTGCGCGGTGAGGGCACGGATCAGTCGGCCGGCAGCAAGATCCTGTCCGTCAGCGGCGATTGCGCCCGGCCGGGGATCTACGAATACCCCTTCGGAACCCCGGTGCATCGGGTGCTGACCGACTGCGGGGCAGGGGAGGTGCAGGCGGTCCAGGTGTCCGGGGCGGCCGGGACCACCTTGGCGCCGGCTGAATTCGACCGTCTGCTCGCGTTCGAGGACCTGCCGACCGCCGGCTCATTCATGATCTTCGACCGTTCGCGCGATCTGCTGGACCTGGTCCGCAATTTTGCCGCCTTCTTCGCCCACGAGTCCTGCGGCTTCTGCACGCCCTGTCGGGTGGGTACGGCGCTGTTGAGGAATCTGGTGGAGAAGGTCGCGGCCGGTCAGGCGTCCACTCACGATCTCCAGGAGTTACGTGACATCGGCGCGCTGATGCGGCAAGCGAGTTATTGCGGCCTCGGGCACACGGCACCGAACCATGTGCTCAATACCCTGGACAAGTTCCCCGCGATCTATCAGCGACACCTGCGCAGCGCCGACTACAGCCCGTCGTTCGACCTGGATGCCGCGTTGGGGTCCGCGCGGGCGCTCACCGGCCGCGACGGTGTCGCGGATCATGTGGAGGAGGAGGCATGAGCACGACGCTGATTCTCGATGGCAGGCCGATTCCCTTTACTCCCGGCCAGACCATCATGGACGCGGCCCTGGCCGCCGGCGTCTATATCCCGCATCTGTGTCACAACCCGGACTATGCGCCGCATGGCAGTTGCCGGGTTTGCATGGTCGGCGTCGGCGGACGGCTGGTCTCCGCCTGTACCACGGCGGTGCTGGATGGCATGACGGTGGAGTCGAACACCGAGACGATTGCGTCCACGCGCCGCTCGATCGTGCAGATGCTGTTCGTCGAGGGCAATCATGTCTGCCCGGCCTGTGAGCGCAGCGGCAGTTGTCAACTCCAGGCCGTCGCCTATTACGTCGGGATGCTCAGTCCCCACTTCCCGCAGTGCTTTCCCCAGCGCCCGGTGGATGCCTCGCACCCGGATTTCATGATCGATTTCAACCGCTGCATTCTGTGCGAACTGTGCGTCCGTGCCAGCCGCGATCATGACCACAAGCGGGTCTTTGCCGTCAGCGGTCGCGGGTTGGCGAGCCACCTGGTGATCGACTCGCCGAGCGGCTTGCTCGGTGACTCGCACTTCGCCGCGAGCGACCGCGCCGCCCAGGTCTGCCCGACCGGGGCCATTCTCCCCAAGCATCGTGGGTATGAGCAACCGATCGGCCAACGGCTTTATGATCAGGCGCCGATCAGCGTGGTCGGGGACTTGCGTGCTCAGCCGGGAGGTGATTGACGTGTCCGCCAAACCTCGCGTCGCCACCGCTTCACTGTGCGGCTGTTTCGGCTGTCACACGTCGCTCTTGGACATCGATGAGCGCATCCTGCAACTGGTCGATCTGGTCGACTTCGACCGCTCGCCGCTGACCGATATCAAGACGGTCGGCGACTGCGACCTGGGCCTGATCGAGGGCGGTGTGGCCAACACCGAGAATCTGGAGGTCCTGCGCGCGTTCCGCCGCAACTGCCGGACCCTGGTGGCCGTTGGCGCCTGCGCGGTCAACGGCGGTATTCCGGCGATGCGCAACGCGTTCGCGTTGCGTGAGTGTCTGGAAGAGAGCTATGTGCGCGGCGTCGGTGTCTATCATCCGGGCATCCCGCGCGACCCGGAAATCCCGCTCTTGCTCGACCGGGTCCATCCCATCCACGAGGTCGTGAAGGTCGA
>Ga0247840_10001802_pt1 | contig 40120 bp, 7 predicted proteins | sample LaCruzMarch2015__FD_192404 | JGI IMG/M metagenome (GOLD analysis project Ga0247840, IMG submission 192404) | Freshwater microbial communities from meromictic Lake La Cruz, Castile-La Mancha, Spain - LaCruzMarch2015_17m | ecosystem: Environmental > Aquatic > Freshwater > Lake | place: Spain... | reverse complement strand
AGTTGCTCAGTACCCCCCCTCTCTCTCTACCTGTCGACTTCATGAGTGTTTTAAAATCGTGTTTTTTTTGGTTAATGGATTCAAACAATTTAAAAAAAAATTAAATTAAAATAAAAAAGTATTTTTTGTTTTAATATAATGTAAAATTATAAATATAAAATAATTACAATGAACTTTTTCATAATTATAATGAACTTTTTCATAATTATAATGAACTTTTTCATAATTATAATGAACTTTTTCATAATTATAATGAACTTTTTCATAATTACAATGAACTTTTTCATAATTACAGTGAACTTTTTCATAATTACAGTGAACTTTTTCTTTGTTTTTTCTAATTTAAGTGATTGTTTTTTATAAAAAGAGCAGTATTAATAAACCATTATGGTAATAAAAATTATAAATAATTATGGTCTTAAAATAATTAAAAAATAATAAAAATTATAAACCATTATAGTTTAATAAAAAATGCTCAAAAGTTGCTCGTTTTAGTTGCTCAGTACCCCCCTCTCTCTCTACCTGTCGACTTCATGAGTGTTTTAAAATCGTGTTTTTTTTGGTTAATGGATTCAAACAATTTAAAAAAAAATTAAATTACATTAAAATAAAAAAGTATTTTTTGTTTTAATGTAATGTAAAATTATAAATATAAAATAATTACAATGAACTTTTTCATAATTACAATGAACTTTTTCATAATTACAATGAACTTTTTCATAATTACAGTGAACTTTTTCATAATTATAATGAACTTTTTCTTTGTTTTTTCTAATTTAAGTGATTGTTTTTTATAAAAAGAGCAGTATTAATAAACCATTATGGTAATAAAAATTATAAATAATTATGGTCTTAAAATAATTAAAAAATGATAAAAATTATAAACCATTATAGTTTAATAAAAATGCTCAAAAGTTGCTCGTTTTAGTTGCTCAGTACCCCCCCTCTCTCTCTACCTGTCGACTTCATGAGTGTTTTAAAATCGTGTTTTTTTGGTTAATGGATTCAAACAATTTAAAAAAAATTAAATTACTTTAAAATTATTAAAATATGTATAAATATTATTAGATGATATAATATTTGTTATATCATCTAATGAATATATATTTTCATATATATTATTTGATGATATATAATATATATTTGAATCTAAATTTAATGTATATATATATGGTAATGTTATTACTGGTGGCGGAACACTAAATATATATGAATTATTACTACTTATATAATTTAATATTTCATTATTTGATATTAAATTTGGTATATTTTCATTTTTAAATATATAATATATATTTGAATCTAAATTTATTGTAGATATATTATTTGCTATTATATTATTTTTTATTATATCATTGCTTTCTATTATTAATTCTGGTATGCTAAATATATTAAATTTTATTATATTAGATGTTATATCTAATATACCTGTATATGGATTTAAATTTGATGTAATATTCATTTTTTAATTCTAATAATTATTTATATAATAATTATATAAATTATTTGATGATATGATATTTGTTATATCATCTATTGAATTTAATTTTTTATATTTTTCATCATTAATATTATTAGATGATATAAAATTTATATTTGAATTTTTATTTTCAATAATTATATTATTTTCTATTATAACTGATGATATATTTAAATTATTATTTATATAATTTGATATAATATCTATTGACATTTCATTGTTTGATATTATATTTGAATTTAAATCAAATACATAATATATATTTGATGTTATATATATATGCTTTGTAATATTTTTTATTATTATATTATTTGCTAATAATGGATTATTTTTTATTATTAATGGTGGTGTATTTAATATATTAAATTTAATTATATTTAATGTAAAATCTAATATACCTATATACGAATTAGGTTTTTGTATTATTTCAGATGTTATAGGTATTATATTTGATGTTATAGGTATTATATTTGATGTTATTGGTATTATATTTGATGTTATAGGTATTATATTTGATGTTATAGGTATTATATTTGATGTTATTGGTATTATATTTGATGTTATAGGTATTATATTTGATGTTATTGGTATTATATTTGATGTTATTGGTATTATATTTAATATTTCATTCATTTTTAATTCTAATATTATATTATTTTTTTTAATTATAATATAAATTTCATAAAAATAATAAAAAAATGATTATTATAAATAATATAATATTAGTAAATGAATTATATAGGTGCTCATATTCCTAAAGATAAATCTATTATTAAAACTATTAATAATATTATTAATAGTGATGGAAATGCATTACAATTATTTGTTTCTAATCCTCGTAGTATTAAATTAGTTGATATTAATAATTTTAGTATTGATGCGCCATTAATTATTAGTTATTGTAATCTCAATAACATTAAATTAGTAATTCATTCATCTTATATTATAAATTTAGCTAAAGAATGTAAAAATGATAAAAGAATTATTGATATAGAAGATTGTTATTGGATTAAAACAATTCTTAATGAATTAGATATTGCTAATATTATTAATGCAATTGGTTGTATTGTTCATGTTGGTAAATCAGTTTCTTTATCTACTGATGATGCTTTAAATAATATGAAAATTGCTATTAAATATATTATTAATTATATTAAAACTAATAAATTAAATAGTAAATTAATAATTGAAACACCAGCAGGTCAGGGTACTGAATTATTATCTAATATTGATGATTTTCTTTTATTTTATAATAGTTTTACTAAAAATGAAAAAAAATATTTAGGTATTTGTATTGATACAGCACATATTTGGTCAGCTGGTTATGAATTAGATGAAATTTTTAAAAAAATTACAGAAAAAAATGAAAAAGATATTTTAGTTATACATTTAAATAATAGTAAAAAAGATAAAGGTTCTAATGTTGATGTTCACGATGAATTAGAAAAAGGTAAAATGAATATTAATGATATCTTAACATTTATTAAAAATTTTAATACATTACCTATAATTATTTTAGAAAAACCTTCTGATAATTTAAATATTGAAATTAATAATATTAAAAAATTTTTAGAAATATAATTACAACTCTTTATTTTTATAAAAAAAGTTAGTTAATTTATTAACATTATAATAATAAAATAAAAAATGATAATTTATTATATTTAATAAATTATCATGAATAAAAAAGAATTAGGGCAGTTTTTTACTACTAATTATAAATATATATTACAAAAATTATATATTCCTGATGATATTAAAAATATTATTGAACCATTTACTGGTAATGGAGATTTATTAAATTTTATAGATAAAGAAAAAAATAAATATAATATTGAATGTTATGATATTGATCCTAAAAAGGATTTTATTATTCAAAAAAATACTATTAATGATCCGCCTAATTATAATAATAAATTTATTATAACTAATCCTCCATATTTAGCACGAAATAAAGCAAAAAATAAATTATTATATGATAAATATGATGTTAATGATCTTTATAAGTGTTTTATCAAAAATTTGATTACAAATAAATGTATTGGTGGTATAATAATAATTCCTTTAAATTTCTGGTCATCTATACGAAAAACTGATATTGATTTAAGAAAAATATTTTTAAATATTTATAATATTATACAATTAAATATATTTGAAGAACAAGTTTTTGAAGATACTACAACAACTGTATGCTCTTTTCAATTTATATTAAAAAATAATCAAGATATAAATAATATAAATATAACAATATATCCAAGTAATATTAATATAACAACAATTTTAAATGAAAATAATAATTATACAATAGGTGGTGATATATATAATTTACAAATTAATAATAATTATAAAATTACTAGATTAACTAGTAAAAATATTGATAAAAAAATACAAATATATTAGTAAAATATATTGATGACAATGAAACAAATAAAATAGGATTATCAATAGTCGATGATAAAAAAATTTATATAGATAATACACCAAATCAATCTGTTCGTACTTATTGTACATTAATAATAGAACCTGAAATATCAATTGAAAAACAAAAATTATTAGTAAAAGAATTTAATAATTATTTAGAAAATCATAGAAAAATATATCATTCATTATTTTTAAGTAATTATAGAGAAAGTAAAGAAATAGCAATAAAGAGAATATCATTTGATTTAGTATATCAGATTATAAATTATTTATTAAATATTTAAAAGGAAGAGTACATTTTAGGTTTTTTCAAATTTTTTTTATTTTATATTAAAGTAATTTATTTTTATTTTGAAAAATTTAAGAAATGTACTCTTACTTATATTATTTACATTTAATTATATTTTTATTAATATGATTGTATTATGATGTATAATAATACATATTAATGTATTGCTTTACTAAATATATTAAAAACTTTATTTAAACAAACATAAAAGATTTAATTAGCATCTTAATATCATCTCGCTACTCTATTAATATTATTAAAATTAAAAGGAAGAGTACATTTTAGGTTTTTTTCAAATTTTTTAAATTTAAATTATTTTTTTTGAAAATTTAAGAAATGTACTCTCAGTATTAATTATTATATTTAACATATCATTATTATTTAATACATTTTAATATATTAAAAAATAATATTATATTAGAATAAATTAATTATTATGGAGGAAAATTTTATTGATATTACATCAAATAAAATTATTAATAATAATCATATTACATTTCAAAATATATATAATAATATTGTTAATCCCAAATATGCATGGATTAATAATCCTACTACTGGTATGTTTAATTCTACATCAAATGTAATAGAATTAAATATATTTGGCGTATCAGAATTAATAATAGAAGAAAATAATATAATAGCAAGTAATATAATATCAACTAATTTAATAGGTTCAGGTTATCAATTATCAAACATAAATTTAAATAATATAATAAATATACCAGAATTAATATCAAGTAATGAAGTATCAAATATAGTATCATTTTATATATCATCAAATAATTTAAAAGATCAAAATTATATAAATTCAAATACATTTATAGAAGATCTTAAATATTATATATCATCAAATATATTATCAAAACAAGAATTAATTAATTCAAATTCAATTCATGATATAATATCATTTTTAATATCATCAAATAATTTATATGACCAACAATATATTAATAGTAATTCAATTCAAGATATAATATCATTTTATATATCATCAAATAATTTAAAAGACCAAAACTATATAAATAGTAATTCAATAGAGGATATATATTCATTTATAATATCATCAAATGTATTAAATAAGCAAAATTATATAAATTCTAATTCAATAATAGATATTACTAATTTTTATATTTCATCAAATAATTTATATGATCAAAATTATATAAATTCAAATTCAATAGAAGATATAATATCATTTGTAATATCATCAAATATATTAAATATACAAAATTATATTAATAGTAATTCAATCGATGATATAATATCATTTTTAATATCATCAAATAATTTAATAGATCAACGATATATAAATAGTAATGAGATTATAAAAGTATTTGATTTTTATATATCATCAAATCTATTAAATAAACAAAATTACATTAATTCAAATTCAATAGAAGATATAACATCATTTATAATATCATCAAATATATTAAATAAACAAAATTATATTAATTCAAATTCAATAACAGATATAATAAGTTTTTATTTAAATTCTAATTTATTATCAGTGCAAAATTATATAAATTCAAATTCAATAGAAGATATAATATCATTTTTAATATCATCAAATAATTTAATAGATCAACGATATATAAATTCAAATTCAATTCAAGATATTAAATCATTTTTAATATCATCAAATATATTAAATATTCAGAATTATAATAATTCAAATACGATAAACGATATAACGTTATTTATAATATCATCAAATCTATTAAATAAACAAAATTATATAAATTCAAATTCAATAGAAGATTTAATATCATATTTTATATCCTCAAATAATTTAAAAGACCAGAAATATATAAATAGTAATAGCATAAATGATATAATATTATATTATATATCATCAAATATATTAGATAAACAAAATTATATTAATTCAAATTCAATACAAGATTTATTAGGATTTTATATATCATCTAATAATTTAATAGACCAGAAATATAATAATTCTAATAGTATTCAAGATTTAATATCATTTTATATATCATCAAATATATTAAATATACAAAATTATATTAATTCTAATTCAGTTCAAGATTTATTAGAATTTTATATATCATCAAATAATTTAATAGATCAGAAATATATAAATTCAAATTCAATAGAAAATATATTATCATTTATAATATCATCAAATAATTTATATGACCAAAAATATATTAATTCTAATTCGTTTGAAGATATAACATCCTTTTTAATATCATCTAATTTATTAAATAAACAAAATTATATTAATAGCAATTCAATAACAGATATAATAACATTTTTGATATCATCAAATAATTTATATGATCAGAAATATATGAATTCAAATTCAATAGAAGATATAATATCATTTATAATATCATCAAATCTATTAAATAAACAAAATTATATAAATTCAAATTCTATTACTGATATTACATCATTTTATATATCATCCAATAATTTAATAGACCAGAAATATATAAATTCAAATTCAATAGAAGATATAATATCATTTATAATATCATCAAATAATTTATCAGATCAGAGATATATAAATTCAAATTCAATAACAGATATACTATCATATTATATATCATCTAATAATTTAATAGACCAGAAATATATAAATTCAAATTCAATAGAAGATATAGTATCATTTTTAATAACATCAAATAATTTATCAGATCAGAGATATATAAATTCAAATTCAATAATAGATATAATATCATTTTTGATATCATCAAATAATTTAATAGACCAGAAATATATAAATAGTAATAGTATAGAAGATATAGTATCATTTATAATAACATCAAATAATTTATCAGACCAGAGATATATAAATAGTAATTCAATAGAAGATATAATAAGTTTTTATATATCCTCAAATAATTTAATAGACCAAAGATATATAAATTCAAATACAATAATTGAATTAGTAGAATTTATAATATCATCAAATTTATTAAATAAACAAAATTATATTAATAGCAATTCAATAAAAGATATAACATCATTTATAGTATCATCAAATCTATTAAATAAACAAAATTATATAAATTCAAATTCAATAGAAGACATAATATCATATTATATAACCTCAAACAATTTAATAGACCAGAGATATATAAATTCAAATTCAATAACAGAAATATTAGATTATTATATAAGTTCAAATATAGTAAATTATTTTATATTAAATAATAATTTTTTGGATAATGTTTCATTTAGTAATATATTAGAACCATATTATAATTATGTAACAGATAATTCAGATATAATAAAAGAAGGAATACATAATAAATTTATAGTAAATAATATATATAATAATAATTTAACCGTAAATGGAGATATAATAGCATCAAATTTATTTATATTAGGAACAGAAACAATATTAAATACAACAACTTATCAAACAAATCAATTAAATATAATAAATAGTAATAATAATCCTGCATTAATAGTAAATCAAACAGGAATAAATAAAGATACAGCATATTTTTATAATAGTAATTCAATAGTATTATCAATTACAAGTAATGGAAATGTAGGAATTGGATTAATAAATCCATCAGTAAAATTAGAAGTGATAGGAGATATAATAGGAAGTAATATAATTGCTCATGGTTCTAATATAACAAATATTAAATGGGATAATTTAATAGATATACCACCAACACTAACAACAAGCAATACATTATCATCGCAATATTATTTAAATAGTAATTCATTTTCAAATATATTATTACCATATGTAGGATGTAATATATTATCTCCATTAATGTTTAATTATGGATTTATACATTCAAATAATATAGCAGTATTAAATAGTAATTTAGGATTTGATACAATTCAGCAACGAAATGTAGCAATAAATTCATTAATATATAATGCGCCATTATATAAAACATCAAATATAATCAACTTTAATATAGATCCATTAAGATTACAAATAAATGCAAATAACGAATTAACATTATCATCAAATGTAGTAGTAGAAGATAATACATTAACATTTAAATTTAATTTATTACAAAGTAATATAACATATCCCAATTTATGGTATTATCAATTAAAGATATCAGATTATTCAAAAACATTTTTAATAGATAATTATGAATATAATGTATTTAAATTAACATCATGGTCAGGACCAAATGTAGATGTAATGTATGATTCATTAATATTAGTAACAAATAAAAATGGTGGAGTAAAGGAAATAAAATATAATACAGAAGATAATAATATAATAAGTAGTATAATAGATTTAGGAGACGGAAATATAACAACAGAAGGATGGCAGTTAGATAGTGATATAAATTATATGACATGGTATTCAAAAACACCAAAAACAATATATAATATATTAGTGGATCAAATTAGATCAAGCAATATAACAAATTATAATTATATAAATACATTAGCATTATTTGATCAATCTTATATAAATTCTAATTATATAACTACAACAGCTACAAATTATATAACATGTAATGTATTAGATGATATATTATTACCATATTTAAATTTAAATACAAATGGATTAGATACTATAAAAAAAGGTGTTAATAATAAATATATAATTAAAAAAGTATATGATAATGATTTAAATATAAATGGATCAATAACAGCATCAAATTTATATATATTAGGAAGTAATACAGTATATAATACAATAACAAATAATTTTAGTGAAAGTTTAAAAATAGAAAATTTTGATACGGGAACAGCATTAATAGTAAATCAAATATTAGAAAATAATAATATAGCAGAATTTTATAAATCAAATAATATAGCATTAGTGATAACAAGTAATAATAATGTAGGAATAGGATTAATAGATCCAAATGCATCATATAAATTAGAAATAATAGGAACTATAAATGCAACAGAATTAATAGGAGATGGAAAAAATATAAGTAATATAAATTGGGATAATGTAATAAATATATCACCATATTATATAACAAGTAATATATTAAATGATTTATTAATAGAATATTTAAGTTCAAATGTATTATCAAATTATATAAATCAAGGATATATATGTGGTGATACAACAATAAAATATTTAAATAGTAATTATGGATTTGATAATACTGAATTAATGATAACTGATTTAAATTTAGTAAATAATCAAGTAACAAATATAACAGATACTATTGTATCAAATTTATTATATAAAAATAATATATTACAAAATAATTTTGGTATAATAACAAATACATATACATCAACCGTAAATTTTGATGTTACAAACGGAAATTCATTTATATTTTATGATAATGATATATCGTCATTAACACCATTAACTATAAATGGTAATTATGTTGTTGAATACAATAGTGGTAAATCAATAACTTATAAAGTAAATAATATAAGTTATCAATATTCATCATTATATCCAGTAATACATGATTCTAATAATAATATAATAGTACCAGCATTATCATATCAATGTGATGGTTTAACAACATTTTTAAATGATTCAAGTGGAAATAATAATAATTTAACAGCATATAATGGAGCAACATATTCATCAAATGCGATAATGGGTTTTAGTCTTGGATTTAATGCATCTCAATCAAATTATTATAAAATACCAACAACAATAAATATTAGTTCTATACAAAATGCATATGGAATAACAATATCATTTTGGGCAAGAATATCAACAAGTGTACAAGATAATGCGGCTATATTTGAATTTGGAGAATTAAATACAACAAAATATATTAGTATATATATAACACCACAAGTGTATGGTACATATGGATCAATAACTTTTAAAATAAGTAATGTAACAGGCAATACATCATATAATACAGTATGTACAAATGGAGATCCTGGCCCTGTAGGTTGTAGTTATTGGACATATTTAAAAGATAATTTATATCATTATTATACATGGATAATATCACCAAATGGCGAATCAACAATTTATATAGATTCAATAAAAGTATTAGATCCATATGGAACATCTGGTCAATTATATTCAATGGTATTTACAACACCTGGATATATAATTAATAATAAAATAACAATAGATATAAATAAAGCATATTATTATTTAGGAAAAAGTAATAATAATTCAATATATTTTGATGGAAATATAGAAGATTTCAGAATATATTCTGAAATGTTATCATATTCACAAATAACTGAATTATTTAAATTACCTGGGTATAATGCTAATACAATAATAAAAAATAATATTAATGGAACAATAATATCACCAACATTATTATATACATTTAATAATACATTAAATGATAGTAGTGGTAATAATTATAATTTAACAGCATACAATGGGTTATCATATACATCAAATTCAGTAATGGGTGATACATGTTTAGAATTTAAAAGTGCAAATAATAATTATGGAACAATAACAGGATCGTTAAATATATATAATATACAAACTACAACTGGAATAACATTTGCATATTGGTTTAAATTTAAAACAGGAACAACAACTGATGCTATATATCAATTTGGAAGTGGAAGTTCAATATTTGCGCACGTGAGATCTAATCCAAATTCATATCTTCGTTTTATAAATGGAACTGGAAATATGACTTTATACGGTACCGCAGATGGAAATTGGCATCATGTAGTAATAACAATGAATACAACAAATGTAATATCAGTATGGCTAGATGGTATATATTATTTAGGAGAATTTATAGAATTTAATGTAAATAAAAATGGTTCATGGGGTTTATTACCAGGAAAAAAAATATATGGAAATTTATATAATGGCGGAACATATAATTTTGGAAATATAGGAATATTTAGTTCATATTTTAATGGGTATTTAGATGATTTTAGAATATATCCATTTACATTTAATCAATCTGCTGTAAATACATTATATTATGCAAATAATAATATTAATCGTTCATATCAATTAACTACATCATTAGTATCATATAATTATATAATAAATACTAATTTTAATTATCCAAATATTCATGATTTTAATAGTATAGTTATTAATCCAGATTATTGGTATAAATTTGATGTAATAACCGGAATGACATATAATAGTTCAGGTGATACCAATTTATGGTATACAACCGGAAAGAATCCGTCATTAAATTATAATAATAGTAGAGGTACTTCAAGTGTTTATTATAATGGTTCTAAATTTTTATATGGCTCAGCCACAATATCTAATATGTCATTTAGTATAAGTTTATGGATTTATATATTTGATATTAATGATAAATATATATTATCATTTGGTTCTGATATGACAACACAATATAAACAAATAAATATTTCAATATTAAATGGATATTATCAATTTGATTTTGGTGAAGGCGGGTTTTCATCATTATATCCTGCAACAACAGATATAAATAGTTGGATACATTTAGTATTTACATATGATATTAATACAAATTATCGTTTAATTTATAAAAATAATATATTAATAGGAACAAATATTGCTATTAATACACCATTATGCAATACAATGATATTTACAATAGGAATCCAAAATTATAATGCTACAAAATATTTTAAAGGTTATATGGATGATTTAAGAATTTATAAAAATTTAGTTTTAAATGAATCTCAAATAAATGAATTATATACAGGTTGTTCAACCGTATATAGTTATGCTAACAATGGTCCATTATTTGTAAATAGTTATACTAATAATATAGGTATAGGAACACAAAATCCCCCATTTCCTATACAAGTTAATGGTGATATTACATCTACTGAATTTTCAGGTTCAGGAACATTAATAACTACATTAAATTTTAATAATATTATAAATAAACCAACTATTATAAATAATATTTTAAATAAATCTGTTATTACTACAATCGTATTATCAAATCAACCTTATATTAATTATCCAACAGCAACAGCACAATATTTAAGTTCAAATACATTAAACACATCAGAGTATGTATCAAGTAATCTTTTAACATCAATTATAAGTACTTATAATACACAAATACTAAATCAAAATTATTTAACAAGTAATAATTTAAATAATTATATAATAACAAATCCATTATTAAATAATACAAGTAATAACTTATTATTTAATAATTATGGTTTAAAATTAACTAATTGTTTTACATCCAATAATATTTTTAATATTAATAATATAAATTATAATTCAAATATACCATTATCATCAATTGATAATAATTCTTATTTATATTTTAATGATAATAAAACAACATTAACATCATTACCAAATTCTAATTTATATAATATACAATATAATAATGGTACATCAATATTATCATATTATACTACTTTAAATATAACACAACCTATTATTTCAATAACAAATGGTATTATATTTACAACTAGTAATATTTATATAGATGTTTATGATAGTAATAATACTATTATTAATCCAACCGCATGGTATAAATTTGATAATGATGGCTTAACAATTGATGCAAGTGGTAATAATAATACATTAACAGCATATAATACTCCTACATTTTCTGGTAAAAATTTAAAAGGAAATAATGGATTATATTTAAATGGATCAAGTCAATATTTATCAACAAGTATAAATTTAACTTCTATAAGTTTTACAATTACATTTTGGGCATATTTATTATCAACATCTGGTAATTGGTATATTGGTTGCGGTTCATCTTTAGCAACATCAAATGTAATAGAAATTGGTATTAATTCTGGTAATTATTGTATGGCATTTTATAATGATAATTTATATGCATCAAGTCCTCCTGTTATAAATGATGTTAAAAAATGGACTTATTTAACATTTACATTTAATGCTACTACACATGAAAGAAAAATATATAGAAATGGTATAATTATAGCACAAGATATTTCATTATATACACCAATATTATCATCTGTATTTAATATAGGACAAATATTAAATACAGGATATATAAATGCATATTATGATGATGTAAGATTATATAGAAATGTTATATTAACACAATCACAAATACAACAATTATATAATCCAATTTATATTGATAATCAATTTACTATAACTTCTAATAATTCATATCCAAATGTTTATGATATTAATAGTAATATCATAAATCCATTATCATGGTATAAATTTGACGATAATATATTATTAGATTCTGGTTTAAATAATAATACATTAGTATCATACAATGAACCTATTATAATAGAAAATGGTGCAAAAGGTAGTAATTGTATTTTATTAAATGGTATTAATCAAAATTTAGAAACTACATTAAATTATAATACTAATAATACAAATTTAAGTATAAGTACATGGATTTATCCAAAATATACATCATCTAATAACTGTTTATTATCATTTGGTAATATGTATTTTGGTATTTATGATAATTATTATTACAATACTACGAATTTAGCAACTAATGATATTAATAATTGGATACATATAGCAATTACTTATAATATAAATAATAATATTCAAATTATATATAAAAATTGTGTAATTATAAGTTCTAATATTTCAACATTATATTCATTAGATAATACATCGTTAATAATTGGTTCTAAAAATAATATGGATTATTGGAATGGTAATATTGATGATTTCAGAATTTATAATACAGTTTTAAATTATGATCAAATTATTGAATTATATACAGGACGAATTACTGTATATAATTATTATAATAATGGACCATTATATATAAATTATTTAACTAAAAATGTTGGTATAAATAAATTAAATGCTGTAAATACATTAGATATTAATGGTAATATTAAAGCAACAGAATATATTGGTATTGGTTCTAATTTAATTAATATAAATTGGAATAATATTACAAATGCCCCCGAATTTATTAATGATGTCTTATCATCTGTATCAAGTAACATTTTAAGTAATCAAAATTATATTAATTCAAATTCTATTCAAGATTTAATACCATTTTATATAACATCAAATAATTTATCAGAACAACAATTAATTAATTCAAATTCAATTCAAGATTTATTATCATTTTATATAACATCAAATAATTTATCAGAACAACAATTAATTAATTCTAATTCAATACAAGATTTATTATCATTTTATATATCATCTAATAATTTATATGACCAACAATTAATTAATTCAAATTCAATACAAGATTTATTATCATTTTATATAACATCAAATAATTTATATGATCAACAATTAATAAATTCAAATTCAATTCAAGATTTATTATCATTTTATATAACATCAAATAATTTATCAGAACAACAATTAATAAATTCAAATTCGATACAAGATTTATTATCATTTTATATATCATCAAATAATTTATATGATCAAAATTATATAAATTCTAATTCTATTCAAGATATAATATCGTTTTATATAACATCAAATAATTTATCAGAACAACAATTAATAAATTCTAATTCAATTCAAGATTTATTATTATTTTATATAACATCAAATAATTTATCAGAACAACAATATATAAATTCAAATTCAATAACAGATATAATATCATTTTATATATCATCTAATAATTTATATGACCAACAATTAATTAATAGTAATTCAATTGAAGATTTATTATCGTTTTATATATCATCAAATAATTTATCAGAACAACAATTAATTAATTCAAATTCAATTCAAGATATAATATCATTTTATATAACATCAAATAATTTATCAGAACAACAATATATAAATTCAAATTCTATTCAAGATATTATATTAAATTATGTATCATTAAATAATTTATCAGAACAACAATTAATTAATAGTAATTCAATAGAAAATATATTAGAATTTTATGTATCATCAAATAATTTAATAGAACATCAATATATAAATAGTAATTCGATACAAGATTTAATATCATTTTATATAACATCAAATAATTTATTGGAACAACAATATATTAATAGTAATTCAATTCAAGATATAATATCATTTTATATATCATCAAATAATTTATATGACCAACAATTAATTAATAGTAATTCAATTCAAGATATAATATCATTTTATATATCATCAAATAATTTATATGATCAACAATTTATAAATAGTAATTCAATAGAAGATATAACATCAGTTTATTCATCAATCTATATATCATCAAATATATTATATGAACAAAAATATATTAATAGTAATTCAATAGAAGATATAACATCATTTATAGTATCATCAAATATATTAAATACACAACAATATATTAATAGCAATTCAATACAAAATATATATTCATTTTTTATAAATAGTAATATATTAAATTATCAAAATTATATAAATAGTAATACAATAATTAATATATATAATCCAATAATAAGTTCTAATGTATTTCATAATACAATAACAAAATATATATCATCAAATACATTAAACGATGTATATAAAACAATAAATAATTTATCAAATGTATTAACAACTGCTAATAATAATATAGTAAGAATACGAAATATATTAAATGATTATCCAAAAACAAATATAACATATACTAATGCAACAGGTTCAGAATATTATACTTATAATAAATATAATTCTGAAAGATGGTCATGGATAACACCATGTGCTTTATATATGAATACTATATCATTTACAGCAACCGGTTGTTTAAATAATGGAGGATATTGTGTTTTTATAATAGAAAATTTAGTAGGAGCATATTATTCAACATCTGTATCTGGAAATCAATATTTAAGTTTAGGTTTAATAACATTTACACCAAATTTAAGAAATGCAGATAATAGTAGATATTTAATAGGAGCAGGTGTATCTGTTAAATTTGTATGGTCAACTATGGAAACATGGAGATATTTCAGTGTATTAGAAGTAAGTAATAATGTTGCTTGTTTTACTGTAAATTATGATAAACCATAAATTATAAATAAAATTATTTTTATATTGACATTAATAATAATGTTTTTAATATAATAAAAAAAAAATAATATAATAGAATAAATAATTTTAATGGAAGAAATATTTAACGATATAACTTCAAGTAATATTAATCGTAATAATCATATTATATTACAAAATATATATAATTCATTAAGCTTACCAAAATATGTATGGGTTAATAATCCAGCAACCGGTATGTTTAATCCTTTATCAAATATTATTAATTTTAATATTCGTGGTAAAACTGAATTAGCGATTGATAATGATACTGTTATTGCAAATAATATAATAGCAAATAATATTAGTGGTTCAGGATATTATTTATCAAATATAAAATGGGATGATATAATAAATATTGAAAGTTTAGTTACAAGTAATACTATAATAAATGTCGTAAATTTTTATATTAGTTCTAATAATTTAAGTGATCAAAATTATATAAATTCAAATTCTATTCAGGATATTATTTCATGTTATATATCTTCTAATATTTTAAATATTCAAAATTATATTAATAGTAATTCAATAGAAGATATAACATCATTTTATATATCATCTAATATATTATTAAAACAAAATTATATAAATTCTAATTCAATTCAAGATTTATTATCATTTTTAATATCATCAAATAATTTATATGATCAAAAATATATAAATTCAAATTCTATTCAAGATATAACATCATTTTATATATCATCAAATAATTTATTAGATCAAAAATATATTAATTCAAATTCAATATCAGATATAGTATCATTTTTAATAACATCAAATAATTTATCAGATCAAAATTATATAAATTCAAATTCAATAGAAGATTTAATATTATTTTATATATCATCAAATAATTTAAGTGATCAAAGATATATTAATAGTAATAGTATTCAAGATATAATAGATTTTTACATATCATCAAATATATTATTAAACGAATTATATATAAATTCTAATTCAATTAGTGATATATTAGAATTTTATATAACATCTAATGATATTATAGACCAAAAATATATAAATTCAAATTCAATAACAAATATTATAAAATTTTATATTAGTTGTAACATAATTAAAAATCAAAATTATATTAATAGTAATTCAATTCAAGATATAACATCATTTTTAATATCATCTAATAATTTAAGTGATCAAAAATATATTAATAGTAATTCAATTCAAGATATTACATCATTTTTAATATCATCAAATAATTTATCAGATCAAAGATATATTAATAGTAATTCAATAAGTGATATTTCTAGTTTTTACATATCATCAAATATATTATCAAAACAAAATTATATTAATAGTAATTCAATATCAGATTTATTATCATTTTTAATATCATCAAATAATTTATATGACCAAAGATATATAAATTCAAATTCAATAGAAGATATTACATCATTTTTAATATCATCTAATTTATTAAATAAACAAAATTATATTAATAGTAATACTATAACTGATATATTATCATTTTTAATATCATCTAATAATTTATCAGATCAAAAATATATAAATTCAAATACTACTCAAAATTTATTATTATTTTATATATCATCAAATATATTAGATAAACAAAATTATATTAATAGTAATAGCATTCAAGATATAATATCATTTTATATATCATCTAATAATTTATATGACCAAAGATATATTAATAGTAATTCTATTCAAGATTTATTATCATTTTATATATCATCAAATAATTTAATAGATCAAAAATATATTAATAGTAATTCAATACAAGATATATTAGAATTTTATATATCATCAAATATATTAAATAAACAAAATTATATAAATTCTAATTCAATACAAGATATAGTATCATTTTATATATCATCAAATAATTTAATAGATCAAAAAAATATTAATAGTAATAGCATTCAAAATATAATATCTTTTTTAATATCATCTAATTTATTAAATAAACAAAATTATATTAATAGTAATTATTTTACGGATATTACATCATTTTATATAACATCAAATAATTTATATGACCAACAATATATTAATAGTAATTCAATAGAGGATATATATTCATTTATAATATCATCAAATATATTAAATAAACAAAATTATATAAATTCTAATTCTATTACTGATATAGTATCATTTTTAATAACATCAAATAATTTATTAGATCAAAAATATATAAATTCAAATTCAATAGAAGATATAATATCATTTATAATATCATCAAATAATTTATATGATCAACGATATATAAATTCAAATTCAATAGAAGATATAATATCATTTATAATATCGTCAAATATATTAAATAAACAAAATTATATTAATAGTAATTCAATAGAAGATATAATATCATTTTATATAACGTCAAATAATTTAATAGACCAAAAATATATAAATTCAAATTCAATAGAAGATATAATATCATTTTTAATATCATCAAATAATTTAATAGACCAGAAATATATAAATTCAAATTCAATAGAAGATATAACATCATTTATAATAACATCAAATGATTTATATGATCAGAAATATATAAATTCAAATTCAATAGAAGATATAGTATCATTTTATATATCATCAAATAATTTAATAGATCAAAAATATGTAAATTCAAATTCAATAACAGATATAATATCATATTATATAACATCAAATAATTTAATAGACCAGAGATATATAAATTCAAATACAATAATTGAATTGGTCGAATTTATAATAACATCAAATAATTTATATGATCAATATTATATAAATTCAAATTCAATAGCAGATATATATAATTTTTATGTAAGTTCAAATAATTTTGTACATTTTTTAGATAATTTTGATTTAACAAATAATGAAACAATAAATAATATATTATCATCAAATTTAAATTATGTAACGGAAACAACAGATTTTATAATAGATGGAATAAATAATAAATTTATAGTAGATAATATATATAATAATGATTTAATAATAAAAGGCGATTTATTATTAAATAATTTATATGCGATAGGTTCAAATTCAATATTTACAACACAAATATATGAAACAGAACAATTTATAATAAATAATAATTCATCAAAAGTAGCATTAATAATAAAACAGTTAAATTCTAATGCAAATTTAGCAGATTTTTATAAAAATAATAATCAATTATCATTACTTATAACTAGTAATGGAAATATAGGTATAGATGTAATAAATCCATCATATAAATTAGAAGTAAATGGAAATATAATAGCAAGTAATATATCTGGAAGTGGGTCAAATATAATAGGTATAAATTGGTCAAATTTAATAAATATACCAACATATTATTTAACAAGTAATGTATTAGCATCACAAAAATTTATAAATAGTAATACAACTGAAAAAGTAGTAAATTTTTATGTAAGTTCAAATAATTTATCATCAATATTATATAATACAGGATTTATAAATTCAAATAATATATCAGTATTAAATAGTAATTTAGATTTTGATACAGTAATTCAACGAAATGTAGCAATAGATGCGATAAGATTTCCAACACCATTAATAAGAACATCAAATATAATAAATTTAAAATATGATACAACAAAAATAATATTAAATGAAAATAATGAACTTACATTAACACCAAATATTTTAAGTAGTTTAAATAATACAAATACAGTTTCATTTAAATTTAATTTAAGTCAAGAAAATATAAATTATCCAAATTTATGGTATTTTCAATTAAAAATATCAGATTATTCAAAAACATATACCATTGATGGCAATGATTATAATATATTTAATATTAAATCGTGGTCAGATAATGGATTAGATATAATAAATGATTCATTAATAATAGTATCAACCCAAAATAATGGTATAAAAACAATAAAAACAAATACATTACAACAAGGAGATGTAATTGATTTAGGTAATGGTTTATATACAACAGAAGGATGGCAATTAGATAATGACATACATTATTTAACATGGTATTCAATAAAACAAAAATGTATATATAATATATTAGCGGACCAATTAAGTGATAGATCTGATATAAAAATAGTAAATTATAGTTATTTAACATCGAATAAATTATTATTACAAAATTATATAAATCAAGAAAAAATAAATAATGTTTTTGGAAATTATATAAATTCAAATAATTTATATAATTTATTAACATCAAATTACTTTAATATTAATAATCAAACAACAGATGATATTAATAATGGTGTTAATAATCAATTTATAATTAATAATATTTATAATAATGATTTATATATAAATGGTACATTAACAGCATCAAATATATATATAATAGGAAGTAATGTAATATTAGATACCAAAATTTATTCATTAGATAATTTAAAAATAGATAATATAACAAATACAACAGCATTAAATGTTAATCAAACGGGTTATAATGCAGATGTAGCAACATTTAATAATAATAATGAACCTGTATTAATTATAACAAAAGAAGGAAATGTAGGAATAAATACAATTGAACCAATATATAATTTAGAAGTAAATGGTATAATAAGAACTGATGAAATAATAGGAAGTGGAAGTAATTTAACAAATATAGATTGGTGTAATTTAGTAAATATACCAACAAATTATATAACAAGTAATGTTTTAAGTAATGTTTTAGAATTATATGTAGGTTCAAATATAATAAATAATATATTATTAAATAATCAAGTAGTACCAATTTCAAGATTATATAATTTAAATATTAATTATGGCGTTGATACAGTAATAAATCGAGAAAATGCAATTAATTCTGTATTTAATCAAGTATCATATTTAACAAGCGAATTATCAAATATTATTATAAATAATAATTTAATAGCAAATAATTATGGTTTAATTATAGACGGTTCATATATATCAAATAATTCTTTTAAATATAATAATTATAATAGTTTTGTTTATTTTAATTGTAATATTAATACTTCTTATAGTTTAAATACATTACCATTATCCTCTATATTAAATACAACATATAATAATGGAACAGCAACAACATCAGTATATTATTTAACCCCTAATATAATGCCTATGATAACAGATACAAATAATAATATATTATATCCGAATGTTATGTGGTATCCATTATGTGGTGTAAATGGATATTTTTTAGATATAAGTGGTAATTATTATAATTCTGGTAGAACTGGAACTTATTCAACAAATTATTATGTAAATTATACAAGTCAGCCAACATTAGGAAGTTTATCAGGGGCATTAACAATGCCAATTATTAATTTAAATCAAATACAAAAAAATAATGGAATAACTATTTCATTTTGGGCTAATAGAACATCACCTATTTCTCAATCTGGTGATCAGTTTTTTTCATTTGCATCTTATACAACAGATAATAGATGCAAGCAAATAATGACAATTTATTTTAAACAATGGTTAACTGGAGGTGGTATATGGATAGCAATAGGAACAGGTGATGTATTTGGAAATATATCATATTCAGAAGCTGGTACTGGATTTAATCAAACATCATGGATTAATCCAGATGCATATAATAATGTTTGGATATTTTATACATGGACTATTGATAGTGCTGGTAATTCTAAATTTTATATGAATGGTAGATATTGTACTGGTATAAATGGAGTAGATGTACCAATATTACATGATGATTCATGGAGTGTTACTTATGGATGGCCTCCAAATACATTTACATCATATAAAACTTTTTCAATTGGAACATATTTTAATGGATATATTACAGATTTTAGAATTTATGATTTTGCATTATCGCAAGATCAAGTTACCCAATTATTTCAAAGAAGTGTAATGATAACAACAAATACTAGTAATTTATATACATTAACAAATAATACTTATCCATATGTTGGAACCCCAAATTCGTGGTATAAATTTGATAATGATGGTTTAACAAATGATGCAGCAAATGGAAATAGTAATATATTATCAGGGACAAATAATCCTACATTTGCAGGATTATCAATAAAAGGAGATAATAGTTTAGCATTAAATGGAACAAATCAATATTTAATGAATAGTAATTTAAATTATAATTTAACATCAAATAGTTTTACAGTTACCTCATGGATATATCCAAAAAATGATACAAATATGTGTTTATTTTCATTTGGAAGTAATGTAACTCAAATTTATAATAAAATAAATTTTGGAATTTATAGTAGTAATTATTATTTAGATTTTAATGATAATAAAACTTTATCAATTGTATCTGCAACAAATGATATTAATAAATGGGTTCATATTGCAATTACATTTAATTTAAATACAAATACTCGATTAATGTATCTAAATGGTATAATTGTAGGAACAAATTATAATGTAATTGGAGTACCAACTATATTACCATTATTAACTATTGGTGCTTATAATAATAGTATATATTGGTATGGAAATATAGATGATTTACGAATATATAATGGTGTAGTATTAAATTTAGCACAAATATTAGAGATATATACAGGAAGAATAACATATTCACATTATACAAATAATGGACCATTATATATAAATAATTTAACAGGAAATATAGGTGTTGGTTCAGTAACACCAACCGCATCATTTGAAGTAACAGGAAATATATTTGCAAGTAATTTAATTGGTTCATCATCAAATATAACATTAATGAATTGGAATAATGTTATGAATATACCATCAACAATATTAAATGCAAATAGTATTGTTACAAGTAATTATTTTGCAGCGCAACAATATTTAAATGTAGCCAATACAAACGCAACTTATGTAACAAGTAATGTATTATCATGGCAATATTATTTAAATAGTAATGTAACATCAAATATAATATATAATTATAGTAATTCAGTAATAAACACCTATAAATATGTACATAGTAATATATTACAATCATTATTAATAAATAATTCAACAATTAAAGATATATTATCAACTGATTATGATTTATTAATAAATAGTAGATTAATAGGAAATAATATATTTAATATAACCAATAACAATACATATTTATATTATAATAATTCACCATTAAATTCAATAATATTAAAAGACACATCATTAAATTATATTATTAATTATAATAATGGGAAAGCAATAATAACATATACATCAAATAATGTAATTAATTCAAATTATCCATTAATATTTAATTCAATAAATAATTCTTATATAAACCCTATATTATGGTATCAATTTAATGACATTAATAATATAGGTTATGATAGTTCTGGTAATTATAATACATATATAAATAATAATACTGTAATTACAAATACACAAAAATATAATAATTCATTAAATGCTGCTTATTTTGATGGAAATTCTAAAAATATATTTATACAAATATTACCAAATGTACCTTATCCATTTTCAAAAGGATTTACTTTTAGTTTATGGTATTATAATACATCAGCAATAGCAAATACTCCTCAAACAATATTTAATTTTGATTATTCAAATACACCAATTGGGGGTGCGTGGACAGATTATTGGAAATTATTATTTCATTTATCTGATAGTGGTTCTGCAAATAATATTAGAATATATTATTCAACCTCCAATTTAAACCCTATAATATCACCTGTTAATATATCTGAAACATTAAATATACCAAATATATGGAATCATTTTGCTGTAACAATAACTACAACAAATTTATTAAAGGTTTATTATAATGGTGTTAATTTTTATACATATAATGGATCTGTATCTGATTTAAGTATAATAAAAGAACAATTTATGTGGTTAAGACTTGGAGGACGAGAAAGAACTGATTGTGGATATTTTAAAGGTTATATGGATGATGTAAGAATATATGATATAGCATTATCAAGTGATGAAATATTTAAATTATCAGAGACAAAATCAGTATATAGTTATATAATATCAAGTAATATTAATTATATATCATCAAATAATAATTTTTCAGATATATATAATAATAATAATATTATAAATCCATTAGCGTGGTATAAATTTGATAATAATATTGGTATGTTAATAGATTCAAGTGGTAATAATTATAATTTAACAATACCAAGAATAACACCTACATTATCAACAAATTGTATAAAAGGTTCTACATCTGCGCTATTTGTAAAAAATTATGCAAATATTGATAATGAAACATTAATGCAATATTTTTTAGTAAATGGTATTAATATTGCATATATGAATTTTAGTATAAGTATGTGGTTATATAATGCATCAATAATATCATATGGTAATTGGTGTATATCAGCTGGAAATGTTACAGGAATTTATAATACAATGCAAATTGGTATGAATACATCATATAAATGGTATTTTGGATTTTTTGGAGATGATTTAGCAACACCATTAACATATCAATCTGATTTAAATACATGGGTATATATAACATGTACTTATGATTATTATAGTAAAAAAAGATGTATATATCGAAATGGAATATTATTAGCAACAGATAATCCTGCTAATAATTTAAATTCAACAAATGTTTTATATGTAGGATATTATAAAATAGCAAGTGTATGTTGGGATGGTTACATGGATGATGTAAGAATTTATAATATTTGTTTAACACAATCACAAATATCACAATTATATAATAATTATAATATTAATCCAAATAATGCTTATGCAAATCTTTATAATAATAATATAAATAATACTATTATAAATCCTAATTTATGGTATAAGTTTAACAATGAAGGTTTAACATATGATTCAAGTGGTAATAATAATATTTTAAATTTACATAATAATCCAACTTATTCAGACATATCATTAAAAGGTGATAATTCATTAAAATTAAACGGAAATAATCAATATTTAGCAGGAAATTATAATTTTAATATAACATCAAATAATTATAGTATATGTACATGGTTATATAATTCATATAATTCTAATGTTAATATAATAACATTAGGTTTAAATAATTCATCAAATATTAATATTGGTATTGATAATTATTATTATATTCGTCATAATTCTAATAATATTTTAAATTCATCATTATATACTACTAATATTTTAAATACGTGGAATCATATTGTATTTACATATGATAATACTACTAATTTATATTCATTATATATTAATGGTAATATTATAAATACTAATAATTATAATATTAAACCACCATTTGAATCTTATTTAACTATTGGAAATTATAATAATTCTAATTATTATAATGGTTATTTAAATGATTTACGAATTTATAATATTACTTTAACTTCTTCACAAATTAATGAATTATATACAGGTCGTATAACAACTTATAATTATGTAAATAATAATGGACCATTATTTATAAATAGTTTAACTAATAATATTGGTATTAATAATAATAATCCTATATATCCTTTACAAGTTTTTGGTACTACTAGTGCTAATAATTATTATGGGGTTGGTTCTAATATTTCATTAATTAATTGGAATAATATCAATAATTTACCTAATATTATTATTAATGCTAATAATAATATTACAAGTAATATTTTAAATGAACAAAATTATATTAATAGTAATTCAGTTCAAGATGTATTATCATTTTATATATCATCCAATAATTTATCAGACCAACAATTAATTAATAGTAATTCTATTCAAGATTTAATGTCATTTTATATATCATCAAATATTTTATCAGAACAACAATTAATTAATAGTAATTCAATTCAAGATATAATATCATTTTATATAACATCAAATAATTTATATGATCAAAAATATATAAATTCAAATTCAATATCAGATATTATATCATTTTATATATCATCAAATAATTTATATGATCAACAATTAATTAATTCTAATTCTATTCAAGATATAATATCATTTTATACATCATCCAATAATTTATATGATCAAAATTATATTAATTCTAATTCTATTCAAGATATAACATTATTTTATATATCATCAAATAATTTATCGGAACAACAATTAATTAATAGTAATTCAATTCAAGATTTATTAGGATTTTATATATCATCAAATAATTTATATGATCAACAATTAATTAATAGTAATTCTATTCAAGATATAATATCATTTTATATAACATCAAATAATTTATCAGAACAACAATTAATTAATAGCAATTCAATTCAAGATATAATATCATTTTATATAACATCAAATAATTTATCAGACCAACAATATATAAATTTAAATTCAATATCAGATATAACATCATTTTATATATCATCAAATAATTTATCAGACCAAAAATATATAAATAGTAATTCAATACAAGATTTAATATCATTTTATATATCGTCAAATAATTTATCAGAACAACAATTAATTAATAGTAATAATATTCAAGATATATTAGAATATTATATATCATCAAATAATTTATCAGAACAACAATTAATTAATAGTAATTCAATTACAGATATAATATCATATTATATAACATCAAATAATTTATTAGAACAAAATTATATAAATAGTAATTCATTTGAAGATATAATAACATTTTATATATCATCAAATAATTTATCAGAACAACAATATATAAATAGTAATAGTATAGAAAATATATTTAAATTTAATATATCATCAAATATATTATATTATCAAAATTATATTAACAGTAATAGTATTCAAGATATATTAGGATATTATATATCCTCAAATAATTTAATTGATCAAAAATATATTAATAGTAATTTATTAGAAAATATATTAAATATATATATATCATCAAATACTTTAAATAATCAAAAATATATTAGTAGTAATTCATTTGAAAATATATTAGGATATTATATATCATCAAATAATTTAAGTGATCAACAATATATAAATAGTAATAGTATTCAAAATACAATAGGATATTATATATCATCAAATAATTTAAGTGATCAACAATATATTAGTAGTAATAATATTCAAGATATAGATTTATATTATATATCATCTAATGATATGACAAAAAATTTAGATAATTATGTATCATCAAATTCAACAGTTATATATAATACATTACAAACATTATTAATAGGAATAGTAAATGCAAATAGTAATATATTATATTTAAATAATTTATTACTATTAAAAAATATATTACCATAAATTAATACTGAGAGTACATTTTTATAATTTTGAAAAATAAAATTAAATTACTTTAAAGTAAAAAAAAAAAAATTTGAAAAAACCTAAAATGTACTCTTCCTTATAAATTTAAAATATTTAAAGACTATAGCAAGATGGTATTAAAATATTATATTTAAATAATTTATTAATTTCAATTTTAATATAATAAAAATTGAAATTAAATTTAAAAACCTAAAATGTACTCGCATTTTTAATTTATTAAAAATATTATTTTTTTACATTATTTTTAGATTATAATAAAAAAAAATATAATAATAGAATAAATAATTTAATATGGAAGATATAGTATTTGGTGATATTACATTAAATAGTGTATATAATAACCATATTATATTGCAAAATTTTTATAATAATAGCAATATTCATAAATATGTTTGGATTAATAATCCAAATACAGGAATGTTTAATCCATTATCTAATATTATTGATTTACAAATACATGGCCGATCTGCATTAAAAATTGTAGATACTACTGTTATTACTAGTAATTTAATAGGTAATTTTACAGGTTCAGGTTGTAATATTTCTAATATAAATTGGTGTAATATTATTAATATACCATCAGGATTAATTAATAGTAATACTTTTAAAGATATATTAGAATATTATATATCATCAAATATATTATCTATTCAAAATTATTATAATAATGATTCTATTTCTAATAATGTAGAATTTTTAGTAAATTCTAATATATTATATAAACAATATTATATTAATTCTAATTCTTTTATTAATTTAATATCATTTTATATATCTTCTAATACTTTATATGACCAAAAATATATAAATTCAAATTCAATTCAAGATTTAACATCATTTAATATATCATCAAATATATTAAATAAACAAAATTATATTAATAGTAATTCTATTGAAGATATTACAAAATTTTATATATCATCAAATAATTTATATGATCAAAGATATATTAATAGTAATTCTATTGCTGATATTACATCATTTTTAATATCATCAAATATATTAAATAAACAAAATTATATTAATTCTAATTCAATAACTGATATAATATCATTTTATATATCATCTAATAATTTATTAGATCAAAAATATATAAATTCAAATTCAATATCAGATATAGTATTATTTTATATATCATCAAATAATTTACATGATCAAAATTATATAAATTCAAATACAATTGAAGATTTAGTAAAATTTTATATATCATCAAATATATTAAAAGCCCAAAATTTTGTAAATAGTAATTCAATTGAAGATATTATGATGTTTTATATGAATTCAAATTTATTAAATATACAAAATTATATTAATAGTAATTCAATTACTGATATTATAAATTTTTATATTAGTTGTAATTTAATTAATAATCAAAATTATATAAATTCTAATTCTATTTCTGATATAATATCATTTATTATATCATCAAATAATTTAATTGATCAAAATTATATTAATAGTAATTCAATTATTGATATAGTAAGTTTTTTAGTATCATCAAATACTTTAAATAACCAACAATATATAAATTCAAATAAAATTGATGATATTTTTAAATTTTATATATCATCTAATAATTTAATTGATCAAAATTATATTAATTCTAATTCTATTCAAGATATAACATCATTTTATATATCATCTAATAATTTATATGATCAACAATATATTAATAGTAATATAACAACCGAAATATTAAATTATTATATATCATCAAATATATTATCAAAGCAAAGATATATAAATTCTAATTCAATTATTGATAATTTAGAATTTTATATATCATCTAATATATTAAATAAACAAAATTATATTAATTCTAATTCAATACAAGATTTATTATCATTTATAATATCATCTAATTTATTAAATAAACAAAATTATATTAATTCAAATTCAATACAAGATTTATTAGAATTTATTATATCATCAAATTTATTAAATAAACAAAATTATATTAATTCAAATTCTATTGCTGATATAACATCATTTTTAATATCATCAAATAATTTATATGACCAACAATATATTAATAGTAATTCTATTACAGATATAATATCATTTATAATATCATCTAATATATTAAATAAACAAAATTATATTAATAGTAATTCAATAGAAGATATAACATCATTTTATATATCTTCTAATAATTTATATGATCAGCAATATATAAATTCAAATTCAATAGAAGATATAATATCATTTTTAATATCATCAAATATATTAAATAAACAAAATTATATTAATAGTAATTCTATTACAGATATAACATTATTTTATATATCATCAAATAATTTATATGACCAACAATATATTAATAGTAATTCTATTGCAGATATAATATCATTTTTAATATCATCAAATATATTAAATAAACAAAATTATATTAATAGCAATTCAATAGAAGATATAACATCATTTTTAATATCATCAAATATATTAAATAAACAAAATTATATTAATTCTAATTCAATACAAGATATATTAGAATTTTATATATCATCAAATATATTAAATAAACAAAATTATATTAATAGCAATTCAATAGAAGATATAACATCATTTATAATATCGTCAAATATATTAAATAAACAAAATTATATTAATAGTAATTCAATAGAAGATATAATATCATTTTATATAACATCAAATAATTTAATAGATCAGAAATATATTAATAGTAATAGTATTGAAGATATAATATCATTTTTAATATCATCAAATAATTTAATAGATCAGAAATATATAAATTCAAATTCAATAGAAGATATAGTATCATTTTTAATAACATCAAATAATTTATATGACCAACAATATTATAATAGTAATAGTATTGAAGATATAGTATCATTTTTAATAACATCAAATAATTTATATGATCAAAATTATATTAATTCAAATTCAATTGTAGATATAACATCATTTTATATAACATCAAATAATTTATATGATCAACAATATATAAATTCAAATTCAATAGAAGATGTATCATTATTTTATATATCATCAAATATAATAAATAATCTTATATTTAATAATGATTTAAATTCAAATTATGCAATAAAAGCAATATTACATCCATATTTTAATTATGAAACACAAAATACAGATATAATAGTAGAAGGAACAAGTAATAGATTTATAATAAATAATATATATAATAGTAATATAACGATAAATGGTAGTTTAATAACATCAAATTTATATGTAATAGGTTCTAATACTATTTTAAATACAGAAACATACCAATTAAATGAACTACAAATTGTTAATAATAGTACTATGACATCATTTATAGTAAATCAATTAACATCAAATGTAGATATAGCATATTTTTATAATATAGATAATATTGCTTTATCAATAACATCTAATAGTTTTATTGGTATTGGAACAATAAATCCATCAGTAAGTTTAGAAGTAATAGGAGATATAAAAGCGAGTAATATAACTGGTTCTGGGTCAAATATAACAGATATAAAATGGTCAAATTTAACAAATATACCAACATATTTTATATCAAGTAATATATTAGCATCACAAAAATTAATAAACAGTAATTCAATTGCAGATATAGTAAATTTTTATATAGATTCAAATATATTATCACCAAATGTATTTAATAATGGATTTATACATTCAAATAATATAGCAGAATTAACAAGTAATTTAGGGTTTGATATAATACAACAACGAGAAATAGCATTAAAAGCATTAACATTTAATGATCCATTATTAAGAATTAATGATACAATGAGTTTAAAATTAGATAAAACAAAATTAATAGTAAATAATCGTAATCAATTAACATTAGCGCCTGAAATTGAAATGGTTGATAATTTACAAACATTCAAATTTAATTTAAGACAAGGAAATATGAATTATCCAACATTATGGTATTATCAATTAAAAATATCAGATTTTTCTAAAAAATTTATAATAGATGGTTATGAATATAATATATTTAATTTAACATCATGGACAAGCACAAATATGGATATGGTATATAATTCATTAATAATTACAACAAATAAAGGAAAAGGTTCTAAAAAAGTAAAATCAAATATAATAAGTCAAGGAAATAGAATAAATTTAGGTAATAATAAATCAACAACAGAAGGATGGCAATTAGATAATGATATTAATTATATGACATGGTATTCGACAGGTAATAAAATAATATATAATATATTAAGTGATCAAATAATAACAAATAGTAATATATTAGATATAGAAAATTTCAAATATATAACATCAAATGATTTATTAGGTCAGCAATTTATAAGTAGTAATACATTTAATAATTATATAAGTAATTTTGTAAATTCAAATGTATTAAATTATTTTTTACCATCATATTTAAATAATACACAAACAACAGATAATATTATAGTAGGAACATCTAATTTATTTATAACAAATAATAATTATAATTCAAATTTATTAATAAATGGTAGTTTAAATTGTTCTAATATTAATTTATTAGATGCTATTGCAACTATTAGTTTTGATAGACAAAATACTGAACAATTACAATTAAATAATAATGATAATATAACCGCATTAATTATTAATCAAATAGAACCAGATACTAATGTTGTTACTTTTAATAATTATAATTCATTGGTATTAATTATTAATAGTAATAATAATGTTGGAATTAATACAAATAATCCATTATATCCATTAGATGTAAATGGTACAATAAAAGGAACAGAAATTATAGGTTCAGGAACAAATTTAAAAAATATAAATTTTGAAAATATTGTAAATACACCTAAATTTATTACTAGTAATATATATGAAGATTTTATTAATTTTTATATTACTTCTAATGATATTAATAATATATTAACATATGATTATATTAATAGCAATAATTTAGCAGAATTTAATAGTAATTTTGGTTTTGATACAATACAACAACGACAACTAGCAATAATGGGATTAAGTAATAGTATTGTAGATTTAAATAATAATATTTTATCAAATTTAATTATAAATAATAATATACTTACAAACAATTATGGTATTGTAATTGATAATTATTATACAGATAATACAAATTCTATAAATATTGATAGTAATAACTATTTATTATTTAATAACACAAATACTTATTATTTAAATTCAAATTTAACTTTTAATTTAAGTTATTATAATGCGATTACTATATTAAATTTAAATGATATACATATTCCTATGGTATGGTATAAATTTGAAGGTACTGAATTTTTAAATGATAGTAGTGGTAATAATTATAACTTAACAGCATATAATAATACATCAAATTCTACATTTACTAATATGATAGGAAATTCAGCATATTTTAATAAATCATTAAGTCAATATTTTAAAATGCCATTAATTGATTTATATAAAATTCAAACAACAACTGGTATAACTTTTTCAATGTGGGTATATATAACATCATTATCAGATTGGACAGCAACAATATTTAATTATTCATCATATTATAGTGCTGGTTATTATAATCCATATTTTGATATACTTTTAAATATAGGTATTAAAGAATTTCATAATAATAATACAAGTCAAACAGCAATATCATTTAGTATAGCTGATCCAATTACTAATAAATCAGGAGGTTATACTATTGAATTAGGTGAAAATTGTAAAAATACATGGCATCATATCGCATGGGCTATAGATAAAAATAATAAATGGAAAATATGGTTAGATAATATAATAATATCAAATACAATAATATGCCAATTGCCAATATTACAATTGGATTCATCCCCTGGTATTTATATTGGTAGAATGTCAAGAAAATCTACTAGTGGTGGTCCTTCTATTGGTAGTTATTATTTAGATGGATATATAGAAGATTTTAGAATTTATGATACATCATTAACTACAATTCAAGTAAATGATTTATATAATATTAATTATAATAACTATAAAACAACAAATAAACTTTTATTAACAGATAATTCATATCCTACTATAACTGTTTTACCAAAAGTATGGTATAAATTAGATACTAATGTATTTTTAGATTCTAGTAGTAATAATAATACATTAACACCAGGTTCTATATATAATGTACCAACATTAGTAGATAAAGAATTAAGAAATGGAAATTCTGCATATTTTAGTTCTAGTCGTTATTTATATTCAACTATTGCTGGTATAAGTGGTAATAGTTTTAGTTTTAGTATGTGGGCATATCCAACAACTACTGCAAATATGTATGCATTATCATTTGGTAATGTATATTCTGTACGTCAAACAATATATTTTGGGATATATAATAATCAATACAATTTTAATTTTTATGATTATACATATAATTTTTCATATCCATCGTCAAATGATATTGGTAGATGGGTGCATCTTGCGTGTACATATGATATATCTAATAATATGCGATTATTATATAGAAATGGCATATTAGTAGATTCTTATTTATCAACTGTTCTTCCTAACCCTAATACTAATTTTTATATAGGTCAATGTAATGGTAATTATTGGAATGGATATTTAAATGATTTGAGAATTTATACTAATACAGTTTTAAATCAAACGCAAATATATAAATTATATACAGGAGATTTATATATATATCATTATGCTAATAAAGGTCCATTATATGTAAATTATATAACAGGTAAAGTTGGAATAAATACAGGTAATCCTTCGTCGTTATTAGAAGTAAATGGTACATTAAAAGCAACAAATATATTTGGTTCTGGATCTAATTTAACAAATATCAATTATAATAATTTAATAAATTTACCAACATTATTAACAACAGCATATAATAATATAACAAGTAATGTATTATCATATCAATATGTTATAAATTCAAATTATTTAAATACTTTTATAAGTATTGGTCAAATTAACAGTCAACCATTTATTAAATCAGCTAATGTAAATAATATTTTAACACGAGTAAATAATAATATATATAATTTTGGATATATTAATAATATTAATAATATTAATGTAGATTATACAGTTAATAATGATAGTATATTATCACATGCAACTAATAATAATTATGGTACTATTTTAAATGAAAAATATATAGGCGATTATATATTTGATGAGCCAAATAAAAATTCATATATATATTTTAATTCAGATATTAATAATGTATTTCAATTAAATCAAGCAAATAGTAGTAATTATATAATTAATTATAGAAATGGATTAAATTTATTATATTATACAAGTAATATTAATGTATTAAATAAAATATATACATTATATGATTATAATAATGGCGTTATAAAAACTTCTGGTAAAAATATTAATATTCATATAACTGATAATACTAATACTATAATAATGCCAACTATTTGGTATAAATTTGATAATGATGGATTACTATTAAATTCAATTAATAGTAATTTATTAACTGTTATGGCTGATAATGCAACATTTGGTAATATATCTTATAAAGGAAATAATAGTATATTATTTGATTATAGTTTAAGTATTACAGGTAATGATTTAAATTTAGCAAATTGTGATTATAGTATAAGTTATTGGATTTATTGGACTAATACTGGCGGTAATCAAAGTATAATATTTACATTAGGAGATACTATTTATAGTTTTTTAATATTTAGAGAAATGTTATATTTTTCAGATTATAGTCAATATATACAATGGATAGCATCATATCCATTTTCTATTTTTGGTAATAAATGGACAAATATAATATATACATATAGTAAAAATAATAATAGTTTAAATGTATATATAAATAGTGTTTATATATTTACAGTTTATCCTTCAAAAGGCGTTTCAACTTATATAACTACAAATTATACATTTGGTAGTTTAAGAAATAATACAGGTTGGCAGGCATTTATTGGTTATATGAATGATTTCAGAGTTTATAAAAATGTGGTTTTAAGTCAATCTCAAATTAATCAATTATTTGATCCAATTTATTTAGATACTAAATTATTAATTACATCTAATTATTCATATTCATATACTAATTATAATGCATTAAATCCTAAAATATGGCATAAATTTGATAATGATAATATATTAATTAATTACGGAACTGATATAAATAATACGTTAACTGATATTAATTCAAATATTAATTCAAATAATAATAATTATATTAAAGGTAATAATAGTTTATTATTAAATGGATTAAATCAATATGTTGCAGGTAGTAATTTAAAATTAATAAATAATAGTAATTTTTCAATAAGTACATGGATATATCCTTTATATAATTCAAATATGAATATATTTTCAATATGTGGTAATCATTCACCTGCTTATATTAAAATTATAAATAGATTTTACAGAGAAGTAAGAGATAGTAATAATAATATTGTAAATCCATATATATGGTATAAATTTGATGGTTCTAATTGGTTAAATGATTATATGAATAATTTTAACTTAACTAATTGTGGTGCAACATTAAGTACTAATTCTTTTATTGGAAATTGTATGTTAAATGGTTATGTACAAACTACTAATACATTTAATCCATTTGGTATTATTTATAGCACTGGTATGACTATACATTTTTGGGTACATCCAAATAATTATATATATCCTAATGATCTTATAAGATTTACTAATAAAAATTCTGGATTGTATTTTGATATTATATTTAATTACACGCATACAATGAATTTAAGAAATAATGTTAAACAAGAAGGATTTGATTTTGGTGCTAGCGGTTTAAATAAATGGAATCATGTTGTTTGGTGTTTAAATACTAATAGTTTATGGACTGTATATTTTAATAATGTATTAGTATTTAGTAGTACTTTTAATTTAAATAATGATACTTATAATACACAATGTTATTTTAGCATAGCAAGCGGTAATACATATATAGATGATGTTAGAATTTATAATAGAATATTAACACCAAAAGAAATTAGTGATACTTATTATTATAGTTCAAATTTTATTACTAGTAATTATGATTTATATAATTATAATAATATAACTGATGTAAATAATATTAATTTATTTAATTCAAATGTAACAATAACTTCTAATATAATATTTAATTATAATCAAATTAATGTTGGTATTATTAATAGTAATTATTATTTTGATTTTGGTGACAATGGGTTAATTGATAATAATTATTCTGTTATAAATGATTTAAATAAATGGACACATTTAGTATTTTCATACAATACATTAACAAATACTAGATATATATATATAAATGGAAATTTATTAAATTCAGGAACTTCAACAGGTAATCCATTATTATTAAATAGTAATTATTATATTGGATATAACTATCGTGGTTCTAATTATTATAATGGTTATATTGATGATTTCAGAGTTTATAATTCTTTATTAAATCAATCTCAAATTAATGAATTAGCATCTGGTCGTTTTTCTAAATTTTCATATATTAATAATAATACTATTTTATGTCCCAATTATATTACTAGTAAAGTAGGATTAGGTATTCAAAATCCTAATGAAATATTTGAGGTTAATGGTATTGTTGGTTCTACATCATTTATTGGTTCTGCATATAATATTTCTAATATTAATTGGGGTAATTTAATTAATATTCCTGATATTATTTTAAATGGATCTATTTCTATTATTACGAGTAATGTTTTAAATATACAAAATTATATAAATTCTAATTCTATTCAAGATTTATTATCATTTTATATTTCTTCTAATAATTTAAGCGAACAACAATTTATTAATAGTAATTCAATTCAAGATTTATTATCATTTTATATAACATCAAATAATTTATTAGAACAACAATTTATTAATAGTAATTCTATTAATGATAATTTAAGTTTTTATATATCATCAAATATTTTAAGTGAACAACAATTTATTAATAGCAATTCAATACAAGATTTATTATCATTTTATATATCATCAAATAATTTATCAGAACAACAATTTATTAATAGTAATTCAATACAAGATTTATTAGAATTTTATATAACATCAAATAATTTATCAGAACAAAAATATATTAATTCAAATTCTATTAATGATTTATTATCATTTTATATAACATTAAATAATTTATCAGAACAACAATTTATTAATAGTAATTCAATACAAAATTTATTATCATTTTATATAACATCAAATAACTTAAATGAACAACAATATATTAATAGTAATTCTATTCAAGATTTATTAGGATTTTATATAACATCAAATAATTTATTAGAACAACAATTAATTAATAGTAATTCAATTCAAGATTTATTAGGATTTTATATAACATCAAATAATTTATCAGATCAAAAATATATTAATTCTAATTCAATTCAAGATTTATTAGGATTTTATATAACATCAAATAATTTATCAGAACAGCAATATATTAATAGTAATTCAATTCAAGATTTATTATCATTTTATATTTCATCAAATAATTTAAATGAACAACAATATATTAATAGTAATTCAATACAAGATTTATTATCATTTTATATAACATCAAATAATTTATCAGAACAACAATTTATTAATAGTAATAGTATTCAAGATATTATTACTTTATATATATCATCAAATATTTTAATTAAACAAAATTATATTAATAGCAATAATATTAATGATGTTATAAGTTTTTATATATCATCTAATATATTATCAGACCATCAATATATTAATAGTAATAGTATAAATGATTTAACATCCTATTATATAACATCGAATAATTTATATAATCAACAATATATTAATAGTAATTCTATTCAAGATTTATTATTATTTAATATATCATCAAATATATTATCAAAACAACAATATATTAATAGTAATTTTATTAGTGATTTAACATCATTATATATTTCATCAAATATTTTAAATGATTTTAAATATATTAATAGTAATTCTATTAGTGATTTAACATCATTTTATATATCATCAAATAATTTATATGACCAAAATTATATTAATAGTAATACTTTTAGTGATTTAACATCATTTTATATATCATCTAATATATTATCAGAACAACAATTTATTAATAGTAATTCTATCAGTGATTTAACATCATTTTATATATCATCAAATAGTTATAATAATATTATATTACCGTATATGTCATCAAATTTATATAATATATTAAATGATATATCTGCCAGTTTAATATTAACAACAGCAAGTATAGCAAGTATAGATGCAACATTAGTATCTAAAGGTATTTCTTAATAGTGAGAGTACATTTCTTAAATTTTAAAAATAAAATATAAATTACTTTAATGTAAAAAATAAAAAATTTTAAAAAAACCTAAAATGTACTCTTCCTTATAAATCTTTAATATTTAGAAAACTAGCAAGATTGTATTAAGATACATCTTAATGTTATTTAATACATTATGATACATTATTTAAATGATACATCTTAATGCAGTATAATATATTCCCTTATAATTTAATAGTGAGAGTACATTTCTTAAATTTCTAAAATAAAATATAAATTACTTTAAAGTAAAAAATAAAAAAATAATAAAAAACCTAAAATGTACTCTTCCTTATAAATCTTTAATATTTAGAAAACTAGCAAGATTGTATTAAGATACATCTTAATGTTATTTAATACATTATGATACATTATTTAAATGATATACATCTTAATGCAGTATAATATATTCCCTTATAATTTAATAGTGAGAGTACATTTCTTAAATTTCTAAAATAAAATATAAATTACTTTAAAGTAAAAAATAAAAAAATAATAAAAAACCTAAAATGTACTCTTCCTTTTAATAATTTAATTATTATGTGTTTTATATTATTATTTTTCTTTATATTCTTTTTTTAAATTAGAATATGTCATTTGTTAATGCATCAACAAGTAATAGCGGAATAACATTAGTTAATAAAAAAATTACATTAAATAATACAAATAATACAAATAATACAAATAATACAAATACTCCAAAATATTTAATGATAAATAATTCAACTTCTGGTATATATGTAAAATCATCTAATCAAATTGGATTTACAGTAGATGAAATACAACAATTATCTATAATAGATAGTAATGTTATAGTAAATAACTTAATAGCAAAAACAATAAATGGAAGTGGATTAAATATATTAAATATTCAATGGTGTAATTTAATTAATATACCAGATTATATAAATTGTAATATATTTAATGAAGGATTTGATACAATAAATGAAAGAAATAATGCAATAAATAATTTAACAACTGATAATATATTAAATGGTATTTATAATAAATATATTATTAGTAATATTTATGATGATAATTTAAAAATAAATGGTAATTTAATAGCATCAAATTTATATATATATGGCGATAGTTCGTATTTAAATACAAAAACTTATGAAACACAACAATTTTCAATAACAAATAGTAATATTGATACTGCTTTAATAGTAAATCAAATAAATAGTAATGGTGATATTGCTTATTTTTATAATAATAATAATATTGCATTAATTATAAATAAATATGGTAATATTGGTATTGGTTTATTAAATCCTGAATATAATTTACATATAAATGGTGATATTAAAGCAAATAATATTATAGGTATTGGATCAAATATAAAAGATATAGAATGGACTAATATTATTAATTTCCCTAATATATTTATATCATCTAATGTATTAAATAAACAAAATTATATTAATAGTAATAGTATTCAAGATATTACATCATTTTATATATCATCAAATGTATTATCAGAACAAAAATATATTAATAGCAATAGTATTCAAGATATTACATCATTTTATATATCATCAAATGTATTAAATGAACAAAATTATATTAATAGTAATAGTATTCAAGATATTTTAAATTTGTATTTTAGTATATCATCAAATGTATTAAATGAACAAAATTATATTAATAGTAATAGTATTCAAGATATTACATCATTTTATATATCATCAAATGTATTAAATGAACAAAATTATATTAATAGTAATAGTATTCAAGATATTACATCATTTTATATATCATCAAATGTATTAAATGAACAAAATTATATTAATAGTAATAGTATTCAAGATATTACAT